>ENA-OUOG01000976-OUOG01000976.1-marine-metagenome-genome-assembly--contig:-NODE-976-length-34843-cov-5.059426_pt1 | contig 34843 bp, 19 predicted proteins | sample MGYA00248635_ERZ508505 | MGnify/ENA primary metagenome ERZ508505 (study PRJEB26176, sample SAMN06267871) | marine metagenome | isolation source: Saanich Inlet, British Columbia, Canada | place: Pacific... | reverse complement strand
CGCATGGCAAGCTGAAAAGCAACTGCCCGGACTGCAACCCCTGCCCGCATGGCAAGTGTAAACGCAGCTGCGCGGACTGCAACCCGTGCCCGCATGGCAAGCTGAAAGGCATCTGCGCGGACTGCAACCCCTGCCCGCATGGCAAGGTGAAATACTTCTGCGCAGACTGCAACCCGTGCCCGCATGGCAAGGTGAAACACGACTGCGTGGACTGCAACTCCTGCCCGCATGGCAAGCTGAAACGCAACTGCGCGGACTGCAACCCTTGCCCGCATGGCAAGGTGAAACACAGCTGCGTGGACTGCAACCCCTGCCCGCATGGCAAGCTGAAAAACAACTGCGCGGACTGCACCGGCTGCCCGCATGGTAAGCGGAAATACCGCTGCGCGGCGTGTAAGCGCGCCTCTTCGTCGGTTTCGTAGCCGTACACGCCGCGACGCCTTGTATCCCTTCGCGAAACAAACGCGCTCGTGCGAACGACGCGAGCGAGCTCGATTGTGTGACGCGGCGGCGCGCGGGTGTCGTACACGTCGCGAGTCGCATCGCCGCGTGTCTTCGTACATACGTAGTACGCGAGAGCACATCGTGATGTCTGCGTCTGCGTCGAAAACAGACTTTACAATAGACTAGACTAGACAATTTTTCGCTCGCGCAGCGGCGCTTCTTAGCCTAACACGCGTGTCTCATCGCCTCGCGCCCTTGCCTACGCTTCCAGCATCAAGTTCCACCGCAGACGCGCGTCCAGCTCGACCGTCTTCGCGAACGCTTCGTCGTCGCCGCGTACCTCACCGTTCGAACCTTCCCGCCTCGCAGACCCTTCCCGCCTCAGCCGCGCCGCGGCGGCCACCGGAAAGCGCTCGCGTCCGTCGGACGACGTGACGGCGCAAAAGCTTTCTTCGTCCGACGCGTTCGCCGCGCCGAGCACGCGAAGCACGTCGTCCAACGCGTGCCTCGAGAAGTCGTCCCCCTCGTCTCTGACGTCGACGTACCAAGCTAACATCGCCGCGCAACATCGGCGTTCCCACTCGCGAACGAAAATGGGAACGCCGTGGTAGTCGTCGGCGTCGTTCACGAGAGACCAGCCGTTTTCTTTTCCTTTCTCGTGTTGGTCGACGTTTGATTCGTCGTTTGCTACTCGGAAAAACGGCGCCGCTCTTCGCGCGTGCGCGAAGAGCGCGTCGAGCGCCGCGAGCGTCGTCTCGCGCCACCCGTCGTTCGGGACGCGGTGAATCGCGAAGCGCGCTTTCGCTTTTGCTTTCGCGTCGCGCGATGTATTCGGTTCGAACACGATCGTTCCTCGGGTCCTCGACGGGCCTCCTCTCGCGTCCGAACGACGAAGACGGGACGGATTCCTCCCAAACGACTCGACCAGAGTCGTCTGCCGAACGCGACACGAAACTTCCCGCGCCGCTGTCTGTTGCGGGTGACCGTTTTCGGAATCGCGCGACGAAGAAAGAGGCGCGGCGCGGAAACCGACGGCTCCGTACGCCCTGAGCAGCATCTCGCGCGCCGGTTCCCTGTGAAAGCCGTGCGACGTGCGCACGTCTCTCGCGACGCGCCGCAGGTCAAACGCCAGGCGACTCATGCGCGCGCGCAGGCTCGCCGCCTCCGCCTCCATCCGCTCGTACGCCGCGGACTTGTCTCGAAGCGCGGCGGCGGCGGCGGCGGCGGTGGCGGCGTCCAGGGGAGGCGGCGCGCCCGACGCGTGCAGCCACTGCGACCAGGAGACGATCGGCGGCGGAGGCGATCTTTTAATAACGTCGATTCCGGAAGAGGCGTCTGTTTCGGCGTTTTTGACTTGGCCGTTTTTCGACGCGCCGTTCGAAACCTCGGTCGCGAGCCGCGGGCGCACGCGAGCCGATTCGACGTGCGCGACGTTCCCGCGGAGCAGAGGCGCGAAGTCGCGCGCGGCGAAGACGGCGCGAGCCGCGTCGTGCAGGCGGTGCCAACTTTTATTTTTTCGCGCGACGGCGAAGGCGTCATCCGGAACGAGCGCGGCGGCTTTCCCCAGAATCTTCGCGAGTTCTTTGAGCCCGCGCGCGCCGAGGGAGACGCTCTCGTGCCCCGCGAGCCGGAACAGCGCGGACGCGACGACGTCCGCCGCGAGAGCGGCATCCTCCGGCGAACCGGCCACCCCGGCGTCGATCCAGAGCGGTAACGCATCCGGCGCCAAAAAGCTCGCGGACGACCACCGGCGGGAACTCGCGCCGTTTTTCCGATTGGCCTCCGACTCGCGGAACTTCAGGTCGAGGTCGGTCGGCGCGAGCGACCGGGACGTCGCCTCGAGCGCACACCACGCGCTTCCCCCGAAAAACAAAGACGCGTCCACGAGCGGCGGTCTTTGTTTCGCGCGGTCGGCGTCGTGAAAAACCAGGTCCTCGGCGACGAGCAACGCGATCGTTTCGTCGTGGACGAGGTCCACGACGATCGGAGGCAGGCTCGGTATTCGCGAACATCCACGCTCGTCTCTGCCGCTCGCGGTGTCGTCCTCCGCCGCCGCGCGCGCCAGCGCGGCGGGGAGCGCCACGCACGCGAGCGCGCGACGCAACGCGGGATCCGCCGAGCCGAAACGCGTTTCGTTTTCGTCCGAAAGATCTTCGCGAAAACCGTTCACGCCTCCGGAAGCGACGCCGAACTCGTCCACGATGTCCCGCGCGTCGCGCGCGACGGCGTCGGCGATCTCGTCGAACGCCGCGGCGTCCCGCTCGTGACACGTCGTCGGACGGTGACCGATGACTTTTTTAACACGTGTCTCTTCGCGGAAACGTCCGAGGCGCGCCTCCATGGCGCCCGCGAGGCGCGAGAACCGTTCGCGCGCCGCGACGCGCGCCGCGATCGCCGCCAAAGAATCGTCCCTCGGTCTGTTAACTAACCAGTCCCTCGCGTGCGTCAAGCTCGTGTCGAACGAGGCGCCGACGCACGTCGTCGCCCAGACATCGAGCGCGTGATCGCGGGAAAGAAACCGATCGACACCGGCACTCGAAGCGCGACAAGTCTTTTCGCCGAATTCCGCGTCTTCGCGCGCCGCCAGGTATCGCAACGTCGCGCGAGCCGCGCGCGTCGCGTCGCGCGCGCGTCGGCTCATTTGTGTATCCGAAACGCAAACGTCGCTCGACAGACACCAGGAGGACCACGAGCCTTTGCTTTTGTCATCGAGTTTTTCGAACGTTTCGGGTCTCGTCGAAACTTTCCACCGGCGCAGGACGCGCATGGAAAACGCGAACCGCTCGACTTCGAAACGCGACGGATCCGGATCGTTCGCGCGCGGGTCCGGTTCCTCGGCGACAATCACGGTAAGAGCGTTTCTTCTTTTTTTTCCCTCCGTACAAATATCGGTCTCCGCGGCTCGGAACGCGAGCGCCTCGTCGAGCTTCGTCGCGGCGGCGGCGCCGAACGCGGCGCGTCTCGGGACGCGGACGAATGTAAGCGCGGGCGCTTCGTCGGCCAAAAGAACGGCCGCGATCGACGCACCCGTTTTTGGCCCGACGTCGTCTCCGGCGACGGCAAACGTCTCCAGACGTTTCGGGAGCGAACGCGCGATACGCGCGCCAACTAAATCCGACACGCCGACGTCCTCCAGCGTCAAGCTTTGTAGGCTTGAGCACTCGGAGAGCGCCGCGCACACGCCCGAAGGCGAAGGCATCTCCGAGGATGCTTTTTCTTTTTCTTTTTCCGCGTCGGCGACGGCGAAGAACGCCGGAGTAAAAAACGCGCCGGGCGCGCCGATCAACGAGACGCTTCGCAGACGCCCCGCCCCGGCGCGCAACAGGCTCGCGAGCGCGTCCATCGCGGCGTACGGGCTCGCGCACGGCATGTCGTGCAGCAGCGCGGACTCGAACGGGTTTTCGAAGACTCTTCTTTTCGAAGACGAAGACGCGGTTTCTTTCACGGGGGCATTCCTCGCGTCGGCGCCGCCGCGGAGAAAAAGCTCCGTCAGGTTGGGACACCGCGCGGCGACGGAGAGCACGTCCGCGACGTCCATGCCCGTGCGCTCGACGTGCAGCGACGCGAGCGACGGTAAACGCGCGGCGAACAAAGAGATGCCCCGCGTGGTGAGCCGGAACGCGCCATCGCACAGGTGCGAGCCCTCCAGAACCAGCCGACGCGCGGGAGCGGGAGCGGGAGAGGGACCCGAACGCGAAGGCCGCGGAGCGAGCGAGCCGCGGCTGCGGGTTTTTTTCCCCTCCTCCGCGTCGTCGTCGTCGTCGTCGTCGTCGTCGACGCGCAGCGCGGCCGCCAGACCCGCCAGCGCTTCGTCTCCGAAGACCACCGCCTTTCGTACCTCGACCTCGACGCACGTTCGGTCCAAGACTCGGCGCCATTGCTTGCTCACCAGACGCAGGCACCCGCGTTTGGCGGCGCGCGTCGCTTTTTTCGAGTCGCCCGGCGCGTCGTTCTCGTGGGACGCGCCGTTCGCATCGGCGAGCCTCTCCCCGTCGTGGGACCTGCGACGGGCCGCGTCCGGCGCGGGGACGCGGAACCGCCCGCCGACGCTCCAGCGCGCGTGCGCGCCGTCGCCCTCCGAGCCTTCCAGGACGAAGCGGAGGATGCGCGTCACCACCTCGTCGGGGAGGACGACCCCGCCGCGGGCCCCGTCGGGCCCGCGACGTTCGTCTCTCCCGGAAATGACGACAACCCCGCCCGACAGCGGCGCGGCCGAGGGGTCAGCGGGGACGTCCACGCCCTCCGCGCGCGCTATCGCCGCGGCGCCCGCGCGCGTCACCGCGTCGCGCATGTCGCCGTCGTGCGGGACGAAGTGCGCGCGCGAGAACGACCCCGACGAGGTCACCGGCGAAGAGCTGCTGAGTCGGACTGCCGCGCTTTTTCGCGCAGCATCGCGCCGAAACTGACAAACTGTGGAGTTCCTCGACGCCTCATCAGACTCCCCTCGCGCACGGCGCGTCCGCGATGTCGACATGACGCGCGTTTTGGGACCGCGACGATGACGGATGACGACACGCTCGAGTCCATGTGGACGCAGCTGTGCGTGGAGACGACCGCGGACCGCCCGGACGCGCACGACGCGGAGGAGGAAACACGAGCCCGCCGCGCGCGATGCGAGACGTGCGGGCGCCCCTCTGTGGCGTGCCCTTGCGCGCACTTGCCCGCCGAGCCGGCGCAAACCCGGGGTGCGCTGATCGTCCTGACGCACCCGAACGAGCGTAAGCGCGCGCTCGCCACGGGCTGGATCCTGCCCGAGTGTTTCCGGCGGTGCGCGGTGGTGACGAAGCGGGAACCGCCCCGGGAGTTGACAAAGATGTTCGCGGACGAAGACGAGACCTCCGACGAAGGCGTCGAGGACGATTCATCCGCGAACATCCGCGTCTCCTCCCCCTCCCCCTCCGATTCAGAGGGACCCGTCGTCCCGCGCGACGTCCCCGTGTACGTGCTGTACCCGGCATCGAACGCGCAGGACCTCGACGAGGTAGACCCGGTCGCCGACCGCGAGGCGCTGCGGCGCGAAGCCGAGCGTAGTAAAAAGAAAAAGCGCTCAATACGCCTTTCGCCTCCGCGCCGCGAAGGTACCTTCGCGGCGCGCAAAACTCCGCCCTCTCGCGCGGCGGTTCGCGAGTTGGCGAACGCGCGTGACGCCCTTCGCGGCGCCGCGTACGTGCTCATCGCGCTGGACTCGACCTGGAGGCAAGCCCGGGAGATGGCGGCGGCGGCGATGCCCGCGTTGCCGCGAAAGACGAAGCTCGTGAAACTCCCAGCGACGAAAGCAGACGCGCCGGGGTTGCGGCGCGTGTTTCGAGTACACGATGACGACGAAGAAAAATCACCCTCGACCGTCCTGCGCGTCGAGCCTGAGCTCGGATGCATGCTCACCGCCGAGGCGTGCGCGCGCGCCGTCGAAAAACTCGAGAGGCGTTTTTCTTTCGCGAGCGGGACCCCACCCGGAGACTCGTCGTCGGAGCCGCCGCCGTCGCCGGCGAGCGCCGCCGTGGCGACGATCCGCGCGATGGCGCGGGTCCAGTCCGCGCACGACCCCGCGATGCGCGCGGGCGCGACCAAGGCGGACGCCGCCGGGAAGCGCCGGCAGAGAATAGCCGCCGCGCGGAACTTAGTCGTCAGCGGAGGAACGTAGACGAAGTGAGACGAACGTAGACGACGAATCGCGCCTCGCGGTTCGACGAGTACGAAAGTATTAATACAACCTTCGCGGAACGAGTCACTATTGACTACCCGAGCCTCTTCATCTGCTCGACGATCGCCTCCGCCATCTCCTTCGCCTCGTAGTTCTTCCCGTAGAACGTCACGAACTCGCCGTTCTTGTCCACCAAGTACATGATGATGGAGTGGTCCACCAGGTAATCTTTCTCGTCGTCGTCCCCCGTCTTGTGGTAGTACACGCGGTATTGTTTCGCCGCGCGCTTGCACGCGTCCACCGTCCCGGTCAAACCGAGGAGGTTCGGGTGGAACTCCTTCACGTACTCGGCGACGCGCTTAACTGTGTCGCGCTCGGGGTCGATGGAAACGAAGACAGGGGTCAACGGGAGTCTTCGCTCGTCTCCAACCGCGTCCCTCGCTTTCTCCTTTTCCAACGAGTCTTTGCTTGTCGACATCTTCGCGTTGACGATGTCGACGCACTCCGCCATCTTCTCGAGCTCGTCCGGACAAATGTCCGGGCACATCGTGAACCCGAAGTACAGCAACGCGTACCCGCCTCGTAACTCGCTCGTGTCCCACCGCCTGCCGTTCTCGTTCGCCAGCCGCAACTCGAAAGGCCCCCCGAGGCTGGCTTTGCCGGCGGAAGGGCCGGCCTTGACCGAGTCGAGCCGCCGCGTCCGCTCGCGCTCGAAGAAGTACAGCACGCCGCCGCCGGTCACCGCCATCATCGCCAGCGACTTCCATCCCACGGGACCGCCCGATCCCGAAGCGCTCGACATCGCCCGCGGACGCCCCGCGCCTCGAGCGGTGAGCGCGGGCGCGGAGCCGACCGCGTGGCGAGCGGCGAGGGGGGCGGACGGTGCGAGCCCCGCGCGCGCCGCGGCGCCCACGCGCGCGGGAGCGGAAAGCCCCCGGGACCGCTGCGGCGCGAACGGCGAGGCGACTTCCGAGCCGAGCGAACGCAGGGAGGACGACGGGGACGCGCCCGCCGCGCGTCGAGCCGCGTCCGCTGCGGCGGCGGCGGCTCGCGAGAGGACACGCGTTGCCATGATCGATACGCGCGGGGTTCGTCCGCCGAGCTCGCGCGCGGACGCGTGTGACGGGCGCCGGCCGCGAACGCGTCGTGTTCGATGGATCGAACGAAGACTCTTTCGCGAAACGAGTGACGTCACGCCGCGCGCGCTTACAAAACGCACAAATATTTTTTCCCGCGACGACGATTGCGAGAACGACGAGACGGAGCGGAGATGCGTTCGAGCGAACGAAACGGAAACGAGCGACTTATGACACGGAGCGTTCAGATGAGCATGTCCGGATGCGATACGGTATATATCGCGTCACAAAAAAAAAGCCGTCTCGACGCGCGTCGACGAAGGCGTCGTCGCGCGGGACGGCGGCGACGAAAGCGGCGGAGAGATTTCCCATCCGTCGCGCGCCGGCCGTCGCGACCGATCCGCGTTTCGCTCTCCCTCCGCGTTCGTTGACGCGTCAGCACAGCTCCTTGAGCCCGTTCTTCTCGAGGAACGCGTTGAGCGGCCCGTCGAACTTCTCGTCGCCGGTCAAGGCCGCCGCGACGTCCAGCCCGCTCTTCGTGACGTACTCCGCCAGACCAACCTTCCCGTTCTTTTTGAGCTCCTTCAGCGCCGCCGCCGCGAAATCGCGGCGCGTGGGCACGGCGCCCTCGTCGATTTTGAGCGTCGCGGCGTTCAGGGTACCCGCCTCCAGCGCGCCCTCGATGATGAGCCGCGCGAGCATCACGCCCAGAAGCTTGGGCGCCATCGGGACGTCGATGGCGATGTCCTCCAAAGCCTCGATCGTGTTCTCCAGGTCCGCGAAAACCGTCTCGCTCGAGACGCCGCACTGCTTCACGCACGCGGCGAGAAGTTTGGCCATCAAATCGTTCGCCTTCTCCGTGGAGACGTCGACGACGTGCGCCACCATGTGCTTGGTCATCGCGGCGAGCGCGTTCGCATCCTTCGCGCCAGCGACGATCTCCTTCACGCACAGAACGGCTTCTTTGAGGTCCGCCACCTGCATGTACTCGTTCACCAGGGACTTGGTCTTCTCCTCCACCTTCTCGGCATCCATGGCGCCGGTCGCGGCCGCGACGGGCTCTGAGGACGTCGCCGGCGTCGCCGGCCCCACCAGCGCGGCTTGCGCTCGCTCGCGCGCGGCTTCTCTTAATTGCGCGTCGCGCTTGAGCTTCTCCTTCTCCGTGGGCATCGCGGCTTTGTGCGACGCGGCGACGTACGGACCGGAAAGCGAGCTCTGCTTACCGCCGCCCATCGCGGCGAGGTTGTTGGATGAGGCTGACCGGCCGTTCTTACCGACGACTTCCCAGCCGTCCGCTTCCGGGAACAAAATCTCCTCCGTCTGCGCGGGCGAGATGCCGAGCGCCGCCGCCGCCTCGGCGTGGATCTCGGAGAGCGTCATCGCCTCCAGCTTCTTCACACGAGGCACCCAGTCGGCTTTGCGCAGCTCGATGACGTCGCGGCACAGGAAGCGCACGCGCGAGTCCAGCGTGGAGGTCTCGTCGGCGAGCGCGGCGAGCCGCGCGAAATACATCTCCATCATCTGTTTCGGGAGCTTGGGCGAAGCGTCCAGTTCCTTGCCAACCGTGACGAGCAGGTTGCACAACGCCTCGACGTTCTCCTCCGGGGGCTCGCTGGAGGGCGATCCTAACAGATCCGTCACGCACGCGTGCAAGATCTTCTCGGCGATCATGCGCTTCTTGTACAGCTCGCCGATGAGCTTGATGTTGCCCATGGTGCGCACCTTGACGCGCTTCGCGGCGGCGGCGCGCTCGTTAGGGTCCGCGATGGACTCCAGCTCGTCCCGCGCCTTGCCCGCGCCTTCGAACTCCTCCTGGCACGTGTTCAGTAAGATCCGGCGGAACGTCACGGGCTTCCCGCCCTCGACGCCGCTCGGGAACTCGGGGAGCTCCTTGGACAAACGCAAACACACGTCCGCGTACATGCCGCAAAACCCGGGTTCCCAGATGGCTTTGTCGAACACGATGGAGATGGTCTCCGACAACGTCGCCGCGTCGTCGATGCCGCACTCCAACAGCTGCTCCATCAGACGGTCGAACTTCTCGGGGGTGATCTTGTTTAAGATGCCTTTGATCGCGCGTGTCGTCTTGGTCTTAGCGTCGTCCGTCGCGCCTCGCGCCCACGCGTTTTCCGCCTTGACGATCTCCGCGCCCTCCGTGCCGACGGGAAGGGGCGTCAAATCCACGCGACCGCCGGATTTCTTCTTCTCGGACCCGCTATTCTTGGATTCCTTACCGGATTTCTCACCGGAAGACACTTCCGGCTTGTCCTTCCAGTCCTTCGTGTCGCTCTTGCCGTCGCTCTTCTCGGCGTTCGCGGCTTCCTTCTTGCCCCACTGCGCCGCCGCCGTGTCGTCGCCCATCGCGTCGTCGTTCACGTCGTTGATCACAACCTCCAGAGGAGACGTCGCGAGCTCGACGGGCATCTCGGAGCAGCGCTGGAGTGCAAGGAGAGACAAGGGGTTCATTGTGGGAGTTCATGATCGTGAGTTAGGGTCGTCATACGCGCGAAAGAGCGACGACGAAAGAGTGGGTCAAAAAACCTGAGCCTCGTTTCCGGAAAAGACAGACTGGCGGCCGCGTCCGCGCGCGACCAAAGCCCTGATGGGCGGCGATCAGTTGGGGGAAGGCTGGTTCGCGCGGTCAGGGTGACGCGTCGCGCCGTTCGACGCACCTCTCTGAACTGCACGATGAAGTCCTTGGTGTACTTGATCACGTCCTCGGAGCTGAGGCGCTTGGACGTGGACTCGGAGGGGGCCTGCGCGGGGAGGGAAGGTGAGCTGCCGCTCGATCGCGAAAGGGGCGCCCGTAAACGCACAAAAAGCTGTCGGCGAGGGGCTGCGCGGGCGCGCGCGCGTCGGAAGGCGAGGGCGCGCGGCGGACGGGGCGCGCTCGAGAGCGTGCGCGTCGTGTACGCGCGCGTACCTGCGGCCTGGATCCCATGGCGAAGCTGGCGAAGGTTCCCGCGGTGGGTCCCGTGCCCCCCGGGCGGAGGGAGATGGTTTCCATCGTCGTGGCTTGTCTCGACTCGCGCTTGGCGGCGGACGAAAAGTCTGCCGAGTCTGTGCCGGCGGGGTGCGAACTCGGCACCGAAGCGACCGACGAACGACACGCGGGGTCGGCGATCCGGCGCCGGGAGAGTGTTGCGGGGGCGACTCGACCTGCCGTCGGCGCGCACGCGTCCTGAGGCGGCGACGAACGCCGCGCGCCGGATGACCTCGCACCGGCGAAAACACTTCACCATCGCGCCAGTCAGCAAGAGGCTCGCAACCGCGCGTTTGGCCAAATCTCGTCAATAAATCGCGAGTCCGGTCGACGGTCTAAAAACTCGTCCGATCGAGCCCCGATCGCTTTTTCCCAGTCAGCCCCGTTCTTTGGACTCCAAACTCTATCCGTATTCGGCCGCCGCTGCGTCCGGTGCTTCGCCCGCGAAGCTCGACACACCCTCTCGCGCGCGCCGTCGCCCGCGACTACGCCGCGCACGTCCATCCACGTGACCCTCGTCCGCACGCGACAAGGCACGACCCGCGCCCGCTCCGCTTAAAGCGAGACCAGCCGCGTCCGAGCGCGACTAACGCCCCCTCAGACTCGTCGATTCGCACGATGGCGTCGACGACCGCCGCCTCGCTCGCCGCGCGCGTCGCGCCGCACGCCGCGCCGCGCTCGGCGCGCCGCGGCGCGCTCGCCGCGCGTCGCGCGCCCTCTCGGCGCGACGCGCGTCCGCCTTCGGTGGTCGTCCGCGCGTACGACGACGACGGGGGCGGCCCGCCCCCCACCCAGGGCCCTGGCGGGTTCAGCGGCTCGCGTCTGATCGTGCCCGGCATGGAGGGCTTCGACAGCTCGTACGGCGAGGTCAACCCCAACGCGCGCTCCATCCCCACGCCTTCGAACCCCGGGCGAGGTGCCGGTCAAGGTCCTCCGGGCGACCCGCGTTTGAGCCAAAAGCCGGGGTCGTTCCCCGGCGGGTACGACGCGCCCCCCAAGCCCGGCTCGGAGAAAGCCGCCGGCGAAGCTTTCGCGCCGTACAGGCCTCCGAGCGAGTACCTCGATAACGCGGAGGAGTTCATGAACGAGGACGACAACATGAGCTTGATGAGGTTAAGGCAAAGAGCCGGGAACTGGTTCCAGCTCGCGCCGCTGTTCCCGAAGCTCATGCGCGCCGGATTCATGCCCGACGACATCTTCGACGAGACCGGGATCGAGCCCAAGGAGCAATCGTTATGGGCGACGTGGACGGCGGCGCGCGGGTCGTTGGTTTCCGACCCGCGGTTTCCGGACGAGAAGCTCGAGTACTTCACCCCGGAGTGGAACGCGGAGACGCTGAGCGCGCTTCAGTACCTCCCGTCGGAGAAGCGCGCGCCGTTCAGCGAATTCGTCGTCGACAACGAGTTCAACCTGGAACAGACGAAGGAGCTCGTGAAGTCGGTGGAGATTCGCGCCGCGCACGACTCGCAGGCGAAAGGGTTCGGCACCGGCCCGGGCGAGTGCATGGCGTTTAAGATGTGGCGCGACGTGCAGGAGGTGCAGCGCTACGAGGGCCTCGCGCGCGTCGTGGAGCTGGTGGAGAAGGGCAAGAAGTACGCCACCGAAGCGTCGACTTGCGACCGCCTCGACGCGCTGGTCGAGATGTGGCGCATCGACTTGGCGGAGGGCAGCGACTTGATGGAGGGCGGCCTGATGGGCAAAGCCAACGCCGCGGGCAACGCCAAGATCCAAGCCGTGCGTCTTGACGCGGAAGAGCTCGCGTTCAAGCCCGTCCCGATGCTCGGCCCGCTGGAGAAGCTGCAGCCCGCCGCCGTTATCGCCGTCGAGGAGATCAAACCCAACGGCTACTTCAACGTGTTCAAGCCCGTCGGCGCGCAGCAGTGGGTGGCGCTCCCGGCGTGGTCGGCGCTCTCGGCGGCGAAGGTGCCTTTCGCGGTGCTCGTCGGAAACACGGGCACGTTGCGCGGCGCCGGCGACTTATCCGACCGCGAGGAGCCGGCGCTGCTCATCGTGGACAAAGCCGATCAGACCCCTAACCCGACGTCGTTCTACCTCGCCGTGCGCGAGTCGTCCATCCAGCTCTCCGGCGGCCGCGGCGCCGAGATCCTCGACGTGTTCGGCGGGAAGGAGACCATGGCCATGGAACGCGACGGGTCGTGTACGGTGATCGGGCGCGTGGTGCTCGCGGTGCGCGCGCCGGGCCTGGGCAGGGACGACGGCATGGGCGTCGCCGCGTCCGAGCTCATGGGATGATTTTTTTTTCTTCTTTTCGCGAAATAACGCTTCGAGTGCGATACGTAGACGACGTTCGAAGAGTCTGTAAAACGAGACGCGTCAACCTCCCTCTCTCCTCGACCCGTTCGTTCGTTATCCTATTACGCCTTAGGCTTCTTCTTCTTCTTGGACTTGAGCGGCTGCGCGATGAGCGCCTTGAGGTCCTCGTCGGTGAGCTCGAGGTCGCTCTGCAGCGGCTGGTGCGCCCAGGTGGTGATGCGGTCGTTGCCGTTCTGCATCACCAGCACGGTGGCTTTGAAGTGCGCGACGCAGTCACCAGACTTCTCGTACAGGACGGGGTACTCGTGCAGGAGCTCGTGCGACATGCACTCCACCACCCCCAGTCTGGCGCCGCGCGTCTCCGTCATGGCGCGCATCGTGAAGGGCATCGTCGGGAACCGAGTCGTGATCTGCGAAAACAGCTGCTTGCTCGCCTGCATCTTGAGCTTGTAGTTCTTCTCGATCGCTCGTTTGTAGACGTTCGTCTCCTTCTCGTCCTGCATCTTGGGTTTGCCCTCGCCGGAAGACAGAACGATGTCCAGCGCGTACACCTCGTTCAACGCGATCGTCTCTTCGTCAGCCTTGAGCTCGGGCGACGACTTGTGCAGCACGACTTTGTTGCCGTCGATCACAAACCGCTTCATCGCGTGCGTCAAGACGCCCTCCACGACGTTCACGCCGAAGTCCTCCGCCACCTTGGCGATCGCGGCCGCGACTTCGTTGTTGGTCGAACCAGGCCGCAACTTGCGGATCGCGGCTTCGCCGGCGGTAATCGCGGCTTGCATGACGTCCGCCTGCTGGCCGGTCACGGGCGCGTTCGCGTCGCCCATCAACACGACGGTGTTGGCGACAACCGCGATGTATCCGTCGACGTGCGCGCCGAGGTCGATCTTCACCGCCTGGCCCTCTTCCAACGTGACGGTGTTATCGTCCAGGGGAGAGTTGTGGCACACCTGGTTGTTCACGGAGACGCACGTGGGGAACGCGATGCCCTTGTCGATCTTGTTCCCATCCTTGTCCTTCTTGTTGTAAAACTTAGCCGCCTCCGCCTCGACGGTCTTGTCGCCGAGCGCGCACAGGTCGCAGACCTTCGCGCCGGGAACGGCGGCGGCGAGCACGGCCGCGAGCGCCTCTGCGGTGGGTGGGGCGAGAGAAAGCGCGCGTGAGGAAGAGCGGTCAGCGATCGCGGAAGAGCCGTCGAGAACGGAGACGCGTCACCGAAGCGCGCGATCGCGAAAAGCGGGGTTGGCGGTGAGGGGTCGCGTCCACGCACTGTTGGCGATCTCGGCGGCGACTTTGTACTTGTCCACCACGGCGGGCTGTCGAGGGGTGAAGAGGGACGCCGGGTCAGTCGATCGAGCGATTTAGCGCGGGAACCGGGCGGGCGAACGACGCCCTCGCCTCGCGCGAGCGCGCTTGAAAACCGCATCCGACGTGGGAAACGAAACACGCTTGAAAACAAACGGAGCGGGGAAACCCTACGTTGGCCAGGGTGTGCTCGGAGTCGTCCTCGACGTCGCTGCCGTAGTCCGACATCGTGACGGGGGGCGTGTGGAGCTTGGGTCGGTGTGTGGTCTCGATCGGCCGGCGGCACGGCGGCGGCGAGAGATCTGTCCCCGCCGATGCGCCCCGGCGGTTTTCAGGTGCAAAAGCGCCGGTTGGCGGCTTGCCTTTTTGATCGGGATGTCGAGCTCGACTTGTGAGGAAAAGTTCGGAGGCAAAGAGTCTCAACTTTTGTGAAAAGTGAAGCCGCCAACGCTTGCGAAGTCGAACCCGAAAGCAACCCTATTGGATACTCTTCGAGAATCCCACGAGCGCGCACGTTTTCGTCGTTTCCACGAAAAAACGCCTTGTCGACCCCGTCGAGGCGACACACTCCCTCGCGCGCGTCCGCCCCTCGCGGCCTTCCGCAGACCCACTCGGCAGCCATGCCGCGCGACATGACCGGTGCGTGACCCGCGAGGCGAGACGCACGCGCGACTCGCCCGTCTCGCGACCCCCGTTCCCGTCCCGCGACGCGCGCGAGATTCGTCACCGCCGAGGCGCTGGTTCGCCTCCTCGACGGGAGGCGCGGCCGCGCGCGCCGGAGAGACCGGGGCGCTCGGGAAACGCGCGCGCGACACACTTACCATCGACGAGATATCGATCCCGACGCTGACCGGACCACCCGCTCTCCCGTCGCGCCCACGCGCCGCGCACGCGCGCCCGGGACGCACGCGTCGTCGTCCCGGACGGTCCGTCTTCTCACACGCTCTTCGCCTTTTTGTCGATCGAATCGATTCGCGCGCGCGTCGTCCCGTCTCGCCGTCGCTTCCCCGTCGGACGTCCGCGACTTTTCGTTCGCGCGACACCAGGCACCGGTCGGTACCCCCCCCAGCCCAAGTTCGAGCCCTTCGCGTTCTACAGCTGCTTCCGCCTCGGCGACCCCGAGCAGGCGGCGATCATCATGGAGACGGATCCGTACTACTGGACCCAGGACAACGGCGCGGGCGGCCCCGTGCACTTCGCCACCACGTACAAGCAGATCGACATGTTGCACCACATCCTGCGCAATTGCCCGCAGGCGGTGAACCAAAGGGACGTTCGCGGGTTCACGCCTTTACACCGCGCCGCGTACCTCGCGCAGTACGACGGCTACCAGGAGCTGTATGAGTATTTGCTCAGCGAAGGCGCCGACCCGACAATCGTCACGGAGGATTACGACCCGTACCTGAACCCGGGGCGGAAGACCCCGATCGAGGTCGCGGTCAAGGACGGCCCGACGCGCGACGCGCTGCGGTTTCTGGAAGAAAAGTACGCGGACACTAAAAAGAAGTCTAAACCGCACGGCGACATCGGCGACTGGTGGGCGCTGTACGACTACGGGCCCGAGAAGGTGTACGGGTGGACGCACGACTTCGAGCCCGACTACCCGGAGCGGAGGCGCAACGCTAAGGACGCCGCGGAGAAGCGCGAGTGGAAGAAGAAACGCAAAGCCGCGCGCGACGCGGCCATCGCCGCTGAGATTGCGAAGCGGGAGGGGACACAGGTGGATGCCACATCCGCGGATGCCCTTCCCATCGCCGCGCTGAAGGTGTCCGAAGCGGCCGACGCGACCGCGACGCCCGCGACGCCCGCGACCGCGGAGCCTTCCGACGCGTCGCCGGTTGTGTTTTTGTTCCCCGGGCAGGGTTCGCAGAAGGTGGGCATGCTCGCCTCCGCCGCCGCCGAGCTCCCTTCCGTGCGTTTAATGTGCGACAAGGCGAGCGAGATTCTCGGGTACGACCTGCTGGACGTCTGCGTGAACGGCCCGAAGGAGAAACTCGACGACACCGCGTTCGCGCAACCGGCTCTGTTCGTCGCCGGCCTCGCCGCGGTCGAGAAATTACGAGCCGAGTCGCCTGAGACGGTGGCTTCCTGCTCGCGCGCCGCCGGTTTGAGCCTCGGCGAGTACACCGCTTTGGTGTTCGCGGGCGCGATGTCGTTCGAGGACGGCCTGCGCGTGGTGCGGTGCCGCGCGGAGGCCATGAAGGCCGCCGCCGAGGAGGGCGACCACGGCATGCTCTCCGTGGTCGGCCTCGCCGACGACAAACTCGAGACGTGCGTCGCCGCCGCGCGGAAAAACGCCGCCGAAAAACGCGCCGCGGCGGTTCCCGACGGAACCGAACCCGAGCCGGTCGTGCTCGCCGTCGCCAACTACCTGTTCCCCACCGGCCGCGTGGTTTCCGGCGACGCCGACGCGCTGGAAGAGGTGCAGCGGCTCGCCACCGAGGCGGGCGCGATGAAGACCGCGAAGGTGGCCGTCTCGGGCGCGTTCCACACAACGCGCATGGCGAGCGCTTCCGAAGCGCTTCGGAAGGCGCTCGCCAGCGTGACCGTCTCCGAACCACGCGTCGCGACGTACTCAAACGTGACCGGGACGTTCTTCGAGTCCGCCTCGGCGATCCCCGACGCGCTCGCGAAACAGCTGGTGTCGCCCGTGCGCTGGGAAGACACGCTGCGCGCGCTCGTGGCGGAGGGCAAGGACGAGATGTACGAGCTCGGGCCGATGAAGCAGATCAAAGCCATGGCCAAACGCGTCTCGCAAAAGGCGGCGGCCAAGTTCAAAAACGTCGACGTCGCGTGAACAAACAGGCGTTTCTTCGCGCGCGGCGGCTTTTCTTGAACGCGCGTCAGAATGACAAAGACGCTTCTGGAGACACAGAGACGACGATAAGATCGATGCGGTGACAAAGAGAGAGGCCACACGCGTTTTTTTTTCGCGCGGGTTTAGGTCGCGTTTCGGCGCGTTTTGGATCCGGCTCTCCAGGAGTAGGTCGGAACGGTTCTGATTGTAAAAAAAGCGCGACTCATTGTCTCATCGTCTCGTCGTCTCACGCGCTCGCCTCGGCTCGGTACCGCACGACGCGCACGTCCGAGCACTGGTACAGTTCGTCCAGCTCCTCATCCGGCACGTCGCTAGAAACGAACGTCACCGCTCGGCCGGCGTTCCGAAGCGCTTGTTCGAACGCGGACTCGGCTTGTCGGTTGCGGCCGTACGCGAACAAAACCGGAGCGCCGAACGGCGCGCGGGATTTTTTTTTTACCCGCGCGCTGTCTCCGACGAGCGCCTCCAAAGTATCCGCCAACAAACAAGCGCTCTCCGCGACGTACATGCAATCCGTGGCTATAACCAAGTCGAACGGCTCGTCGCCCAGCGCCTCGTTCGCGTCTTTGCCCCAGGAAAGCGCCTTGACGTCCCAGGCATGGCCCTCGTCTTTCCCGGAAGGCGCGTTTCGCGACACGTTATTCCGAAGCAGTTTAGTGTTCGCGGGAAGGTCGGTCGCGACCACTCGCGCCGCGCCCGCGTGTATAAGCGCGACGGAGACGAGCCCGCATCCCGCGCCCAGCTCCACGACCCTTAAACCCCGGAACTTCTCCTGGTGCTTCTCGATGAACTTCGCGAGAACGATGGCGCTGTCCCAGACCGTGCTCGCGAACCCGCCGTCCGCGCCTTTGTTTTGTTTGTCGTCGAAGCGCGCCTGCTCAAACGCAAACGAGACGGTTTTTGTCGAGCTGTCGCCGTCGTCGGCGTCGAAGCCCATCGGTACGGTCGACCCCGTACGCACGGACATCTCGTGCTCGTACGGTAAATCGAACCGCTCCTCGTCCGATTTCGCCTCCCGTTTCCACGCCCACCGCTTGAGAAATAAGCACGCGCCGGATCCGTCAAACACCCGTTTTGGTTTTTTTCGCGGCGTCGTTTGTTCCGTCGTCTCGCGTTTTTCTTTTCGCGTCGGAGACGCGGTGGCGCCCTCCGTCCGGCGCTCGACGCCCGCTTCGTCCCCAATCCCCTCCGCTTCGTCCCCGGACCCGCCCCAGCCGTCGGGGTCATCGTCCGCGTTCATGTAAGTCGCGGCGTTTTTCTCCGGGGCGGTGTCGTTCCCGAGGCCCTCCTCCTCCTCCTCCTCCTCCTCCTCGGACGGCAAGTCGATCTCGTTCGCGTCTCTCCCCGCGACGCGCGCGGCGGCTTCGGCGGCGGCGACGGCGCGTCCCCCCTCCCTCGCCTTGCGCATCACCTCGTCCGACGACGCGGGCGCCTCCTCCCCGCACGAGCGCCACGGCGAGGCCTCCACGAACGCGTCCACGAAATCCGCCTCGGTCGCGAGACGCGCGAGGTACTCGCGCAGAGCGCCTCCGGGACCGAGCACGTCGTCGTCGGTTTTCGTTTTTTTGTCGTGAAAAGCGTCGGATCCCGACGCGTCTCCTTCCTCACGTCGTTCGCCTTCGAGCTTGTACTCCTTCGGGTGGATCGCGCAAAACTCGGGGTTCATGGCGGCTTTGTACGGCGAGTCGTCCAGTAAAAGCGTGTTCCTCGGCCCGAAGCGCTTGAACGAGGGCGACGCCCAGAGCTTTTTGAGATCCTTCAACAGGATGGGCTTCGATTTCGGCCGCGCGGGATCCATGGCGCCGACGTGCGTGCACTTATCCTGCCCCCACACGAACGCCAGTCTGTCCCTGCTCTCGCCCCAGATGTGCTGAACCAGCGTCTTGGCGTTGTGCTGCTGCGCGCTACTCCAGACGCCCACGGTGAAGTGCTCGAACGCCCACTCCACGAACGTTGTCATGTGCGGCCGGTTGTAGATGAAAAACTTTCCAAACTTGGCGTCGGGCGCGCGCTTCGTGCCGTCGGGCTCGACGAAAGGCGTCATGCGCCGGTCCACGAGGAGACCGTTCAAATCAACCACCAGTAAGTGTTTGTGCTTGCGCGTGCCCTTGTGCTTGCGTTGCTTGCGTGCCAAACGCGCGGCGTCGTCCAGCGCGCCACCGCCCGAGGAACACGCCGCCGCCGAGTCCTGCGCGGGTGCCGAGGGATCGGCAGCGGGAGGTCCGGGCGCGAGCTTAGGGATCTTGAACCCGCCGCCCGCCTGCGGCGGAGGGGCAGCGGGCGGCGGCGCGCCGCCCGCTGCCTCGCCGCTCGCGTCGCCCGACATCGCGCGGCAGCGCGCGGGGCTCGAGTGCCGCCGACGACGAGATTCGCCACGACGAAAAAAACGAAAAAAAAAACGAAAAAAACCAACATCTACTGAGCAGTTAGTCAAAAGATAGAGTATGTAAACAGTTCGTTTGAGCAATTAGTCCGCAAAAAATGACTCCTGCGGGACTCGAACCCGCGATCTTGAGATCCGAAGTCTCACGCCTTATCCACTAGGCCAAGGAGCCCTTTTTGACTGCACCTCCATACGAGTCCGTCGACTTGTCGGAGGCAAAACCAGAGCGTTTGGGCCGGCCGAGCGAAACCGCGAGCCAGGATCGGTTTTGCGAATTTGGTTTTCGCCCCCCTCCGCGCTCGGCGCGCGTTCGTGGCCGCCTCGAGATGCGTCAGGCACGAGAGGAGCGATGGGGAGATACGTCGACGCGTTCGGTGTCTTCACGCGGCGTTCGCGTGTGCGTTTCAACATCCCGATGTGCCTACGCGTGCTCGCTTCGCGCGCCGCCGCCGCCGCCTCCGCCTTTTTGTTTCGCGGAAAAAAACACACCCGCCGCTCACCTCGCGGCGCGCATGGAATACGACAACGCGCCGTACCCGATGATGGCCACCGCGGACGCGCCCAGCAACGCGCCGTAGACGTAGGCGGTGTAGTCTCCGCTCACGGCGCCGACACCGCCGGCGCCGTCTCCTCTGGCGTTTTTATCGGCGGCGGCGGCGGCGATCTTCTCCGCCTTGTCGCACTTTTTGCGCCACTCGCTCGCCTCCATCGTCTTTTCATGCATCGCGTTCGTCGCGCGCGCCGCCACGGTTTTTTGCCGCTCGAGCTCCGCGGTCAACACAGACACTCTCGTGGTCAGCGCGTCGATTCGATCGGCGTGCGCCGTTCCGTTCGCCTTTTTTTCGGACTGCGTCGGCTCGGAAGAAGCCTTCGTTTCCTCGCCCGCTTCCACCTGCGCGACGAGCATCTGCAGTTGCTTCTCGAGCAACTCCACCTTCTCGTTCGCGCTCCGGGCCTCCTCGCGTTGCCTCGCGGCCTCGTCCTTGTACTTCTGACGCGACTCCTTGAGCCTATCGAAGCGCTCCTTGTTCGACAGGCTCTTGTCCATGTCCACGTGCTTCATCGTGTCCTGCCGCATGCCGGACATGCGGTGCCGAGCGCCGCGCGGGAAAGCGCGGAGAGAAGGTTTGAAAGCGAAGGAGTGCCGAGACGCACCGCCGCCGAGGAAGATTGGGAGGCTCGCGTCACGCGGGGTGACGACGAGGCGTGGCGAACGGCGAAGCGCGCGGGGGTGGGACGACGCGGCGTGCGTGACCGCTTCGGCGCTCCTTCGGCGCGCTCTGGGGTTGTGGCGCGAGACAGATCGGCGCGCCCGAGAGCTTTTGGAAACACGTCGTTTTTTAGGCACACCCGACGTGGCGGCGAAGGCCGCGAAAAAAATTTGCGGGGGGCTCGCCAGCCGGCGCCAGACTCTCTCGTTGTCGCCGAACAGAATTGCCCGCGCGGCGCTTCTCGGCGCGTTCGCCGCGATGAGCGGCGAGGCGGCGGGCGACGCGCGCTGCCCCTCGTGCGGCGAGGCGGAGGTGCGGCACGAGTTCGACCTCGGGTGCGAGATTTGCGCGGCGTGCGGCCACGTCCTGTCCGAGCGCGCGCTCACCACCTCCGTGCAGTACGACGAGGATGGCGCGCATGGCGTCTTCCTGCACGACGGGGGCACGCGCGGGCAGCACCTCGCGGCCGCGCGCTCCGGTCTCGCCCTGGCACCCGGCTCGGCGCCCGGCGTCGCGCGCGCGATGTTCCGCGACGAGCAGTCGACGCACCTCGCCAACATCAACCGCTCGGTGGACTTCGCCGCGCAGCAGCTCCGGCTGACCAAGGATGCCGCCGACGACGCGCGCGCGCTCGTGGTTAAAGCGAGCGAGGGGCGCTGGGGCGAAGGCGACTGGACCACGCTGCTGGTGGGCGCGTGCGTGTACTGCGCCGCGCGACAAAACACGCTCCCCATCGCCATGCGAGACGTCGCGGAGGCGTGCCAGCTGGACGTCTTCGCGCTCGGACGCGTGTACAACAAACTCAAACGACTCCACGACATAAGCGTGCCGCCGGTGAGCGTCGAGACCTTCGTCGCGCGCGCCGCCGCCGCCGTCCCGGAGCTCACCAAAGAGAGCATAGCGCGAAGAAACAACGTTTCGATATCGAAACGTCCCGATATCGAGCCTTCGCGCGACGCGCGCGTCGCGCGCGTCTCTCCGGAGACGACGCCGCGGGCGAGGAGCTCAAGAAGGCGAGACGGCGCTATCGCGGTCGCGAGGCCGCGCGGCGAAGACGGACCGCGTGTTTTCGGCGGAGCGCGAGACGCCGCCGACGAGAAAATACGCAAAGAGTCTTATATGGCGTCGACGCCGACGAGACCGATTTCCTCCGACGCCGCCGAAAAAGAGACGCCTTCCGGCGCGCACAAAAACGCGGCTTCGCGCGCGAAGGATTTAGCGCCTTTGGTCACAGACGCGAAGGCGCTTTTGCGATTCGCGCAAAAGCGCGGCTTGCTCGTCGGACGCAACCCGGTGCCTTTCGTTTCCGCGGCCCTCGGCGTGGCCGCCGAAGCGTACGGCGTGTTTTTGAGTCACGAAAAAACAGCCTCCGCGGCGCGCGCTACGCACTCCGCCGCGCGCAGAGCGTCGCACAGCTTGCGATCCGAGCTCGTGGCGTTCGCGAACACGTTCGAGTGGGGGAAACACGTTTCTCTCAAAAATTTGCCCAAGTTCGCGCCGAGTTTAGTGCCCCACGTCGCGGGCGCGCTCGAGGCGAACAAAGCTAATGCGAACGCACCTGACGCGGCAGCGGCAGAATCTGTGACTGATACTACTTCCATCGTCTCGGCGGCGCTCGCGCGCGACGCCGCGAGGCGCGTGGAGGCTATGCCCGTGTCGTTCCGCGCGCACGAGAAGACGCGCCTGTTTTGCGAGGCGCGGCTCCGCCGCGCCAAGGAGGAGACGCTCGCCGCGCTCGACGCGGCGGGGGAGGCTTTCTTTTCGCCGAATGATTCGCGAAACGCCTTTTCGCGCGAAGCAGGCGAAGAGGAAGAAGGCGACAAGAAAAAGAAAAAGAAGGCGACGTCCGAAGACGTACCGCTCGCGCCGCTCGACGAACGAGTCGCTCTCGAGTTGTTACCAAACGCGGAGGCGCCGTCGACTTCCGGCGCGACGGCGGTGGCGGTGAAGCGCCCCTCGCGCGGCGGCGTTCGGAGGCGAAATGCGCGCGCGCCCGACCCGCCGAGCGGAGTACCCACACACCTAACGGCGGAGACACCGACGGAGCCAAACGCGTTAGCTCTCGTTTCGGGAAGTCGCGACATGGGCGCGTCGAGAGAATCAAACTCGATCGTCGCTTCGGATCGTCGTTTCGACGGCGTCGTCTCCGCGACCGAACAAGACTCGGACGCGGATTTCGACTGGAGCGACGTCGCGCTTCGCCGGCTTTTGCTGGAGGGCGTCCCCGACGCGTTCCTCGAGCAGGAGAAGGCGCTTCACGCGGGGTGCGACGAATCGCGCGACGGCGATCGGTTCGCCGAACAAAAACGAAAACGCGACGCGAACAAGTCCGACTCGCGCAAAACACTCTTCTCGAAAAGAACCGATTTCGACGTCGCGTCGGAGGCGGCGCGCCGCGTTCGGCGGAGGACGCGCGACGCCTCATACGGACGCGACGTCTTGTTGGGCGGCTCTTCGCTCCCCGGGGGCGTGACTTGGAAGACCCCGAGCGCCGCGTTCGTGGAACAGCGCGACAAAGAGGCGATGGACGCGATCCCGGATGCGGAGATCGAGTGCCTGCTTCGAACCGAGCCGGAGCGGGACTTTGCGCGCGCGCTCGCGGCGCGCGAAGCGGCGGAGCGCGGCACCGGGACGACGGAGGAGGAGGACGCTGGTAGAGACGGGAGAGACGGCGACAGAAGGCGTGGTCCCGTCAAGGCGGAGCGCGGCGTTGAGGTAGACGACGTAGACGACTCGTGAAGCATCGACAAAAAGCGAGCGGATGTAGGACGCTAGACGGTTCACCCTCTGTGACGTTCGCGTCTTCGCGCGCTGGCGCGAGAAAAAGCGCGACGACGATGGCTGATTGAACTTCGAGACGGCTCTTCAAAAACTTGGCACCCTCGTTCTCGTCTCGCGTTTCGCGCGCGCGCGGCGTCCGGGTCGGTTCGGGATGCTGGCGCACGGCACGATCCGCACGCTGGTGGAGGTGCGGGACGGCGGGGAGAGCGCGCACGGCTCGAGCGTGCGCGTGATGGGGGTGCTGGAGTCGTTCGATCCGGACGCGTCGCGCGGTGTCATCGCGATGGACGGGGCGTCCCTCGCGGTGGACGTCTCGCTGGTCCCCGGGGCGGACCCGCACAGGGTGGGGTCGATGTACCAGTACATAGGCGAGGTGGACGTGCGGGGCACAGACCGGACTCTCAGAGCGCGCGTCGCGCGGTGCGTGGACGGGCTGGACGTCGAGGTGTACAAGCGCGCGCTGCAGGTGCGGAGGAAGTTCTTGAGGGCGGGGTAGATCGGTGGCGGTGCGCAATTTTCGCCGCGAAGAGCGTGGAAGGAAGGATGCGCGAGGAGGAGCAGACGAGGCGCGGAAGGCGGAGTTCAGTCACACGTAGTACACGGCGTAACAAAACGCACACGCCTCTCACCGCTCTAACTTCGTACTCTCTGTTTCCGTACGCGTAAGACTCGATGACAAACGACGACGAGCGCGTCACGCCACCGCGCTCCCGTCGCTCTGAAGTCTTCGCGTCTCGTTCCGCGAAAAAGGCGTACGTTCGAAAAGTCACCCGTCATCAGAACATCAGAACATCGCCTTGAGCGTTTCGTACCTGGGCGCCGAGGACAGGTCCCCGACCATGCACAGCGTGGGCTTGGACGCGACGCACTTCTTGGCCACCGCGGCGACGTCCGCGACGGTCAGGGCGTTGACCTGCGCGATGAACTCCGCCGGCGCCTTGCGCTCGCCGTAGGTGAGGATCTGCCGCCCGATGTCCTCGGCGACGATGGCTTTGGATTCCAGATTCATCAGGATGGACGACACCGTCGCCGCCTTCGCGCGCGCGAGCTCCTCCTCGGTGATTTGGCCGGACGCCACGGAGGCCATCTCGTGCGCCATCACCTTCACCATGTCGCCCGCCCGGTCGCCGTCCGCCACGCCCGAGATGCCGACCACCCCGACGTCGTCGAACACGGAATGGAACGCCGTGCAGTTTTGCGCCCACGCGTGTTTGTTCAACACGCGCGTGTACAGTCTGGAATACATGCCCTTCCCCGGCCCGCCCGCGCTGAACGAGCCGCCGCCGCCCATCAGCGTGTTCAGCACGGTCATCGCGGTGGACGCCTTCGTGTCCTTCCAGCCGCCCGCGAACTCGAACGCCAGCACGACGTTCGCGACCGGGGAATCGGACGCCACGCGGTAATCGCCCCCGACGTACTTGGAAGGCGCCGTCGCCGACGACGCGTCGCCCGCGGGTAACTGCGCGAGGAGCGGCTCCGCGACCGCGACGAGGTCCTCGTGCGCGCACCCGGAGGCGGCGAGCACGACCCGCGGCGCGGTGTAGTTCTGCTGCACGAAGTGCGCGAGCGTGTCGCCGTCCATGCGGCTCAGCGCGCCGGCGGACGCGACGAGGGGCTGGCCCAATCCGCCGTCGAACGCGACGGCGTGCACGGCTTCCATCATGAGGTTCGCGGGGTTAGCCGCGAGTTCGGTCATCTCGGCTTTCAGCGCGTTCGCCACGTCCGCCACCTCGTGGTCCGCCAGCTTGGGGTTCATCACGGTGTCCGCGAGCAGCTCCACCGCTTCGGGTAAGTTGGTCTTCAAACAATCCACCGTGTACGCCATCTGCTCGCGAGACGCGCTGGCGAGCAGATTCGCGCCGATCACCTCCGCTTCGCGCGTCACCCTGAACGCGGTGCGGTGCTTGGTCGCCTTGAACGCCATGCGCTCGAGCAGGTGCGCGGCGCCGGTGGTGTAGGGGTTCTCGTTCTTGGAGCCCGCGGCGATGTACATTCCGACGGCGAGCGACGCGCCGTTTGTGTCCTCGCTCGCGATCTTCGCGCCGTTCGACAGCGTGGTCACGATCGTGCCCGGCGCGGTCGCGGGCGCCACCGGGGGGTCGGGAATGGCGAGCCCGGGGACGGGCTGGTCCATGGGGGGCATCGCCGGGCCCGCGGCGCCACCGAAGATGGCGGACATCAGGCTGGGCTTCGCCTGCGCCGTGGTGAGCGCGGGGAGCGACATGCGCGCGGCGGAGGACGTGCTGACGCCGCGCGCGGCGACGCGCAGAGCCTTGGAAAGCCCCATCGTGTGCGTTGGGTGGAGACTGCGCGCTGCGCCGCTCGGGTGCGTTCGTCGACGCGGACGAAAGCGACGAAAGCGGGTGCCGCGGACGAGGGAAGAGGTCGCCGAGTGCGGTCGCGCGGTCCGATCTGGGGCGGCGAGCGGTCGGCGCGGCGACGGACGCGCGCTCGACGCGAGCCCGATCGGTCGAGCACAGCGTTCGCAGTCTGGCACCGCGCGTGATTGGCCAGCACGAGACTGAGACGCATACGTTCGGAAAAAATCTTCTCGACGCACAACGGCGAAACGACGAGTCGCGAACCAGAAACGAAAACCCTCGTCGTTCACCACGCGCGTCGGGAAGGAGTCAGCACCGCCGAGAGGAGTTTTTCTTCCGCTTTTCGCTCTCGGCACACCCTCGCGCGCGGGCGACCCGCTCGACACACGCACCGCCGCGCCCGAAACGCGAACATGGACGTCTCCTTGACGTACGCGAACCAGCTCAAGGGCCTGCTCGCCAAGGCGGACGGCAAGGATAAGTTCATCGCGCTGCTTCAGTACGCGGCGATGTTCGCGTCCGCGGGCGAGCCCGGCGCGTTTCTCGCGGCGCAGAAATCCCTCAGCGCCGCGCGCAAACCCTTCCGCGTGTTCAAGCCCGTGGAGTTCCTCATGCCGCTCGTGGAGAGGCCGCCGAAGGGCAAGGGCCTGGGGGCGTGCCTGGCGTACGTGAGTGTTCCCCCCCGAGGCCGCCGCACCCCCGAGAATCTTCGCCGAAAAGCAACAACGTGTCCCGAGTTTTCCGGACAACGGTCCACCCCGAGGCGTCGTCCCGTGTGCGCGCGCGCCCGAAACAAAACGGATGTCCGCCTCGGCGGCGTCCGCGGTCTCCCCCTCTGATACACGCGCGTCTCGTGCTCTGACACGCCTTCACAAATCACGTCGCTACCAAAAACGCCTCCTTTTGTGTGACTCCACGCGGGTAACGCGTTACCCGACGGATCCACCGTGCGCGTGTGTCGTCGCAGGTGAAAGCCGTGGGCATGGCTCTGTACGTGGGCGCCGATCACGTGGTGTGGGCGGCGAGCGCCGGGATCTTCGCGGACGAAAACGCAAAGGCGCGCGGGGACTTTTTCCAAAAGCTCTCGCTGTGGTCGTGGTTCGCCGCGAGCGTCGCGAGCGTCCTGACGCAGACGAGCGACCTGACGAAGGCGCTGGACGAGATGTCCGCGCTCAAGGAGGACGTCGAAGAAGACGACGGCGGTAAGAAGTCTAAGAATGATGATTCTAAAAAAGCGGCGAAAAAAGATCGCCTCGAGAAACAGAGAGCCGCCGCGGCGAACGCGCGCGCGCACATGCGCGCGGTGGTCACGAGCGGCGCGCAGGCTCTGTTAGCGCTCTCTTTGTTGGATAAGACGCCGTTATCGAAACGCCACGTCGGCGCGTTGGGCGTCGCCGTGTCGTTGGCCAACTGCGCGGCGCTCGCGCCCGCGCGCAAGAGCAAGACGGAGTGATGACATGAGTGAGGGGGAAGGCGGAGTGAGGGAGCGCGTTTTTGTGATTCAACAGTTGCGTCAGGATGAAACGCGCCACGTTCGTAAAACGTCGCTTTATCCGGCGCGCTCCGAGACACACGCGCGTGTCTCGCCGTCCGTCCGTGGAAACCGCCCCCGAGCCTCGGCCCCGCGCGCGTGACCTTTGATGTGGCGGCGCGCGAGCGCCGCGGCGGCGCGCCGCGTGGTCTCCGCCGCGCGCCGCGACCTCCCCGCGGGCCCGGGGTGGCCCTCGGCCGCGCTGGGCACCCCCCGCGACGCGGTGCCCTCGTCCTCCCCGCGCGCGCTGCCGCCCCGGCGCGCGTGCCACGACGCGGCGGCGCTGCACCCGTTCAAGGACGGCATGTCCGACGCGGACAAGTTCCTGTTCGACACGAACGGGTTCGTGGTCGTCCCGGACGTGTTCGGCGCGGAGGACCTCAAGCGGTTCCACGACGCCATCGACGCGCACGCCGACGCCATCCACGAACGAAAAGGTCAACTTCGTTTGACGCGCGGCGGGAAGGACGACCCTCTGCGCGGCGACGGCATTACGGGTCGCAAGGACCTCGCGGGTTTTCTCGGGTGGGAAGCTCCGCATCGCGAGCCGTTTCGGGAGGTGCTGTGCCACCCCAAGCTCGTGCCGTATCTGCACGACCTGGTCGGCCCCGGGTACAGGCTGGACCACAACCCGCTGTGCATCCTGCAGGACCCAGGGGCGGAAGGATTCGAGTTCCACGGCGGAAGCACTTTGGACGACGGGTCGTGGAACCACCCGTTAGGGTACGACTTTAAGCACGGCAAGATGCGGTGTAACTTACTAGCGTTCGCCGTGCACCTCACGGACGTGAACGAGGGTGACGGCGGTTTCGCGATCGTGCGCGGGAGTCACAAGAGCAACTTTACGTGTCCAAAGGAGATGCGTCGTTTGGAAACCGCGACGGAACACGCGTACCAACCAAAAATCAAAGCCGGCTCGGTGGTTGTTTTCACCGAGGCCACGACGCACGGCACGTTACCTTGGCGAGGCTCTAGCCAACGACGGAACTTGATTTACCGGTTTTCGCCGGCGACGAGCGCGTACGGCCGAGGGTTTGTGGAGAACGGCGGGTGGCCTCCATCGTTTCTCGACGGCATGTCGGAAGCGCAACTCGCCGTCATGCAGCCGCCGTACCACCCGCGGCTGGACCGCGTGGCGGTGAAACCGGACGGGAGCGGCGTCATCACGCCCGCGCCTCGCGAGAAACACAAGGTGGACTTCGACCGAGCCGTGTTCAAGGCGGACTACTTCTGATACGAGAGAGGTATAGAGGTACACGACTTGTATGACATACATTGTACTGCTTACGCGTCGTCGTCGAGCTCGACCCACGCGCCCGGCCAGTTGAGCGCCTCCGCGGCGCTCGGTCTGTCCTCGGGGTCGCGCGCCAGGCACGCGCCGATCAGCGACGCGAACCCGGGGGGCTGCCTGGGGGTCACCTTGCGGTTGACGAACGCCGCCAGAGACTCGCGGTGCGCCGGCGCCGCCGGCGGCGCCGGCGCGCCGTACGTCCGCTCCACAAACGCAACCTCCTCCGGCGTCCTCGGCTCGTACCCCGGGAACTCCGCCATCGATTTGAGCATCAGCACGTCCAGCTCTTGCTCGGTCTCGCGCGACTCGAGCTCGGCACGCTCCGCCGCACGCCCCAGAGCGCGCGCCAGCGCGGCGGCGGCGAAATTCGTACCGGCGTCGGGCTCCGAAGCGGAGAGCTTTTGCGCTTTCGCGCTTTTTCGCCGCCGAACCACCATCCCCTCCTCGACGCCCGACTCGTTTGATTCAAACGCGACGTCCGTCCCGTCCGTCCCTCCGTCTATGGACCTCGTCATCGTCTCGTCCATCATCTCCTGCGCCAGCTGCGCCCTGGCTTTGGTCTTGGTTCGCGCGCCGAACTCGTCCGCGCCGTCGTCGCCCGGCGTCGCGCCGAAGAGCTCCTTGCCGACGCACAGGAAGAACAGCGTGCACCCCAACGCGAAGACGTCCACTTTGGCGTAGAGCTCGTGGTTTTCTTCCGCCAAACGCATGTCGGTCATGAGCAGCTCGGGCGCCTGGTACCCCGGCGTGCCGTACCGGCTCGCCGGCTCGGTGTCCGGCACGGATTTATGCCTCGCCACGCCGAAGTCGATCAGCGTCGCGCGAGGGAACGAATGTACGTCTGACGGTGAGTCAGAATAGCCCGGCGTATCCGCCACCAGCACGTTCCCGCCCTTCACGTCGCGGTGCACGACGCCGTGTTTGTGCACGTGCGCGAGGGCGTTTAACACGACTCGGGCGTACCTTCTGATATCTTTCGGGCTCACCTCGCCTCGCTCGCGCATGGCGTGTAGGTTCGTTCCCGCGTCTTTAAGAAGCAAGTAGCTCTCGTTGCGTTCCTCACTTAAAAAAGCCGCCAACAGACGCACGACGTTTTCGTGCGGCGGAAGCGACGCCAAAACCCGCGCTTCGGTTTCGCCGACCCTTAACCCGTCGCCCACGCGCCTGCCGTTCACCGCGCCGGGGAAAGGCACGGAACACTTGATCACCGCGGCTTCCGCGGTGCGGTACGTTTTTAATTCGCCACGTTCCGTCGTCGTCGTCTCCTCCACAAGCGCGCAGAAGCGCGGCGGTTCGGCGTCGAACCCGGGCGCGGCGTCGCCCGCGAAGGACCAGTCCCCGAGCTTTTTCGTAGTCGCGTTTTGTTTCCCCGACGAACCGTTCGTCGCGGGCTCGGTGGCGTAGACGTCCGAGAAGGTGCCTTCGCCGCGCACGTCGCCCAGGTTCTGCTCCTTGCACAGCGCCGCGAGCGCCACGCCGTACGCCGCCGGGCCGATGACTCTGGAGTCGAAGACGCGCGCGTCCAGAGGCGAGGAAGGCGCGAGTCTCTTTAGCAAATCTTGCTCCGCGCGGCGCGCGACGAGCACCGACGCGGCTCTTACGGAAACGTTTGTTTTGAAATACGCGACTCGGCGCCGTTTGCGCGCCTCGCGACGTCGCTCCGCGTCACGCAGTTCAACGTCTTTCATCTTGCGAACGGGCGCCGGTCGGTACAAACGCTCGTCGATGTCCACGTCCCACCACGCCGTCGACGCGCTGGGGGGAAGGTCGAACGCGGAAGGGGAAGCGACGGGAGAAGAGGAAGAAGGAGACCCGAGACGATCGCCAAACGCGCGGAAACCGTCTTTCTTCGTCGCGTTCGGCTCGGGGACAAAGGCCCGGCGCGCATCCGTCGTGTTCGTCGTCGCGTTTTTTCGTGACGCGATTGCACCGGGCTCACGGTCAATACCGGTCGTTTCGGTGCCTCCCTTTTTTTTCGACTCGGAAGGCGCCGAAGTCGCGCGCCTGAGCGCCTTGCCCCCCGACTTGAGCGCCGCCTCGAACGCCGCGAGGTCCAGCTCGAGATCCGCCAGCTCCGCCTCGAGCGACGTGGTTTTTTCAACGCGCGCGGTTTTTTGCTCCCCCGCGGCGAACGAAGAGAACGCGTCTGCGGCGATGTCCAGCCGCGGCGCGGGCGATGCCTTCGGGTCAATCCACGCCGCCTCGCCGCTCGCCGTCGCCGCGGGGACGAGCGGCGATGAAGACAAATCTGAAGACGGATCCGCGTTCGCCCATTTTTTTTTCCGCCGGAGAAGAAACACACCCGCCGCCGCCGCCGCCGCCGCCGCCGCCGCCGGGACGACGTTCGTGGAGGCGAGCGCGCCGGGCGCGTGCGTCGCGACCGCGTGTGTTTTCGCGTGGGTATGACTCGGGTTCTGGCTCGTTCCCTTCGCCCGCGCCTCGTCGAACAGCCGCGACGCGCCGGGCCGAGACGAGTCTCTTTCGCCGCGCGTTTTTCCGTCTTCGCGTTTTTCGCCGGCGAGGTTCGCGAACGATCGCGACGACGCGACCGGGAACGACCGCGAGCGGGTTGTCTGGCGCGCGGTCGCGCGAGTCTGCGCGTTGCGTGGTATACGTATGTGGGGGGTGGGTGGGTCACGGCTCAGCGCGCGAACGGTCGCGGGTTCGAGCGTCGCGAGCGTCGCGAGCGTCAAAGGCGCTTCGCGCTCTTTGGAAAGACGCGAACGCTTTCGGACGTCGCGTCGGATGCCGAGGTGCGCTTTTTCAAAGAAAAAGACACACACGAAAAACCGTTGCCGACTCGATCTTCTCGGTCTCGTCGCGCGTCCCGACCGGAGCCCGGGGGTGGTTCGAGCGCGCGGGGTCTCGAGCCCGCTCCGGTCCGGACGCGCGACGCGCGTTCGCGACGTCGCCGCGTGCGCGCGTCCGAGACGCACCGTGACTCGCGGAGGAAAACCCCGCGTGCCTTTCCGCGCGAGCGGAGTCCAGCTTGGCACGACGGACGATATTTCCACCATGGTGACCGCGGTCCTCTGCTCCAGCGACGAGGAGAAGGAGAGCGCGGGACGCACGGGACGACCACCCGGGTGTCGCCGCGAGCGTTCAGCCGGCGCCGCCCTTCTGGCGCGCGCTCCGGCTCCCGCGGGAGTGTCGGAGCGACGAGCTCGTCGCCACCGTTAGAGTCATCTCAACGAGTTTCACGCGAGCGACGGAGCGAGTCGCCGAGTCGCGAGCGATTCGCCGGGCGAGTGCAGTGAAAGGCCCGGCCCGTCAGTGAGTAATCAGTCTTCATATTGCAAATTTTGTGCTCTGAATTTTATTTCGAGACTGAATCGCACATGTCGAATTATGAAAAATGAACACCCCGGTTTGCGAGGGTGTTGAAAACAACCGCTCGAAGCTCGCTCGAGGCGGCACAGCGCAGGCGCGCCTGGACGCCGACGCCATGTCCGACGGTACGTGGAGCCCCGCTCGCGCGCATTCACTCGGGTCCCGAAGCCGTCGAGACGCGACGCTCGCGGACGAGCCGATCCCGGGACCCCGCTCGAGTCGCCCGCTCGTTCATTTTTGCGCGGGTCACCTCATCGGAAGAGACGACGCCTCCTCCTCGGATCGCGACCGCCTTCGCCCCTCCGCCTCCCTCGACCCGCGCCCTGACCCTCCTCTCCTCATCCTTCTCCGCGCGCGCAGGACGCGGCGGTCGCGGGCCGCGCCGCGGGTTGCTCGCGGCGTGCATGGGCGGCGAGGCGGCTTCGTACGGCGGAACTGATGTGGCGGTCGCCGTGGATGCGCTCGCGCGCACGGCGAGCACGCTGCAGGCGGATCTGCGCAGCGAGCGCCGCGCGAACGAGGTCTTCAGGGAGGGCGTGACGCGCGAGCAGCGGCGCATGCGGAAACACCTCGAGGGACTCCCCCTGGGCGACGCCGACGGAGACGAGGAGGGCGCGGGATTGTCTTCGTCTCGGACGCGACGAAACGGATCAAACGCGTCGTCGTCGAGCTGGTCCGTCACCAGAGGCACGTCGTTCGCGCTGACGCTGATGACCGTGGCGGTGGTCGTCCTGGTGGCCTACGCCGCGGCCACGGGGGGGGGCTCGCGCGGGCTCACGGGCGGCGTCGCCGCGCTCAGCGGCCGAGTGCGCGACGCGAAGACGGTGGCGAACGACGTCGACGTCGTCGGCGACGTAGGCGCGTCCCGTCTCGAGTCCGTCGAGCAGGGCGTCGCGGCGCTCCGCGAGCAGAACGAGGAGCTGCTGAGGCGGTTGGCACAAACGTCGCTCGACCCCGCGGTGCTTTCGAAGGAGGCGCGCGAGGACGTCGAGGATACCACGCGACGAGGGTCGACGAAGCGGAGCGAGCGCCCGGCGAACGCCGACGCCGACGCCGACGCGAAAAAAATGAAGTCCGCCGCCGCCGCCTCTCCGGACGCGACGCCCTCGCTCGGCGACCTCGCGTTTCGCGTTTCCCTCGCGTCGCGCGCGGCGTCTTCGTTCGCGGAGGACATGGACGTCGACGCGCAGTGGACGCGCCGCGCGGCGGCGCGCCTTCGCGGGCACACGGAGAAGATGACCGAGCTGGACGAGGTGCTTCGGAGGTCATCCGGCGGTTCCGGCGGCGGCGGCGCGCGCGATTTGACCGACGTGCGCGCGGGCGTCGAGACCGTGCGTCTGTGGGAGGAGAAGATCGCCGCTCGTTTCGCCGAGTCGCGCGAGAGGGCGCGCGAGGCGCTGGACGTGCTCGAGACGCTCGAGACGCTCGCGGCGGAGGCGAAGAAGACCGCGAAGGCGAGCGGAGACCGAAAAGAAAAAGGCGCGACGGAGCTGGCGTCGCTGCGGGACGACCTGGAGGAGAAGCGCGCGGCGCTGCGCGTGGCGGCGGACCGCGACGCGGAGGTTTCCGGCGACGCCGACGCCGCGCTGACGTCGCTTAGAGCGGCGATCCTGCGCGTGATGGCCGCCGTCGTGGACGAGCGCGGCGAGGGAAAGAGCGCCGCCGCCGCGAACGGCGAGCCCGAGCCGCGGAGTTCGCGTTTGAAGACTCTGGCGCTGCTCGGGGCGTTCGCGGAGGTTCCCGCCGCGGAAACCGCCGATACGATCGCGTCGATGCCTCAGCCCGCGCTGGGGGACGCCGAGCCTCAGCCCGCGACTAAGTCGCGGCGGAAAAAACCCGCCGCGAAAGACGAGAAGAGGGAGCCTTCGTCCCTCGGGGACTGGTACACGGGCGATAACTCGTTCGATCCCTACCTCGGAACCTCCGGGGGAGCGGTTCCCGGTTCGTTTCCCGCGGGAGTCGACGCGTCGTCTCTTTTCGCGCAGCCGGCGAATTCGCCTCAGCGGGTCGTTCCCGTTCCCGTTCCCGTCGCGCCGGCGGGGTACGCGTACCGCTCGGACGACGCCGCGACGCGCGAGACGGTCGCGTGGGCGGGGGACATGGCGAACAAGCTCGAGATGGCGCAGGCGGCGGCGGAGGCGGCGGAGGAGGCTGGCCGCGCCGCCACCGAGCGCGCCGCGGACGCCGCCGAGGCGGCGACGGAGGAGGCGCGTCGCGAGGTTCGCGCGGCTGAGACTGCTGAGGCGAAGGCGAAGAAGGAAGCCGCCGAGGCGAAGAAGGCGACCGCCAAGGCTCTTCGAGACGCGAGAGACGCGCGGAACGATTTGGTCGCGGCGCGCGCCGAGGCGAGCGCGGCTGAGGCTTTGCTTCGGAACGAGTCCGGTCGCGCGATGGAGGAGATTCAAGCCGCGCGCGACGCGATCAAGGCGGAGAGCGCTCGGTCCGCCGCCGCCGTCACGGCGGCGAAGGAGGCTGAGGCGGCGATCCCGGACAAAGTCGCACAGTTGGCCAAGCGCGAGGTGGACGACGTCAAGAAGCGCGCCGAGGCGAAGATCAGCCGCGAGCGCGCGAGCGCCGAGGCTGTGCGCGGCGAGATTGAGCACGAGGTGGAGCGCGAGCTCTCCGACGCGCAGGCGAAGATCGACGAGGCGCGCGAGGCGGAGGCGGAGGCGGAGCGGCGAAGGGAGGAGGCGCTCGAGGAGAAGAGCGAGGCTGTGCGCGCGGCTGCGGCGGCGACTCGGCTTGAGTCGGCGGCGGAGGAGGAGCTGGCGCACCTGCTGGAGCTGCGCGAGAGGCACGAGAGCGAGGTGGCGATGTCGGAGAAGGAGGCGGCGCGTCTGGAGCGCATCCTCGCCGACCGCGTCGCCACCGCCGAGGACGTGAACGCCGAGGCGGGTGTGGCGGAGCGCGAGCGCGCGCGCATCGAGGCGCGCGCCGCCGAGGCTGAGACCCTCGTTCTTGACGCGCGAGAGGACCTGGAGGAGGCGACGCGCGAGCAAAGCGAGCTGGACGCGAAGATTGACGACGCGGCAGCCGTCGTGCGGTCGCGCGAGGACAAGGCCGAGCGCTCGGAGACAGAGCTGCGGAGGGCGTCCTCCGAGGCGAAGGAGGCGAAGGAGCGGGTCCGGCGGTCCGAGAAGAAACTGAAGCGCGTCGCTGACGACGCGCTCGACGCCGAGGCGGAGAGTCTGCTCGACGAGGTGGAGCAGGAGGAGCAGGAAGAGGATGCGTTTGTTGAGGAGGAGGAGGAGGAGGAGGAGGAGGAAGAGGAGGAGGAAGAGGAGGAAGAGGAGGAGAAGGAGGAGAAGGAGGAGAAGAAGGAGAAGGAGGTTAAGGGAAAAGAGAAGGAGAAAGAGAAGAAGAAAGTGATCAGAACAGAAAAGGAGTCTGTCAAGTTGAAGCAAAAACGGGGAAACACAGAGATGGATAAAGCTGAGACGAACGCATCTGT
>ENA-OUOG01000975-OUOG01000975.1-marine-metagenome-genome-assembly--contig:-NODE-975-length-34848-cov-5.897501_pt1 | contig 34848 bp, 21 predicted proteins | sample MGYA00248635_ERZ508505 | MGnify/ENA primary metagenome ERZ508505 (study PRJEB26176, sample SAMN06267871) | marine metagenome | isolation source: Saanich Inlet, British Columbia, Canada | place: Pacific... | reverse complement strand
GCCCCGCCCATCCCCCCGCGACGAGATTCCCTCCCCCCCTCCGCGCGCTCGCCCCTCCGCCGCTTTGACGCAGATCGGGGAACTCTTCCATCGACGGCGGCCTGGGCATGGACGTTATGCCGGCGTTCGTCTCCTCCCCCCGCGACGCCATGAGCACAGCCTCGAGCTGCGCGCGCTCGGCGGCGCTGGCGCTCCCCGCGGCGCGCGCCGCCATCTCGCGCGCCGCGCGTCTTCGTCGGTCATCCTCCGCGGAAGCTCCCACGTTCCGGTCCCTCGGGTCCCGCTCCATCGCCCGCGATTGTCCGCGTTCGTTCGCGCCGAAGTCGACGTGCACGCGCAGCGCCTCTTTCCGCTCCGCCTTGGTCATCGCGCGGCCGTGTTCGAGGCCCTCGTGGTTTTTGAGTTCCTGCGGGCTTTGGAAGACGACGAACTTCTTCGCGAGGCACTCCGGGTGCAGACACGGGTGGTGCCCGGCGTTGTAGTGCCGCTCGAGCTCGTCGTAGTCGCGGTAGTACACGAATTTATCCGGCGCGGCTCTGCGGCACAGGTGACACGTCTCGTGCGCCGATTGCATGTGGTGGTACATCGCGCCTTCGTCGTAAAAGTTTTTACGGCAAAAGCGACACGCGGGGTGCCCCGCAAACCCGCCGAGCGGCGCGTCCAGCTCCTCCGCCGCGCCCCGCTTGTGCCTGTCCAGGTCTTGCCTCGAGTACGTCACCTGCTGCGACACGAACACCTTCCGCCCTTCCAGGCACACCTCGCAGAAGAAACGGTCGTGCGTCTCGCGCAAGTGCGCCTTGAGCTGCTTCAACGACCCGAACGCGCCCGAGTCCTTTTTAGAAGAAGCGGAGCCGTCCTCCGCCGCGCACACCGGACAGGACAACCCTCGCAGCTGCTCCACCTTGCGGCACACCGCGAGGTCGTCGAAGAAGATGTTGAGCTTCTTGTCGTGGTGCAGCTCGCGCGAGCGCGCGCGGCCGGGGAGCTCCGCGAACGCCTCCGCGCCGATGGTCTCCGTGTAGTCGCCCATCGCGCGCGTGGCGAACATGGAGGGGCACCGCTGCTGGCAGATGACGCACCGCTCGTCGTCCATGACGAACCGAAGCCGCGCGACGCACTCCACGCACGCGTCCCTGTGCCCGCACGGGCCATACGCCACGTGCGTCAGGGGCTCCGCGCAGATCACGCAGCACTCCTCCATGGTGCGTCAGCGCGTGCGCGGCGGCCTGCGTTCGGACGGCGCCGCCGATACTGCGCAGAGGGTCCTCACGGGACGTGGACAAAAAGTGCGCGCCGACGACAGCGATCGTCGGCGCGATCGGATTCTGTCCCGTTGGAGCGAACGGCCGATTTCTCGACACGGCACAAGCAGTCCGTCGAATATGCTTCGCAAATTCGACGACTGCCTGTCAGCCACTCGATTCGCCCGCTCGGCCCAACCTACAGCGCCTTCGGTTTTGAACGCTTCACTCCAAGCGTCGCGGTTGCGATATGGCGGGCGTCCCGCTGAACCCGCCCCCCCCGGGCGGGCCCGGCGGTCGCGGGCCGCTCGGACGCGGCGCGGGGGACGGCCAGCCTCCCCCCCGCCGCGCGGCCGCCAACGCCGCGGGGAAGAGCGGCGCCTCCGGGGTGTCCTCCGATGCCACCGGGAACAGCGCGTCCGGCGTCTCCAGCAGCGCGTCCCGACGGTTCACGCAGACGACGTTCTCCGCGACCTCGTCGTCGTCCTCCGCCGCGCGCGGTCCCGCGTCGCGCGGCCCGGTCGGCGGCAAGCCGCGCGCGGGGCTGGAGGACTGGCCGTCCATCCCGAGCCGAGCGGGGAGCTCCGCGCCCAAGCTGGACATCTCGAGGAGTTACGATCCGTCGCCCGAGGTGATCCGCACGGGGTCCTGGCCGTACAACTACGTCAGCGGCGGCGCGGCGCCCGCGCGGCCCGCGCGCGTCGGCGGGCAGCAGCCGGGTCTGGGGAACTTCGCCAACCCGGCCGCGGCGAACGACGCGAGATCCGCGGGGTCGATCCCTGGCGCCGGCGCGAGCGGGGGAGACAAGTACTTCGGGTCGGCTCGGTCGACGCTCGGCGCGCGCGCGAACAAGACGAGTTTCACCAAGAGCGACGCGTACAAGACGGACTACTACTCCAACGCGACGACCCGGTACTCGTCCGTCTCCACCGCCACCTCGACGACTTCCACGACTTCCACCACCGGTAGCTCCGTCTCGGGCTCGGTCTCGGGATCGGCGGCGTCGTACGGCGACGGCGCCGGCGCAGGCGCCGGCTCCGGCACGGGAACTTCGGCGCGACTTCCGAAGCCGCAGGGCCGCATCACCGGCCGAGGCGCGCGCCGCGCTTCTTCCACCGTGCGCGTCGAGGACCTGGGTCTGAACCCCCTCGGCCCGGTTCCGGTGCTGACGGTGCTCGCGGGCGCGCCCGCGGTGGCCCTGGCGGTGCGCAAGTCGCCGCGCATGGCGGTTTCGGAGCGGAAACTGACGGCGACTTCGTACGCGCCCGCCTACGGCGACCGCGGCGCCGCCGCGGCGGCCGCCGCCGCCGCGGGCAACGCGTTGCAGGCGGTGGCTGGCGCGGCGACGGTCGCCGGGATCTACGCCGCGGAGAAGGCGCGCGAGGATGTGCGACGCCGCGCGAAGGAGCGCAAGGCGCAGAAGGCTGAGCGCGACGCCGAGCGCGAGAAGGCGCTGGCCAAGGAGCGCGAGCGCGAACGCAGAAAGGCGGCGGCCAAGGCTAAGGAGGAGTCGCAGGCGGCGAAGACGACCACCGCGACTGCCTCCGCGCCCTCGTCGAGCGCTTCGACGAAAAGCGGGTCAAACTCCGCGCGCGCGAAGGCGGCAAAGGCTGCGGAGGCGGAGCGGGCGCGGGCGAAGGCGGAGGCGGAGAAGAAGGCGGCGGCGCAGAAGGAGCTCGAGGCGCGTCGGCGCGAGGAGGCTGCCGCGACGAAGGCGCGCGTCAAGTTCGAGATCGCGCAGAAGGAGAAGGCCATCGCGGAAGAGCGCGCGCGCGCCAAGGCGCGCGAGCAGAGGGAAAAGGCGCGCGCCGAGGAAAAGGCGAAGAAGGAACGCGAGCGCGCCGAACGCGCCGCGAAGAAGGCTTCGTCGAAAAACAACTCCCGCGCCTCGTCCAAGGCGACGACGCCTCGCGGCGAATCCTCCGCTCCCCCCGCGTCGCCGCTCCCCTCGCCGCGCGTGCTTTTGGACCAGGCCAAGGAACAGATGAGCAACATCGTGGCGCTGGCGAGCCCGCGCGGGGAGAAGGAGAAGGACCGGCCGGGGACGCCGCGCGGCGCGAAGACCCCTCCGCCGGCGTCGCCGATGAAGAGTCCCCGGAAGAGTCCTCGTGTGGAGGGCGCGTCGAATCCCACGTCGCCGCACCCCCTGACCCCGGTGCTGGACTACTCGCAGCGCCAGGCGCTGAAGCTGCAGAAGCTCGCGGAGAAGAAGGAGGCGAAGCGCGCGGAGAAGCTCGCGGCGAAGAAGGCGGAGAAGAAGGCGGCGATGAAGGCGGAGAAGGCGGCGAAGACGCCCCCCGCGAAGTGAGCGGCGTCGGTGAACTTTCGGTGTCCTTCGCGTCGAGTAGTGCGTTCGTGTCGACTCGAGGCGTTCGCGTCCGCGTCGGTTGTAAGCATTCCCGTCTTCACGCAGAAAGTCAAGCGCTCGCGCGCGCCGAGCAGGAGCGTCCGTCGCGAAACCGAAACCACCGGAACCGTTTCGGAACGTCGAAGGTTTCAGTTTTAGAGTTCGAGGATCATTTTGTTGCAAACGCGGTTCGATTCGGGAGTCCCGTTCCAACACAAGCTCCGGGTTCGGCCTTCCACTGTTCCACACGCCGAACCGATCGGAGCAGGCCGCGTGCTCGGCTTCGCGCGCCGTTTCCCCGGGCCTCCCGCCACACCGCGCGACGCACGCGTCCGCGTTTCCCGTCGCCGGCAGGAAGAGTCGCGCCACACGGCCCGCCCCCGCGAACGACCACCGCGACTCGAGCTACCCGCCCGGTGTTCGATCCGAAGGCGTCGTCGACCGCCTCGAATCATCGTCCCGCGGACGCGCCCTAATCGTCTCGAATCACGAACGCGAACATGAGCGAGATCCCTCAGGTCCTGAGCGTCCTGCTCCTGGACGCCGAGGGCAAGCGCGTCGCGGTGAAGTACTGGGACGAGGACATGACCACGGTGGCGCAGCAGATGGCGCACGAGCGCTCGGTGTTCGCGAAGACCTCGCGGAACAACGCGCGCGGCGATGCCGAGATCACGCTCCTGGACCAGCACGTGTTGGTGTACAAATTCGCCGCGGACCTGCACTTTTACGTGTGCGGCAGCGCGGACGAGAACGAAATCATCCTCGCCACCGTCCTGAACGGCTTCTTCGACGCCGTATCGCTGCTGCTGCGGGGCGTGCTCGAGAAGCGAACGGCGCTGGAAAACCTGGACCTCGTGTTGCTCGCGATTGACGAGCTCGTCGACGGCGGCGTGATCCTCGAGACGGATGCCAACGTCATCGCCAACCGCGTCTCCATGCGCGGCGTCGAGGGGGAGCAGGCCACGCCGCTCGCGGAGCAGACGCTGTCGCAGGCGCTCGCGACCGCCAAGGAACAGATCACCAGGAACCTGCTCAGGTGAGAGAAGACGGTCGAACGTCGAACGTCGAACCCGTGTTAGACCACCTTCGAAGGTATGACTACTCTACTGATGTTTTTTCACGGTAACTACTTCCGTCTACTGTACACGTATCGTACATAGAACATTAGCTCACAACTCGGCGACAATCGCGGCTTCGCGCGCGAAATGCCTCGCCTCGATTTTCCGCCGCGCGTGGAACTTGGAGGACGGGTGGTTCGCCTCTGGTGTCCTCGCCAGAGCCTCCTTCGCGTCCCGCGCCTTTTTCTCCGTCGTTTTTTTCAGCGTAGCGATCGGCGTCGCCGGGACAGATCGCGCCGACGACGGCATGCGGAGCTTGGCGACGTCTTCGGCGTACGTGCACGCGAACCACGTTTCCCAGCCACACTTGGGCGCCTGCGACAACGTCACGACGTTCGCGACGTGACACCTCCCGTCGAAAGCCTCCGTCATGTAGTTCACGGCGGCGGTGCCGAGCTGCGTCGGCGCTGTCACCGGTTTCCCGCGGCGGTGCGCCTCCGCGCTCTGCACGACGGCGCTGCGCAGCGACGAGAGCTCGACGTTGATAATCGCGGCTTGCGCGCAGGGTTTCACCGTCGCGGGGTCGCGCCAGTAGCTCATGATAGCCTCCATCGCATCGCACTGCGCGTTGTCGTTGCTGCTCTGGCGCTCGGCGCCGGCGAGGTCCATGCACACGAAGGTGGCTTTGCGACACACGCCGACGCCGTCGACGACGCGCGTGGTCAACGTCAACGCGCAGTGCGACCGCGACGATCCGCCAAAAGCGCTGCTCGCGGCGGGGTTCATCTTGGTCGAAGCCGTCGTGCGCTTTTGACGAACCGTGTTCAGCACGTCCAACACGTCGCTCGATGACTCCACGCGCCATTGCTTGGCGCCGAGAATCTCGCCTTTTTCCACCCTCACCTGCGCGTGGTCGTCCAGCAAGTCGAAGCCCTGGCAGAAATAAAACTCCACCGCGGAGACGTGCGCGGCGAAGGAAGCGACGTTTCTTTGGTCGGTTTCTTTTCGAGTCGTCAGCGTCGCCAAAACTTCCTCCGCGACGCGCGGAAACAAACCGCGCCGCTCGTGCTTCGGCGTCTCCCAGCTCTCCTCGGCGCCCATCAACGTGTAGGTCTTGCCCGTGCCTGTCTGGCCGTACGCGAACACGAACGCGGACTGCGGGTCGTTCGCGTCCAAGTGCAAACGCAACAACGGCCGCGCGACATCTCTGAACAGCTCCTCCTGGCTCGCCTCGGGGCCGAACACGCGCTTGGGAAACGCGTAGTGCGTCTCGCCGTGGCCGTCCGCGAGCGTGACGCGCGCCCGGTCGCCGGGCGCCGCGGCGTCCGACCAGGAGGCGAGGCGCTTGTACACGGAAACGCCGTCGTCGACGTGCCCGCCGACGTTCTTGGGGAGGATCCGGGCGAACACGGGAGGGGCGACCAGGTCGCGCCGGATCGCGCGTTTCGGTTTCGGGGGCATGGCGCCGCGGAGCCTCGGCGCGCCGCGGAACCTCGCCCTCCCCGCGGGGCGGAGTGAGGACGCGCGGCCCGGCCGATGGTGTCTCGTCTCCGAGAACCCTCGGCGCGCCGCGGAACCTCGCCCCCCCGCGGGGCGGAGTGCGCGGCCCGGCCGATGGTGGCTCGTAGGAAATAAAACGGCAACGAGTCTCGTGAGATCCGACGTCGAGTCGCGCAGGGTTTTCACTCGCAGTCGCGCGGGTCCTCCCGCCACCGGAGCGGCGTGTCATTTAGGTTGTAGCGGTAGTTCGCGAGGTAAAAGACATCCGCACCATGGGGATCCTGGAGAAGATCAAGGACATCGAGCTGGAGATGTCCCGCACGCAGAAGAACAAGGCCACGGAAGGGCATCTCGGCATCCTGAAGTCGAAACTCGCCAAGCTCCGCACGGAGCTGCTCGCTCCCCCCAAGAGCGGCGGCGGCGAGGGCGACGGGTTCGAGGTGTCGAAGTACGGACACGGCCGGGTCGCGCTGATCGGATTTCCCTCGGTGGGGAAGTCCACGCTGCTGACTCTGGCTACCGGCACGGACTCCGAAGCCGCCGCGTACGAGTTCACCACGCTCACGTGCATCCCCGGCGTGATCCATTACAACGACGCGAAGATCCAACTGCTCGACCTTCCCGGGATCATCGAGGGCGCCTCCGAGGGCAAAGGCCGAGGCCGCCAGGTGATCGCGGTCGCCAAGTCCTCCGACCTCATCTTGATGGTCCTGGACGCGACCAAGTCGGAAGCCGCCAACAGCAAGTACGCGCACAAAGAGATCCTCACGCGCGAGCTCGAGGCTGTCGGTTTGCGACTGAATCAGTCGCCCCCGCGCGTGTACATGAAAAAGAAAACGAGCGGCGGGTGCCAGGTTAGTAACACCGTACCTGGGGGCTTGACGAAGATGGACGAGAAGACGGTTCACAAGATCCTGGCGGAGTACAAGGTGCACCACTGCGAGCTTTTGTTCCGCGAGGACTGCACGGTGGATCAGCTCATCGACGTGTTGGAGGGCAACAGGAAATACGTCAAGTGTCTGTATGTGTACAACAAAGCGGACGCGCTGACGATCGAGGAGGTGGACAGCTTAAGCCGCCGCCCGAACTCGGTGTGCATCTCGTGCCACCTTGAGCTCGGGATGGACCACTTGTTGAAAAAAATGTGGGACGCCATGGGGTTAGTTAGGGTCTACACGAAGAAGACGGGGAGTAAACCGGATTTCGACGAGCCCGTCGTTTTAGCCGAGCACCGCGGCGGCGTCACGGTGAAGCACTTCTGTTCACAGATCCACAACACTCTGGCGAAGACGTTAAAGTACGCGCAGGTGTGGGGCACGTCCACGAAGCACATGGGCCAGAGGGTCGGGCTGAAGCATTCGTTGCAGGACGAGGACGTGGTGCAGGTGGTGAAGGGAGACAAAGCCGACCCGGAGGACCTGAAGGGGCGGTTTTCGGTAACCAAGAAAAACGACCCGGACCGCATCGCCGACCGCGTCAAGAAAGCCAAGCTCAAGACGTAACTCAGGAGAGCGAGATCGTAGTAGCCGAGACGGGTCAGGTTGTTCGTGACAAACAAACACACACTTTTAACGACGATGTAGTATTGCATCGCGCGTTCGTTTCACGACGCTCGTGGTTTTTCATCGAACCTCTCTCTCCTTGCGCTCTTCGAAAACGCTCTCGATGAACTCTCCCCGAAATTTTTATCGCCCCCGACGAAACCCCCGTAAGATATTAAAACCGCTCGCCGAAGCGCACGAACGTCGTTCCGTTCGCCTGGTTCCCGTCCGTCGCGTACTCCGCGCGCACGGGCCCGAGTTTGATGCCGACGCCCATGGACGAGCCCCCGCCCGCGCGGCGGTAGTACTCGGTGGGGTTCCCGGGCACCGTCTTGGACGACCCCAAATCGGTGCACCGCTCCCAAAACGCAAACGCGTGCGTGTTCAGATACGGCACCGGCACGCGAAGCTCGGCGGCGTACTCGAGAAACGATCGCGACGCGCCCAGTTCGCCGACGTTGTACCCGCGGCACGAGTGCGGCCCTCCCAGCACGAACGCGTCGTACGCCGCGCAGTTCCCCAGGATGTGGCCCGCCTTGGCGTGCACCACCGCCACGGGCGGCGGGCGGTTGGTTTTCTGCGACTCCGGGCGAAGCTGAATGAACCTCGTCGACTCCGCCGCGAACCGGTTGTAAATGGGAAACCCGCTTCCCAAACCGACGCTCTGGTCGAGGTTGAAGATGTCGCGCGCGCCGACGGGCGTGCCGTTCACGAAACGCGTCGTGTCGCGCGTGATACCGCCCTGCGCGAACATGATGCGGTCCGTGCCCGTGCCGCTGTGCGTCGTGGGAGGACCATCACCCGCCATCGCGCCGCCGGCGCCGGGCTTGGCGCCGGCGCCGACAACCGCGCCGGATTCGTCGCGCGCCGTGACTTCCTCCAGCACTACGCTCGCGGTGGCTTTGGATTGCCGCGAGAAGTTCTGCGTGATGGTCGCCTTCGCGCCCGCGCGGTCGACCCAGATGCTCGGGACCTCCTCCATCTGCGGCCCCCCGGTGAACACCGGCGAGAGCTTGCGCGAGTTGAACACGCTCGTCTTGAAGTTGGTCTTGTCGGGGTCGCCGTCGCCCAGGCAGTACGGGTGGTGGTACTCGAGTTTGAATCCCAAGTCATCCTGCGGCTGCAGGAAGTTCGCCGTGCTCACCGAGCCGTACAGCTGGCGGCCCCAGCCGTCCAGGTTGCGGTGCTCGAAGAACACCGAGCCGCCGGGCTTGATGGACACCAAATCGGGTTTGCCGCCCTCGCCGGGAGCGACCGACCACTCCAGCTCGCTCTCCGCGGTCTTCACCGGTCTTTCGCGCAGCATGATGTCCACCTGCACTTTGCTTTGGTCGCGGTCATCCGGCCGAGGCACGACTTGGACGTTGTCGAACAGCTGAAGCAGGAAGATGTCACGCAACGCTGTCTTCGCGTCCTCCACGTTGTACAGCTGGCCAACCTTGAAGTTGTGCTCGCGCTGGATCACGCGCGGGTGCGTGCGTCCGCGGTTCACGGGTTGCATCTGGTCATCCAGAAACACGGCTTTCACGCGCGTGATCTCGCCCTCGATGACGTGCGCGATGACGTCCCCAGTCTCCATGCCGTCGAAGTGCGAGATCGTGCCGAACGTCAAACCTTTCGAGGTGTAGTACCCCTCGATGACGTTCTTCATCGTCGCCAAGACGCGCACCGTGCAGCTGCTCTGCTTCTTCACCTGCGTCAGCACTTCGCGCTCAATCTCGGGAGGCAGCGCCGTCGCGCCCTTGACTTTAAAGCTCTGCACGCCGGGCCAGATCTTCTCGCGGAACACAAACTCCACGGCGTACCCGTCCTTCCCTTTGGGAGTGACGTTCGCGTCCACGTTCGCGAACAAACCGGTGTTCAGCAGAGCTTCGAGGTCCGCGGACAAATCGTCGCGGCTCACTTCGTTCCCGCGCCGAGCGTTCAAGCCGCCGAAGAGTTCCGCCTTGGTGGGAATGCCGGGTCCGGTGGGGAGGTTCGTGGCGAGCACAGACTCGACGATGAAGTTACCCTCCTTGAGCTTGCGGCGAGGCGCTTCGTCGTCGTCGTCGTCGTCGTCATCGTCATCGTCGTCGTCGTCGTCGTCGTCGTCCTCGTCTTCGTCGTCCTCGTCGTCGTCATCCTCGTCGTCGTCGTCTTCGTCGTCCTCGTCGGCGTACGCGGGGGGGACCCCGAAGCCGCCGCCGCCGCCGCCGCCGCCTCCGCCGGAGCCGTCGCCGGGGACGCCGCCGATGCCTCCGAACGCCATCGTGAGCAGACGCACGGGCTGCACGGCGAACGCGGCGACGGCGCCGACCGCGCCGAGCGCGACTGACTTCACAGGGAACTTCCCACGCGCGCCGATCGAACCGCCGATGGTTCGGTCCTCGGGGGATCCGGTCCGCGCGACGGGCGCGAGGCGCGCGGCGCGAGCCTTCCGCGCGGGCGGCGCGCGGAGCGACGCGATGGACTTGGAACGAGCGCCGCCCACCTTGCGCGCGGGCGCGATGCCCTGGGAGATTGGCGGGACGCGGGAAGCGGCGGGTCAGTCGGTGGTCATCTTCGCCTCAGAGGTTGGATATCGTAACCCTAAAACCCTCAAGTGAAGATATAAAGCGCAGATGGCGCGAGTCGGCGCCGACCGGAACTCGGCCGCCGCGACCGACGCGAGCGGGGTTTGCAGGGGGAGACGCACCTGCGCGGTCGCCGCGGCGGACATCGACATCGCGAAAGATGCCATGGTTGTCGTGAGAGGGCGCTTCTCGCCGCCGCACACTACAATGGCCGCTCGCCGGATGCGCCTGTGCCTAACGGGAGCGAAAGGAGTCGTGCAGGCTCGAGTCGACGGATTTCTCCGATACCAGGCGGCTCTGAGCGCTGATCGCTGAAATCTGGCGAGGTCCGAGTTTTCGGCGTTTTCTCGCTTTTCGGCACCAACTGAGTTGACCAGAAGATGGAAGCCCACCGGAGAGCCCCGCGCGCCGTCCGCGGGGATGGACGCCTCGACCGTGGACGCGGTCGTGGACGCGCTGCGCGCGCTCCTCGAGGACCCGGCGTTCCGCCGGCTTGACGGCTCGTTCGCCGCGGCGTTCGAAGACGAGCACGCCTCGACCGCGCGGGAGCGGTTCGAGGCGTACGCGCGCGAGGTGCGACCGCTGGTGGAGACGAAGGTGCGAGACGTCGTGGAGGAGTACGATTTCGACGCGCTCGCCTCGGCGATCGCTCGGCGGGAGGACCCGAACGAGATCGCCGCGCACGACTCGACGTTTCAACTCCTGGCCAGCACGCGCGACGTCTCCCACTTCGCGACGCGCGCGCGCTCGAGACGTCGACATCTTCGAGGACGCGACGACGACGACGACGCGGCTTTCGGCGTCGAGACGATGTCTGTCGAGGAGCACGAGAGGCGCGAGGCGGCGCTCGAGAGGGAGACGGAGGATGGGGACGAGCGACCAGATTTGGAAGACTTGCTCGTCGTGACGAGAGCGGCGTGTCGGTAGTGGTACAGTAAGCCTATAACGTACAGCGCTCTGCGTTGAGTTGATCAATCACGTCAACTAAAAAAAAAATTCGCGTCACATCCATCGCCTGTGGCGTCGAAACGACGTCGCCGCGGAGACGACCCACCACCCTATTTTCCGGTACGCGAACATCAGCCCCGTCGTGCGCACGATCTCCGCCGTGCGGCTGAAGTTGAGCGTCGCCGCGACGAGCGCGGTCCACGTCTCGCGCGAATCGCGGAAGTTCAAAAAACGAGGCCCGAACGGATCGTACCGCGCCGCGACGTCTCGCGCCGCGACGAACGTCACATTCTTTTTCGTAGAAGAATCCGCCGCGTCGTCTCGCGCTCCGTCGGTCTCGCCGTCGCCGGTCACGGAGGTCAAAGCGCCGTTCGTCGCGATACTCGCCTCCTCGTCGGAAGAAGAAGAAGAAGAAGAGAAAAACGCGTTTCGCCTGTCTTCGTCCCAGGCGTCGATTTCTTTAACGACGAGCGCGGCGCCGACTTTGGCGGCGCCGTGCAACGCGACGAATCCGGCGTAACACAAAAACATCCACGCCGCGAAGTACGTGTACTGCTGCGTCTTGAAGCACTCGCGCGGCTCGAGCGTGCACGCGATCGGGCGCGCCTCGGGGTCCTCCGCGAAACGAGCGGCGTTCACGGAGGCGGCATCGCACGGGCCGCACAGCGGCCGAGAAAAAGATCCTCCGCTCCCGCTTTTGTGAAACAGAAACGCGCCGCGCTCGTCGAACTTACACCCCGCTTTGAACACGAACGGGAACGGGCTCGCCTCTCGCGTCGCCACCAGGTACGCCATGTCCCGGTGCTCGCGCATCTTTAATAGCAGGTCGCCGTACGACGTGGCGGAGAGCAGGTCACGCGCCACGAAGTTGGCGACGCGCACGATGCGGCTCTGGCCGGGAACGCCGCGAGAGGCTTCGGATGATGAAGCGGCGTCGGAGGAGCTCGCGGTTCGATGCGCCTGCGGATCCGACGAAGCGCGCGTGTCGGTACCGACGCCAGCGCCCGCGTCCACCGCGCCGGGCGGCGCGGGGTCGCCGGCGCGTCGGTGCGCGACGCTCGCGCCGTGGAAGTTCCGAGCGCGCGAGACATCGCGGCCGAACGCGTGCCACGGCCGTACGTGCGCGAGCTCGCGAGGCGCGGCGCCGTCGTGGATGAGGCACGCCGGACGCGAATGATGCGCGCTACGCTGGAGCGGCCCGACCGCGAGGTCGCCGACAAGGCGGCCCGCGCTCGCGTGCGCGAGCCGCGCCGCTCGCCGCGCGAGCGTCGAGGCGGACGACATCGCCACCCGAGGCGCCGCGACCGTGACACTGGGCGCGGGCTCGAGCCAATTCCCGCTCGCCAACAAACATCTCGCCTCCTCCCCCAAAAAGTTCGTGGAAAAGCGCCGTGTCGTGAAAAAGAGTCGCCCGCCGCCGGCTCGTTATCCAAGTCGCGCGCCGCAGGATTGCCGCGCACGCACGCGACCTCTCGGGCCGCGCTCGTCCACGTACCAGCGAGCGTCTCGTAGGCGAATCCGCACAATGTCCGCCGCGACTTTCGTCGTCGCCGGGGCCTCGACCGCGTGCGCCTCGAATCGCCATCCCGTAAAGGGGAACGCGAAGGCCCGATCCGCCGCGCTCGGCGCTCGGCGCGCGGTCGCGTCGCGAGGCGACGTCCGGGCGCTCTCTTCCGAACGGCACGCGTCCTTCCGCGCGTCGACGGCGCGTGTCGGCGCGCGCCGCGCCTCGCCCGTGACCCCCCGCGCGCTGGACGCGGCGCAGCCGTTCGACTTCGAGGCGAAGCAGAGGCAGAAGGTTGAGAAGAAGCGCACTTTGAAGATCGGCATCGTGGGTTTCGGGAACTTCGGCCAGTTCCTGGCGAAGCGGTTCATCAAGAACGGCCACGACGTCATCGCCACCTCCCGGTCGGATTACGGCTCGATCGCGGCGGAGCTGAACGTCGGGTACTACCGCGACCCGGATGATTTCTGCGAGATGCACCCCGACGTCGTGATCTTCTGTACCAGCATCCTCTCCACCGAGGCGACCATCAACGCGTTCCCCATGCAACGTTTACGGCGGAACACGCTCGTCGCCGACGTGCTGTCCGTGAAGCAGTTCCCGAAGCAGCTGTTTTTGCAGCGCATGCCGGAGAACTTCGACATCCTGTGTTTACACCCCATGTTCGGCCCCGACTCCGGGAAGGGGAGCTGGAAAGATCTGCCGCTGGTGTACGACAAAGTCCGCGTCGGCGAGGAGAAGAGCCGCCGCGAGCGGGTGGAGCGTTTATTAAGCGTGTTCGAGGACGAGGGGTGCCGCATGGTGGAGATGTCGTGCGAGGAGCACGACATCCAAGCCGCGTCGAGCCAGTTCATCACGCACACCGTGGGGCGGATGTTGGGCACGATGGAGCTCGGCGAGACGACGATCAACACGAAAGGGTACGAAAGTTTGTTGAGCCTGGTGAACAACACGTACAACGATTCGTTCGATCTGTACTACGGTTTGTTCATGTACAACAAAAACGCCACCGCGGAGCTGTCACGGTTGGAGTTGGCGTTCTCGCAGGTCAAGGCGCAGCTGTTCGACCGGCTGCACACGCTGATACGAGACGACATCTTCGACGAAGCGAGCGTGCCGACCGGTTTGCGGAGCGGGAACGGGAAGGCGCGAAACGGCGGGGGCGGCGATGCGCCCGCGGAGGAGCGCACGTTCAAGGACCGGCTCATCGACCAGGTCAACAGCGGGGGCTCGCTGGGGGGCGGAAGCACGGACGAAAAGGAGAGAGGGGACAAACGCGAGCGGGAAGAGGGGGCGGCGAGCCGGTGATTCGCCTCGCGATTGCGTGTCGAGTGAACGACGCGCGAGTCTACTAGACGCGCGACGTACTACACACGTACGTACTTTACTTTTTTTCAACGCAAAAGAATGCGCGTCGACGCGAGATCTCCGCTCGACGCACGACGCTCGACGCTCAAAGAGCTCAACAAACAATACCCTCTCATTTCGTGATCCGAGGAGGATCAATGCGCGCCTCCGTGCTTCATGGAGGACCAGTGTAACACCGCGAGCGCTCCCGCGGAGAAAAACGCGGCGAGCGCGGCGAACACCAAGTCGACGGGTTGGGAGTACTTCATGTGCAGCGACATCTCCAGTAAGTTCACCACCATCACCGCGACGATGATCTCACCGACTTTCTGTTCCAAGTCGTCGATGGACGACACTCTGAGCCACGCGAGCTTTTTTAACCGTCGGTCCCGCACCTCGCCCTCGCGGTTGGACCTCGCTAAGAACAGCTCGAACGACCCCAAACCGAACACCAAACAAACCATGCCGAGCAGAAAGCGATCGAGCGCGCCAACCGCGGCGGAGACTAACCCGACGGCGTTGTTCTGCGCGAACGCGCCGACGGCGTGGATCGCCACCTCCTTCATGCCCATAGCGAAGAGCAGTCCGGAGAGTGTTAAAGATGCCACGACGCCGAGCAAAGCGAAGGCGCCCGCGGCGACCAGCGTTATGCGCACGAAGATGTACTCAAACTTTTCCTTTATCCCCATGGCGCGCAAGGGCTTGCGCGGCCACGGGTTGGACAGGTCCTTGTGGTCGTACGACATCTCCAGGTTGGGGTACACCAGCTCCTCGTCGTCGTACGAGCCGCTGCCGTCGTCGTCGTCGTAGGAATCGTGCACGGCGGACTTCGGAGGGCGCGGGTCCGCGGACGCGCGCGCCGCGACGACGCGCGCGAATGAAACGCGGGACCGGGGCGCCGAGACGCGTCCGCTGGGGGAGCACGAAGCGAACGCGGCGCGTCGGTCGGAGGCGGGAGCGCGACGCGTCGCGGGCGCGGCGCGCGCGCGCGGCCGAGCGATGACACGCGCGGAGGTCGTGGCGAACATGGTGGGGACGGACGAGGCGCGCGTGCGAGTGGGGTCGAGGGGCGTTCGAACGGCTCACTTCATCCGCGTCAACGGACCAAGCTTCGGCGACGGTTCGGGCGACTCTCGACGCGACGCGTGGCACAAGGTGCCCAGTCATTGGCTCGTAACGCGTGTCAGTGTCATCTCCGATCTACGAAAGCTCCGCGAAAAAGGCGAGAAAAAGACTCGCGGTGGTGCCGGCTAAAATGGGCGCCGTTTTCTCGGCAGCCTCCACCAGTGCGGGCGCGCGCCGGGGCGCTCCGCGGAGAGGCGCGGGGCGCTCGACGCGGTGAGACGCGGCTCACGGCCGGTCACCGGCCATGTTCCGCAAGCCCCTGCCCGTGACGGGCACGCACAAGCTCGGGGGCAGCGACGCGAAGCGACTCGTCAAGGACTTGGCGAAAAAGCTGCGCCTGGACGCCGATGACGCCGAGACCATCGTCGGCGGGAAGAAGGCTGTGCTCGAGCTGGTCAAGTCCCCGGCGCCGTCGCGCGTGCAGATCTACCTCAGCGACGGCGCACCGATCGTGATCGACCACTCGGGGAAAGGCGATTACGAGTTGACGTACTTCGCGCTGTGGCGCGCGCCCGGGGCACTCGGCGAGCCCGTCGTGCTACGACACTGCGCGGTGACGCGGTTCTTAGTGCGGGGCGCCGACCTGATGCTGCCCGGCGTCGGCGCCATCCCCTCTGAGCCGTTCGAAGTCGGGAAGCGCTTCGCGGTGACCGTTCCCGGGAACCCGAAACCGCTCGCGATCGGCGAGACGTGCGTGGGGTCCGCCGACGTCGACGCGCGAGGTCTCGCCGCGGGACAAAAAAAAGGTTCGGGGAAGTTTTTACGCATGCGCTCGTGCTACCGCGACGCGCTCTGGGCGATGGCCGCCGCGCACCCCGCGCGCCCGCCCCTGCTCCCCAACGAGGGCTTCTTGGAAGCAGGCGTCGTCGGCGTTCTAGGACACGAGAACGACGACGCGTCTCTGCTAGCGTCTCTCGCGCTCGACGAAGACGAGGAGGAGGACGAAGACGACGAACGCGCGGCGTTCGACGTCGACGACGACGACGACGACGAGACCTCCGACGACGAGGAACACGCGGAGAGTCTAAGCACGAACGAGCCCGTGGACTCGACAGAGGAGTTAAACGACTCCGAAAAGAAAGAGACTTCCGAGTCTATGGACGCGCGCATTGGCTTTGCGTTCGCGTACGCGATCAAGAACGTCGTGAAGAACGCGTCGTTACCGATGCCGAGCACGGCGTTTTGGTGTCGCCTCGTTTCGCCTTCGCGCGCCGCAAACGCGCCGCCGCTGGACGTGAAGCGAAGTAGTCACAAAAAAATGTCCAAACTGTTCGCCGAGCTCGCAAAAAAAGGATGGCTCACCGGTAAGGAAGACAAGCGCACGAAGGAGTTTGTCGTGACGAGCGTGTGCCGAACGCACGCGGAAATCACCGGACTGCTTAGCAGTCACGAAAACGACGACGGAGAAAACGCGTTCGAGACGGCGCGCGACGCGGAGGCGCGAACGAAAGAAACGTTTGACCGCGAAGCCGAGAAACGCGCGTCGTTGTACACGGGCGCGGCGTTCGCGGCGTTCGTTTCGGAGGACCCTGCGAAAACACCTCCTCCTCTTATCCTGGAAGAGAAGTTCCGCGTGCCTAACAGCGCGCGCTCGGTGTTTGAGAAACTCGCCGAGTCTGACTCTCCGTCTTACAAAGAGCGGTTTGCGTTTTCGCCCGACCAGACGTACACCCGAGCGGAGGCGTGCGCGGTCGCGGAGGCGTACTGCGAGCTTTTTTTGGATACTACATGTACGGGTTCGGACAAACAAAAGCAACAAAAAGGCGGTTACATCACGCTGGACACCACTTTTTGCGACGCTTTGTTCAAGGGCGTGTTGAAGAAAGGGGAGACGTACCCGACGCGTTTAAAGCGGAACGACGCGCTCGGCAGTCTTTGGCTGGACCGGTTCCACCGCGTTTGGTTTTTGCGGCGCGGCGCGCGGTCGGCGACGAAAAAAGGTGACTTACCTCCCGTGCGCGTGGAGAGCGAGCGTCGGGGGGGTGACCGCAAAGTCACGCGCGTGTTCGGGTTCGAGACGTACCTGATCGATGCGGAGGAGCTGAGGGAGACCCTGGCGCGTGTGTTGGCCACGAACTGCCGCGTCGAAGAGCTGGAGGCGACCAAGAATCGCGCGCCCGGCGCGAAAGCCGTCGTCGCGGCAGGAAACGCGGTGGAGAAAACAAGCACGGCGCTTCTTACGCACTACGGCGTGCCCGCGGGAAACGTCGCGACCAAAGACGTGTTCAAGGGTAAGGGGAAGAATAAGTGAGGTGAGGGAGGTGAGGGCGTTTTTTAATAAAAGGCGCTTTTCGTGCGATGACGTTCGCTCCGCGTCGCGGAGCGGTCGTCGTCGGTTGCGTTACGTACTGTGAAAACGAAAACGTCGCTGAAGTGAAAATGGCCGTTGTCGGTTCTGACGTTCGATCGAGGTGCGCCGCGTGAAAGGCGTCGACGCGCGATGCTCGCGAACGCTCCGCCTCGTCTGTCCGCGAACGTTCATCCCGTCCGCGACCTCGCGCCCGCGCAGAGCGACGCGCGCCGGCACGGCGCCCGACCTCACGCGACAGCGGGATCATGTTTTGGAGGTCGCCTGGACTGGTGCAGGCGTCTCCCGTCGAGGTGCGTCTCTTCGCTGACCGCGACGACCGCGCGATCTTCGCATCTGTGCCCACCTCGCGCGGGGCGCGTCCCGAGGCCCGATCCGAGCAACAACGCGACGCTTCCGAGCCGCCGCTCTCGGCCGCTCGGCCGATGCGGCCGTCGCGATGACGTCCACGCGGCGCTTCCGCGTCGGTCTCGGAGCGCGACGCCGCGCTTCCCTCCTCGGGGCACGCTCGCGCTCTCCCTCTCCCCCTCTCGAGCGCTCTCCCGCTCCGCGTTCGGGCGCGAAACTGACCGCAATCTGCGCGTCCCCGTTTCAACCGCGCGCCTCCCCCTCGCAGCTCGTGCTCGACAAGGAGAGCTTCACCCTGGAGGAGCTCCTGGAGGAGGATGACGTGATTCAGGAGTGCAAATCCCTGAACAGCCGGCTGGTGAACTTGTGCGTGCCTCCGGCGAAGCCCAGATCGCGCCCCGCGACGCGTCACGCGCACGCGTTCAGATGCTTCGCGTTCCCGACTGAAACGCGTTCGGTGTCCGATTTTTTTTCATTTCGCGCGACAATCTCCGCTACAAGCGCGCCTTCTGACCTTCTCCTCTCCCTTCACCCGAACGAACGGCCATCATGTGACCAGTTTGAAAACCAAGCCGGTGGTGGAGAAGCTCGTGTCTTTCATGGTGGACCCCCCCCCCGCGGACGCCGACGCGCGGCGCGAGTTTAAGTACCCGTACCTGGCGTGCGAGATCTTCTGCTGCGAGTTAGACGCGGTGTTCGCGACGCTGTGCGAGGACGAGTGCGAGCTGTTCGGTCGGATCGTGCGGTTCATCGACACCGACGACCCGTTACCCTCGATGCTCGCCGGGTACTTCGGCAAAGTCGTCGGGTGCGTCGTCGCACGAAGAGCGCCCGAGACGACGCGTTTTTTCCAGACCAACCCCAAGTACCTCCGGCTGCTCGTGCGCAAGATCCAGAACCTCGCCGTCGCCGAGGTTCTGCTTCGTTTAGTGGGCGCGGACGACCCGGGGGTGTCGCCCATGCAGGGCATGCTCATGAGCGCCATACACGGCACAGACCAAACCGGGTGGCTCGCGGAGACGACGCTTTTGGACCAACTCCTCGACGCGCTCGGCGAGGGCGACGCGTTCGCGAAGGACGACGCGAACGAAGTTTCTGAAGCTTCGTCTTCGCCTTCGTCTTCGGAAGACACCGCGACGCGTCGCGCGAACGCGGCGGAGGTGCTGGTGGGGATCGCGCGGGGCGCGCCGAGCGCGCTCGCCGACAGGCTCGCGACCGCCAACGCCATGGAGAAACTCTTCGTGAAGGGTTTGGAAAACGCCGATCCAAACGCCGATCCGAGCACGACAAACGCGCCGACGTACGGCTCTCGCGTGGACGGCGCGACTGGCGCGAACGACGTGGACGCCACAGGCACGACCCCCCCTTTACCCACGACCGCACACAGTGGCACTACGGCGAGCCCTTTAGTGAACGTCATCGACATAGCCGTCGCCGTGCTGGACGCCAAACGAGCCGCCGGTCCGGCGCAAGCTATGCAGGCTTTTCTCGCCGCCGAAACGGGAGAAGCGCCTCCCGAACCGCGCCGCGCGCCGTACTCGGCGGTCGCGGCGTGCGTTCGCGCGCTCCCCAAGCTCGTGGCGTTTTTAGATCTGGCGGGAGACGCGTCCGCGCAGAAGACCCCGTGGGGGGAGATGACTCCGCCCCTCGGCTTGAAGCGCGTCAAGGTTGTGGACCTCGTGGCGACGCTGGTGAGCGCGCGGAGCGAGGCGGCGGCGGAGCCCATCGTCGCCTCCGGCGCGCTTCCCCTGTGCGTGCAACTGTTCCGGCGGTACCCGTTCAACAACTTCCTGCACCACCACGTCGAGCGGATGTGCCGCGACGTGCTGCAGTGGGGGCACCCGGCGCTGCTGGCGCACCTCTTCGAGAAGGAGGAGGCTGGCGGGTGCGACGTCGTGGGCGTCGTGACGCAGGCGCCGCGCACGGTGGAGACGGCGCGCGGGCCGGCGCGCGCGGGGAACCTCGGGCACATCACCCGGCTGAGCAACGCGCTCGCCGGCGTCGCCGCGGGCGCGAACGTGGAGGAGGCTGAGGAAGAGGCGAACGCGAACGCGGACGTCGGCGACGAGACCGAGCCCGGAGCGGGCTCGGACGCGAGCAGCGACGATACGAGTTCGCCGCGCGGCGCGTTGGCTCGCGCGCGCGCGGCGACGGCTTTCGTGAAGGCGAAGCTCGAGACCGATCCGCGCTGGGCGTTGTACCACGAGGGCGAGCTCGCGTCCCGCAACGCGGTCGAGAACGTGCGCGCGTGGCGGTGCGGCCGCCCCGCCGGCCTGGACGACCCCGACGACGACGACGGCGACGACGACGGCGACTTCGACCTCGGCGTGGGCGGCGGCTTCTCGCGCGACGCCTACAACCGGTACGGCGGTTCCCTCGAGGAGGAGGAGGAGGAGGATGGCGAAGATGAGCGCGACATCGGGTTCCCCGGCGACGACGACGACGATCACGAAAGCGACGGCGACGATGATATTGATCACGAGGGAGGCATCGGGGCTGGCGACGGGGTCACCCGCGACAACTCCCTCGTCGCGGCGGGCATCGCGGCTGGTTTGTTTCAGGGCGACGCGGGGGCGCGTTTGGCGTCGCTCACGCTCAAGAACGAGTCGTACGGGCAAGAATATGTCCTCGACTCCGAACTCGACGCGAACGAGAATCTCGAGAATCTCGAGGGTGTTTCTTCGGACGATGCCGACGACGCCCCCACCGTTCCCGTTCCCGCGTTCGCGGAGACGCTCGCGGGCGACGCCGATGAGGACGACGTCGTTTTGGCGGATGAGGATGTTTTCCGCTCCGAAGCGGAGGACAAACGTTTGTCGGGGACCGTCGTCGCCGTCGCCGACGCGGACGACGCCGACGCCGACGCGCTTGGCGCGTCCGAATTCGGCGCGGTGCGGTACTGGGGGTCGTCCATCGACACGTCGCTCGTGCCGGACGACGTCTAGGCGCGTGGGAGGTGGCGGCGCGCGTGATCGCCTTAAGTCTCTTAAGGCGAGCGGATCGTCGTACGAGAGTCGCGACGGTTTCTCGCCGCGAAAGTGTAAAAAACGCGCGACGTTCTTGGCATCGATTGCGGCATCGCCGGCTGGGAACCTTCAGTTGCGACATCAGCGCCTCGAATTTCCACCGGGCGGCGCGCAGCCGTCTCGGTCGTTCCCGCGAAAACCGCCGCCGCCGCCGCGTCACACCGCGCCGCACGAACGCGCGGCACCCCTCGAACCCCGCGGCGAGACCGGCTCGAGCGCACGTCGCGGTCGTGTGTGCGCGTTCCCGCTCGGCGCGCGTCCTCGAGCCCAGGGCCAGGCGCCTCCGTCCCCCGCGACTCGCGGTCGCGCTGATTTCTCCCGACACCGGCAACCATGGGCGGCTCGCGCAAGAAGGCGTTCATCGACAAGAAGAACAGCGTGACCTATGCGCTGATGGCTCGCCCCGAGGCGGAGGATGGCGACGAGTCCAACCCCGAGCGGGGTACGCAGATGTGGATGCGCAAGGACGACAATCACCACGTGCGCGACGCGCTGGCGGACGCGGGCGGGGTGGATGACGGCTCCGTCTTTGACGACTCCGCGACGGAAACCGCGAGCGCCTACTCCGGGTACTCGAACCTCTCCTCCATGTCCAACGTGACTTGGATCATGACCCCCAACGGCCCGATGCCGAGGCGCGAGCGGCTCTCGAGAGAGAAGAGGCGCGAGCTCCGCGAGCTCGGCTTCGACCCGAACGACGGGTACGACTACACGCGGCATCTGCGCAAAGTCGGCGAGGGCGGCGGCGTCATGTTCGTTCCCACGCGCAAAGACCACGTCAAAGGCGTCCTCGGCGCGAACGAATCCTCGTCCGTCTCGCACGGCGGCTCGGGGAAACGCGGCGACGACAGCGAGCGGGTGTTTCTGAGAGAGGACGTCGAGCGCGACGGCGCGAACGCGGTGGCCATCACCGACGACCGCAAAGCCTCCGCGGAGGAGGCGGAAGCCGAGCAGCGGTGGACGCACGAGCGCGTCAAGGCGATCACGGACGAACGCGTGTACGTGGCGAAGAACGACGTGAGCGGCGGTCTGTTAAACGCCGTCGTCGCGAAGCAGACCAGGGCGCCGAATTCGGGAACCGCTAAGCTGGAGCTGGAGAAGATGATCGAGAAGATGGAGGAGTTTGAGCTCGCCGAGGACAACGCGTTGCCCGCGCTGGACGAGTTTGAAGACGGCGGACTCGGCGACCTGCAGGACGACTTCGTGTTGCAGGCGATGATGGGCGATGGCGACGAGACCTCCGCGCAGCCTATTACGTCGTTCCCGCCCATTCGCCTGCGGTACGACGACAACGAGGTGGAGGACGCGCTCGCGACGGTGGAGGAGATCGTGGAGGAAGATCTGCTCGAGGAGGAGGAGGAAGGTTTGGCGAACGGCGGCTGGTTCGGCGGCGGAGGCGGCGGCGCGCGCGGCCCGGGTTCAGACGCCGGCACCGACCGCGACTTGGACGAGGACGAGTGGGCGGAGCAGCGCGCCGCCGACCTCGGCGCGGAGGCTCGCGACGTGGACCACATGTTCGAGGCGATGGCCCGAGGGTACGACTCGGACGAGATCGGCGAGCTGGACGAGGACGACCCGCGCATCTTCGGGCACGCCGAGCTCGATCGATTCGGTTCCGTGCTTGAGGAGTTCCGCGCCGAGCGGAGGCCGGAGCAGTACCGCACCGCCGCGGAGACGGCGCGTGGTGGTGCGAACGCGGACGAGTTTGACCGAAGAAACCGCGAGCTGCGTAAGCGAGACGAGGACGCGCTGTTCGAGGATGACGGGCTGGACGATATTGACATGCGCGTAGAAAAAACTTCGAAACCGCTCCTTGACGACGTGGACGAGGACGGCATCGAGCGATCCAAGCCCGCGGTGCCCCGCATCACGAACGACGACGTGCACGACGCGTTCCGGGCGATGGTCGCGACGCGGCGTCGCGCGGGTTTAGAGATCCCGACGGACCTCATGGAGAAGATGGGGTTGGAGGAGGAGCCTCACGGGGAGGGGAGCGGACGACAAAAAGAGGACGCCGACTCCGTCGCTCGCCGGTTCGAGCTCGAGGACGCGTCGCCTCTCGGCGCGCCGGACGGCGACGAGATCGAGTACCTCCGCAACGCCCCCAAAGAAGCGTGGGACTGCGAGACCATCGTGAGCACGTACAGCAACCTGGAGAACCACCCGAGCGTCATCGATGAACAGCACGGCGGATCTAACTCTTCCAGTAAGAGGCGGGGTGGTAAGAACCGCGGAAGAGGCGACGTCGCGACGGGCGGCGCGTCTGTCATTCGCCTGTCCGAAACGAACGGCTTGCCCGTGGACTACGTCCTTTCGCGCCGCGGCGCCGGGCGGGGCGGGTCGATGCTGACCGCCGCGAACCTCGCGGCGATCGGCGAGACGGGCGAGGAGGGTGTCGAGATGTCGCGCGGCGGCGCCGACGAGTACTCGGACGAGGACGACGGCGAGCTCGGCGAGGAGTGGCGGTCGAACATCCGGCGCAAGGGCGAGACCCCCGAGGAGAAGAAGGCGCGAAAGGCGGCGGTGAAGGCTGGCCGCCGCGACGCGCGCGCGGCGAAGAAGGGCCTGAAGACCACGTTCAAGCGCGAAGAGCGCGAGATGGGGAAGAAGGCGATGGTGGGCGACGTGCGTCCGGGGCTGAGCGTCACGCCGCTCGGGTGAGCGTATCGGGAGAGCGGGCGAGGAGGTTTCGAAAGAGCGCGCGGCGGAATGAGATGATATGAGTACCGTTTTTCAACGCACGCGGGACGCTCGTTCTCGACGCGCCGCCACCTTCCTTCGCGCTCCGTCGCGTCCGCGCCGGTTAAGAAGAGAGGCTCACATCAGACAATCTTGATGAGCATCTTGTTTTTCTTCCCCGCCGCGAGCATCATGACCCGCCCCTCGATGACGTCCGCCTCGCCGACGACCGCGTCCTCGGACTCCACCTTGACGTTGTTCAGGCGCGCGCCGCCGCCCTTCACCAAACGCTTCGCCTCGCCCTTGCTCTTCTGCAAGCCGGCGAGCGCCATGACGTCCACCACCGGCTGGCCGAGCACTTCGTCCAGTTTTAACTCGGACGTCGGGATCACCTCCGCGAGCGCCTCCAGCGTCTCGGCGTCCAGCACGGTGTCGGCGCCCGGTCGCAACCCTTCGGTGGCTTTGAGCGCCTTGCGCAAACCTTCCGCGCCGTGCACGAACCGCGTGACTTCCTCCGCTAACTTTTTCTGCGCCGTGTTTGGTTTGTAATCGTCGCCGCTCATCGCCGCCTCCATCTCTTTAATCTCTTCGAGTGGCATAAACGTGAGCATCTTCATGAACCGAATAACGTCCGCGTCCGTGCTCTGCACAAGGTACTGGTAGAACTTGTACGGCGACAGCCGATTCGGCGCGAGCCACACCGCGCCATCTTCCGATTTGCCAAACTTTTGGCCGTTCTCCTTGAGTAATAAAGGGAAAGTAACGCCGAACGCTCCACCTTTGCCTTCCGTCTGGTCTTTGTCCAAGATGCGCCGAATTAAATCCGTGCCCGCGGTGATGTTCCCCCACTGGTCCGACCCGCCCACCTGCACGCGCACGTCGTGCGTCTTGAACAGGTGGCAAAAGTCGTACCCTTGCAGGAGCTGGTACGAAAACTCCGTGAACGACATGCCCTGCTCGCTGTCCAGGCGCGTCTTCACCGAATCCTTACCCATCATCGTACCGACGCGCGCGTACTTGCCAACCTCCCGTAAAAACTCCAAGAAACCCATCGTTCCGAACCACTCCAAGTTGTTCATCACCACCGCGGCTTTCGCGTCAGTCACGCCGTCCTCCGCCGCCATCTCCGCGCTGTTGCGAAGCACGTCCTCGAGTATCGCTTTGATGCCCTCGGTGTTGGCGTTGATGGTCGCGTCGTCCAGCACGGGGCGTTCCGCGCTTTTGCCGGAGGGGTCCCCGACCCTCCCGGTCGCGCCGCCGAGTAAAGCGACGGGGGTGTGGCCGCACCGCTGGAACCACGCCAGGACGACGATACCTAACAGATTGCCGAGGTGCAACGAGTCCGCGGTCGGGTCGAACCCGCAGTACACGGACAAAGATCCGCTCAAAGACGCTTCTCGTAGTTCATCTTCGTTCGTGCACGCGTCCAGAAGCCCGCGCTCTTTCAAGACATCGACGACGTCCGTTTGCGTTTTCACGGACGCCCGCGTCGCGAGGCTCGCTCGGGAAGACGACACGGACGCCGGGTACGGCGTTCGCCGCGACGACGGCGCGCCGAACGCGCCGACGCCGCAGAGGCTGGTCCGCATCGTGTCGAAAGGGGCCACGCCGGGACGCGCCGCGCGCGCGACGTACGTCGCGGCGGGGCGAGTCAAGGACGCGGAGGCGCGGAACCGAATCGCCGCGCGCTGCACGCGAATGCCCTGCGTGGCGAGGAGTGCGGTGTGGGGACGCACGGTCAGTCGGGCGCGTCATGAAGCCGGTCGGGTCGAGCGCTCGATCGACGCGTGGCGCGCTCGACCGCGATAGGAAAAAGCGCCGGTGGGCACGTCGATCGGGATAAGACACGTCGACGACGCGATGCGGGTTCGCGCGCGGGGGACGCGGCGCGCACCAGGGGGCGAATCGCGGAGGTTGCCATGTGCCTCGTCGAGATTGAAACGCTACTCCAGCCGACGACCGCGCGGGGGACAATGGGTCACAGAGAGGCCGCCGTCGTTCTCGCCTGCACCCTCGCAGGTCTCGTTCCCGGCGGACCACCGCCCCGACGCGCGAAAAACGACGCTCTCTCATCCGACTGACGTCGCTCTCCCCGAAGGTTTCGGAAGACCCGGGCAGTCCTCGACGCGCATCCCACACCTTCCGAAAATGGCCCAAGCCATGACCCTGGCGTCCCGCGGCGCCACGCTGCGCGCGGCCGTGACGGGAGCCGCGCGCTTCGACTCGCGCGCCTCGTTCGAGCGCTCGGCGTTCGCGGGACGTTCCCGTCGCCGCGTCGTGACGAACGCGTTTTTCGGGAAGAAGGATGACGGGGAGAAGAAGCGCATCGGCGACCTCGTGAACACCAAGATCGAGGAGAACAGCGTGATCGTGTGGAGCAAGAGCTACTGCCCGTTCTGCGTCAAGGCCAAGAAGGCGCTGGACGCGTTGGAGGTGCCGTACGAGGCCATCGAGATCGACCGCATCAACGAGGAGAGACTGATCCAGGATGCGCTGCAGGATCTGTCCAAGCAGCGAACGGTGCCCAACGTCTTCGTGAACGGGAAGCACGTCGGGGGTTGCGACGACACGCTGGCGGAGATCGCGAGCGGCAAGCTGCAGGAAAGGCTCAAGAGCGCGGGCGTGTCTTTCAAGGAGGCGTAGGTTCGGGAGAAGAACGAGACGTGGCGAGACCTCCGGCGAACGAGATGAATGAATGAAAAAACTCGCATGTTGTCGTCATCGTCGCGTTCTCCGCTCCGCCTCGTCGAACTTGTCGAAATCGAAATCCTCCGCCTCGTCGTCGTCGTCGTCGTCGAACTCGTCTCCCTCCACGTATTCTTCGTCGTCGTCATCGTCATCGTGTTCGTCGTCGCCATCGTATTCGTCGTCGTCCTCGTCGTCGTCGAACCACTCGCCGTCCTCTTCCTCGCCCTCTTCCGCGCGGACGGCGTCCTCCGACATCTCCGCCACGAGCGCGTCGACGGCGTCGTCGAAGTCCGAGACGTACGGCGTAGAGCCGTCGTGCATCTCGAACGCGTACCCCATGAGCGAACCGTCGGTTTCGTCGGTTTCGTCGGTTTCGTCGGGTTCGTCCAACGCGTCGTCGTCGTACGGTCCAAGCAAGTCGCTCGTCCCGTCTCTTCGCCGCGCGGAGGCGAGAACCTCGGCTTCGCGCGCTTTTACTTCGGCGGCGTACGCGTCGTTTCGCGCCGCCTCGTCGGCGGCGCGGTCGAACGCCGCGTCCAGCTCTCGTTCTTTGACCGATCGTTGTTCGTCGTCCACGAACACGAGCCTCGGCGTGTGCTTCGAGCGAAGCATCTTCGACGCCATGCTCCGCAAGCGCGTCGCGTTTCGTCGAAGCGCGTTTGACGCGAAACGTCGCCGCGTCTCTGTGAATGAAGACGAAGACGACGAAGACGAAACTCCCGCGTGTGACGGCGCGTGACTCGCGTACTCGTCATCCTCGTCTACGTCCGCGACCGTCCACCGCACGTGCGCCTTCTTGAAGTCCTTGGCCATGCGCACCTCCAGGATGGTCAAACCGAGGCCCTCGAACCGGTGCGACACCGACGGGTGCTCTAACACCGCGCACAGCGCTTTGCGCAAACGAACGCCCGCGCGCACCTGCGCCATGTCCTGGCCCTCGGCGTTTTTGATCTGGGGGTGCCCGGCGAAGTAATACCTGCGAGTCGGAAGCGTTTGGTCTCTCGCGTCTCTCGTGATGAGCCACGACGCCGCGCGAGACTGTGCGCTCGGGGCGAACGCGGTAGTCGGCGCCCACGGCGTCCACGCCGCCGCCGACGGGATCGAGTGGAAGGCCCGTCGCGTCTCTCGCGGTGCCGACCGAAAAAGAAAAGGCGGTCGCGACGCCCACGTCGGCGGCTTTGGGGGACCGATGGGGTCCGCTTTGGGGGCGGACTCGACGCACGCGTTCACGAGCGCGCGCGCGACCCGGCCCGCGCGCCGCGCGCGTGCCATCGCGGACATCCGCGAGCGGGAACGGGAAACCGCGGTCCCGCGCGGAGCGGTCTGGGTGGGCCGCGCGGGAGGCGGAGGGAAGGGCCTGCTTTTCGGGCGCCGGGTTTCGTCACTCTGACGTGACGAGACATCGACGCACTCGAGTTCCGCCGCGTCGACATGTGAGAGCTCCCGCGCATCTCGGCGCGCACACCTCAGCGCGCGATGGTGGACACGACGGCTGAGTCCGGCGGCGCGGGCGGCGCGTCCCCCGCCCCCGAAGCCGCGCCCGTGGTCGCGGACTCGGTCGTGCCGACCCCCGCCTCCGACCCGGCGGAGGTGGTGGGCAAGCGCTCGGCGTGGGAGCCCGAGCCCAGCCAGCTCAGCGATTCCGTGAGCGACGGCGCGCGCGTGCGCAGGCGCGCGCCGTACTGGCACCGGGACGACGCGCCGGCGGATACGCGCGTCGACGGATTCGCGGGGTGGGATGACCTCCCCCGCGGGTTCATGAGCGCGGTGTTTGAGCTCCTGCACGAGCAGACCAACGCGCACAGGCTGGTGCGTGCCCCAACCGTCACGCCCGAATCCGCGCGAAAGGCGCCCCGCGGAAAAGACGGGTCTCGTCCAAAAGAGTTTTTTTTTTTTGTCGCGGGGAGACGGCGCCGACGCGGAGGCGCTTCGCGCGACTGACTGACACACGACACGTCCCTTTTCTTCTTTCGTCTCACTTCTTGGTCTCTTCTCAACGCACCGTCCGTTTTCACTAAAAAAAACAGCTCATGACCTGCGGGTTGGTGTGCAAATCCTGGCACAGAGACGCGGCGGAGACGTTGCTTATGGACACCGCTATAAGCGGGCGCGGCGCTCGACGATTCGCGAACGGAGGGGGCGCGACGAACGGTTTGAACGAAGACGCGTTTTTCGGCGATCGAACCGGGAACCGGGAGGGCGATCGCGGCGGAGGTTTCCGCGCCGACGTGTCGGACGCCGAAGCGTCGCTGCGCGCCAGGCGCGAGAGCGGCGAGACGATGACGGTGTCTTTGAACGAAGAGGAGTTCTCCTCGAAACGGCGGAGGGTGGATGACTTTTTCGGCGCCGGCGAAAAAGCGTCGGGAGAGGGATCGCGCGGAAACCTCGCCGGCGACGGCGACGGAGGATTACTCGGCGGTCGCCCTTTTTCGACGCGCGACGAATCGTCCGTCGAGGGACGTGCCAGGACGCGCGCGTCGCCGTCGCGGAACGTCTCGTCCCGCTCGCGGCTCGGGACGGACGCGAGCGATCGAGCGGACGCCTCCGCGCGGTGACCGAACGCGCTAATGAAATGCAAACGTCATTCACGAAAGTATTTCTCTACAGACGACGACTACGGTACTCCTAACGGTACTCCTAAACAGTCCGTTCTAGAAGAATCCCCCCGCGCCCCCCGCGGGTCCCGGCGCGTACGTGTTCCTGAGCGTTTCCTGCCACGACGTGTCCCTGGACCCCACCTTGGTGTTCCGCGGCCTGCGGCGCTGCATGGCGATGTCGGGCTTGGGGACGATGGCGCCGGACGCGAGTCGTCCGCGCGTCACGCGCACCTTGGTGCCGTCGTCCAGGAACTTGCGCCCCACGCGCACGGGCGATCCCGTCACGGGGTCCACTAAGTTGACGTTGGAGTAGTGCACCGGGCTCTCCATGGTGATCACGCCGCCTTGGTTCCCTTCCGTGCGCTTGACGTGTTTCTTCACCAAGTTAAGCCCCTCGACGATGAGCCTGTTTTCCTTGCGAAACACCTTGGTGACCGTCCCGACTTGCCCCCGATCCTTGCCGCTGTTCACCATCACCTGGTCCCCGCGGAAGATCTTCCAACGCTCCACCAGGTTGCCCTGCGCTTTCCTCGCCTGTTTCGTCAACACGCGCGCGTTCCAACGCTTCGCACCGAGCGTCTTGTTCCTCTTGTTCTGCGCGCGCTTCCACTGCGCCCAGCCGCTGAGCTTGGGAGCGGACGCCTCGGCCACCGACGAGGCGTGGAATGATCGCGGGGACCCCGCCGCGAGCCCCCGCCAGGCCGGCGACGCCGCGAGCGAGAAGCCGCTCCACGCGGCGCGGGGAGCCGGCGCGGAGCACGACGCGCCGAACGCCGCGGCGACGCGGCCGATCGCGCTCCGAAGCGCCATCGTGTCGCGAAGCGTGTTGTGAGCGAGAGTCGATCGAGGACGCGCGGAAACCCTCGAAGACGGAAACGCGATGAGGTGTCCATCGCGAACTGACAACATTCAGGCACCGAGCGCGAACCGCCGTTTCGGGTTCCGCGGTTTTTTCCGGGCGTCAGACTAATTGCTCATACAGGTACCATCGGGGTATCGAAATGTCGCGGAAACTCGTGTCGGGAAACTCTCGGAAGGGGAACGGTCCCGCGCGCGTCCGTCAGAGCCTCCGGCGCGACGCGAGCACGCCGGACTTTGACCATGTCGCTCTCGAGCAAACGCGCGGCGAACCCCGTGTCGTCTCCCCCCCCTAACGCCACGAAGCGGCCTCGCGGAGATAACGCCAAGGCGAGCGCGGGCGGTGAGGATGCCGCGAAACCGCCGGAGAAGGCTGACAACGGCGACGCGCTTGGGCGGATCTTCGTGGCGGTCCGCATCCGCCCCCTGAACGCGCGCGAGCGCGAAGGATCCTCCGCGGAGCATGCCGCCCCGAGGTTCAGCGCGCTGGACGGCACACGCGTCGTCGAGACGCGCCCCGCCCGCGAGGACGACGCGTTCGACGCCGCTCCGACCGCCGCGCCCGCGTGGGAAGCTGATGCGGTCTTCGACCGCGACGACGACAACGCGGCTGTTTACGGACGCACGGCCAAGTCTGTGGTGGACGCGGTGCTTCGCGGCGTCAACGGCACGGTCATGGCGTACGGCCAGACCTCCTCCGGCAAGACGCACACCATGTCCGGCACCGCTACAGATCCGGGCGTGATGACGCGCGCGGTGGAGGATATCTTCGCCGCCGTCGCCGCCGCCGGCGCGACGCGCGCGTTTGCAGTCAAGGCGAGCTACATGGAGATTTACAACGAGGAGATTCGCGATTTGCTCGCGCCGGACGCGCCCGAAGAGCGAGGCGCGTTCAACAACACGTTCAGCAACGAACGCAACGGCGTTAACACGAGCGTCACACAAAGTTCGCACATCAAGCTCGTGAACGGCCCGAGAGGCCTGACGCAGGTGATTGGTCTGGAGGAGCGGGTCGTGACGGACAGCGCGCAGATCATCGACTTGGTCGAGGAGGGCACGTTGAAACGAAGCGTCGGGCGCACGGCTATGAATGCGACGTCTTCGCGGAGCCACGCGGTGCTTCGCATCTCGGTGAGCTCGACTCCCAACCCGGGGCACGCCCTGTCGGGTCCTCCGCGGAGCTCGACCCTGTACGTCGTGGACCTCGCCGGTTCCGAGCGCGCCGACCCCAACGCGGCGCGCACCAAGAAACTCGTGCAACTCAAAAAAGAGGGCTCGAACATCAACCAGAGCCTGTTGACGCTGCGTCTGTGCGTGCAGAGGCTGGCGAAGGCTTCCGGCGAAGCCGCCGAGCCCGTCGGGCACGTCCCGTACCGCGACTCGAAGCTGACGCGCATCCTGCAGCCCGCACTCGCCGGCCCGGGGCGAACCGCCATCGTCGCCGCCGTCACCCCCGCGTCGTCGCACGTCAACGAAACCTACAGCACTCTGAACTTTGTCGCCGTCGCCAAGAGCGTCAAGATGGAGGCCCGGGTGAACCGAACCGGCGCCGGCTCGAAGACGCACGACAGCGAGGCGCTGAAGGAGCTGCAGGCGGTGGTCGCCGCGGAGGCGATCAGACGCAAGTCCCTCGAGGAGGAGCACGAGCGCGTGCTGGAGGAGATGTCCAACGTCGGCGCGCGACTGAGCGCCGCCGAGTCTCGCGCCGACGCCGCGGCCGCCGCCGCGGAGTTCGCCGAGCGCGCCGCCGCGTCCGCGCGCGAGCGCGCCAAGGCGGCTGACGCGCGCGCCGAGGCGGCTGAGAAGGAAAGAGACGCCACCGCCGCGCACGCCGCGTCGGCGGCGAGCCGATTCATGGAGGCAAAGACGGGATCGCGCGCCGACGCGGCGGCGCTTCGCGAGGCGCTCGAGGCGCTTGAGGCGGAGAAGGCCAAGGCGATTGATGCGGAAGAAAAGATGAGGAAGGAGCTGGATTTGTCCGCGGCTTCGCTGGCGCAGGCGCAGGAAGAGACCGCGCGCGCGCAGGCGGAGTGTGTCGCGGCCAAGGAAGCCGAGGACGCGGCGCTCTCGACTGCGGCGCGCGAGCTCGAGGCGGCGGCTGCCGCGCGCGCGTCGCTCGAGACGAAGATGCGCGGCGAGATTGACGCCGAGAAGGCTCGGTGCGTTGCGATGAAGGCGAGCCTCGAGCGCGCGCGCGGTCGCGTGGTGGAGGCTGAGAAAGTCGCGAAGGTTTCGAAGGAGGAGCTGGCGGAGATGTCTGTTCGTGTGAAGCGTTTAGAAGACGCTTTGGAAGAAGCGCGGGAGGGAAAGACGAAGATGACGGAGGCGGAGAAGAAGCAGTTGACGATTGAAGTCGAGCGTCGCGTCTCGGTCGAGCAGGCGCTGGATGCGTCCGAGCGTCGATGCGTCGTGCTCGATGCCGAGTTGAGCGCCGCGAAGGAATCGTTGATTCGCGCGGAGACGAACGCCGAGAACGCCGTGGTTGCGCTGGAGCAGGAACGCTCGGCGGCGAAGGAGCTGGACGAGGCGGCCACCATGGCGCTGGGCGAGGTGGAGAGGCTGGCGGCGGAGGCGGCGCGGCTGGAGAAGGAGCTGGAGAAGCAAACAGCGCTCGCCGACGAGGCGCGCGTCGACCTCGAGATGGCGCGCGAAGAGCTCGCGGAGGTGACGCGCGGAGAGAAACAGAGAGGTGACGACGTCTCCTCGCCATCGAAGTCGGAGAAGACGCGTCTTCTCTCGGAGGAGCTCGAGGCGGCGCGCGTCGAACTCGCGTCCGCCGCCGAGCGCGCCGCCGCCGAGCTCGCGGCGGCGACGTCGGCGGCGCGCGCGGCTGCGGCTGGCGAAGCTGCCGCTTTGGCTCGGGCGGAGGAGCTCGAGTCCGAGCTCAAGTCGTTAGAGCGCCGCGTGCGGGACATCGAGGCGGACGCCGCGTCGCGCGTCGCGGACGCGAACGACGCCGCTGAGGCGGCGTCGCTCGAGGCGCGCATGCTCAAGGAGACCAACGAGGAGATGATGGGCTTCGTCGCCGAGCTCGAGCGGGTCTCGCAGGCGGCGACGGCGGAGGCGGAGGATCTGCGCGCGCGCGTCCACGTCGATCGGCGCCGATCCACGTCGGCGTGCGCGGACGCGCCCCCCGGGTCACCTTTTTCGCCCGGCGTGACCGTCAAGGCGTCGATGCCGATGCGCGCGTCGAAGGCGAAGGCGGAGTCGGCGGCGTCGCGCGCCGAGCGCGTCGAAGCGGAGAGCGCGGAGGGCGTCGAGGCGGCGGTGGTCGTCCCGGCGGCGTCCTTGTCCGCGGCGCACGCGACGACCGTGGAGACGGTCGAGGCGGTCGTCGCGACGGCGGACCCCCCGGGAGAAGCGCCGAAGAAGCGCGGCCGCGGCCGCCCCAAGAAGGTGCGCACGGAGGCGGAGCAGCGCCTCGTGGACCTCAAGACGAAGAAGAAGAACGTGTCGGAGACGTCGTCCGGCAAGGAAAACGACAAGGAAAACGCCGGCGCCGTCGCCGGCTTCTCGCTTAAGTCGCTGATCGTCGCCGCGGGCGCACCGAAGAAGCGGCCCGCGCTGGGATTGGCGGACGCGAACGCGACGCCTTCCGCGAAAGAAAAAGGCGTTCCGGCGAAGACGAAGCGCCGGAGACTGGCCAACGTCTCGTCGCTGCGCGACGTCATCGGGTCGCCGCTCGAGAACGGCCGCTTCCTGCGGTGACGGCTTTTCGGGCGATCGTTTTCGAGCGCGGCGCGAACGCGGCGCGGCGCCGTCGGAGGGCGACGGGGGTTTGATCGAGACCTCGAGACGCGTGACTTTCGGGAGGGGAGGGTGACGTGTCATGCTGACACACACCTTGGAACGTTCGCGACGCGACGCGGGGATGACTGTTCGGGTTTCGCGAGGGATTTTTCACTGAAAAACGCGAAAAAAAACGCTCCAAAAACAAACCCCGTCACGACTCGACCGCGCTTCGCCACCGAAACGGAGACTGCTCGGCGGTGGATTTCCCGAACGCATTCTCGACCGCGTCTCGCGTCGCGTCCGAGTCAGCTCTGCGGTGTCCGCGCCAATCGGCATTTCGCTTTTTCGCAGGCTCTCTCGGGCCCGCCGACGCGAGCCTCGGCGCCGGCGGCCGCGCCGCGCACTTCGCGCGGCACATGGCGCCCACGCCAGGGAAGAACGACGCGGAGACGCGAGGTGGGGACTCCGCGCGCGACGGGACCGCCGCCCTGAGGTCATCGTGGGACGCGGGCGGCCACCGAGGTCCCGAAATCCTGGAGGGCGCGACCGCCCGGGAGACGCGAAAACCCATGTCGGGACGCATGTCGGGAGACGGCGATGTGCCGTCGGGCGCGACGCGAGTCGACGAGCGCGCGTCAGTCGACGACGACGACGACGAAGACGCGCCACGTGCGAAGTCTCGTCCGTTCACACGAGGCTGTTCAGTCTCGGACGCCAGCGAGACGTCCCAGCTGTCCAACTCCAGCCGGCACGCGGAGGAGCCCGAGGATTTGACCTGCCCGGTGACCAAGATGATGTTCCGCGACCCCGTGTTCGTGGCGGGCTCGGGGAACACGTACGAGCGCGACGCCATCGAGACGTTCTGGCGATCGCGACGGGACAGACGCGATCCCTTGACGAACGCGCACGTCAAGAACGCGAGCCTGTTCACGAACTGGACGAAGCGCAGAGAAGTCGACGCCTGGCTCTCGCGGCATCCGGATCAGACCCCGGAGGGGTGGCCGAGCCGATCCGTCCCGCCGCCCCTCGAGGAAAGAGACGCGCGAGCGAAGCGAAGGCGGAACCGACACGACAACGGAAACCAAGGCAACGGCGACGACGACGAGACGGACGGTTTCCGAGGAAGAAACGGGAACCGTTTCCTGAACGACGCGGCGTTTATAAAAACGTTTTGCGCCGTTGTCACGACAACGGCGCTGTTGTCCACGGCGTTCCTCGCGGCGACCGCGCCCGCGCCGCCGCCCGGCTTCCCGCAATTCCCGCCCGGCGTCGTGGCTTCGACGCTGAAAGGCTCGAGCTCGACTGGAATGCCCGCGCCGCCCGCGTGGTACGCCGCGATGAAAACAGTCAAGCCCCCCTCGGGGAGCCGCGTTTTAGCGCGTCGCGGCGCGCGCGGCGCGCTGGAGATCGTCATCCCGCCGCTCGGCGCGATGCGCTCCGACGCCGTCG
>ENA-OUOG01000974-OUOG01000974.1-marine-metagenome-genome-assembly--contig:-NODE-974-length-34853-cov-6.301846_pt1 | contig 34853 bp, 17 predicted proteins | sample MGYA00248635_ERZ508505 | MGnify/ENA primary metagenome ERZ508505 (study PRJEB26176, sample SAMN06267871) | marine metagenome | isolation source: Saanich Inlet, British Columbia, Canada | place: Pacific... | reverse complement strand
GGCGATGCGACAAGTCGCAGACGCCGCACACCAAGATCTGCACGGACGACTCGGCGGACACCCAGTGCACCGAGGCGGAGTGCATGGCGCACTGCACCAACAGCGACTTCGCCGCGGCGGACATCACTGCCGGCGCGACCGAGTGCACGCACTGGGCGTACGACGTCGCCGAGAAGGAGTGCTACATCTTCCACGGGTGCGAGAACGAAGCGTGGGACGAAGACTACGTGCTGTACGCGATGCAGGACCCGACGTGCGAGAAGACGCGCGAAGTCGCCGCGCTGGGATGCGAGCAGCGCCGATGCGACAAGACGGTGTCTGTGCACAACAAGATCTGCACCGACGACTCCGCGGCGACGCAGTGCACGCTGGACGAGTGCGAGCAGAAGTGCAAAGACCACACCGACTTCACGTGCAGCACGTACGCGTACGACGTCGCCGAGAAGGAGTGCTACCTCTTTGAGACGTGCGTGAACGAACAGTTTGACGCGGATTACTCGACGTACGTCTTACAGGATCCCACCTGCGACGCGCAGCGAGGCACGACGGACCAGCCCGGTTGCAACCAGCGCCGATGCGACAAGTCGGTGACGACGCACGAGAAGGTGTGCGTGGACGATACCGCCTCGCAGCAGTGCACGAAGAACGAGTGCGAACTTCTGTGCGCCGATAAGGTGTTCACCGAAGTGAGCGACGAGGCGTTTTGCACGCACTGGGCGTACGACGCCGTCGACCAGGAGTGCTACCTTTTCTACGGGTGCATCGGCGAACAATACGACGACGATTACGAGCTGTTCTTCCAGGATTACGGCGAACGCCTCGCGTTACGCGAGACGAACGATTACTTGACTCTGCGCGATCCCAGAGTCGTGGAAACGCCTTCGACTTCGGACGCGCGGCGCGGATTCCTCCGCGACGCCACCGCCGCCGGCGTCATCGCCGTCGCTTTCGCCGCCAACACGTGAACGCTCGAAACACACGATACAGGCCGACGTTCCGTGTTGGACGCAATAAGATAACTTAACGCACGCACGCACGCGCTTCGTGGATAAAACGATGACACGCGACTGAGTCGTCCCGCCGCGGCGTTTCACGGCGGCGGTGTCGACCGAGCGCGGCGCGAAGCGTACAACAACTCGTTGTGATTTTTACATGTAAGACTTTTGATATTTCGAGACGCGCGCGACAAGAACGCGTTTATTCGCGAACAATTTCTTCATCACGAGCGAAACGCACTTCCCATCACTCGTCTTCCCCACCCCCCATCTTATGGTCCGCGCCCACGTCCTGTTCCCACCTCTCCTTGGACTCAGTCACCGCGCTCCTCAGCTCCATGAGGTCCGACGCGACGTGCTCGTCGCCGCCCTGCTTTTCGTTCAGCGCGTCCGCGTGGTCGAGCAGCTCGAGCGCGCGGTCAAAGTTGCAGCACCCGTGGTTCGCCAGCGCCAGCAGATGCCAGACGTCCACGACGTCGTCACGCTCGTTCAGGAGCTCCTCCAGCACCATCACCGCCTCCTCCGTGTTCTCGTCCAGCTCCAGCAGCAGCTTCGCCGTCTCGAACCGGAACTCGAACGACACCTCGTACTCGCCCTCAAACTCATCCGCCTCGTCGTCATTCTCATCCGCGTCGGGGTCCACCTCTCGTCCGCCTCGCCGCGAGCGCCAGGTCGCCACCGACCGGCGCAACGCCTCCAACGCCTCCTCTGTCCTCCCCTGCAGGCTCCTCAGGCTGGCCATGGCCTGCATGGGCTCCGCGGAGTGCACGTCCGCCTCGGCGGCGCGCCGCAGCAGCGCGTCGCACTCGTCCGCCACGTCCTCGACGTCATCCGCGGCGGCGATGAGCTGCTCGACGAGCGCGCAGCACGCGCCGCAGATGCGCTCGTCCGCGTCCGGGTCTCCGAGCGAGGACTGATGCTCGATGATGGCTAAGCCCTGGCGCGTGCACGTCGCCGCCGCGGCGGCGTCGTCCAGGAGCTGGCCGAGGTACATGAACTTCTCGAAGCCTTCGTTCGGGCGGAGCTGGGCGGCGCGCTTCAGCGCGGCAATCGCGTCCACGGAGTCGCCGAACTCCGCCATGGCCATGCCGTACGCCTCCGCGGCGTCGGCGTTGTCCGGCGCGAGGACGCATGCGCGCTTCAAGTCCGCCATGCCCTCCTCCAGCCGCTCGAAGGCGAGGTGCTCGTTCCCGGACTCGATGAGCGCGTCGATGCCGCTCCCGCCGCCCACGCCTCGAGAAGAGCCGCCGCCGCTCTTCTCCTTGGCGCGCTTCCCCTTCTTCTTCTTGCTTCCTCCGGGAGGAGGCATCGCGCCAGACGTCGACACGCGCGATGAAGAGTCGAAGGAGACACCGGCGTCGCGAAAACGACCCGGGGCGCGCGATGCGCAGTGACGCGGAGGCGGCGGCGGTCGAGCAATTCTTTTCAGTCGTTCGGGAAAAGTTTCTGAGAGACGTCTCGCGCTCTCACACAGGAATGCTCGAAGTCGAGCGTGCCACTTCACCGAGCGCGATGGCGACCCGTCCGCCCGAGCTCAGCATGGACGCGAAGTGGGAGGCGGCGATTGACCTCACCCTTCGCCGTCTCGTGTACGGATCTCTCGCCGGCGGCGCCGTGGGCCTCATGCTCTTCCGTGCGTTCCCTTCTCGCCTCCACACCGAGCGCCCAGGTGTTGGTCTCCACTGCCAGCGCACCGTAATCACGCTGGACTGACCCTTTCTCCTCCCGATCACCTCGTCTCTCTCTCTCCCAGGCGGCGCTGGAACCCGCTCTGCGAGCTTGGCCTTCGGCGCGGGTGCCGCGCTGGGCTCCGCATACACCGGTACGCATCCGCCCGCATCCCCCGTCCCAGTTCCGCTTCGTCCCCACCGTTCGCTCGGGGACTGACTGACCCATCTTGGTTTTTTCTCATCCGCAGACTGCTCGCGTCAGTTCGAGAGCCTCGGCCTTCCCAAGCTTCCCCCCAAGCTGTGAGTCACCGCCTGTGTATTCTAGCGTCGTCGATGTAAAGCAAGCCATCGTTCTTTCAACACCCTCGTCCTCGTCCTCGTCGTCGGGCTTGTCGCTGCGGACGGTGAGTCCAGAAGAAACCATCGAGCTCTCTCAGACTTTGGTGCGCAGTCGTTCAGCGACCTTCTGACACGACAAGAAGACTCTTTAAAATCCCGACCCCCCTCGCGCTCGTGGACACACGCACCCGCGCACGACACGGAACATGGCGTCCGCCGGAGACACCGTGGTCGTCCCCCGCAACTTTCGGTTGCTGGAAGAGCTGGAACGAGGGGAGAAGGCCCAAGATCAGCTCGGGCAGGTATCCTACGGCCTCGCCGACATCGGTGCGTCTCGCGCGGGTTCACGCGTTTGCGTAAAAGGATGACCGCGTCGCGATCCGTCCGCGCGTCCCCTCCGCGCTCGTCACCGCACGCTCCACGCCCCTGACCTCTCGCCGCCTTCGCCCCGACAGACAATGATAACATGATGAAGCACTGGAACGGCACCATCATCGGCCCCGGCGGGACCCCCTTCGACGGGCGAATCTACGCCTTACGGATCGAGTGCGGGGAGAACTACCCGGACGTCCCTCCGTATCTGCAGTTCGAAACGAAAGTCAACCTCTCGTGCGTCACCGACCAAGGCGTCGTCGACCCGAGAGCCCTGCCCGTGCTCAGCCAGTGGAGGAGGAGCAACACCATCGCGGACGCGCTTCAGGCCATCTACAAGCTCATGGCGTCCCCCAGCTCCAGGAAACCGCAGCCCCCTGAGGGCGCGACGTACGCGTGAGGCGGAGGAGATGACGAGCGCCGACGCTAAAGAGTTTTCTTTTTTCGTCGTCGGCGCGAGGCGGCGTCGCGGCGCGGTCGGCGTCGACGTTCGGTCGTCTTTCGTTTCAATATCCACTAGGGCACATCGGTCGTCGTCGCTTCTCTTCACCCAGGGCCCCGTTCTCGGCGCAAAAAACATCCATCGCGTCTCGTGGTCTCTCGTCCTTTTTCGATCACCACGCCGACCCCGGCGCCATGGCGATGGCGTTGAAGTTGACGTTTCCCTCGGCGCGGTCGACGAACTTCTTGATCACGGGCACCGCGTCCTGCAGGAGCGTCGCCTCCGAGGTCGTGCCGTGTCGCACGGGCGTGCGTTTCCGGCCATCAAGCTCGTATAATCCCCCGTCCACGTGAACGAGCGCCACGAAGTGCAGGTTGACCTCGTCGTCCACCGTCGGGCACGCCGTCTCGCCGGCGGCGACGGCGCCGGCGTGCGCGCTCTCGATGCCGTCGTCTCGCTCCAAGTACGCCGCGCGCTCGTCCGGGTCCATTTCTTTGGTTTTCGCGAAGAACTCCGAGAAGTAGCAGTCGCTCGACATGCCCTCGTACCGATGGAGGTTGTTCCCTACCGCGTGGAGCACGCCGATCGTGCCGCACGCGTTGCCGATGGTCTGCCGCGTGAAGTACACGCGATCGGAGACGGTCTGCCCGTCGCGCGCGATGGCCTCTGCCTCCTCCGCGCGCGCGCGCTCCGAGGCGTCGGTGATGGGGAACAGCAGGAGCACCGCGTGCACGGGCTGGGGGACCATCGCCAGCAGGTCGGGGTCGAACCCGAAGATGTCGTGGAACCCCACATCCGCGGGAAGACCCAGCGTGTGCGCGAACGACGCGATGACCTCGGGGTTGCTCTCCAGGGGGAGCCACTTCTTCGAGCTCGAGGGCGCCATCGCGACGTCGGACGCTTCCGGCGCGGGTCGACGGGCGCGGGCGAACGGACCGCGGAGCCACCGAGAAGACGCGCGTTTCTACCGCCTGACGCGGAACCTCCGATTTCGGCGGCGCGCCAGCGCGTTCGCGTCTGCGTGCGCGTCTCGTCCTCTTGGAACGTCGACAACCTGCAGCACGCTCGTTCCGCTGTCGACTGTCGAGAGAAAAAGAAACGATCGCTCGAGCGGCGGTGAGTCGATGACGCGACCGGTCGCGTCGGTCGCGTCATCGGGTCCTTGAACGTGGCCCCGATTGGGCTCCGAGAAAACGAAAGGAAAAGAAATATCTTGGCCAGCCGGGATACTTTTTCTGTTGAGGGTGTTTGCTCATACGCGAAGCGCACAAAAAGCGACGACAATTTTCAGAAACATGACTCGTCATCGGAATTTCTTGACGAGTCGTGACTCGGAAACGACGCCCTCCGAAAGATCGCGAGCTTTTTCCGCGTACAATATGCTAATAGCGCCATTGACGATATCAGCGACGCGGCAGATCTCGCGGGCGTGACGCACACTCCCCTCGGCGCTGCGCAGCACGCCGTTCGCGAACTCGACACCTCGTGCCGATCGCGTATCGAGTGCAGGGGAACTCTCACGCACGCCGCGCGACGCGCGCAGGGCCGCGCGACTCCGAAGCGGCCCCGGCTCCCGATCCGAGTCTCGGAATTCCCGAATTCGTCGTCGAGGGTCGTTAATTCGGCGAAGCGTCGCTTTTTCGCCCGCCCGCGCAGCTCGCGCGCGAGGTCCCGCTCGTCTCGCGCGCCCGGACAGAGCGTCCGATCCGAACCTAAAGGCCGACAGGGCATGACGGTGGCCATGTACGGCGAGACCGCGACGGGGGCGGCCGGTGAAAACAGAGATCTCGTCGGCGCGTCGACGTCTTTTCCTCCCAAGTTGGAAAATCCCACGGAGCGATCTGGCGCCGAGCCGGAGAAGAACGAGTGGGAGCCCGACGCGTCCGACGCGCTGGACCGCGGCGAAGCGACGGACGCGAACGCGTCCGCTCGCGACGCCGCGAACGAGCACCCCGGAGACCGCGGCGCGAGCGCGGGACGCGCCGAAGGCGGGCGGGTACAGGAGGGAGGTGAGTCTCCCAATTCCGCGCTCACGACGTGCCGCCCCGGCGAGGGCGCGGCGGACCCGGCGACGCGCGACGCGTCCGAGGAGAACGAGGGACGCATTCACGTGCATGACGAGCCCGGGAGCCGCGCGAGGAGCGAATCCGCGCCCGGCGCGGGACCCGCGCCGTCCGCGGGAACCCGCGAGGAGGAGAAAAACGCCGGCGCCGCGACGGAGAACGAAGACGCGAGGCGCGTGCGAGACGAGACGGATGAAGACGCGCGCACGCGCGCGGCGTGCGCGTCGTGTTTCTCCTCGACGGACGACGAGGGGCGCATGCGCGAGCTCCGCGCGATGGGCCAGAAGGAGCTGCAGGAGACGTTCCGCGTGGCGTTCCGCAGGGCCACCACGAGCAACAACAACCAGTGGCTCCGGCGCCGCATCGCCGGCGCGCTCGGTCTCGAGGCGGCGCCCGCGGCGTCTGCCCGCGCCGCCGGGGGCTCGGCGCGGGGCACGCCCGGCGCGTCCCCTGGTTCGGGCCTGACCACGCCCGGCTCGGCGGGGGGCACGACGACGGAGGACGGCGTGCGCAAGTCCAACCGCGCGGCGAAACCCAAGATTCTGGACTTTTTGCCCAGCGCCGTCTGCGCGCAAGTCGCGAACGAGCTCCCTGGCGAGGCGGCGATCGATCGCCGCGTGCGCGTCTTTTGGCCCGCCGAGGGGGCGTTCTTCCCCGGGACGGTCCAGGCGTTCAACGCGAAGAACGGGAAGCACGCCGTGCGGTACGACGACGGCGACGTCGAGGAGGTGCTCCTCGCCGCCGAGCGCATCGAGTGGGTCTACCCGGGCGAGGATGCCAACGTGCCTCGCGCGCCCGCCACCGCCGCCGGCGGCGGCGCGCTCAGCGCGAAAACCAAAGCCGTCGTGGTGACTGCGCGGAGGATCAACTTCTCCGTGCCCCAGCCCGGCAAGCCCGCGGAGGTGCTCGCGGAGCTCGGAAACGCGTGGCCCTCGCCCGGGCAGCACGTCTGGGGCCGGGTGAAGGGCCACGGGTGGTGGCCCGGCGTCGCGATTGGCGCGAGCGCCGCCGAGGCGCTGGGCGTCGCGCCGAACAAGGAGGACGCGGCGATGCGCTCGGTGCGCTTCTTCGACAACACCGCCGCAGCCGTGCACAGGCACGACCTGGTGCCTTTCCGCGAGTACGAGAAGACGCTGGGCCGGGCGAAGAAGAGCGTATCGTTCCAGGCGGCGCTCAAGGCTGCGAAGCAGAGTTTCGAGAAGGCGGCGAAGCGGGGCGAGGAGACGGCGCTCCCGGCGCGGCTGACGAAGCAGCAGCAAGCCGCCGCGGCGAAAGCCGCGGCGGCGGCGGAGGACGCGCCGCCTTCCGCCTCGGGGTTCGCGGGGTCCTCTTTCGAGGACCCCGCGAAGACGTTGAAGCGCAAGTCCGCGGACGTCAACGACGGCGGTGGGGTCGCGATCGGGTCGTTACCGCGCTTCGGTAAGATGATGTTCGACCCGGCGGGCGTGCCCCTGAGGGCGGAGCAGGCGGGCGCCAAGAAGGCGCGCTTCGGCGGCGACGTCTCCGCCGGCGCGCTCGGCGACCTCGAGCGCCGCGTCGGGTTCACGCGCGACGGCGACGGCGACTTCGTGCGCGCCGCCGAGGCGAAGATCGCGGCGGAGGCCATGATGGCCTCCGCGCCTTCGCGCGGCGGCGGGTTCCAGAAGCCGCAGGCGCCCAAGCGGTCGCACAAGAAGGGCCAAGGCTTGAAGGCGCGCGCCGCCGCCGAGGCGGCGGGGTTGCCGTGGCCGCCCCCCCGCCCTCCCGGCGTCGGCCGCGGGCGAGGCCGAGGCGCCGGCTCCTCGCACCGCCACGACGGGCCCGGAAAACAGCGCGCGGAGAACACCAACCCGCGCGCGCACGTCGCGCACATGTCCTTGTCCACCAACCCGGGCGACCAGCTCGGGTTGTTGAGTCGCAAGCTCGACGCGCTGCAGACGCGCGTCGCGCCGCTCGCGATCGCGGCGTCGCAGCACCTGCGCAAGCAGCTCCAGCTTTCTCAGCTCGCGAGCGCGCGCGGCGCGAACCCGCAGATGCACCCCTCGGCGATGATGACCGAGAACGAGCGCGCGACTCTCCTGGAGGAGATGGAGGTGCTGCAGCGCCTGCTGCGCTGGTCCGACGGCGGAGACGCGTCGCGGGGGCGGGAACACGGGTACCCGCCGATGCCGCGCGGCGGCGGCGCGCGCTTCTTCGACGGCGGGTCGTACGCCGGCGAGGGCGCCGGCATGCCCGCGCCTGGGGGCGAGCCGGACCCGGGCATGGCGCGCATGGACCCCCGGTGGGCCGGCGGCGGCCTCGACCCCATCGACATGGCCATGCTCCACGGCGGCGGCGGCGACATGATGGGCGGCGCCGCCGCGGATGGGGACATGAACGAGCTCTGGGGCGACGGCGACGGCGACGGCGACGACGACGAGCTCGTGGCGGACGATTTCCTGCGCTCCGCCGGGCCGAGCATCGAGGTGGACACCCTGATGGCCGAGGTGCACGCGGCGCGACGCGCGACGCCGACGGTCGCGCCCGATTCGACGGGGGAGGAGAAACTGTCAGAGACGCGGACGGCGGCGGGCGCGCGCGCGAGGACGGCGTCCCCGGCGCCGTCGGACACCACCCAGTGAGATGACCTTTCCCTTTGCACACTTCGCACACGCACGGGAACGCGTCGTCCTCTGTTGGGTTTGTATCTTAGATTCTTGCATGTACGCATCTATAGGCAATAATAACACAGAAGAATAACACAGAAGAAGATCGCGCATCGCTTCGCTCGAGCGGCGCCGCGCCGGCGTCTTCCGTCACTCGGTCTCTCTGCCTCCGGACGCCGAGAAGCGCCTGCGAAACGTCCGCGGTCGCGTTCGCCTTCGCGTCGCGCAGTTGTGAGTCGCGCGCGTCACGGCGTCGGTGCACGCGCGCGCTCGGGCGGCGTTCGCGCGGTCGCGATGCGGCAGGAGACGCGGCGGCTGCTTGGCGCGGCGCGCGCCATGCGGAGGGCGGCGCTGCAGGGCCTCCCGCGCGCGACGCGCGAGCGACTCGCTCCGCATCCTCCCGGCGCGCGAACGAAGGCGTCGCGCCCATCCGGCTCGAACGCGGGGGCGACGAACTCGACCTCGCGGGCTAAGCCCGGCATGGCGGCTCAGCTCGGTCTCCCCGCGATCCCGGTCGAGCGCGAGTACCTGCAGTCGTGGAAAACCATGCGCACGGCGTGGGAGCGCTGCCGGTTCGTCGCCGAGATCCCCGAGGCGCTGGACACCGACGCCATCGGCCGGGTGTGCGAATTCCGAGTCCAGGGCGAGCGCGTCGCGCGCCCGCTCGGCCGCTCCCCCGAGCGCGAGTACTTCGGCGTCGGCGAGGACGCCGCGAACGGCTCGAACGGCTCGAGCGCCGGTAACGGCGCGGGCGCGTCCTCGACGAACGCGGCCGCGGGGGAGACCGACCGCTCGCCTACGATTTGGCGGTGGTTCGCCGATGCGGACAAACGCGGCGGCGCCGCGCACGCCGGCGGAGGCGGCGAGCCCGCGCTGGACGTCTGGATCGCCGCCGCCGCCGTGAAACCCCCCGAGCGCGCGCGAGGAGGCTCGCTGGCGTTCGGCACGCCCCCTCGGAGCGCCGCGGCCAGGAGGCACAAGAACCTGCTGTACGCGGTGCGCAATAAGAGCCGGCAGGAGATTGACCTGACGCGCGAAGGCGAGGCGCTGGTGGAGCACGCCGCGCTCAACGCGTTGCTTTTCCAGCACGGGCGCGACGCGCCGGGCGTGGGCGAGCCCGGCGCCGTCTACGTCACGCTCGCGGGCGTCGACCCGGGATGGGAGGGAAGAGAGCTGCACTTCGCCGTCGCCGCGAGGATCAACGCGCTGGGCGAGACGCTCGGGCTGAACAACGACAAAGCGCCGCCAATCGTCATGGTGTCCGCGCCTCGCCTACCGTACACCGCACCGGACCACGCGCGTTCGGGCGGCGCGTCGCCCTTCGGCACAGCGCCGTGGCACCTCACGTACGTCGTGCCCCCCGCGGCGGGAGGGTTCGGGAGCGGGGGGGGCGTCCTGCCCAGCGGGGGTCTGCTGGGGGGGCCGCCCGGGCCGCCGGGCGCCGCCTCGCCGGGTCCCGCGTCCCACCAAACGGGCGGGTTCCCGCCGAACAGTAACGCCGCCCCGCTGGGCGGCGTCGCGCCTGGCATGTCCGCGAGTCTCCGCGTGGCCACCTCCGAGGACCCGCACGCGTCCTCGATGATGCGCGGGGACGCCATCCTGGTGAACGACCTGGCGGAGGCGATGTCCTTCGCGCACCGCGCGCGCGCGCGGCTGGCCATCGTCGGGCTCGAGCTGGAGGGCGCGCACGTGCGCCGCGCGTCGGCGGTGCGCGACCCCGAGACGGCGCGTGAGATGCGTCGTGAGGACCTGGTGGTAAAGTTCGGCGCTTCCGGAAAAGATGCCACCTCGCACACCTCGCACGACCCCGACTGGCACTGGTGGCTGCAGATGCGCGACCTGGAGCTCGCCGCGGAGGCCGCCGCGGGCGTGCGCGCGTCCTTCGAAGCGATTGAGCACAGACGCGCCGTGCAGGAGTACTGGCTGGAGGACTGGAAGCACCGGGGCCTGACCCTGGACGCCGCCGCCGAGCTGGTGGGTTTGGGGAAACGGAACGCCGCGTGGGCCAAGGAGTGGTTCAAGGGGTACAGCGCGCCCTACCTGGACCGAACGCCGCCAACCTCCATGAAGTGGCCGGCGCGAGCCTGGGGGTGGCTCCGCGGCGGGGACACGCCGCGTCGACGGGCCGGGAAGAAATACGTCGCGCGGAACGTCGCGCCGCTCGCGGCGGCGACGCGGCGGTTCCTGGAGGGCGGCGTCTCCGAGCGTAGGCTGGTGGAGGAGCTCGCGGCGCCGGACGCCAGCGGATGGGCGGTCGCGGGCGCGCAGGCGCACCTGGAGGCGTTCCGCGCGTTCCGAGGCGAGGAAGACCTCGCGGCGTCGACGCGCGAAGCCGCCTTCGACTCGGGCGACTCGGGACACTCCCCCCTCGGCGGGCGCCTCACTGCCGCGCAGCAAGAGCGCGAGCGCGCGCGTCGGGAAGCGGAGAGGCGCGAGGCGCTCGCGGCGTCCGCGTCCGCAGGCGCGAGCCACGCGTTCGGCGAGGCCGGCGAGACCGGCGAGTCGGACGCGAGTCGAACGCGCGCGAACGGCGCGAGCGGCGCGACGTCGCGCAAAGAGCTTGTCCGCGACGACGTGGACGCGCTGTTCCGCGCGTTCAAGAACTTCCGGGATAACGTCGACCTGATGGCCATGCGCGACGGCGCCGTGGACGACGCGTTCGTGTTCGAGATCCTGCTGGAGGACATGGAGAGGCGCGCCGAGGAGGTGGGCGCGAAGGACGTCTCCCTGGCGCCGCTGCACGCCACGGCGCTGGATTTCGTCGTCGGGCAGCTCTCGGCGTATCGCGACGCGCTCACCGACGACGCGCGCTCGGTGCGTCTGATGGAAGGAGACTCGGTGTACGCGCGGTGCCACGACCTGCTGTCGCGCGCGGAGCGGCGTCGCGCGGCGCTGGAGGAGGCGCGCGGCGCGTACGTCGCCGCGACGCGCGCGCTCGAGGCTGCGTGCGCGGAGATGGAGAACGGCGCGCTGAGCGGCGACTTCGACGCGCTCGCCGGCACGGAGGAGGCGACGACGTTCGCGGTGGGCGCGGCGGACGCGCCTTTCTCGTCGTCGTCGTGGCGCGACCACCTTCGAGGGCTGCACTCGAAGGTGGACGCGCTCAGCGCGTTCGAGGCGGAGGTGGACGAGGCGACGCGTTCAGAGTGGTGGGACAAGGAGCACGGACGAGGCGACGCATCCTTGAGCGGCGAAAGAGAGACGCGTCCCCCTCACTCGCGGCCCGCGCCGAGTTGGACGCTGACGCACGAGAACCTGAGCGAAGCGCTGGAGATGGATCTAGCGCGCACGCTCGATTTCCTGAAGGACCTGTCTTTCCTGCGCGACGTGGATGTTTCCGGGACGACCGCCAAACACCGCGCGCCGAACACGTCGCACGAGCCGGGCGCGCGCGCGGGCGCGTTCCTGAAGGACGCCACGCGGACGCACGACGAGTGGACGCGCGCGATGGGCGAAGCCGACGCCGCGCTTCGCCGCGCGCGTCTGCTTCGGTCGAAGATCGCCGCCGCGGTGGACCTCATCGAGGCCACGGAGAAGATCGACCCGTCGGGGATCCGACGCGCTATCGAGAAGGCGAAAGCAGAAGGCGCGCCCGCGCTCACCGTTCAAGCCGCGGAGGGCAAGCTCGCGGATTTAGAAGCCGAGATCGCGGCGTTCATCAGGCACAGGCGCGCGGGCGAGTCGCTTCTGCCGCCGCCGAACAAGAGCTGGGTCGGCGCCGGGCGGCACATCTGGTACGACGAGGCGAAGGAGCTCGGGCGCGGGTCGTTGGGGACGACGGTGTATGCGGGCGTGTACGATGAGACCGCGGGCTCGAGTTCCGTCGTGCGCCGCCCCGCGGCGATCAAGCGCATCCCCCTGCCCCCCGGCGAGCGCGGGGAAAACACCCGCGCGCTGGTCGAAAGAGAGGTGGCGCTGCATCGTCACCTGAACCAAAACTCCAACCGCGTGACGTTTCTGCTCGGCGCGCACCTTGACGGCTCGGACGCGGTGTTCACCGCGATGGAGCGATGCGGCGAGTCTTTGGCGCAGTGGCTCCGCTCCGCACCCGGTGGTAGTGTCGCCAATCTGCCGCCCGCTGAGCGAATCGCCGCGGCGGAGGCGCTCACCGCCGCCGTCGCCGACGTGCACGCCGCGGGCGTGACGCACAACGACATCAAGCCCGATAACTGTCTGCGCGCGGCGAGCGGCGAGTTCAAGCTCGCGGATCTGGGTTTGGGCGTGCGCTTGAAGACGCACGAGCGCGGCGAGGAGAAGGACGCGATGTACTCCATGACCACCTTCGCGGGATACGGCGTGAACGTGCAGTTGCAGGGCCGCCCGCCGGAAGTGCTGCTCAACCAAAACCTCACCGCCGCGGTGGACGTGTGGAGCTTGGGGAACTTGATGTACGCCGCGTTCACCGGCGCGGCGAGCCCGTTTCGCGACGAGGAGAACACGAGCGCGAGTTCCGGAGGGACCCAGAAAAGTTCGGGGCCACTCAAGGACAAACACTCGCCCGAGGCTTCCGGGATCGCGGGTCTGTACGAGAACCAGCGGATCATCCGAGGCACGTTCTCGCTGCGCGCGCTCGAGACGTCCAAGCTCCCCCGGCACGTCGTCGCGGCGGCGCGCGTGGTGCTGAGCGACATGCTCCAGCCCAACCCGGAGGACCGCCCGAGCGCGGAGGAGGTGCTGCAGCACCCCGTGTTCTGGACCCCGGAGAAGGCCGTGGAGAAGATCCGCGAGGTGAACGACGAGAAGCTCATCCCGCTCAAGGACAAGTCGGGCGCCGCGCTGACGCCGGCGGAGGAGCTCAGACTCGTCGCCGACGTGTTCGGCGGCGGAGGCGGAGCCGAAAAAGGCAAAAAGGGCGGCGCGCATACCTCCGCGCGCGCCGATTCGAGTAAAAATACCGAAAAGCCGGTTCACGCGCACGCCGCCGCCGCGCGCCTCGAGTCCGTCGCCGCGCGTCTGCAGAACTGGAAGGAGCTCGTCATCCCCGAGCTCCTCGAGCGCGTCACCAAGTACAACATCAAGAAGCAGTACGCCGCCGGCGCGGAGACGCTTGCGAAGGCGAAGGAGGAAGCCGCGGCGGCGACTCGGAGCGCCGCGGCGGCGGAGGCGGAGCAGAGCGGGTTGGTACGTAAAAAGGGACGCAAACGTGGGTCGTCGTCGTTAAGAGCGGCCGCCGCGCGCGGGGACTGGGACGGTACGGGGTACGAACCGACGTTAAGGGACCTGTTCCGATTCATACGAAACGTCCACGAGCACCCGGGGTTACAAGCCGAGCGGTTCGCGATGATCAAAGCGCTGGGCGCCGCCGGCGCGCATTTGCCTAAATTTCCGGAAGGCGAGGATCGCTGGGGCGCGGCTCGACGCGTCGTGGAGGCGTACGTCGTGCACGTGTTCCCCGAGCTGCCGCTGCTGGCGCAGGCGCTGCTCACCAAGGAGGGGCGAGCGGCGGCGCAGAGGATCGGCGGCGCGAGGCCGCGGTGAGGTTTCGCGTTGTGTAGTAAAAAGCGATTATTCGTACGCAGGGTTCTAAAATTTTCAACGACGAAACTCTGTTACGGACTCGTCCCAAATATACTCGCCGCGTTCCCGTTCTCCCCCGGGCGCGCGTCCAACGACGCCAGACGTCCAGACGTCCACGTCGAAACCGTAGAGACTCAAATCTTATAGTTGAACTGCAGGCCGTACTTGTACTTCAGCGCCTGGTCCACCTGCGCGCACGCCGTGCCCTGCAGACCCTTCGCGACCTCGCCCGAGTACGTGCACTGCGCGTTCCCGGCGGAGCTCAGCACCAGGCGCGCGGTGTGCCCGCTGTCCAGCTTGGTGGTGGCGCCGGCGGCGAGTTTGAGGTCGCCGGAGGCGATCTTGTACGTCGCCTCGGCGGCAGCGGACGTCGAGCCGTCCAGCTTGAACACGGCGGACGCCTTGACGGTGTCCAGCTTGTCCGCCAGAATCACCGCCGCCACAACGTCGTCAATCTTCGTCTGCGCGGCGAGCGCGTACGCGCCGACGCCTTTGGCGGAGATCGCCGCCTCCGCGCCCACCTGGAAGTCTCCCGCGTTGTACAGCATCGAGACGTCCGCTTTGGGCGTGCCGAGAACGCCGCTCACGTCCGCCTTGACCCCGACGTCGCCGCTGAGGAAGGCGTTGGCGATCTTCAGCGTCTTCGCCAAGTTCGCGGGCTCGCCCGAAACCGTCGTCTTGAGCCCCTCCACCACTCCGGCGTGCGACAGCGTCGCCTTGACGTCGCCCTTCTCGTTCACGGTGACGTCCGCGCTGATGTCCTTGTCCACGGCGTAGTTCGCGGTGGCGCTGGCGGTCACGTCCGTGCCCTTAGACACGAGGTCGGCCTTGACGTTCTGTTTTCGGCGTCCGGTGAGGTGAAGGTGAGGACGTTTTAGAGCGACGATCGACGATCGGCGCGTCAGTGACATGTTTTTCGGAAAAGCGCGACGCTCTTCGCTCGCGAGCGAGGGAGGAGTTTCGCGGGGCTTCGACGACTGACGGGACGGGCGATGAGCGCGCTACGGCGGGGGCGTCCCGCGGGACGTGTCGTTCGACGTACCTGACCGGCCACCTTCGTGCTGACGTTGAACTTGTTATCGTAGCTGATGCCGCCGGACAAGATGTCTGCGTGGAGGGGGGTGCGGGGTCAGGGTCAGCGCGCGTCTCGCGTGGATGCTAGGTTTGCGCATTTCGTTATTCGCCTGCGACGTCCATCGGGCGGAGAAGCGGAAGAAGACGCACCCTTGCATCCCTTGGCGATGTCACCGAAGTACTTGGCCATCTTGACTCGCGGGTAGGCTCTGCGCGGGGAGCGGTTCGGGATCGAACGGTCAGCGACTCGAGACGTGGAGGGCGGGCGCGCGAGGGACAGCGCGCGACGCGTAACAAGTCTGGCACGGTCGCCTCGCTCGACGCGTGCGACAGTGGAGAATTTATCCCGAGACCTCCTCGTCCGGGTTTCCGGCGTGGGACACATCGCGAATCGCGATGGGGTGGGAGTGCGCGAGCCGCACCTTAAGTCAGTGACTGCGAGGTGGTCGCCTCGTCGTGTGCGCCGAAAGTGCGTCGGACGGAAGCACACGCGGCAGTCGCGTCGGCGTTCGTTCGCTCATCGAGAGAAAACTTTTTGCCTCGGGGCATTTTAATCCGCGTCAGACTGGACTGCAGAGGATTCGCGGCCGTCCCGCTCGTTGCCGTCGGCGCGCGACTGCGCGCGCGCGAGTCGAGAAAACCACTTCGATGCCCATCCGTCGGAGACTAATTACCCATACACAGAATTTACGCGAATCGACGTAAAAGCTCTCGATCGATCATTCGATCTGAAAGCGGTGCAGCAAGGCCGCGGGTGGTTTCGGAGCAAAGTCCGATCGGCGCTCCCCCCGCCGCCACACCGCTGCGCTCGCTTCGTCTCGACGTCGCCAGCCTCTCACGTCTTTTCCGACGATGCGCTCCCTCCGCGAGCTCGCTCGCTTCGCGTCCCGCGCCCACGCCGCGACGCCCCTCCGCGCCGCCCCCGCCGCCTCCTTCGCGCAGTCCCGCGTCCTGAACATGTCCGCCCCCTCGAACGTCGAGGTTGACGCGTACAAGGTGGGCGACTCCACCAACATCAAGTGGCACGAGGGCTCCGTGGACACGGCGACGCGCGAGAAGGCGATGAACCAGAAGGGCTGCGTGCTGTGGTTCACCGGCCTGTCCGGCTCCGGCAAGTCCACCGTGGCGTACACGCTGGAGCACGCGCTGTTCCAGAAGGGCAAGATCGCGCAGGTGCTCGACGGCGACAACATCCGCCACGGCCTCAACTCCAACGTGGACTTCTCCCCCGAGGGCCGCGAGGAGAACATCCGCCGCATCGGCGAGGTCTCCAAGCTCTTCGCGGACTCCGGGATGATCACGCTGGTGTCCTTCATCTCCCCGTACCGCGCCGACCGCGATCGCGTGCGCGAGCGCGTCGGCGACAAGTTCGTCGAGGTGTACATGAAGATCCCGCTCTCCGTGTGCGAGGAGCGCGACCCCAAGGGCCTGTACAAGGCGGCGCGCGCGGGGAAAATCAAGGGCTTCACCGGCATCGACGACCCCTACGAGGAGCCCCTCAACGCGGAGATCGTCATGGAGGTTGCCAAGGAGGGCGGCGACGGGACGCTCGCGCCGCCGGAGAAGATGGCCGCCGCCATCATCGAGGTGCTCGAGCAGAAGGGCTACCTCAACGCGTGATTCGAGACGACGAACGAACGAAACGAACGCGTGGGAACCCCCCCGCGCGCCGCCGCGCGAAATCGAGGCGGCGGCCGCGGGTGCGACGAAAAAAAGCGCCCCGGCGACGCGCGGAGCGTCGCGCGCGAGAAGAAGATGTGCGTTTTTTATGGGAAGGAAACAGCGTATTACTAATCGCATCTGCGCGCGTCACGTCACTCCGAGGGACCTTCGTCCGACGCCTCCTTCAGCCGCCGCACCAGCGTCTCCGGCGTCACGACCCCTTCGCGCATCATACCCAACACCACGCGCTCCAAGTCTCCCCGCGCGCACGTCTCCAACGCGGCGGTGACCTCCGCCAGCGCCGCCGCTTCGTTTTCGCGGCGTCGCGCCGCCTCCGCCTCGTCGCGCGCCGCCCGCTCGGCGCGCGCCGCGTCCGCCTCTCGCTTGCGTTTAGCCCACTCCGGCTCGGGCGGCGGCGGCGGGGGAGGCAGCGGCTCCGCGGGGACGCGCGCGGACGCGAAGGATGCCTGCACCCATCGTCTGTCCATCTTCACGCCCTGGCCGCGGTTGGTGATCGCGCGCTCGTACACGTCCAACGACTCGACAACCATCCCAAAGTCCGCGAAGAGTGCCTTGAGGTTTGTCGGCGAGAAGTAAAACGCGCGCGTGCCGTCGCCGCGCACGTAGAAGTTCTCCGCGAGCTTCTGGCCACTTTTCGCCGCGAAGCGCTCCTGCGCGAGGTCTCCGGAGGCGTAGTCTCGTAAAAGCACGCGCGCCTCCGCGTTTGGACGCATCACGGAGGAGACGTTCCGTACCGCGTCGCGCATTTTTTCGGGCGAAACCGCGCTGAGCACGAAGACCATCGTGCAGACGTCCACCGACCCGATGGGCACGACGTCCGCGAGCGGCTCGTTCGTGATGTCGCACACGAACGGCACGATGCGGTCGCGCTGCGCCTGCGTCGGCAATTTTGCTCGGCGCGCGTGGCAAAGGTCCACCGCGCGCTTGGAGAAGTCGCAGCAGTACACCGTGGCGGTGTCGTCGAGCGCGAGCAACGGGAACGCGGTGTTCCCGACGCCGCAGCCCACCTCGAGAAACACTCTTTCTCGTGGCGGGACGTCTCCCGTCCCGGGGCGGACGTACCGCGGCGCGGGACCGGTCTCGCGAGCGTCGGGGTCGAACCCGTGGTCCACGCAAGGAGAAGGACGCGCCGGAGGTCTCGTCGCGTCCTTCCCGTCGGAGGCTTCGAGAGCGGAACCGTCGCGCCCGTCGTCGCCGCCGCCGCCGACGTCCGAGCCTTCGGGAAAGATGTGCGGGAACTCGCGCGCGAAGTAGTGCCTGTCCTTGAAGAACTTGTCCTGGTTGTTCTTGTAGAAGACGTCCCAGTTCTTGCGCGCGTCCCTCTCGTACTTCTCCACCCAGAACTGCGGAGGCGGCGGTCCGGAAAGGGCGGGGAGGGTGCGGTCAGTCTCGGGAAACGAAACGACGAGAGCGTGGATGCGTCTCGGAAGATGCGACGAGGGCGGAGACGTCCGGGAGCCGAGTCCAGAGACGCACCTGGGACGCCTGGTCCTTGCCGCCGCCGTACAGGCTCTTCCCCGCCGACATCGTCGCGGTCGCGCGCGCCCCTCGCTACGAGACGCGCGCGGAAGAGTGCCCGGAGGAGAAGCGCCGAACCCGCCGAGAGGTGCGCGAGGCGAGAAAACGAAACGCGTTTTTTTCGCGTAAAATAAAAAATCGTCACCCGCACCTCCTTCGTATGCTCCCCTCCAGCCACCCCCCGGGCATGGCCATCCTCCGCACCCACCCCGAGAACGGCGCGATCTTCCTGAGCCACGCCGTTCTCTTCCACTCTTTCCGCATCTCGCGCACCAGGCACTCCCCCCGCGCCGTCGCGCTCGCCGCGCCCGCCGCGCCGGAGGCGGCGTCGTCGCACCGCCACACCTCCTTCGCGGCGGCGGTCCACACCTCCCAGCGCTTGTCGTCCACGATCTCGGCGCCCGGCGCCCCCGGGCGCGCGTTCCGCAGGCCGGCGCCCGTCCGCCCCCAGGTCGGGGAGACCATCGCCGGCTCGTGCCCCGGGTTCTCCACGGGCGTCGCGCCGTCGCCGCGGCGCAGCCGCAGGAACCAGAAATCATCCGGGATGGGAAGCGCGCGGCGCACGCCCGCCGCGAACGTCGCCGGTCGTTCGAAGTACCAATTCACCATCTGCTCGAAGTTGACCCCCGCGGGCATGTCCTGCGCGAGGCCGTCGTGGCACATGCGCGCGTACAGGTCGTGGTACGCGCTCATCGCCGCGACGCCGCCGTAGGAAAAGCGGTTGTTCACGCCGGCGCGCCGTTTCTTGGCGCTCGTCTTCGACCCGAAGAAGTATCCCCAGACGCCCCCGCCCGCGTGCGGGTCGTATCCCTCGCCCCAGGTGGGCACGAAGACCGTTCCCATAACGGTCGGGCCCTTCGTTTTGTCCGACGCGTCGAAGCTCACGAAGTCCCCGACGTCCCCGGCCAAGTCGCGCTCGACGTCTCCCTGCACTTTGACGCGCGCCGCGCGCAGGTCGGGCAGGTCGTCGACGTAGACGTTATCCGGCCTGGGCACGACGATCCACCGAAACGAGCCCGCCTTTTTCCCGCGCTCGGTGCGTTCCCACCTTCGTCTCAGCCTGTCCACGACGCTTCTGTACCACAGCTGCGACAGCACCTCCTCGGAGTACCGCGCGTTCTTAGAGCCCTCGTCCGAGCCGTCGCCGCCGGCGTGGAACCAGCGCCCCTTTCTCCTGAACGCGTCCACGCACGCGCGCGGCACCGCGGGCAGCGCGGCGTCGTCGTCGGGTTCCGGCAGGTCCTCGTACTTGACCGTCTCCTCGCTTCTCGGCGAAGCTTCCGGTCTATCAACGACGAGCACGTCCCCGAGCTCGACGCCGGGGATGCGCCCGAGCAGAGACGCGTACTCCTCGGCGTCTGCGTCGCGCTCGCCGGCGACAAACACGACGGGCGCGAAGCCCTGCTCCATGAGCGGGTCGAAGATGTGTCGCCGCACGCTGCACAGCGTGCGCCGCAGCGTGCGCGCCTGGCCGGTGAAGTACACGGCGACCGCGGGCTTCTCCCCGAGCGCGGGCGAAACGCCCGTGCCGCCGCCGGTGACGGCGTCGAGGTTCGGCGCGCGCGACGACGACGCGTCTTCGCGATCGGACGGCGAGAGCGGACTGGCGGACCTGTCGCTCCCGAGGGAGACCGCCACCAGCACGGCGAGCGCGCACGCCAGAGCGCACAGACGTCGCGCGCGACTCCGCGGCTTGGCGTTCGACGCCCCGACGCCGTTCGCCCCTCGAGAGCCCCGCATCGCGTCGCCTCCCGGCGCGCGTCACCGCGCGGCGGTCTGAGCGATGAAAACGTTGTTGTATGCGTTTTATGGGAATACGATGCGTCGCGAAGATGTTCCGACGACGGCCGCGACGAGCTCGAGAGTCGCCGTCAGCCGAGTCAGACACAAGCACTTGAGCAGCGCGGTCACGAACTTATCGATAAACTCGTTCGCATAACGTTACTCACAGCGAGGCGCGGGGAAGTCACCGTTGTCTCGGGGTCAAGGCCAGGCGAGGCCCTGGCGACTGCGACGACATCGTCTTCTTCCCCGGGAGCTCACGCCACGTTCCCCGCGTGCGAACGCGCGGCGCGTGGTGTGAGGCGCGATGACCTCGCAGTCGGACCTCCCGGGTGCTCAGCGTAACAATCGATGGAGAGATGTGGTGACCTCCACCAACTTCGTGAACCGGCTGAACAAGCGCAAGTCCTTCAAGGCGGTGTTCGGCCAGCGGAGTATGCGCGGAAAGGTGGACCTCGACGACGTCGTGCGCGACGAGACGGCCGCCGCCGGGGAGGCGCCTTCCGGGCACGACGAGAAACGCGTCAAAGACGAGGATTCCGACGTGGTGGTGCGACGGCGAGGGCGGAACTTCGTCGTGTATTCCTGCCAGGCTCGGAACTACTTTCTCGAGCCGCGCGTGGAATTTAAGCCCTCGCAGTTCCTCCGGACGGCGTTGTACGAGCTCGTCCCCTGTCCGCTGTCGTACTTCGTCGTGCTTTTCGCGGAGACGGCCGTGTTCGGTCACTCTCTGCGCGAAGCGCGGCAAGCCGCGGGCTGTCGGCAGAAACTGCCGATGCCCGTCTTCAACGGCGCCGCGGCGAAGTTTTTCTGCGTCGTCCCGGGAACTGAGTTCTTCGTGAACATGGCGTTCGTGAACGAGGTGTCGCTGTTCACCTGTTTTTTGGCGTCGATTTACTCTCCCGAGGTGCGCAAGTACATAGAACCCATGGAGTGGGCCACGGTGATCATCCTCTACGTGTGTCGCTCGCTGGTCATCTCGAGCAAGTACTCGCTGCTCCCGGAATCCTGGGTCTCGGACCGGGGCGGGAAGATGTACTCGCCGCTGACGGGCGAAGAGTTCGGCCGAACGCTCGTGGGTATCGCGTGGTCGGACCCCAAAGCCGAGACGCACACGGACTTTTTGCGCCAAGAGATGGCGCGCGCGTGCTTGGAAGCCGACGTCGACCTGTCCGAGCTGGAGATTGACGTCGGAAGCGCCGTCGCGGCGCGAGCGCTGCGTTTAAGCGCTAGAGGCGTCGGCGCGCGCGGAGACGAAGAGGTTCAGAAAACCCCCTCGATCGTTTCCGGGAAGGAACTCCTCGCGGCGATCACGGACACGCACATCGGCGCGCCTCTGCCGGGAGCGTTGTTTCCCATCATCATGGTCTTGGCCCTGGTCAACGCGTCGGTCGCTCCCGCGTGTCGCGCCGCAGTCGGCGCGCCGGCGTTCGGCGGCTCGCCCGCGAGCAAGGCGTGCGCCGCGTTCCATTTCTGGTTATCCTTCATGCTCTTCTTGAATAACATGGTGTTCACGTCTTCGATGGCGTGGAACTTTCACAGGCAAGGCTCGGCGATCAAAGCGTTGAACGCGATGATGCATTACCCCGGCGAGTCCGTGGCGACTTTCGCGCCGCCGCCGCCGCCGCCGAAGAAGGCGCCGAAGAAAAAATCCGTCCGCGTCGCGGTTTCAAACGACGCGGACGCGAGCGACGAAGAGTCTTCGGAGTCGCGCGAGATACGGGCCGCGGGCGAGGCTGGCGAGACCGTCCTCGTGGACTTGAAGTGCCCGGACTCGTGCCTGTGCTGGAGCTTAGTGCGCCGAGTGATTCGGAAAATCGGTTCGCCGTGGACGCGGCGTCTGAACCTGTTCTCCATCATTTTCCTGCTGTGCGCGTTCACGTCTGCCATGATCTTCCTGTTGCTTTTCTACGGCGCCGAGAGGAAGACCCACAGGCTCGCCACCTCCGCGAGTCTGTTTTACCTCGCGTGCGTCATCTCTTTCATGGTCGCCGTGACGGTTCTGGAAGGCTCGCTGGTGAACGATCAGGTCCCGAAAATCCGGGTGCGGCTGAAACGGGAGATGTTAGCGATGTCCGCGGCGATAGCGCAGTCGCAGGGCGAAGCGCCCGAGGTGGAGCGACAGCTCAGGGCCTCGCACAGGCTCTTGAAATCGGCGGAGGCGCACATCATGGCGGAGGAAGACGTGGCGGTGGGTTCGGAACCCGTACAGGTGTTTTACGAGGTTCCCGCGACGCCCGCGGCGGTGACGTTTGTCATCTCCACGCTCGTCTCCATACTGCTCATCGCGGTGCAGAGAACATTCACGATGATCGAATCCGAGGGGTGGGCGTACGACGGGGACATGGGGGAGTTCGCGCGGGCGGACGACATGTGAGAGCCCGCGGGCTCGCGCGGGTATATTAATTTTCATTCCTTCTGTAGCACGACCGACGGATGACCGGCGCTCTCGTCAGCCGCGCGCGCGCGCCCGCCGGCTCCACGAGCGTGAAAAGGAGGTCGGCGTCATTCGTACCAAAAAAAATCTGCCGGAAAATATCGTCGCTTTCGCGCGAAAAGGGTCAAAAGGCGAGATATCTTTTGCACTTTAATTTGCTTGCACTTTTGCGCTCGCCGAGTCAGACGCGAGGCACACCCCGCCCCGCACCGCTCAGGCACCTCGATCCGCGACATGTCGCTCACCGCCCCGTGTGCGGTCCTCCGACCCACCTCGATGCGCGCGTCTTTCGCGCTCCGCGCGCGCGCGGTCCCCGCGTTACGATCTTCCGCATTCTCCCGACGCTCGCTTCGAACGTCTCCGCGTCGTTCTCGCGTCGAGGCGCGCAACTCGAGATACGAGGACGTGGAGGAGATCACGCCGATGATGCTCACGACCGCGGCTCTCGGCGCGTTCGGCAGCGCGTGCTCGGTGATCCTGTTGGCGTCCACGGTGGAGGCCACGTCGGTCGTGGCCATGACCGCCGCGTCGCTCGCGGAGGCTGAGGAAATCGCGCTCACCATGGAGTACTCCAGCCGCGTCCCGGCCGCGCGGCTCGCCGCGGCGCCCGCGGTGGAGCTGTCCGCCGTGGACGAGGAGGAGGAGTACGCGCAGTCGGGTCAGGACTTCTTCGACTGCGATATACAGAGCTTCAGGTGCGTGACGTAGACGCGAGACCGCGGAGCGCGCCTCGGAGGGGCGAAAAAAAACAACACGCAGAACATGCTCTCCCGGAGGGGGCGACGGGCGCAGAGAGACGCGTCGAACGGGAAGACGCCACCTTCGTGAAATGTAAAAAACCTTTTCAGTTCCCCTTGTTCGTCTCCGCCTCGCGCTCCGGGTCCACGTCCACCACCACCGCCCCCGGGTCGAGCCTCGACAGCACGTTCCGCACGACGCCCGGCACAGCCTCCACTCCCAGATCGTGCGTCTCGCAGAACGCGCGCACCGTCTCCGTCACCCGCTCCGGATCCGTCGATCGAATCTCCATGAAAACCGCCAAGCGCCCCGCGGCGCCCAGCGGGAACGAAACCTTCACCGTCCCGAGCGTCTCGTCCAGCCGCGCGCGCGCGGCGGCGGTCACCTGCGCCACGGTGCTGCGCGGCACGCGCTCGGCGATGCACCAGCGCTCGACGAAGCGTGGCAGGTCGCCGTGCTGGTCGCCCTCGCGCACCTCCAGCGCGAGCGACCGGCCGTCGGGGACGGTCACCGGCATGGTTAAAATCACGGGAAGCCTTTTGCGCGTGACGAGCGTCGCGTTGACGTCGGCGACGAGACTTTCGATGAACGCCTCCGGGATCTCGTGCAGGCCCGCGAAGACGTAAACGATGTCCTGCAGGTCGTCTCCCTCGCGCACCGCCAGCACGCCGTACGCGCCGCTCGGCACGACCACGGGAACGGCCGCCACTAGCTTAGCGCGCGCGGCGTCCGCGCGGCTCTCAAGCCTTGAGGGCGTTCCCGGCTGAAGCGCGGCGACGAGCGTCGGAATCGCCGACGCGTCCAATACGTGCTCTTCGGCGAACGCGCGCGCGACTTGTTCGATGTCGTCCCCTTCGCGCACCACCGCGGAGGCGGTGAACTTAAAGCCCGCGGGTCTCTCCTCCGTCGCGCCCATATCGCTCTGCACAACCTCCACGTCGAGCGTCGCCAGGACCAGCGGCGTGTTGTACCGCGTCGCCAGCGTTGCGGCGCGCGCCTTGCGCGCCGCCAGAGCCGCCTCGGCGTCGCGCTTCGCGGCGGCGCGCTCGTCCACCTGGAACGCCAGCGCGTCCACCTCTGCCTCGAGGCGCGACATCGCGAACATCGCAGCCTTCAGAAGGCGCTTCTCCCGCAGGCGCGCCGCGACGGCGGCGCGCACGACGCCGCCCTCCGTGCGGAGCGCGCGGGGCATGTTTTTGATGTCACCGTCAAAGGCGTCCTCCTCCTCCACGACGTCGTCCGGGTCGTACCCGAGGATGTCGAGGTCCTCGCGCTCTGTGGTGGCGTAGGAGAGCAGCACGTTCGTGGCGGTGGTGGCCAGCCTGCGCAGCGCCGCGCGCTCGTTCGCCGCGCTCAGGGGGAGCGCGGCGTCGAACGCGCCCTCGAGCTTCTCCGTGGGCGCGTCGTCGTTCCAGGAGGGCGTCGGCGCCTCCGGCCCGCCCTCCAGCGCCGACACCTCCGTCTCGTTCGCCAGCAGCACGCGCGTCGCGCACATGAGCGCCGGAGAGGGCCCGTCCGCGCGCAGCATGTACTCGCGCGAGGGACCGCACGCCGCCATGAGGCGCCCCTTGCGCAGCAGGAACAGGTCGAGGTTGTCCAGGCCGCGGGGGGGAGGAACGCCGCTCTCGAAAAACGCGCGAGCGTCGCGGAGCGCCTCGGCGGCGGCGTCGCCGCCGTCGCTTCGCGGCTTGGCGTCGCCGGCTTCCACGAGAGCCTCCTCTTCCTCGTCGAAGGCTTCTTCTTCTTCTTCTTCGCCCCGCTCGCTCGAATCCACGATTCGTCGTCTCCGCCGGCGCGAACGCCCATCGGCCATTTCGTCGTCTCTTCGATCGTCCTCGTCCTCGTCGTCCACGACGTACTCCCCGAACGCGGCGGCGGCTTGCGTCTGCAGCGCGGCGCGCGCGAGTTCCTTTCGCGCGTTGTCGAGCTCGGGCGCGTCGCCGCCGGGCTCGTCCGCGTCGGGCACCGCGTACAGCATGGGCTTCTTCGGCGCGCGCGTGTCCGTTCCCGCGAACGGCACCGATGGCAGGCCCACGAACTTAGCGGCGACGCTCGCAGCCTCGAATGGCGTGGCCGCCTGCCCCGTTAACATCAGCTCCTCCTCCACGGTCAAGCCGCCTTCGCCGTTGGGCGCGAGCGCGGCGAACCCGTCCCCGCGCCCGACGCGCGCCGACTGCGAGTTCTGCGTCTTCATCGCCTCCAGCTCCTCGTCTCCGTCGCCGTAGAGGCCCAGCGCGACGGCGCCGCGCCACAGGTCCGAGCCTCTTGGGGGCATGGCCATCTCCTTGCGCCACTGCTTCAGGAGCACAACCTTCATGTGCACCGCCGCCGCCGTGACGTCCGCGCCGGGAAGCTTGAGGCGCACGCCGTTGACGTCGTTGCGCCCCGGCGTGACGTGGTGCCACCGGCACAGGCTCTCGGCGTCCGTCACGCCGCGCGCCTCCCTGGCGATGGCCATCTCCGCGCCCGCGCGCGCGAAGCCGCCCGCGGTGACGGAGATGGCGCTGTCCAGCTCGAGGACCGCCTCGCCGCCCGCGCGCGGGTGGTGCGGCACCAGGTCCAGGAAAGGCACGAGCGCCAAAAACGCGTCGCCCGTCGTGCGTTTCTTCACCCACACGGCGCGCGCGCGGACGACGCCCAGCGCCCACCGGAAATCGTCCCTGGTGTGCGTTCCCGAGCCGGTTTCGCCCGGCTTGCGCGCGCACAGACCGGAGGCCTGGATGCATATGCCCATCTGGATCTCGTCCGCGGCGCGGGTCGCATCAGCGCGGTACTCCGCGTGCACCTCCGCGGCGTACGTGCCAGCCATGGCGCGGAGCGTCGCTCTACCCAGCGCGGGCGAGCGCAGCGTTCGAAGGTACGGCCCCCACTTGCTCCCCTCGCCCATGTGCTCCTTGAGCCACTCGTGCAGCAGGAAGACGGCGAGGCCACGCTCAGGGTCCGAGACGTACAACTTCTTGAGGTGCTCGCCCACGGAGTGGCTGTTCGAGCGCATGTTGCGCGCCGTCACCGGCGACAGAGTCAGCGACGCCGGCACGCGAAGGTACCGCGCGCCGCCCTCGACGCCGCCGTCATCCGCCACCAGCCCGCGGCCGTCTCCCGGTTTCCCCGGGACGCGACGCACGCGCACGCCGTGCATGGCGCCTCCCTTGTCCTCGAACCAAGTCTGCATGGCGGCGTACGCCTCGTCGATGGCGGTCTCGTTGCGCATCGCCTCGGGGTCGGCGCGCGCCTTGGCCTCGGCGAGCTCCGTCGCCAGGAGCCAAGGCACCTCCAGCGCGCCGAGCTTCTCCGTGGCGTGCTCCGCCCACTCGCGCGCGGGTAGAAGCGCGCCCGTCCCCGCCACCGCGCCCGTCACGATCGCCTCGCCCATCTTCGCCGCGCGGCGCGCGCGGCGGGACGCCGAACGAGACACGGAGGAAAAAACCGAGCCGTCTCCCGACTCCTCGGCGCTCGTCGCGTTGGCGTCGTCGTCGTCGTCATCTTCGCGGACGAAAAGGCCACCGAGCACGTCGTCCGATCCCCACGCGTTGGCGACGTGCGGGATGAGGTCCTCGTCCTCGTCCTCGTCCTCGCCGGTTCCCTCGGCATCGTCCTCCCCGTCCTCCCCCAGCGTGGCGTTCCCCGCCCGGAAGCGCGAGGCGGACAGCGCGGCGGCTCCCTTGGCGCCCGCCTCGCCCGCCAGAGCGGGCGGCTCCACGGGCGGCGGTCCCCCGAGACGAAGCATCCCGCGGTCGGCGCCGATGCGCATCGCGCGATCGTGCAGCTTGCCTCCGGGGAAGATGAACTTGGCCTGGTCCGAGATGTTGAATCCCGGCTTCTCGCGCTCCTCGCGCATCGCCTCCTGCAGGAACTTCTCCGTGAGCCTGGGCGAATCGAGCAGGTACTCGTCCAGCCCGTCCAAGTCTTCCGACCACGACGCCCCATCCGCGGCGACGAAGCCGACGCGCGCGGCGCACGTCGCGACGCACAAGGCGACGGCGACCAGCGCGGACGCGCTGGTCGACGAGCCCCGACGCATCGCACCGCGTCGAGCGCGCATGCTCACCGCGGGAACGCACCGCGCGCTCGTCTGTGGGCGACGTTCGCGCGCGAATGCAACAAGAAACGTTTCGAAAGGGTGGATCGCTTGCGAAGCAAACAACCGGAATCGGCGCGGCGCGCGGCACGCGTCGGTTTTCGGGATGGCCAAAATGTTGCCCAGCTCTCGACGAATGAACGAACCGGATTTCGGCCCGATACGATATTTTCAGGAGATCCGCACAGCTGTCGTCCGCTCTGCTGTGTCTGACATCCCCAAACCGCGCCGTGCGGTCCACTCCGCGTCGCGGCGTACGCCACGCACGAGAGACGACGTCGAGGTCTCGCCGTGGGCACGGGTAGTCCCGAGGGCCGGGCACCACCTAGAGCGAAGCGCCCCCGCGGCGAACGTCGGACGCGTCGCGAGCGCTCCGCATCGGAACAGTTGTCGGTTGTCGCGCATCGGCGAGTAAGAAATCCACCATCCGACGTGTGATGGCCACCGCGGCGTCGCCGTCGATGGCGCTCGGCGCGGCGGGGCACGTCGCGACGGCGCGCGCGTCGGCCGCATCGCGCGCGCGCGCCGCCTCTTCGGTCGGCGCGTCCACGCGCTTCGCGAGCCCGGGGAGCTCTCTTAGCCCCAGCCTCGCCCGCCGACGGGTCCCGCACCGCCGGCCCGTCTCGCGCGCGCGCGTCTCCGCGGGCCCGAATGAATCGGACGCGTCCACCGCCGACTCGCGCTCCACCGCCGCGGACACGGACGAGGAGTACGACGTGATCGTCATCGGCAGCGGCATCGGCGGCCTGAGCGCGGCGTCGTTGCTGGCGAAGTACGGGTACTCCGTGAAGGTGTTCGAGTCGCACTACCTCGCGGGGGGATGCTGCCACATGTTCGACCACCGGGACAAAGACGGCGGTCTGTGGCAGTTCGAGGTGGGCCCCTCCATCTGGGAGGGCCTCGATCGGCCCACCGGCAACCCGCTGCGCATGGTGTTCGACGCGCTGGGGGAGGAGATGCCCGTGGAGACGTACGACGGCATCTCCATGTGGACCGAGGAGGGCCATTGGCGGTTCCAGGTTGGCGACGACGAAGCGCCCGGGGGTTTCTGCGACTTACTTCGCGAGAAGAGCACCGACCCGGAGCTCGCGATCAAGGAGTGGAAGGCGCTTAAGAACCGCCTGGAGCCTCTGTACGACGCGCTGGACGCCTGTCCCTTGACGGCTCTGCGCCAGGATGCCGGTCTGCTCGTCAGCACGGTGATCGCGATTCCCTTTTACCTCACGCACCCGAAGGTGATGCTGGACATCCCGTACATCCTGGACTCGTTCCACAAGCTGTCGCAACAGTACGTGACGGAGCCGTTTTTGAAGCAGTGGATCGACATGCTGGCGTTCTTCTCCGGGTTCCCCGCGGAGGGTACCATGGGAGCCACCATGATCTACTCCATCCCGGGCTTCCACCGCCCGGGCGCGTCCCTGTGCGCGCCCGTGGGGGGCACGCAGGCGGTGGTGGACAAGCTCGTGGGCGCGCTCGAGAAGTTTGGCGGCACCATGGAGCTCAAGAAGCACGTCGAGGAGATCATAGTCGAGGACGGCGAGGCGACGGGCGTGCGTTTAAAAGGGGGACGGATCGCGCGCGCGAAGCACGCGGTGGTGTCGAACGCCACGGTGTGGGACACCATCCCGCTTCTTCCCGACCGCACCGAGCTGGAAGCGCAGGGCTTGCCTCAAGCCGCGGACTGGGCGGAGGACATGGCGGAGATCCCGGCGCTCGGTTCCATCATGCACCTCTTCCTCGGCATCGACGCGACGGGTCTGCCCGACCTCGACCCGTCGCACCTCGCCGTGCTGGACTGGAGCCGCCCGCTCGGGGACCCGCAGAACGTGGTCACGATCTTCATCCCCACCGTGCTCGACCCCGCGGTGGCGCCCGAGGGCAAGCACATCATCCACGTGTACACCGCGGGCAGCGAGCCGTTTGACCTGTGGGAGGGCAAGGACCGCAACTCCGCCGAGTACAAGGCGTACAAGCGCGAGCGCGCGCAGATTCTGTGGGACACCATCGAGCGCATCATCCCCGACATCAAACAGCGCGTGGAGGTGGAGATCTACGCCTCACCTTTGACGCACCAGCGGTTCTTAAGGAGGCACAGAGGCACGTACGGCCCGGCGCTGAAAGCCGGAGGGCGCCTGTTCGGGACGCTTCCGCTCCCGGAGGTGCCGCAGCCGGGCGTGTTGTCCCCGATCCCGAAGCTCGTGCGGTGCGGAGACAGCGTGTTCCCGGGGGTGGGCGTGCCCGCGGTGGCGGCCTCGGGCGCGATCGCGGCGTCCACGCTGGCGCCGCTGCCCAAGCACCTCGGGCTGATGTGGGACGTCGCGCGGGCGCAGGGCGACTTCTGGAAGAAAAACCCGACGTGGATGCGCGACTACCACCACGGCAAAAACGCGCCGTTCCACCCGCGCGGGCAACACCCCGCGGGCGGCGCCGAACACATGAAGCCGGAGGAGTTCTACCTCGCGGCCGAGGCGAAGACGAAGATCAGCGCGTTCATCGGGAAAGGCGGGCTCTCGGACGTCGCCGAGGAGCCCATCGGAGGGCGGTGAGGCGTGTGTAGCAACGGAGCGACGACGGCGTTCCGTAGACTATCAACATATTTTTGTACTCTTTTTCTGAAAAGCGCCGCGAATGCCGGTCCTTTCGACTCAAGTCTGTTCGCAGCTGGAAGCCTGATCATCCGACAGCGGATCTGCGAATCTCGCGTGCTGACTTTTTCCTCGCGGAGGAGCGCGAGGAGGGACGGAGGCGGAGGCGTTCGTCGCCACAACCGCGTCGCGCAATGGCCGCCGCGACGATGTCCGCGCTTCGCGCGCCCGCGCCCGCGCCCAGCGTCGGGGACCACCGGCGCAGCCGCTCGGTGATCGCGAGGGTACGTCGCGTTCGTCGCGTTCGCGAGAGTGTTTCTAAAGCCTCGATCGATCGTCGGTCGATATCGCGTCGCGTTTCGCCTCCGTCGCTGACCCGTCGCCTCCTTCCCCTCTCTTCCCAGGCGGCGCCCGCGCGCCCCAACTTCCGCGTCAACCTCGGCAAGGGCACGGTGTCCGTCGAGGACCCGAGAGAGGAGGCGGCGAAACGCGCGCTCGCCGCAGCGACCGCCGGGAACGTCACCGGTCGTCCCGCCGAGTCCGTGCGCCCGCGCGACGTGAAGCTGAAAGATAACGGCAACGTCTCCATCGCGGCGATGACCGAGGAGGACTGCGTGGACGCCACGAAACTCATCATGGAGCTGTTCTTCAAGGTGCGCCCCCAGGATTTCCTGGCCAAGGACCGGCTCAAGGCGGAACAGGCCGAGCGCGTGTACGGCGGGCTCGTGCAGGGCGTGGTGGAATCCGAAGATCGGCTTTTGCTCGCCGCGAAGGTTGGAGGGAAACTCGTCGGCGTCGCGGAGGTGTCCCTTCCCGGCGGCGCGCGATTCGGCGCGGAGAAGTTCGAGCCCAAGGCCCCCGCGGACGCGCCGTACGTCAGCGACGTCGCCGTCGCGCCCAACCAGCGCGGCCGCGGCATCGGGAAATCCCTGCTCCGCGCGTGCGAAGCGGCGGTGGTCGCCAAGGGGTGCGCCGCCATGTACCTGCACACCAAGGTGGACAACGACGACGCGCTGGCGCTCTTCGAGAAGGGCGGGTACGCGGAGCCCGCGGACGCCAAGGCGGGCCTGACGCAGATGCAGATCGCGCAGAGAGGCACGAAGGGCGGGCCGCTCGCGAGTCTCGGACTGGTGGAGGTGGGGCACGTCCTGCTGAAAAAGGAGCTCAGGGCGAGCGACTACAACTAGGCGCGTCTTTTCGTCGAGAAGCGCGTACCGAACGCGCCGCGACTTCCGATGCAATGCATTCGACTTTCGGTTTACTTTCCTTTCGTTTCATGCACTATCTACTTCGTTTCACATCTGCGCGTTTATGTGGTAGATGCTGTTGTAGTGCACCTCCGCCCAGAACGAGATCCAAAGCACGCGCTCGCTGCGCTTCGCCGTCGGCTGGATCTCAATCACGAAGTTGTCCTTGTACGACGAGATGACGCACATCGCGACGCCGTACGCGTCCGCCGCGGCTTGGAGCGTGATGTGGTCGCCCCAGGTGGTCGCGCGGGACATCTCGCGCACGTACGAGTCGAAATCCTCGGGCACAAACACGCTGTACGCCTCGCGGTCGCGCCGGAGCTGAGCAACCACCGCCGCGCGGATCTCGGCGTGACGCTCCTGGTCGCGGAAAAGCTGGTCGGCGAGCGCGCGGAACTGGCAGTTGCCGTCGCCGCGAACCTTCTTCTCTTTCAGGCCGTAAAGACGGAGACGCGTGTCCAGCTTGTTGTGGTCCGCGTGCGCAAAATCAGGTGCGGGGACGTTGGTCATGCGCTGAGGGGTGAAGTCGCGCGTCGCCGCGGAAGGCACGATCGTCGCCGGGGCCACCGCGCCCGCGGGGAGCGGAGGCGGAGGCGGCGGCGGCGGCGGCGGCGCTTGCGGCATAGGAGGCGCGCTCGCGGCGTGCGAGGGCGGCGGCCCCGGCGGCGGCGGTGGTCGCGCCGTGGTGTCCGCTCGGACGTTCGGCACGGCCGCGCGCGTCGCGTCCACGGAGGGGTAGCCGCTGGGCGGCGGCGGCGGCGGCGGTTTCGAACCTCCGACGCGCGCGTCGGCGGATCGAAGATTACCCATTCCCGTAGCGACGAGCGCGTGTTTCGCGTCCGTCCCGGCGGCGGCGCCCGCCGCGACGTACTCTGCGCGCGGCTGGTACCTCTGGCGCGGCGGCGCGCTCTTTTCATTCGTGGATACACCTCCCGCGTCCCTGCGCTCGGCCGCCGCCGCGAGCTGCGCCGGCGTCGCGGAGAGCAGGTCCCAGTCGCCCTCCGTGAAGGTCTCGAGGGGAGACGCCTCCGTGGCGCGCTCCGCGGACGCCGGCGTCGTCGCCGTTTGGCCGTCGTTTTGCACCGGCGGCGGCCTGACCGCCGGCCGCTCCGGCGGCGCGGTCTGCCTGAACGCCTTGGCCTCGGCGTTGATTCTCGGTTTCAGGGACTCCATCTCCTCCATGCAGTTCACCACCTCCGCCTCGTACGCCTTGCACGTCTCCGCGCGTCTCCGGTCCTTCGTCGCATCCGTGGTCCAGTCTTTGTGCTTTCTGATCGTCTCCACGACCAGGCTGGTGTACGCCAAGAGCACGCGGAACAGCTCCTGCCAGTTCTCCTCCTCGCGGTACACCGCAGCCTCGAGCCCGACGAACTCAGCGGTCTTGAAGTACACCTCCAGGTCCGTCAGGTGGTGCACCGGCCTCTGCTTGGCCTTGACGGCAGCCGAAATCTCCGCGGTCGTCCGCGGACGGCTCCCCCCGAGATCCATCGCGCCGGGCTTCTCGAGGCCCCGCCCCGCGCTCGACCGGTGTCCGAGTACAATCCCGACGCCGCAGGTCCGCAGAGTCGCGCACCGAGAGCGAAGCTCGTTCGGGACCCGACGCCTCCCGACGCGGCGTCCGCGGCAATGTCAGTTTTCGAGCGCGCGAGAGAAGGAGCAACGTTCGTGGACAGGTGGCAGTTTTCGGGAACGGCGTTTCGTCACGAAAAGTCGAAAACAGACTAAAAACGACATATGCTCCGCTTTCGGCGCGACGCTTTCACCCGCTCGCCTTGCTCAGCACGAACACGGCGTCGTCCAGAATGTACGCGCCGTGTTTCTGGTCGCCCTCGCTTATGTACGGTACCCTCGCCAGACGCTCGACTTTAAACCCGCTCGGCCGCAACACCTTCTCCCAGATCGCGTTCACGCCCGCTTCCCACGCGCCGTTCGGGTCGAGTCCGAGTTGTTCCCTCGGCGCGCGGTGTTCGTTGCCGTCCTCCACGAACGGGCGAAACGGCACCACCACCGCCAACACCAACACGCCACCTTCATCTTTTAACAGCTTACGTAACTGGCCCAGTAACGTGAACGGCGTGTCGCACCGGTCGAGCACGTTCAGCAACGCCACGCAGTCGAAACCGTCTGTCGCGCTCCGCACGCCCGCCTCGACGCACGCGTGTGTCACCGTCGAGACGTCCGTCGATTCAAGCACGACTTGAAACTTCTTCTGGCGCAGACGCCGGACCATGGGCGCGCTCGCCTCCGTGGCGACCACCACGTCGAAGCCTCCGCCGTCCCGGAACTTCTCGGTCACCTCGCCCTCGCCGGCGCCGACGTCAAGCAAGAGCTTTTTGTTTTTCCGCAAAACAGCGCTTGAGTCGTCGCGCGAGCCTGCGCCGAGCAAATCCGCGACGTGCGCCTCGCTGAGGACGTGCATCTTGCCTCGACCGAGCATGGCGTTGGCGTCCGTCAGGCTCATGAACTTGCGTAGGAATGTGCACGCCGCAGCCTGTCCCCAGTTGACCAGGTACGGCCGTCTTGACGCGCGCATCAGGAACGCGTCCGTCGCGGCGTCGCGCGTGAGCGCGCGAAACGCGTCGCGAAGCTCGGGGAGGAGTCTGTCCTGGTCTGCGGCGTAATCCATCTGCGAGGGCGTGAGCTTGGCGTTGCAGTGCGCGCAGATCACGGAAAGGCGCTCGACCGCGCCCTCGGAGGGCATGCCCGCCCACACGCGGACGCGCTCCATCGTGCTCGATCCCTCCTTCTCGCTGCGCTTGATCAGCGGACCGGCGCTCGGGATATCCTTCGTCTCCGGGGAAGATCCCACGACAGCGCGCGTGCGGGTGCCTTGTGCGCGACGCGGGGACGCGAGCGCGGGGAACGCGGATCGGTACGGTGCGCGCGACGCGAGCGCGATGCGGTCGAGACGGACTGTGCAGGGACTCGTCTTCGTCGCGGCGCACCGTCCGAGACTCGGCGCGAGCATCGGCGCGCGCCGGAGCATATGCGACATGGGCGTAGGGTTCGGGCGTGGTTTCCTCTCGCCTTCAGTTTTCGGAGTCCGACGATGTTCTCCCGCGGTTTTCGGTGCCAGCTCGGATGAACAATCCAGGGCACCACAACAAGGCGCCTGGGGCCTCACGCCCACGAAGCGGCGCATAAACCGAAACGAAAGCCTGCTCGCCCCGCCCACACCGAGCCGAGCTCTGGAACTCGAGCGCGCGCCCTGCTGTAACCCCGCCTGCCCACCCTCGCGGGATCGTCGTCGACATTCTGACAGTTGTCACGACGAACGATGAGCTCCGCGACGATGAGCGCCGCGCTCGACGTCGGTGCTTCGCGACCGGTGACACCCGAGCCGTTCAGGTCCCCCGCGCGACGCGCATCGCGTGTCAAATCCAACGCGCATCGCGCGTGCCGTTCCGGATGGGAGGTGTCTGACCTCGTCCCGCGTGTCTCGCGCGGTGCCCATCCGCTCGGTGCCGTCGGCCACGCCGAGGATCGCGCCGCCGACGCGGGGACTCCGCCGCCGCGCGCGCGGCTCGCGGCGGCGCTCGCGGCGGCGACCCTGGCGTGGAGCGCGCCCGCGTTCGCGGAGGAGGCACTCGCCGCGGCGTCGCCCGGGGGTACCAGCGCGCCCGCGACGGAAACGCTCGTGGGAACGGCCGACGAGGATGAGCGCGACGAGCGGGTGTCTTTCTCCG
>ENA-OUOG01000973-OUOG01000973.1-marine-metagenome-genome-assembly--contig:-NODE-973-length-34893-cov-21.715476_pt1 | contig 34893 bp, 32 predicted proteins | sample MGYA00248635_ERZ508505 | MGnify/ENA primary metagenome ERZ508505 (study PRJEB26176, sample SAMN06267871) | marine metagenome | isolation source: Saanich Inlet, British Columbia, Canada | place: Pacific... | reverse complement strand
AATTTAGCTTTAATGTCAAACTTTAAAATTGCTCCGGCTAGAATTAAACTTTTAACCCGCGTTGGATTTTTCTCCGCTAAGTGTCTGCTTATTATAGTACCCAAGGATATACCAGCGAAATGAGAGCTTTGTATTTTTAATTCATCCAACACATTCACAACGTCATTTGTAATTTCGTCAAATGTATAATCGCTGCGCTTGATGGTTGAATCGTATGCAGATTCTCCGTGCCCTCTCAAATCTACCATTAAAACGTTAAATCTTTCTTTAAAAAAATCAAGTTGTTTATACCAAATTCTAGAACTTCCGCCAGCACCATGGATAAAAGTAATCCATTCTTTTGAGCTTGGATGTTTGAAAACGAAATGAGCCAATAAATTTTGCATACTACTTAACGAACGAATGATGGATAGTGTTTCAATAAAAATTGTCTTGTAGACACCTTTTATTAGACAACTCTAAAATTAATTTACTTCAAATAAAATAATTTCTGCAATTCTACCATTTAATTCTTTCCTAAGTGTTGCAATCTGCTTCAAATTAGAATGACTTAAAACGACTTCTTTGGTTATTCCTTGTTCTACAATTGAAAACCAATTATCCCAAATCACATAAGATACATTACTCATGTTTTCTAGATTTTTGATATTCAGTTCTTTGCGAATTTTTGGATTGAAATGATTTTTATCGGCTACTAAGCTAATATAAGGATGCGCATAAAGCATACATTCTGCGTTATTTTTTAAATAAACATTCTCTTTAAAAAGCTCTTCAACTAGTATTTGATCTACACTTAAGCTCAAATCCTTATTCCAATTGATTGCTGCCGGATTTTTAAGAAAAGGAAAAATAAATATAAACGCAATTAGTAGAGCTTTGAAAGTCAATTTTAGTTTCTTAAGGCTGTTGGGAATTAATTCAATTAGAGCATTAAAACCGCTTAAAGCTATTAAGGCCATTAAAGGAGCTACACAAATAAAAACGCGAATGAGTCCCATTGAATTAAATACACCGAAATACCAAAAAAGTGTATGCGCAATAAAGAAAATAAGAAAGGTGAGTATAATTAAATAGTTAAACGAACGGTTTGATCTGTTTCTGATAATACGAATGATTTGAGTCAATAAACCAAGTATAAAAAGAATATAAATTGGGAGTCCGACTACATAAATTATTTTTTCTGCAAAATGCGTAAGTGTGCCTTCTCCGTAAGTACTTGATAATTTAGCATAGGGATTTGAAGTGAATAGCCAAAATAAATTTCCTAAAGCAAATGCACCAACAATAGAATAAATAATATGACTAGCTAGAAGACCTAGTATATATTTAAATTCTTTAATCAAGCAGAAATAAAGTGCAATAACACCTAGAATCAGTAAACCTTCTGAACGAATAAAAGGTAAAGAAGAAATAATCAAGGCTGCTATCCAGTTTTGCTGCTTCTGAATAAAATAAATAGATAAAATAGAAACAAAAGCAAACAGCGGTTCTGTTAAACCAGAAAAACTTAAAGAGTAAACTAAAGGCATGGCAAAAAGAATAATACCAGCAACCACACTATTTTTAAGTAAAAATTGTTTTGCCGATTGTATAACCAGGTAAATACTCCCAAGGTTGAGCAAACAATTAAAAACTTTAATACCGTCAAAACCAAACTGTGCAAATGGTGAAGCGAGAAATGTAAAGAAAGGCTTTGCCCACTGATCAAGATATAGGTTGGGCTGCACGGGTGCATATTTTGCATATAAAAAATGAAGTACACTATCGCCGGCGTCTCCAGTACCTGTAAAGAAAAATATACTTATACCATAAACAATTGCACAGCAAAAAAGCAACAGATAAGTAAACGATTTTTGAAAACCCAACATAAAACAAGTTTACAAAAAAAAGTCCCAACTGATAACAGGTGGGACTTTTTAATTTAGTTCAAGAAAAATTATTTTCCTGCTCTTTTTCTTTCGTTTTCTTTCAAGTAAATCTTACGCATTCTTAAAGATTCTGGTGTAACCTCTACGTATTCGTCTGCCTGAATATATTCTAAACATTCTTCTAAAGAAAATTTAATTGCCGGTGCAATCTTTACTTTATCATCTGCTCCAGAAGAACGCATGTTAGACATTTTCTTTGTTTTCGTAACGTTTACAACTAAATCGTTATTTCTAGAATGCTCTCCAATTACCTGTCCTTCATAAATAGGCTCAGATGGATTTACGAAAAACTTACCTCTATCTTGTAAATTGCTTAAAGAGAAAGGAATTGATGTACCTTTTTCCATAGAAATTAAAGATCCATTTAAACGTCCAGGAATTTCTCCTTTGTAGGGTTGGAACTCTATAAATCTGTGCGACATGATTGCTTCTCCAGCAGTTTGTGTTAACAAGAAGTTACGCAAACCAATTATTCCTCTAGATGGAATGATGAAAGAGATAATCATACGCTCTCCTTTAGCTTCCATATTTGTCATCTCACCTTTACGCTTAGAAACAGCTTCTACTGCAGTTCCTGAGTGAGTTTCTGGTAAATCAATCGTTAATTCTTCTACTGGCTCGCACTTTACACCATCAATTTCTTTGATAATAACCTGAGGTTGACCAACTTGAAGCTCATACCCTTCTCTTCTCATTGTTTCAATAAGAACAGATAAGTGCATTACACCTCTACCAAAAACCATCCATTTATCCGCTTTTTCTCCTTGCTCTACTTTTAGAGCTAAGTTCTTTTCAAGCTCTTTTTCCAAACGCTCGTTAATCTGTCGAGAAGTAACAAATTTCCCTTCTTGTCCGAAGAAAGGAGAATCATTAATAGAGAACAACATACTCATTGTTGGCTCATCAATAGAAATTGTATCTAATGGCTCTGGATTTTCAAAATCACAGATAGAATCTCCAATATCGAAACCTTCAATACCTGTTATAGCACATAAATCCCCGGCAGTAACTTCGTCTACCTTTACTCTATTTGTACCTTCAAAAACAAAAACTTCTTTAATCTTGTGTTTTTGTTGTTCTCCATCTGCCTTAGAAATAATCACATTCATGTTCGGCTTTAAAGAACCTCTTGTTAATTTACCAATAGCAATTCTACCTACGAAAGAAGAATAATCTAAAGATGTAATTAACATTTGTGTATTTCCTTCTTCTACTTTTGTTGGAGGAAAGTATTCTAGAATTTTATCTAATAAAGGTGTAATTGTATCAGTTGGCTTTGTGTAGTCCTCAGACATCCAACCATTCTTTGCAGAACCGTAAATTGTAGGAAATTCTAATTGATCTTCGTTTGCATCTAATTCAAACATCAAATCAAATACTTTTTCGTGTACAATATCAGGAGTACAGTTGTCTTTATCCACTTTGTTAACAACAACTAAAGGTTTAATACCTAAAGAAAGTGCTTTTCCTAAAACGAAACGCGTCTGAGGCATTGGTCCTTCAAACGCATCTACTAACAAACAAACACCATCTGCCATGTTAAGCACACGTTCTACTTCTCCTCCAAAGTCGGCGTGACCAGGAGTGTCAATAATGTTAATTTTCGTACCTTTATAAGTAACCGAAACGTTTTTAGAAACGATAGTAATACCTCTTTCTCTTTCTAAATCATTGTTATCCATGATAAGCTCTTTAGAATCTCCTCTGTCTCTTTCAGAGTAATCATTTCCAGCTTCAATCATTCTGTCTACTAACGTAGTCTTACCGTGATCTACGTGAGCAATAATTGCAATGTTTCTTATTTCCATTTTATTTTAATTGGAGATTTGAAATTCGACATTTGAAAAACAAAATCTCAAAGTATTTTAAATAAAAAGGATATTAGTTCTTGTTTCCAATCGCTAATATCCAATTTCTAATTTTATCTATTTGAAGTACTTCTACGACTTCCTCCGCCAGATGATCTTCGGCTTCCACCTCTTTCTGATCTTCCTCTAGAGTTTCCAGCACGACTTCCGCCGTCTCTTTCTCCTCTAAATCCTCCAGAACGACCTCCGCTTGATCTTCCACCTGAACGTCTATCACCACCACCTTTCGGCTTATCGTTAGACAATTCAACTTTCATTTGTTTCCCTTCAAACTCTGCACCATTTAATTTAGCTAAAATGGTATCTACTTTCGTTTTATCAGCATCAAAGAAAGAATAAGAGCCCATTACGTCAATTCTACCAACAGAACCAGCATTTAAACCAGTTTCATCGCAAACAACACGTAATAAACCACCTTTATTTAATCCATCTTTATCACCTAAAGTAACAAAGAAACGCGCCTTATCTTCATCAGTTCTACCTCTTGGTCTACCGTTATCTTTTCCACCACGTTTGTTTTTACCGAAATCATCACCTCCTCTATCAGAAGCCTTTGCGTTTAAATCTCCAGCCTTATTGTAATAGTCAATAAAACGGTTGAATTCGGCAGAAACAAATTTCTTTACCACTTCTTCTTTAGAAAGCTCTTCAAAATCGGCTAGAATAGCAGGCATAAATTTAGAGATTTCCTCTTCTTTTACTTCAGTATCTTTTACCTTTTCTATCATAGAACCTAATTGCACTCCGCAGATTTCTTCAGGACCAGGTATATTAGCGAATGTAAACTGAGTTCTAATCTGTCTTTCAATCGCTTTAATCTTTCCTTTTTCTCTGGTGTTAATCAAAACCAAAGATTCTCCTTTTCTACCTGCTCTTGCAGTTCTTCCAGAACGGTGTGTATAGTTTTCAATATCATCAGGTAAGTTGTAGTTAATTACATGTGTAATATCATCTACATCGATACCTCTTGCTGCAACATCAGTTGCAACTAATAGTTGAATAGAACGTCTTCTAAACATATCCATTACTCGGTCTCTTTGTGCTTGAGACAAATCTCCGTGTAATGCTTCTACAGAGTAACCTTCGTTGCCTAATTTCTCAGCAACCATTTGTGTTTCTCTTCTCGTTCTACAGAATACCAATCCAAAAATGGACGGATTAAAATCAATTAAACGCTTTAAAGCAGCGTATCTATCTCTTTCTTTTACAGAAAAATAGATGTGCTCAATATTTGCGTTTGTTTCGTTCTTATGGCCAATCGTTACTTCTAACGGATTATCCATGTAATTCTTAGAAATGCGTTGTACTTCTTTCGGCATTGTAGCAGAAAATAACCATACGTTTTTCTCTACTGGAGTTTTGTCAAGAATGAAATCCAAATCTTCTTTGAATCCCATGTTTAACATCTCATCAGCTTCATCTAGTACTACGCTTTTGATATCTTCTAATCTGATCGCTTTTCTGTTGATTAAATCAACTAAACGACCAGGAGTTGCAACAACTACAGAAACTCCATCTTTTAACGCTTTTATTTGACGACGAATATCTGTACCACCGTAAACGGCTTCTACACGTATTGCTCTGTCATGTTTTGCGTAATTGTCAAGATCTTTGGAAATCTGTAAGCACAATTCTCTTGTTGGACATATTACTAAACCTTGAGGTGCTTTTCCTACGTTAGTAATGTTGTTAATTAAAGGCAAACCAAATGCAGCTGTCTTCCCCGTCCCTGTTTGAGCCAATCCTACAAAGTCTGATTCCGTACCCAAAAGGTGTGGAATAGCCTGTTCTTGAATTGGAGTTGGTGTCTCAAAACCAAGGTCAGCTATCGACTTAACTACCTCACTTCTAAGACCTAATTCATTAAAGGTCATATATTATTTTATCTAAAATTGAGTGCAAATGTACACCTTTTATGTGGATAAGTCACTTTTACAACGTTAATATTGCGTTAAATCCTTTGATATTGTTTAAATACAGAATTGTTGATAACTCAAATTTGAGATAAAAAAAGAATTAACTTCTTTCTATTAACTTAGTCTCAGCTGAAAACAAATACTAAAAACACTATGAAGATTACGTTTCTATTTTTATTTCTTGGACTTATTTGTTCAGCAGTTAGTTGTCAAACAAACAGCCTTAATTCCCAAACTGAAGAACATATAAAAAATGTTTTAACCAGCACAAAATCAGACACCCTACTTCTACAAAGATTTCCTGTACCTGATGGTTATACCCGCATACCATGCGATAAATATAGTTATGCTTACTATTTGAGAAACGTTAAATTAAAACCGAATGACGCGCGCGTAAATTATTTTGATGGAAGCGAAAAGAAAAACAATCAAATTTACTGCGCTGTAATAGATCAACCAATAAGTGATCGAGATCTACAACAATGCGCTGATGCTGTTATGCGTTTGAGAGGTGAATATTTATTTAGTCAAAAACGCTTTTCAGAAATTCATTTCAATTTTTTATCAGACAACAAACCGCGCTATTTTAAGGATTATGGAGATAAAACGAATTCATACAATAACTTCTTAAAGTACATGGATTATGTTTTCGCTTTTGCCAATACGCGTTCTTTATACAACGAACTGCTTCCTGTATTAAGTACAGATCTTCAAATTGGAGATGTTTTTATTCAAACAGGAAATCCTTATGGGCATGCGGTTACAGTAATGGATTTGGCGGAAAACGAAAATGGCGAAAAGATTTTTCTTCTTTCACAAAGTTACATGCCAGCACAAGAAACACAGATTTTAATGAATCCAACTGCCCATGAAATTTCACCTTGGTACACATTAAAAAAACAAGGAGACTTAATTACACCAGAATGGAACTTTAAATTTTCTAATTTAAGACGATTTAAGGCTGAAAACAATTAAATAATTTACTATGCGCATCTTCTCTTCAAAAATAGCCACGGGTATTTGTATTCTAATCTGTATGCTTTTACCTCTATTAAAATATAACTACACCGCGTCAAATAGCTTTACTGAGAGTTTATCTGTTGCATCCGAAAAATTCAAGAATGACAAAGTTGGTTTGTTAGAAGATGTTTGGGATTGGGGCAAAAAGAAATTGTTCGATACAGAAGAAAAAATCGTACCTAAAACGAATTTTGAAAAAGTAACCCACTTTATTTATACTGGTTACAGTTTTGGAATAAGTAGTATTGGCGCCTTAAAAGATACTTTATATAACGTAAAATTTAAACTTTTAGGCACTAAGTTACTTAGTGCCAGTATTGTTTTCTTTTTACTCTGCATTCAATTTCTTTTTAACTTAAAAAAATCTTTAAGACAAAGGTATTTTGGTGTTCTTTCTTTACTTTGCTTGTTGTGTCTTGTTGTTATAATTGGAAGCTCAAATGATACATCAAACACAATTGCTTTATTAAAAGGTTGCTTGCCTTTTTTGATTCTTCAATCTTATTTAATGCTTGCTGCAGCAAAATGTGCGAAACAAAATAACCTAAACTTCCCTATCATGAAGGTCGGCCGTAAGTGATTTATAGGCTGCTGTGTAATTTCCATTATTATCTCTAACAGTAAATTGCTCTTCAGTACACTCGCTTTTAGTATTGGTAAAGCAGTAAATAATTCTTCTTAAGCGAGAAGGTTTACCGTATACTAGTATTTTCTTTTCCACAAACAGTTTATTCCTTTCAGCCTCCATTAAATAGTCATGTGAATGATCAGCAGGTAGAATACACCAAAACCTTCCATTTTTAGTTAGTAAATGACCTACTTTATTCATTAAAACAGCAGCACTTAAACTAGGGTTGTGTTTGGCTAAACTGGTTCTATTATTTGGGCTTACCGTAGAGTTTTGAAAGTAAGGTGGGTTGGAAATAATAAGGTTAAAGCTTTCTATATGTGGAAATAAAGAAATATCGAGATGTTTTGCGTTTAAACGGGCCGACCAATTAGAGGTTGCAAAGTTCATTTTAGCAAGTTCATAATTAACTTGATCTATTTCTACGCCTGTTATTCTGCTGTTTACGGATTTCTGAGCAGCAATTAAAGCAAGAACACCAGTACCTGTTCCTATATCTAAAATTTTATTTGCGTCTGTATAATTCACAAATGCACCCAAAAGAAAAGCATCTGTACCAATTTTCAGACCTGAATTTGTTTGATTAACCGAGAAGTGCTTGAAATTGAAAACAGACATTAGTCGTTCAAATACATTTCAATTAACCCTTCTGGAGCTGTTACAGTGAGTTGTTTTTTATCCCTATCTACTTTTTGCACCAAATTATCTATAAAAGGAATGAGTACCTCTTTACCTTCTTTATCGATTTGTAAAAGCGGATTTACATTGTTGTCTATTACCTCTAACAAATTACCAACCGAACCGAACTTAGTATCAATTACTTCCCAGCCAATTACTTCATGATCATAAAAACGTGTTCCTGATAATGGTGGTAGAATACTTAACGGTAGATATAGATCTTTTCTGTGAATTACTTTTGCATCGTTTTCAGAATCTACTCCTTCAAACTTAACTTGTGCAAAACCTTTTTGTTTAAGCTTAATCGACTCAACAAAGAAAGGTGTTAGATTATCGTTAATGTCAATATATACGGCATCTAGACTTTGATAGTCACCTGGATTTGTAACATCAAAAAAAAGCGAAACTTCACCTTTAAATCCGTGAAGTTTCGCTACATATCCTAAATTAAAGCAATCTGCTTTATTCATTCAACGATTTTTTATTCTTCTTCTGAAGAAGTTTCTTCTTGTGCTTCTGGAGCAGTTTCTGCAGTTTCCTCAGTAGCTTCTTCCGCTACAGGCTCTTCTACAACTTCTGGTGCATTTTTAGCAGCAATTTCTTTCGCTCTTGCTTCATTAACCGCTTTTTCAGCGTCTAATCTTGCTGTTTCTGCTTTTTGAGCAGCTTCAGAAATACCGTTTGTTTTTGCATCAATTTTGTTTTGCTTTTCTTTCATCCAAACATCAAACTTTTCGTTTGCTTGCTCTTCAGTTAAAGCACCTTTTGCTACACCTTTTACTAAGTGATTCTTGTAAAGAACACCTCTGTAAGATAATAAGGTTCTTGCAGTATCAGACATTTCAGCTCCAACACCTACCCAGTGTAATGCTCTGTCAAACTTTAAGTCTACAGTTGCAGGGTTTGTGTTTGGATTGTACGTTCCAATTTTTTCGATGAATTTACCATCTCTTTTAGCTCTTGCATCAGCAATTACTACGTGGTAGAAAGCTTTCCCTTTCTTACCGTGTCTTTGCAATCTAATTCTTGTTGCCATAATTGTTTATTGTTTGAGGTACGAAACCTCTATTAATAATTAAGTGCGCAAAAGTAATTAACTTTTTTCAGTAATACTACACTAAACAAAAAAAAGCAGGTACAAATGCACCTGCTTTTTAATTATTTGTGTGTATTCTAAAACTTAAAGGTAACGCCTACATTAATAAAAGTACTGTTAAAGTTTCTTTTAAACGCTAATGCTTCACTTGGTTTTGTGTCGTCATAATTTGTACCACCCTGCTGGTTGGTGTTTCCATTTAATTCATCAACATAAACGGTTTCTTTATCTCCAGTAGAAAGATTATCGAGTTGGTTTGTACCATTTTGTTCGAATTTGGTAATTTCAGTTTCGTTCGACTTTATCCTTAAGAACGCACCGCTTACTTCACCAAACAAGCTTAATTTATCTGATAAAGCCAAGTTAACACCAATAGCACCTGTATATCCTAAACTCAAAGCACCAATTGTTTCAGTTTCTATTGAGATATCTGGATTTAGTGCTGTACCATTTCCAGTTCTTTCTCTTCTACCAACTGTTGTTCCTGTAACCGGAAGTAAAAGGCCTACCTTAGAATATAAACTGATACCGTCTCCTCCACTTCTAACTACCAAAGAAGGATTAACTCTAAATTGTGATGTTTGTCCACTAAATTCGTCAGTATAGAATCCTTCTAATTCATCTGAAGAGGTTGTTACCTCAGAACCCATAAAATAAGATAAACCTATTTCCGCACCAAAATGCTCAGATAACATGTAACCCGGTGTTAAATTTATACCTATACCGTTTCCTAGTGTTCCGTAAATGTTTTTCTCAGTAACTTCTAGTGCAGATGAGTTTGTAACCGTTTCAATCCCTAAGTCTTCAGACGGAAAACCAATACCATATCCTACGCTGAAAGATGCATATCCACCTTGTCAATAAGCTGTAGCTCCAAGTAAAAGAGAAGCAACAGCGATAACTGTTTTTTTCATAATTATTCGTTTTTAGTTTTGTTAAATTTAACAAAATTTTTGAATTACTATGCAGACAGAATTTAAATATATACAACAGATAAAACAGATTGAGCAAAGACTAATGAAGCTTTTTAAGAACGAGTCAACCGGTCATGATTGGTTTCATACTTCTCGTGTTTCTAAACTTTCTATGCATATAGCTAAAGATTATAATGTTAATTTAGATGTTGTTTGTCTTGGAGCATTGTTGCATGATGTATCGGATCATAAGTTTAATGGAGGTGATTTAGAAAAAGGTGGTCAAATTGCAAAAAAATGGATGGATGAATTAAACATAGATGCTGTTGTACAATTAAATGTATTGCACATTGTTAACAACATATCCTACAAAGGTGCGCAAGTAGAAAATAAGATATCTTCTTTAGAAGGGAAGATTGTACAAGATGCAGATAGATTAGAAGCCATTGGTGCAATTGGTATTGCAAGAACTTTTGCTTTTGGTGGTTTTATTGGTCAGCCTATTTACGACCCAGAAATCACGCCTACTCTATACCAAAATTTTGAATCATACAGCAAAGAAAGAACACATACAATTAATCATTTTTACGAGAAATTACTACTCTTGAAAGACAAAATGCATACTAGTAAAGGAAAAGAAATAGCAGAAGAAAGGCACCAACTTATGGAAAACTTTTTAAAAGAATTTTATAAAGAATGGGAAGTAAATTTATAATATTGAAGGATGCAAGAACAACTTGTTTTAGGAATTGATATTGGAGGAACAAATATTGCATTTAGTTTGGTAAATAAGAATGGAGAATTATTAGCTGAACAATGTATCAAAACTACCTCAATAAAAAATCCAAAAGAACTACCTGGAATTATTAAAAATCAGATAAATAGTTCTGTAATAACTGCTATTGGCATTGGTGCACCTAGTTCTAATTATTTTTCTGGAGTAATAGAAAATGCACCTAATTTGAATTGGGGAGAAGATATTCCGTTAGTTCAATATTTCGAAGATGTTTTTAAAGTGAAAACTGTACTAACTAATGATGCAAACGCTGCAGCTATTGGAGAACAAGTATTTGGAGTAGCAAAAGGCATGACAGATTTTGCTGTGATTACACTTGGAACAGGGTTAGGCGCTGGTGTTGTAATCAACAATGCACTTGTTTACGGTAAATTCGGCACTGCTGGAGAATATGGACATGTAATTATAGAAGAAAACGGCAGAAACTGTGGTTGTGGGAGAATTGGCTGTTTAGAAACCTATTGTTCCACTACCGGCTTTTTAAGATCCGTAAAAGAGTTAGAGCATAAAGATAAAAGCAGTTCTTTGATTAACTCAGACAAAAACTACGCAGCAGAAGAAATCTTCGAATTTGCAATTAATGGTGATGTATTTTGTAACTACGTTGTAGATTATACAGCCCAAAAACTAGGTCTAGCACTCGCAAATTTTGCTGCTTTTTCTAACCCAGAAGCATTTATTCTTTTTGGAGGAATAGCACAAAACGGAGAATTCTTTAGAGAAAAAGTAGAAGCTAGTATGAACAAAAATCTATTGAATTTATATCAAGGAAAAACAAAAGTACTTACCTCTTCCCTACACAATAAAAATGCTGCAATTTTAGGAAGCGCAGCATTAGCATTTAAAGAAATAGCATGAAAAAATTCTTAATCCTTTCAATACTTTTAATGAGTTCTGTTGGTTTTGGTCAACTAGTAGATTCAAATTATATAGATTATACAAAATTAGTGAATCCGTTAATCGGGACAGGTGGACACGGCCATACATACCCCGGAAGTGCTTTCCCTTTTGGGTTTATGCAATTGAGTCCAGACAGTAGAAAAGAAGGTTGGGATGGTTGTGGTGGATATCATGATTCTGATTCTACCCTTTATGGTTTTAGTCACACTCATTTAAGCGGAACAGGCGTACCCGATTATGCAGATTTATTGTTTTTACCATTTGTTGGAGAAACTGTAACAGAAAAAGTAGCTTTTGATAAAACTAAAACAAAAGCCTATGCAGGATATTTTGAGACGTACTTAAATGAGGATAAGATAATAGCGCAATTAAGTACAGCTGCACATTCTGGTTATCACAACTATATTTTTGATACTGAGAAAGAAGGGAAAAGACAACTAAAAGTTGATTTAAGATACCGAGACAAGCTAAAAGACGTAGCTTTTGAAAAAGTAGATGATTACACGATACAAGGAAAGCGAATTTCTAAAGCCTGGGCAGAAGAACAACACTTCTATTTTTACTTTAAAACCAAACAAAAAATTGTTTCTATTGATTTTTACAATAATTTATATCACATAAATTTCGGTAACCAGATTGACAGCTTAGAAATTAAAGTAGGTATTTCTTCGGTAGACATTAATGGCGCAATCAAAAATTTAAATCAAGAAATAAACCATTGGAATATCTTAAAAACAAAAGCTGAGAATCAAACCGCTTGGAACAAAGAACTTTCTAAAATACAAGTAAGCAATTTTGATAGCGAACACGATACTATTTTTTACACAGCCCTGTATCACTCCTATTTAAACCCAAATATTTTTTCTGACGTAGATGGAAGATACAGAGGAATGGATAATAAAATTTATACAGATAAAAATCATACACAGTACACCGTTTTTTCTTTGTGGGACACTTTTAGAGCTACACATCCACTTTTCACGTTAACACAGCGAGATAAAACGGTAGATTTTATAAACACTTTCTTAAACCAATACAAACAAGGTAGAAAATTACCAATTTGGGAACTTGCTGGAAATTATACAGGATGTATGATTGGCTACCATGCTATCCCCGTTATTGTAGATGCTTATAATAAAGGAATTAGAAATTTTGATGCTGAATTAGCACTTGAAGCAATGGTTGCAATTGCTAAGGAGGACGAGTTAGGGAAACATACTTACGCTAAAAATGGCGTTTTAGAACAAGGTGATGAGCCAGAGTCTGTTTCTAAACAATTAGAGTATGCGTATGACGATTGGTGTATTGCCGTTTTTGCAGATAGCCTAGGAGATTCAGAAATTGCAAATGAATTTTATTATAGGGCGTTGACGTATAGAAATAGTTTTAACGCTCAAAACCAATTTATGCAACCTAGAATTAACGGCGGTTTTGCTAGTAATTTTAAACCAAAAGAAGTTACGTTTAGTTTTACAGAAGCAAATTCTTTTCAGTATTCTTTATTTGCACCGCAAGATATTACTGGCTTAACAAAATTGTTAGGCGGTAGAAAAGGACTTGAAAATTGGCTCGATAAACTGTTTACAACAAGCTCAGATTTGGAAGGAAGACACCAATCTGATATTACAGGACTAATTGGACAGTACGCCCATGGAAATGAACCTTCGCATCACATGGCGTATTTATATAATTATACAGACGCACCACATAAAGCTAATTACTATGTAAATAAAATATTAACCGAGCAATATTGGAATGCACCAGATGGATTATCTGGAAATGAAGATTGCGGACAAATGAGTTCTTGGTACGTTTTATCTGCCTTAGGTATGTATTCTGTAACGCCGGGTAAAAGTTATTTCGACCTCTCTGCTCCTATTGTCAATTATGCAGATATCTCTTTAGAAAATGGTAACCATTTTGTGGTTGAAACAAAAAACAGATCAAAACAAAATATTTACGTTCAAGAAATACTGCTGAATGGTAGCAAGTTTAATCAATTATTTATAGAAACAAAAACCATACTAAAAGGTGGAAATTTAACCTTTGTTTTTGGATCAGAACCTAGTAATAGCTTAGTCGCATACAAAAAAGCTAATTCACAAATTAACGATGAGCAATTTGTTTCTATACCTACATTTTCTGTAGATAAAAGAAGTTTTACAAAGCCCTTTGAAATTACTTTATCCAATACAAATAAAGATACTATTGTTTATTTCTACACTAACGAAGGTGGAGAATCTATACAAAAAGTGTTTAATTCTGAAGAACCAATAGTTGTGAGCGAAACATGCCAAATCTCGGCTTTTGCTCTTAAAAATGGTTTAAAAAGTAAAACGGTAACGGCTAGTTATGCTAAAATAGATAACAGATATTCTGTAGAAATTATTGGTAATTATGATAATCAATATAATGGTGGTGGACCAAGAGCTGTAATTGATGGAGTTGAAGGAAAAAACAATTATAAAACAGGAGAGTTTCAAGGTTTTCAAGGTCAGGATGTTACATTTATTATAGATCTAAAAAAGAAGAAAAAAATTAAAAGTGTAGAAGTAGGAATTTTGCGTGATATTAACTCATGGATTTTCTTTCCGAAAACGGTAGAAGTCAGTTTCTACAAGAAGAATTTAGATAAATTTAGAATACTAGAAGCACGGAGTGTTATGGATAACGCTCAAGATGATTACCACAACCCTAAAAAAAGAAATATGAAATTTAGTTTCGACAAAAAAGCAAGATACATTAAAGTGACCTTAAAAAATTATGGTGAATGTCCAGATTGGCACTTGGGCGCAGGCGGAGATACTTGGATTTTTGTGGATGAGATTAAGATTAAATGATTAATCACTTTCAATCCAACTCGTAATAGATTCATCCAAAGGTTTAACAGATGGCGAAATTGTTTTCTCTAGCTCACCTTTCTCGTTAATTAAGAATTTTTGAAAATTCCATTTAATTTCTTCTGTCTTGCCAGTTTCTTTGTTTGTGGTTAAGTATTTAAAAAGTGCTGTTTTGTTCTCTCCTTTTACTACCACCTTCGCCATCATTGGGAAGGTTACGCCGTAATTCAATTGGCAAAACTCAGCAATCTCTTCGTTACTTCCAGGCTCTTGTTTCATAAAATCATTAGCTGGAAAACCAATAATTACAAAATTTTCGTCTTTGTATTTCTCGTATAACGCTTGTAAATCCTCATATTGTGGTGTTAGTCCGCACTTAGAAGCCGTATTCACTATCATCACTTTCTTTCCTTTTAAAGATGCTAAATCGAAGCTTTCGTCATTAATATCTGTTACTTTAAAATCATAGATTGTAGTTTGTGCAGAAGAAATTCCTCCGATAAAAATGACAATAAATAGTATAAACGATTTCATAAGTTTTCTTGTTTAAATATAGAATAGAAACGATTACAAACTTAATATGTTCGACTGTGTTTGGCTTAAAAGTCACACTTAGGTTTATTTTTTGAATTTAAGCCTTAAGAAATGTGAATGTATATCGATTTTTATACGAACCAGAAACCTGCTATCCACTATAGTTTATTGCCATTAAATAAATACTTGCTAACCGTTTAGTTCGCTTCTAAAGTCGCAACCTAACCCACAAGCAAGTCTAAAATTAAGAGCAATAAAGCTGCCGTTTCTATCAGGGGTAAAAATCTTTTCTACAAAAACTAATTACCTCACTTCCACAATGCTTCTTTTTAGAGTAGGAAAATTTAAAAATCACAGATAAAAAAAAGTCCCACAGAAAACTGCAAGACTTTAACAAATTTTATTTAGGATGTTTAAACGTTAAATAAGAAGTGCATAATATCACCATCGTTAACCACATAATTTTTCCCTTCTACTTTAAATTTCCCAGCTTCTTTAACGGCATTTTCAGAGCCTAAAGTTGTAAAATCGTCGTATTTCATTACTTCTGCTCTAATAAAACCTTTTTCAAAATCTGTATGAATCACACCAGCAGCTTGCGGAGCTGTTGATCCTTTTTTGATCGTCCATGCTCGCACTTCTTTTTCTCCTGCAGTAAAATAAGTGTCTAAGCTTAATAACTTGTATGCAGATCGGATTAATCTATTTACACCAGGTTCTTCTAAACCAAGCTCATCCAAAAACATTTTTCTTTCCTCGTAAGATTCAAGCTCTGTAATATCTGCTTCAATACCTGCGCCAATTACTAAAACTTGTGCATTTTCGTCTTTCACAGCTTCTTTCACCTGTTCTACGTAAGCGTTACCGTCCTTCACAGAAGCTTCGTCTACATTACACAAGTACATTACAGGTTTTGCTGTAATTAAATGGAAAGCTTTAACAAAAGGCAATTCGTTTTCTTCAAACTCAACAGACCTTGCAGATTTTCCTGCTTCTAGTGCTTCTTTAATCTTAAGGGCAACATTATTTTCTTTAACAGCATCTTTATCTCCACTTTTCGCAGCTCTTGCTAAAGAATTAATCTTCTTATCTATTGTTTCTAAATCTTTTAACTGTAATTCAAAATCAATAACTTCTTTATCTCTAATTGGGTCTACAGATCCATCTACGTGTACAATATTTCCATCATCAAAACAACGAATAACGTGTATAATTGCATCTGTTTCTCTAATGTTTGCTAAAAACTGGTTACCTAGTCCTTCTCCTTTAGATGCACCTTTAACCAAACCAGCAATATCTACAATTTCCATTGTTGTAGGTACAACTCTCTCTGGATTTACTAAGCTTTCCAATTTCTCCAAACGTTCATCCGGAACTGTGATAGTACCAACATTAGGTTCTATTGTACAGAAAGGAAAATTTGCAGATTGCGCCTTAGCGTTAGACAAGCAGTTGAAGAGTGTTGATTTTCCAACATTAGGTAAGCCAACTATACCACATTTTAAAGCCATGTTTCAATTTTTTTTTAGAGGTGCAAATTTAATTAATAAAGAATTAAGGATTGATTAAATGATAAATATTTCAGTTTTTATTTTAAATCAGAAACAAAAAAGCATTTCTATCCAATCTTAAGCGAATCAACTGCTCAGATATTAAAAAGCTAAAGCACGTTATTTTAAGCTATAAAAAGTACCCTCTTCTGTAATTTCCATTTTTACCAACTCCCAACAAATAAATAAGATCAACAGCTTGTCTATGTCTCCTTTTTTTATTTGCATTAGCTTATAAAGTCTACTTAATGTACACTTCTCATATTTTTCTAACTGTGCTAATAAGAGTTGCTCATTCTCACCAAACTCTTGAGGTTTAGCTGTTTTTCTTTTTTGTTCTTTCCAAACGCCAATTAAAATTTTGTTGGCGAGTAATGTATGGTCTTTACTACGTACATACGTTTTTAAGATACCGTTTTCGTCAAAGGATTTATGCGGTTTGGTTTCGCTTTCTTCTACAATTATTTCAAGAACAAGCTTGTGTTTTTCTTCCCAAACGTGTGATGTAAAAGGTACAATAGGCTTACAATATATTTCTGAAGCAGCTTGTATCATATGAAACTCTTCTTCTGGATTAATTCCTGTTACTTTACCGTTATCTTTCACACCAATAAGGAGTCTACCGCCATCTGTATTGGCAAACGCAGCGAGTGTTCTTGCAATTTTTTTAGAATCATCAATCCTAAATTTAAAATCTTGCGTTTGGTGTTCACCTTCTCTAATATATGATTTCAGGGTATCCATAGGTGTACAAAGATAGCAAAGGACAAGACAAGAAATGTTCTCTTATACCATTTTTGAGAATTCAAGTATATCGTTGGCCATTTTAACCCAAGTATTCTCTTTTTTCTCTAGTTTAATATTGGCAGACATCTCTTCTTTCAGCTTCTTCTCAAAATAATATTTGATTACCTCTGCCAATTGCTCTGCGGTTCTTTCTTTTACCACTAAACCTGTTTTTCCTTCGGCAATAGTTTCTTTTAATCCTCCAACATCCGTTACAATTAAAGGAAGGTTAAAATGATTAGAAACTGCGGTAATCCCAGATTGTGTGGCCGTTTTGTAGGGCAACACACAAACGTCAGCAGCATTAAAATAAGTTGCAACATCATTATCTGCTATAAACTTGTTGTGAAACGTTACACTATCTTCTAAACCTAATATCTTTATTTGATTCATGTAAACGCTCACATCTCCATACACCTCACCTGCAATTAAAAGATGAAAACTGTTATCTAGTTTAGAAATTGATTCTATCAAAAGATCCAAACCTTTATAATCGCGTATTAAACCAAAAAACAAAACAACCTTACCCTTATTGCTGATATTAAGGGTTTTACGCGCTTCAATTTGAGAGGTGTTGTTCTCGTACTGAGCATAAACGGGATGCTTTACTTCTAATACTTTAGCTTTATTTTGAAGTGTTTCAATATCTTTTTTTACTGCAGAAGAAAGTGCAACAAAGCCATTGCTTCTCTTTAAAAAATAGGATGTAAAAGGTTTATCTATGAATTTTTTTTCGTGTGGAATTGCATTATGAACAATAGAAATAACTTTTGTTGTCTTGCTTAGTCTACCGGCAACGTATCCTAATGATGGAGCCATAAAAGGCATCCAATAGCCAACAATAAGTAAATCTGGCTGGTATTCTCTTATTTCTCTAGCAGTTTTTATATAAGAAAATGGGTTAATACTGTTTAGTATTCGGTTAGATTCAAAGTTTATTGCGTTATCATCTTCTACAAATTGTGTTTTACCAGGAAATAGAAAATTTGGATATTGCGTAGTAAAATTAAACGCCTTGATTTCATGCTCAGATTTAAAGGCATTAAAAAGTTGCTCGTTAAACTGAGCTATACCTCCTCTAAATGGATGGAAAACAGATAAAAAAGCTATTCTCATATACTTAAACTACTCTTTCTATGGCTTGTACAACCTGTTCAACTGATAGATCGTACATACAGCTGGTTTTTCTGCAACATTGTGTTCCAAAGTAACAATCACAGCCAGTTTTTGGTTCTACAATCTCACCTAATTGCATAAGGTTAAACTCGTTTTTATTAAAGATATTATTCATTAACACAATTTTTGTTTGTACTGCTAGCGCCAAATGCATAGCCATAGAAACTTGTGTAACAATTAATTGAACATTACTACAAAGTGCAATAAATTCTGGTAAGGAGTAAAAAGTTCTATATCCTGCACCAGTAGAAAGCGCTATGAGTTGGTTTTTGTCATGTTCTTCTTCACCACCTAATAGTATAACGCGATATCCTTGTGTATGTAACTGTCGAATAAGGTCTTCCCAATAACTAACTGGCCACAAGCGAGTTTTCCAGCGTTTACCACAACCTGTATTTAACCCAATTACAGGTTTTTCACTGTTTGGTAAGGATGCAACTTGCATAACTTCTATTTGCATTTTTTCTTTCAATGCTTTACTTTGGTTAATGCCGTACTTTTCGTCTTGGTAGTTTAATTCACAGATATCAAATATCTCCGTTACGTAGTCTTTTGTGTTTGCTTTAGAAATAGAATCAAATAAACCGGTGATAATTTTTTGCTCGGCAGCTTTATTATATCCAATAATATGGTTGTTTTCGAAACCGTATCCTAATTTTTTATCTGCTTTTATTTCATTAGACAGAATACACGCTTCTTTATCTTTATCTAGGTTAATTACAAGGTCAAAGCTTTGTTTAGCTAATGTGAAAAGCTGTTCTCCACTGTAAGTAAGTATGGTATCTATACTTTTCCTTTCTAGTATATCTGGACTGTGGGTTAGCCAAGTTATTTTAGAATTAGTATATTTTTTTCGCAGTGCGGAAATAATTGGAGTTGTACGAACAACATCACCTAAGGCGCCTAATTTTATAATTAAAATGCGCGTTTCTATTGGTGAATAATGGTTGCAATTATCACATTGAACGCCGTGTTCTTTGTTGGGTAAACACGGTATATCATTCCTAAAGTGAGAACAATCAAATTTTATTTGGGAAAACTCCATAAGCTGAAAGGCGAATATAAGAAGAAGCTGTTGTTGTTTTAGAAATTATGTGAAATTTTACTCTTTTCCGTAATTCAGGAGCTTGTAATATTTTTCTGTTCCCTTAGAAATATCTAGGGTGTCAAAGTTATTTATTTGTAAATCTTTAAAATAGAGATTAACCAATCCTATTCCATTGGCATAAACTTCGTATTTTCTTTTGTAATCAATAAGAGATAGGAAGTCGGACTGCTCCACTACCAAAGTTGAATCAAAGGTGTATCCATTTATTGTTTTGGGTTGATGAATTTGATCGTAGTAGCAATCTAGTTCTTCTTGTGTATTAAATGCATTAGCATCCCACTCTTTTGAATTTGAAATAGCAAAAGTGAGTTTAATCCTACGTTGATTTTCTTCTACTAATTCGGCTCTACCATCATCTATAATGGTTGTCCATAAATCTAAGTTTTGGTATTCTTGAAAAACAGGATTATATACTTCTCTGTAAAAGGCATGAGCATTTCTACCTTGGTTATCTTCTATAATTTCTCCAACTCTAGTTCTAAGTCGATAAATTGTGGTATCGTGTTGTGGATTTAAGTTTTCGTCGTGCGTAATATGCGTTACTTCATATTCTAAAAACCTACCTTGTTCTAAACCAAAATATGTATAACCAAAATAAGGTGCTTCGATTTCTTCTTTACAGGAAAAAAGCAATAAAGCCAGTGTTATGAAAGTAAGAATTGATTTTATCATATGTTGTTTAACGCAAAAAAGAATAAAAAAGTTGTTATTCGTTCGGACTTTTTCCGGCTTGTTTAAGTTTACTCATATGATTTTTGAGCGTTGCGCCTTTTAATTCTTTCCCTTTATAGAAATATTTTCTACCAATTTCCTGACCTTGATTATTGTAAGTTAGCCACCAGCCATGTTTTTTTTGATTTTTAAAACGGAGTACAAATTGTTTTTGTCCGTTAGGATGATATTTATTGACTACACCATCTAATGAATTATTCTTATAGTTCCCATCCATTTTCTTTATTCCATCTGGAAAGAACTCAGAAGTCGGACCATCTAACACATCATTTTGATAAGTCAATGTTTGCATAATAACCGTTCTTTTATCTTGTAATTGTTCGGGTACGTAATAAATTGTTTTTAATCCGTGCAGTTTTCCATCCACATACGTTTCTTTAAAACTAAGGCGTTCAGAAGGACCGTAATGTGTCCAAACAGAATCTTTGATTTGATTTCTGTATATACCAAAAGACATCAGTTTACCGTTTTCGTGGTACATATATGCTTCTGATCTTGTTGCGTTTTCTCCGTGTATAATAATCGCCTTTATTCTATCGTTAGGATATTTATAGACAAACTTACCTACCGGTATATCATCTTTAAATTGTCCTTCGTATTGAAGAACAGATTTTCTCTCGTATTTTTTTGCCCATTTTCCTTGCTTTCTACCTTGGCTATCTATTTGGTTTATTTGCGCAAATAAACCCAAAGAAAGAAACGTAGATAAAAATACTATACTTAAATTTTTCATTGTTCTCTTACTATATGTGTTGCAAATTCAAAAAGAGAATTAAAATGATAATCTGCTTCTACGGTTAACTTCTCTTCTGTGCGAATGGCAGCAGTTTTCATGCCAAGATTTTTTCCAAACATTAAATCTGAATCTGTATCTCCTACCATAATCGACTTAGAAAAATCAATTTCAGGAAAGTCTTTTTTCGCTTGCATTGCCATTGCAGGATTTGGTTTTCTAGTGTTGTTCTCTTTAGATTTTAAATCTGTACTAAAATACACCTTATCTAGTTTTCCGCCTGCTAACTTAATTCTCTCATGCATATAAGCGTGAACATCTAAAAGGTTACCTTCTGTCATGATTTCTTTACCCACACCTTGCTGATTGGTAACAACAAGAACGCGATCAAAAAACGTTTTGAATAACGCAAACGCATCTGTGGCCAGCGGGTTAAACTCAAACTCCTCTACCGTAGTAACGTATCCATTCATAATACGTTTATTAATTACTCCATCACGATCAAGAAAGAGTGTCCAATGTTTATCTACATAAAGCAGGTTAGAAAAATCCATTAAATTTCTTTTTCTATGAGGTACATATTTCGACTACTCGAATTTCTACCAATTAATTCAGACACAAACCCGGCTAAGAAAAATTGAGTACCAATGACCATTGCAATTAGAGCAATGTAAAACTCAGATCTATTTGATAAACGAATAGCTGCTGTATCAAAGAAGAGTTTATCAATTCCCATATAAAAAATCAATCCAAATCCGAGAATGAAAAGTAAAGTGCCTACTGCACCAAAGAAATGCATGGGCTTTTTACCAAACTTACCCATAAAAACGACAGTTAATAAATCTAATGGACCATTAACAAAACGATTTAAACCAAATTTTGTAGTACCATATTTTCTTGCCTGATGTTGAACAACTTTTTCGCCAATATTTGTAAACCCTGCAAATTTAGCCAGTGGTGGAATATATCTGTGCATATCTCCATAAACCTCAATACTTTTAACCACAGCATTTTTATACGCCTTTAAACCACAGTTAAAATCATGTAAATAAATACCTGTTAATCTTCTGGCTGTCCAATTATACAATTTTGTGGGAATGGTTTTAGAAATAGGATCGTATCTTTTCTTTTTCCAACCCGAAACCACATCAAAATTATCTTCTGTAATCATTTTATATAAACCAGGAATTTCGTCAGGAGAATCCTGAAGGTCAGCATCCATGGTAATCACAACATCTCCTACTACAGCTTCAAATCCTTTTTGCAAGGCTGCAGATTTTCCATAATTGCGCTGAAACTTTATACCGCGTACATTCTCATCTTTTTCTTTGAGCATTTCTACTACGTCCCAAGAACCATCTTTACTGCCATCGTCAATAAACATAATTTCGTATGTAAATTGCTGCTCAGTCATTACCTTTAAAATCCATTTATGTAGCTCTGGAAGGGATTCTACTTCATTAAAAAGAGGAACTACAATAGATATTTGTTTTTTAACACTCATGGTAAAGCAAAGATATAAATGTTAACCAAATGTTTATTTTAAATGACTTATTATTTCAACTTCAACCTTCTTTCTCTATTTTTACTGTATGAAGAAGATTATCCTTACGTTTTGGGTCTTATTGACTTTCCTTAATTTCGCGCAAGATTTCACTTACTTTTCGATAGGTGATACCTCAGATGTTGCCATTACGGGTACAGGTGGTGTTTGTATTATGGGAGGAGGAACTGAAGATGATACTGCTATGCAATGGTTTTTAAATAAGGCACAATCTGGAAATGTATTAGTTTTAAGAGCTTCTGGAAGCGATGGTTACCAAGATTATTTCTACAATCAACTGGGTGTTAATTTGGCATCTGTTGAAACACTTGTTATGAACAATGCAAACTGTGGTTCTCATCCTTTTGTGTTAGACAGAATAAGTAAAGCAGATGCTATATGGTTTGCTGGTGGAGATCAATTTCTATATAAATCTTACCTAAAAGGTACGGCTGCAGAAGATTTAATTAACGAACATATAAATGTAGAAAATCAAGTAATTGGTGGTACAAGTGCTGGAATGGCGATTCAAGGAGAATATTATTTTGACGCTCAAAATGGAACAATAAGCTCACAAACAGCTCTTAACAATCCGTTTGATCAGAACCTAACACTCGATAACAACTTTTTAGAAAACGACTACCTAACTAATTTAATTACAGATACCCACTTTGATAGTCCGGATAGAAAAGGAAGAATTTCTACTTTTTTAGCTCGACTAGTGAACGATAATCAAGAACGCGTTTTTGCCATTGCATGTGAAGAGTATACAGCTATTTGTATTGAAAATAATGGAATTGCAACGGTTTATGGAGGTTATCCAGAGTACGACGACAAAGTCTATTTTATCCAAACCAATTGTGAAGGATACGGTTATCCAGAAGTAATTGAAGCAGGACAACCACTAACATATACTAATAACCAAAAAGCCTTACATGTATTAGAAATGCAAGCTACTACTACAGGTACTGCAACGTTCGACTTAACGGATTGGGTTACTTCTAATGGAGGAAATTGGCAAAACTGGTACGTTTCTAACGGTCAATTATTTGAAACAAGCGGACAAGCTCCAAACTGCACTTTATCAAGTTCCAAACCGAGTAATCAAACAACATTGAACTATTCTGTAAGCGAATCACACCTACTCTTTAATCAAATATGCGATGAAATCATATTGTACTCAACCGATGGAAAAGTGCTTAGAAGGTCTATACAAACTAATCAGATTTCAATTTCTGGATTGGAAAAAGGACTAATTTTAGTACATGCTCATAAAGATGATACACGCATTTGTTCAAAATGGTTCAATTACTAAACCTGGATTTTTTTGTTTGTGTTATTTATCAATTTATTTAAACTTAAACCAGAAATAATAGCCAACAGTACATAAATTGAGAAGAAATATAATCCAACTAATACCCTACTATCGGTTTCGACTCCCACATTTATTTCCGAAAAGGAAAAATAACTCACAAAAGTAGCTGCAACAAATACATCCAACATAGAAAACTTAGTAAAATAAGCCAACACCTTTCTAAACCGTGTATTCTTTTTTACAGAATAAAATAGAAAAATAAAACTTGCACATAATTTAATAAAAGGCACTACCATTGAAAAAGCTGCAATAATTAGTGCAATCGGAATATTGCCCTTTTTCCAGAGCGTTTCAACCAAATCAAAAATACCCTTGTTTTGATAGAAAAAATACATTCGATCTGCATACACTTTCTCAAAATTAATACTTGATGAAGGAATCCATTTTTTTAATTGCTTAATCCCTTTTGCAACATATGTATCTAATCCTAAAGATTGAACTAAAGCATTTTGTTCAATGCCTTCTGTTGTAGACATAAGCTCTAGAGCGTCAACTTCTAAACGTATTGATAGATTATCTTTATATGCTTCAAGTTCTAGTACTGGCGAAAATAAACCTAGTACCAAAAAGGCAAGTGCTGCGGTTAGCAAACCAAAAGATAAACCAAACCATTTATTAGTGTGGTGGTAAATAAAATAAAACAGTAAGCAAGAAAACAAAATTATACATGAAAATATCCAGCCAAAATAAAGCGCTTCTTGATAATGATTCTCGGCATTTGTTAATAGTTCGGCATACTTAGCAGCTTTTGTATTCCAAAGTAAATCTCCTACCATTGGTATAGCTTCGGTTATATTCAGTAAACGATCATTAAAGTCTAAAATTTCGGCTATTTTTGTTTTATCTACTTTATAGAAAGATGCATTTCGTATTACTTTTTCTGCAAAGAAGCTGCTTACTAAAAGCGTACAAATAGATAAAATAATACCTGGATAAATAGAGAATTTTTTCATATGCAAAAGATATGTAAAAAATAAACAATTTACCCAAAGCACTTCAATTTTTAATTCGAATCGTTTACCCTATTCTGCTTTACGTACTTATTCATTTTACAGTAATTATAAAAATAGATATCAATTTAAAATTGATTCAGGGTATCTTTATGTTAATCTGGGCAGCATTAGAATATTACTTTTTCTTTTCTCAACGGAAAAATTAAAAAAAATGATTCTTTAGCTTACATATACCTTATTAATGAATTAGAAATGAAAGTGGGTTTTGATAGTTATTGGGTTTAAATTGTAGAAAGTTCAGCACTACTGGTCTTATGGATTATTTTGCGAGTATTGGTCCGTTTTTCATGAAAATTAAAACGGCAGAGAAAGAAATAATTTCCCTGCCGAACAATGTTCTACTTACTAAAGCAATTAAGATTATCTCAAAGAGCTAGCTTTTAATGAATTTTATTCTGCGTTCGCCAATCTGAATGAAATACATGCCTTTGTTTAAATCTGTTACGTCAATTTCCTTAACATAATTCCCTGAAAGCACTTTTTTACCTAACTGATTGTAAATAGTATAGACAGTATTTTCATCAATGTTTAGAAAATGAATTTTGTTCTTTACAGGATTTGGATAAAGTTTAATTTCATTTTGAATATCTGTATCTTCAACTCTAGCAACATTTTGGTTAGACACAAAAAAGTGATCAAACCCTACTTCTGTAACATTTGGAGATAATTCTTGGTCTTCTGTAAAAATGTTTATTTGCATATTGGCTGTTGGCGTTATAAAATCTGCAACGCGAATAGATTTGGAAACCCACATACCTTCTGTATTTGGATCAGGACCTTGTTTTTCTATTACAACAGAGCTTAAACCGTTACTTAATGTAATTAAAAGCGTATCATTTTCTTGTTGAGGACCGAATCTACAAACCCAAAAACGTTCATAATTAATATGCGGATCCGTGAATCCAGTTAAGTCAAATACGGGAGACGTTAAAGAAACGCTTCCTTCTGTAACATGGTCATTTACATTTGCAACGATTGTTCCATTTCCTGTTACCCAAGCTTGCTCTCCACAGTCTGCACCGCTATCTCCATAAGGGTTGGTATTCAAACCTGGTGCACCATGACCAATAGGAATTGTTCTCACAAAAATACCTTGTGTAGCAGTTGCTACGGCTGTCCACCCAAAATCAAATGAAAAATCATCGTAAATACCTTCTTCTAGTATTATTGTAATAGAATTGGTACTTGCATCAATTACTTGATCTAAGCACACAGTTTGATATCCCCAGTTACCAACGGTTAGCGTATAGTTTACTTCGTAATACAAATCAAAACTTGCTTCTCCAGCGCCATCACTTGCACCATCTAATGTGATAAGGTTGTTCTTCAGGCGCACATCTGCATCGAAAATAGGCGCATTATTTGCGTCTAGTACTTCTATCGTTATAGAAAATGGATCTATAGGTACAAGCTGCACATCTTGAAGAACTGTTGTTCCCTGCGAAAAAGTGGTAGGAATTGTCTGCGTTTCAAAAGAATATTTTGTGTAGGTAACGTTTCTAGTTGCATTTTGCGCAATACCACCTTTATAAAATCCAGAAAGATCGCTAAACTCTGTCTGGTTATGATTTTCTATTGTAACCTCAACGTCATTAATAGTTGCACCTGACACTGCATTGGTTATCGTACCTTCAATTTTTGCTGCTGGCGTATAGGTTGGACTAAGAATAAATAAACCATAATCAATATCCGTAGCCAGTAAAGTTCCCGATTCAAAATAAGGATAAGCACCCCAATTACCAATGGTTGAAGATGAAGTACCTGGATAGGTATCATAATTTCCTACCTCAATCAAATTAGTAGGGTCAGATATATCGTGAATAGTAATACCATCTGCGTAATAAGATGTAACAAGATAATCTCCTAATACATGTGCGTTATGCGGAATGGTTTGTGTACCGGGATTGGATTGAATTTTATCCACTTCAACAATATTTGCCGGATCCGATACATCAAAAGAACCAATATAAGAATCACTTACTTCATCGGTTGTAAAAACATAATCTCCATCATCGCTGAGCCAAATATTATGTGAAAAACTGGTAGCTGTTTCTTTGGTGCCAAGTAAAACTGGATTGCTTTTATCAGTAACATCTACTATAGAAATAAAACCATCAAAAATATGTGCAAGATACATGGTGTCATTTCTTACGTAGCCGTCATGACAATACCAGTTGTCAAATTCTCCAACTTCTGTCGGATTCATTGGGTCTGTTGCAACATCTAGCATAATAACACCACCATTTCCTCTGTTTGCGCCAAAGATATAGCAGATCCCATTTTCATCTATCCAGAGATTGTGAGCAGAAGACCAAAAGTCGGCACCTGTATCGTACCAATTTGTTATAGGTAAATTTGTATTTGAAGGTAAACCTGTTAAATCAATAATCAACAAGCCATCATCAGCTTCTGTTGTTACATACGCATAATCACCAAATGTCTTTAAATCACGCCAAACGCTTTCCATTCCTTGCGTCCAAAATACCTCTTGTGGGTTTGAGGGAGTAGTAACGTCTACAATTGAAACCCCTTTCCTTGCACCTACTAAGGCGTATTCGTTGTTGAGTTCATCCGTATAGCCCCAAATATCATTTAGCTGGGTAGCGTGTAAAGCATTATAATCTACAAGCGAAACGCTGTCTATGTTTAATTGCGACCAACTCGACAAAGAAAAACAAGTAAGCAAAAGAAGAAGAAATATTTTCATAAAAGTAAAGATAATGAAAAACGTCTGGCTAATAACCAGACGTTTAAATTAAAGTATAAATAATCCTGCGAGGATAAAAATTAAAATAATTACTAAATACTGCCAAATATCTAAAAAGTAATTACTGTATTTCTTTATAAACTCGTCGAATCTCATCTGCGATTATAAGTTTTGAAGTCGCTCTAAATTCACCTTTTGTTTTTGTCTTAATGCTTCTTTTTGATTGAATACCTCGCGTGTTTGTTCTATTTGCTGTTTCAGCTCTGCCTGTTTATTATTTAGCGTTTCTATTTCTTCGCTTAGCTCTGTTTTTTCTTTTTCAAGTGATTTCATACCTTCTTGTAATTTTTGAATCTTCTCTTGTTTTTAACTATTTTGGCGTCAGCTTTGGTAATGTTTTTTTCTGCTTTTGATCTTTCTTTTCTAGTACCTTGTTCTTCTTTTACGAGGTCTTCTAAATTATCTCCTGCATCTTCAACAACTTTTGTAGTTGCATCTAAACTTTTATTTAAGAAAGTACTGTAGTATTGCTTTACAAAAGTTCTGAGGATATTTTTAGCTGCTGTAGCTTCTAGCGCGTCTGTTTTTGAACTAAAATAAACATCTAAACCTGGAGCCATCCATAAACGCAAGTGATTTCCTTCTCCATCTTCCTTTACTAAAAGCGTATAAACTAAAACGCTTTTCAGAAATTATGATATTCGTTAACTCATCACCTGTAATCAAACCATTTGAAGACTTTAGTTTAAAGTCAAATTTATTTTCTAAAAAATCTTCAAACTCTTTCAAGATATCTTTAGCTTCTCCTTGAACCATTATTTCAAAACCGTTTCTCAATTTGTTTTGAAGCATGTAGTTGTTCTCATTTACTTGTAAAGAATTAGGAACTTATATGTTTGTTTGAGCTTGAGTTAAAGTAGTAATTGCGAATGCAACTAGTGTAATTAATTTTTTCATTTTTTAAATTTTAGAATATGTTTTTCATGTTTTAAACTACTTACGTACCAAATTAAATTGTAGTTCTTTTGCCGTTCGAAATTAACAAGAATAAAGTTAAATGAACTCCGTTTTTAATTAATTTCTAATAATTTGAATAATTTATCCTTTTCTAAAAATGATGTGCATCAAACTCTACAAACGTCATGAATTCAATTTTCAATGAAAGTCGTTCTTTAGCATCACTTAAAACCAATCTGCCTGCTTTTTTTCTCGGAGTTGGATATACACAGAAGAATTTGAAATCTGTAAACTCATCACACAGAAGTAACATATCTGCCAAACGCTCACGCACATTTTTTGGAGAAGTATCAAAATCTAACCCTTTAACAATTATTTTTTTGTCTTTACTATACAAATCTAAACGAACAGGTGTTTCTGTTTTGCGTTTTACTTTATTAGATAAAATATTCCTTCTAAAATCAATGTATCGGTTTCCATTGCAATGCGCTTTCCATCTATGGTAAAAACTCTTTTTTACTGTTTTTACTTTTACAGGCTTCTCGCCCAGCAATTGCTGTATTAATTGTTGGTGCGTATCTTCATCCATCCACGCATTAACGGAAACGGGTAAAGAATATCTTATGGTTTTTTTTGACAGTTTACTTACTCTATTCAATTCTTGTTCACTGTAGGTAGGATCAAAAAGTAGTAAATCTTTATTGGCATTTCTGTATTTATCTACCTGCTGTTGAAATGATTTTAAATGTCGGCGAATAGATAAAAACGTATTTCTGTGTAGCACATCGTTTAACAACTTTAGGCGTTTATCTGAAAGGTATACGCGTGGACCTTCGGAACCTGCTGTAAGCAGCGCTACCGACAAATGCTCGTCTGTTAAATTATTCGTTTTTATATATAAAACAGCGTAAAAAGAATCCATATCAAAGGTGCATTAAATAAGCGTTAAACGTTGCCATAACGTAGGTTTTAAATTTTGGATCGAAACAAGGACTAATCTCTTTCCACAGCTCATTTCTGCGCTCTGGAAATAAACTGAGCTGATGCTTTAAATCGATTTTAAAGCGTTCATCACACAAAGAAAAGAACTCTTCTAAAAAGCGTGGTAGATCTTCTTTAATGTAACTAAAGTAAAGTTTGTAAGCCGGCGAAGTTGCAAATTGTTGACTTAAAGAAATGGGATTAAAATGAAAAGACTCATAGTTGTTGGGCGGAATAGCATGGTAGACCACCCTATTTTTCTTTCCAGCAAGAATATACTTGTTGTTAACACCTCCAAATAGAGGAAAAACAGCCTCAAACAGTAAAATTTGAAAGAGTCTTTCCGGTTTTAAAAACTGATTAAACTTTCTTTTATTTTCCCACAAAGCATAATGCCATTCGTCTAGTTCAGTAACACCTTCTAAGGTTTCAAAACATAAATAAGTAGTACCGCGTAACGAAAACTTAGCAGTATCAAAGGTTTTAATCTTGAAATGCGCCAACATAAAGGAACGCAGGTAGTGTATAATTCTTACATTATCTGTAATCGGACACCACAACATATATTTTCTACCCTCTTCTGTTAAAAGAACAGTCGGTTCATTTAAAATACTTTTTGAAATTGTAAAAGGCCTTAACTCTTCCACTATTTCGCTGTGTTTTTAAGCATAGGAACAAAACTAAAATCGCCGAATTCTTCTTTTGAATAATCGTCTTCGCCATGTTTTACAATTTTTGTCATGATTTGTTTTTCACCATCTCCAATAGGAATAACTAAAATTCCGCCTACTTTCAGTTGTTTTAGCAAGTCGGTTGGAATAAAAGGAGCTCCGCAGGTAACTAAAATTTTATCAAAAGGAGCAAAACTTGGTTTTCCTTGGTAACCATCGCCATAAAATAGTTTGGCAGTATACCCAAGTTTTTGAATAAGCGGTTTTGTTTTTAAAAACAAATTGCGTTGTCGTTCTACACTAAATACTTTTACTCCTAATTCGCACAAGACACAGGTTTGAAAACCAGAGCCTGTTCCAATCTCCAGTACTTTTTCTTTTGGCTGTAACTGCAATAACTGTGTTTGAAAAGTAACGGTATAAGGATGTGAAATCGTTTGACCTTCTCCAATTTGAAATGCCATATTTGAATAAGCCTGATTTACAAAGGCTAGGTCGAGAAAAAAGTGACGCGGAACCTTGTAAAAGGCCTCCAACACATTTTTATCTGAAATTCCCATCTGCTCAAGTTCATCTACCAACTTCTTGCGCATTCCTTTGTGTTTAAAAGTATCTTCCATCCAGAACAAAAGTAAGCGAATGCGTGTTACCTTCGAAGAATTAAGTTTTAAGAATATTAACAATTAGTAAGTGAATAAATCATTTGTATTCCAATACGCTCGATTATCTTTGCTAGCTTTGAACAAAACACCGCAGTATGAAATCTTTTGATATACCCGAATTATATAAATCTGAAATAATTTCTAAGGTAAAATCTGCCAGAAAGCTTGAAGACCCAAGAAAAAGAGATTTTGCTCCAAGTTTACTTGATTTTGGAAATGTACGTTTCCTAATTGCCCGACATTTCGGTTTTTGCTACGGTGTAGAAAATGCAATAGAAATTTCTTACAAAGCTATTAGAGAAAATAAAGGAAAACGCATCTTTCTCCTTAGTCAAATGATACATAATCCTTTTGTAAATGAAGATTTGCAAGGTCACGGTATTTCTTTTTTACAAGACACTGAGGGAAACCAACTTATTCCGTTCTCAGAACTTAAAAAAGAAGACGTTGTAATCATTCCTGCCTTTGGTACAACGGTGGAGTTAGAAAATAAACTAACAGAATTGGGAGTTGATATCCAAAAATATAACACAACTTGTCCTTTCGTAGAAAAGGTTTGGAAACGCTCTGCAAAACTTGGAGAAGATCAACACACGATAATCATACACGGAAAAAATAACCACGAAGAAACGCGTGCTACGTTTTCGCATAGTAGTCAAAATGCACCTTCTATCGTTGTAAAAGATTTAGAAGAAGTAAAAATACTTAGAAAGTTTATATTAGGAGAATTGCCGATAACAGATTTTTATAAAACATTCGAAAATCAATTATCTACTAACTTTAATTTAGAAAAAGACTTTAATAAAGTGGGTGTTGTAAATCAAACTACTATGTTGGCTTCTGAAACACAAGAAATTGCTGATTTTGTCAAAACAGTTATGGTTGAGAAATTTGGCGAGGAAAATATTAAAGATCATTTTGCAGATACCAGAGATACGCTATGTTATGCTACAAACGACAACCAAAATGCAACGCTGGAATTAATGAAACAATCTGCAGACTTAGCAGTTGTAGTTGGTGGATATAATAGCTCAAATACTTCTCACATTGTAGAGTTGCTTGAAGAAAAGTTTAGCACATTTTTTATCTCTTCGGTAGATGAAATAAAAGAAGATAAAAGCATTCAACATTTTAACTTACATACTGGCAAAGAAGAAATAACGACTAACTTTATTACTAGCAAAGAAAAGCCAACTTTGATTTTAACAAGTGGAGCTAGTTGTCCGGATGCCATGATAGACGAAGTGTTGCTAAAAATCTTAGATTTTTTTCCAGGACACACACCAGTGGAAAAAGTGTTAGCTTCGTATTCTAAATAGACCAATTCTTGGCAAGTTAAGAAAGGTGAAACTAAAATGATTTTTTTGTGATTATCTCAGCTTAGTAAGCTCCTTTAAATCTTCTAATGAACCATTCTAAGCCGAATAGCGATACTATCAGCACAAAAAGCCATTTGTAGTCAATAAGGTCTACATATTTCTCAGATTCGTATTTTAACGGAGCAATATCTTTTCTGTTTTGCAAAGCATTATAATAATCGTTTATTTCTGAAAGTGTAAAAAACGATGCACCACTGTTTTCTGCGATTTGGTACAACAAGTTATGGTTAGCGCGCGTATCTAACTGTTCTAATTCTAATTTTTTAACCAAAAAATCACCCGACTTCTCTATCGATTTACCGTTGTAATTTGTTTTTGCTTTCCATTTGTATCTACCTGGTTTCAGCTCTCCCAACTGCGCAATGTAGTTTGTTTGCTGCGGAATGAAATCGTATTTAGAAAGCTTTTCCTTTTCATCCCAAACGGATAATTCAATTTTCTGAGTAACAATAGGTGCTAGATTATCATTGTAAAAAGCTGCATTAATTATTATAGCCTGGTTAGATACAAACTGAGAAGGAAGGGAGATACGTAAATTCGACGCATCGTTTTTTAAAACGAGATACTGAGTTGTTTTTGCTACTAATTCTTCAAAAGCTATATTTTCCTTCGTTTTTGCAAATTCGGCTAATTTCCATCTCCACAGTCCTTCTCCATAAAACACTCCGTATTTTAAATTATTTTGCTCTAAAAAGTAAAACAAAGGATCTTTTTTACTTACGTTACCCAAACGTTGAAACAACAATGTATTTACATTATTGGCGGTGGCTATTCTCCCATATTTTGTTTGAACTGGTGGAAAATAGTTAAACGCTTTCTGGAGAGTTTTACTCAATTCAAAAGAATTAAATTGTTCGTTTACTTTAGCTTGTACATTATCAAACTGACGCGTGTTTTGAACAGTTAATCCAATGGGTAACTTGTTTAACGTAGAACTAGTAGTACCAGGTGCAATAAAAAACCAAATGGGTTTATTACTACGAAGAATTTTATCTATTTCTGTACCGTATTTGTTAGCATCTGGCTGATGTAAAACAAGTAAATCATACTGATCTAAGTTTTGCTCAATTGAATTTAAAAGCGCCGTTTCTATAGATAAATTTACATCTTTCGACAACACACTTTTCAACGCACCTAAATCTGGGTGTGGACCGTCAGAAATAAGCAATATTTTACTTCTTGCATCTAATATCTCTATATAAACAGACCTGCTGTTGTTTAAAAAATTATATTCATTTTCTATCGGTTGAACCTCTACTGTATATTGTTTTACTCCTATGCTTTTGGCTTCTACTAAAAATTGAACGGTTTGTACGTCAAAATTAGTGTTGGCGTAAGTTATTTGTTTTTTTGCAATCTGTTTGCCTCCTTCTTTTAGGCTTATCCAAACAGTTTTTTTTCCAATTTTATTGGCTTCAACTGCAACTTCTATCGGAAATTTATTTCCTAAAAAGGCTATATCATTAGCAATTACATTCTGAATAAAATGATCTGCTTTTACCAAAGTATCTCCAACTCCAATTGTATAAATGGGTGTTAACGGTATTTTACCAGAACTGTAGATAGGATTTTTACCTACATTAAAGTTTCCATCTGTAATAAGCGTAATGGCACCGATATTTTTTTGGTAATATTTGTCTTGGATTAGTTCAAAAATAGAGGATAAATTACTTTCGGGTTCTTCAAACTCAATCGTTTTAAAACTAGCTGTATTTTTTCCATCAATAAAGTAGTTGATTACATCATACTTGTTTCCGTATAGTTGGTTAACTTTTTGTTCAAGATTAACAAGGCTATTTTTTACCTGATTACTGTCGGCATAATTTAGCATGGAGCCAGAATTATCTACCACATTTATTAGTATTGGCTTTTCTACTCTAAACTCATTGGATTGAAATAAAATACCAAGTAACAAAACACCAATTGCAAAAATACCTGCAGACCGTAAAGCAAATAATACTACACGAACACGGTTACTTAGCTCCTTTAACCACTTCTTTTTTTGATAAAACCAGAAACTTACAAGTATGCTTATGACTGCCCAAAGTGCGAGCCATCCTAAGGGAATATCTGTAATTATTTTTTCCATCCTATTCTAGTCCTTCTGTGTAGGCCTGAAGATAAGAGAAATACTCTGATAATTTTCCATCTTTGGTAGTTTCCGAACCTCTAGCAATAATATCTGTTGCATCATCGATTAATAAAGCAGGAAAGATGTGTTTAATTAATTCACTACCGAAATCTTCAGATGCGTCTCTCGGTAATTCGCAAGGTAGATTGTCTACAGCCATTACAGCGATAGTATTTTCTGCTTTGTAATCGTCTTCTTTCTCTGTTAGAGGATTATAACCATAAATAGGATCTGCAATAGTTGAAGGTCGGATCGTTGAGGCAACTGGACC
>ENA-OUOG01000966-OUOG01000966.1-marine-metagenome-genome-assembly--contig:-NODE-966-length-35081-cov-8.852331_pt1 | contig 35081 bp, 35 predicted proteins | sample MGYA00248635_ERZ508505 | MGnify/ENA primary metagenome ERZ508505 (study PRJEB26176, sample SAMN06267871) | marine metagenome | isolation source: Saanich Inlet, British Columbia, Canada | place: Pacific... | reverse complement strand
CGTCAACGCCGCCTCGATTTTACGTCGCGCTATGGCTATGCGCCCGATATGATCGACGCCGCGCAAGAGGCCTTCGTCATCTATGACCCCGAAGAGCTCGAAGATGCGATGCATGCCGCCCTTTTCACGCGTCCCAATGTGCACAAGCTGCGCCTGCGCCACGCGGGCGGCGCGCTTCAGTTCTCACTGCGCAACATGAAAATCCTGTCCCGCCTGATCGCACTGGGCGGCACCGGCCGCCTGACGCCCGAAATCTTTGCCAAGCTCGCCCGCGCGCGCCGGGAAGACCGTCAATATCTGCGCAATCTGCTGCGTCATCTAGATGACAAAGGCCGCACCAAGCTTGCTCATGCGCTTTGTAAAAATGTCACAACGCGCATGGACGGCGTTCCTGCGTTTGAGCGTCGCTTAAAGGGTCTGGAGACCCGTCTTGCCGAGCTTGAGGGCGCCGACAGCTAGAGCCTGCGAAGCCGACCAAAGCCTCTAGCCCTGAGCGCCCAATGCGTGTAAACGCAGCGCCATGACACAGACGCTCACCATCACCCGCCCCGATGATTGGCACTTGCACCTGCGCGACGGCGCAATGCTCGCGGCCGTTTTGCCCGAAACAACGCGCCATTTTGCCCGCGCCATCATCATGCCAAATCTCGTGCCCCCCGTGGTCACAAAGGCAGATGCCGAGGCCTACAAGGCCCGCATTGAAGCGGCCATGCCCGAGGGTGCGCGCTTTGCGCCCCTGATGACGCTCTATCTCACCGAAGAGACAGACCCCGATGATCTCGCCGCCGCCCATGCTACAGGCCTGATTTCTGCGGTCAAACTCTATCCCGCAGGCGCCACGACCAACTCCGCCTCGGGTGTGGCCGACTTCAGCAAAGTCCAAGCCGTGCTCGAGCGCATGGCCGAAATCGGCTGCCCCCTCTGCGTTCACGGCGAGGTCACAGATCGAGACATCGACATTTTTGATCGCGAAGCTGTCTTCATCGACCGCGTGCTCGACCCGATCCGCAAGTCCGTGCCTGACCTGCGTGTGATTATGGAACATATCACAACCAAGGACGGCGCCGAATACGTCAAATCAAACCCCGAACGCCTCGGTGCCACCATCACGGTTCAGCATCTCATGCTTGACCGAAACGATATGCTCGTCGGCGGCATGCGCCCGCATTACTACTGCTTGCCGATCCTCAAGCGTCGCGAGCACCGTGAAGCGCTTCTGGCTGCTGCCACATCAGGCGATACCCGTTTCTTTTTGGGAACAGACAGTGCCCCGCATCCGACACATGCCAAAGAAAGCGAATGCTGCTCAGCGGGCTGCTTCACAGCGCCCGTCGCGCTCGCCTGCCTTGCCCAAACATTCGAGGACGCGGGCGCACTGGAGGCGCTCGAAGGCTTTGCATCCCTTCACGGCCCCGCCTTCTACGGCCTGCCTGTGAACAGCGAGACACTCACACTCACCCGCAGCGAGACACCTGTGACTTTCCCGACAAGCATCGCCAACGGGGCCGACCCTGTCACGGTCTTCGCACCTGGCCGCCCGATTTACTGGTCAGCCCCCTAACTCTTTTTCTTTCTCAAAATATCCCCGCCGGAGGCTCCTGCCCCCTCCCCAAGCGCAAAGGCCTGAACATGATCCCGACAAGCTACCCCACATCTGAAGAAATCGCCCGTCTCACAGCCCGCATGCTGCTTGAAATTGGCGCTGTCAACTTCAACACAGACGAGCCCTATACGCTCGCCTCGGGTCTGCCCTCGCCAAGCTATATTGACTGTCGCAAGCTGATCAGCTTCCCGCGCATCCGCAGCACATTGATGGATTTTCTGACTGCTACGGTGATGCGCAACGCTGGCTTTGAAGCCTTTGACAATATCGCAGGCGGCGAGACAGCGGGCATTCCTTTCGCCGCCCTCGTGGCCGAGCGCATGGCCTTGCCAATGACCTACGTGCGCAAAAAACCCAAAGGCTACGGCAAGAACGCCCGTATCGAAGGCGCCATGAGCGCCGGCGAGCGCGTCCTGCTTGTCGAAGATCTGACGACAGACGGCGGCTCAAAGCTTTCCTTTGTCGACGCGATCCGCGAAACAGGCGCAACCTGTGCCCATACAGCGGTGATCTTCTACTACGACATTTTCCCCGAGACCACCAAAACGCTCGGAGATCACGGCGTTGCCCTGCATCACCTCTGCACATGGTGGGATGTCCTCAAAGAGGCCCGCGCCCAAAAGGCCTTCTCTGAAGATACGCTGGCCGAAGTCGAGCGCTTCCTCAAGGACCCGCGCAAATGGCAGGCCGAAAACAAGAAATAGGCCGCTATTTCTGTCTAAGCCTGCCAAACCAAAGAAAAACAAAATACTTTTCCACAGGCAGGCCGACAGTGGCCAAACAAGAATCACGGCGCACTACAACATTTGGTAGTTTTCTCTGGCTGTGCTACATTATTGAGTAGAGGCGCATCACAAATCGACTTACCCACAGGCTTATCCCAAGAGCTGTCCACAGAGATTTCCAGAATGCCTTTTGTGTGCCCATAGCCTACAAGTCATAGACATACCCATCATTGAGGATTCGCATCGGCATGAATGAAATCGCAGCCTTCAACGCCACAGGTGCCGAAGTTTCCTCGCCTGAGTCCGTGCCGCACTCGATCGAAGCCGAGCAACAACTCCTTGGCGCGCTGTTAACCAACAATGATGTCTACGACAAAATCGCCAGCATCATCACGCCAAAGCATTTTTATGATCCCGTGCACGCACGGATCTTTGAAACAGCCGCCGCGCGGATCGCCAAAAACAATCTCGCCTCCCCCGTCACGCTCAAAGCCTTCTTTGAAGATGACGATGGCCTCAAAGAGCTTGGCGGCCCTGCCTATCTTGCGCGCCTCGCGGGTGCTGCGATCTCGGCCTTCGCCGTGCGTGACTATGCCCAGCTGATCTATGATCTCGCAATCCGCCGTGATCTCATTGCCTTGGGGCAAGAAATCAGCGCCAAGGCGGCGCGGGTCGATGTCGCCTCAGAGCCCAAAGAGCAGATCGTCGAAGCCGAGCAACAGCTCTACAAGCTCGCAGAGCAAGGCCAGACAGAGAGCGGTTTTCAAAGCTTTCTCAAGGCAGTAACCGACGCAGTTAATGTTGCAAACGCAGCCTACCAGCGCGAAGGCGGCCTCGCAGGCATCGCAACAGACCTTATGGACATGGACAAAATGCTCGGCGGCTTGCACAAGTCCGACTTGCTCATCCTCGCTGGCCGCCCCTCCATGGGCAAAACCTCGCTGGCCACCAACATCGCCTACAACGTCGCCAAAGCTTACAAGCGCGGCAAACTTCAGGACGGCTCCGAAGGCGCAGTAGATGGCGGCGTGGTCGGCTTCTTCTCGCTTGAAATGAGCGCCGAGCAGCTCGCGGGCCGTATTCTTGCCGAGGCCTCTGAAATTTCGAGCCACAAAATCCGCCAAGGCGACATGGACGAAACAGAGTTCCGCCGCTTTGTTGATGCGGCAAAAGAGCTTGAGGCCTGCCCCCTCTTTATTGACGACACTGCCGCAATCCCGATTGCGCAACTCGCTGCACGCGCGCGCCGCCTCAAGCGCACCCACGGGCTTGACCTTCTGATCATCGACTACCTACAGCTTGTGCGCGGGACATCAGAGAACCGCGTTCAGGAAATTGGTGAGATTTCGATGGGCCTCAAAGCCATCGCCAAAGAACTCCAGATCCCCGTGATCGCCCTCTCCCAGCTCTCCCGTCAGGTCGAAAGCCGCGAAGACAAGCGCCCACAACTCTCCGATCTGCGCGAATCTGGGTCAATCGAACAAGACGCCGACGTTGTTATGTTCGTTTTCCGCGAAGAGTATTACGCCGAGCGCGAAAAACCCTCTGATCATGAACTCGACAAAATGGCCGAGTGGCAAGAGCGCATGTCGCGCCTGCATGGCAAGGCCGAAGTCATCATCGGCAAGCAGCGCCACGGCCCCATCGGCACGGTTGAGCTTAGCTTCGAGGCGCAGTTCACGCGCTTTGGCAATCTGGTTAAGCCATGGCAGCAAGGCGGCGGCGATCAATTCTAAAGGGGCAAGCCAAGGCCGCCTGGCGTCCTCGGATACTTACTGTTCACTGGCGCCTCTTTGAGCGGGTCTGGGATGGACCCGTGGCGCGCGGCCCAGCTCCTTGGCCTTGGTCGATCAATTCTGCGCTCTGCTCCCCCGTCACCTGCATATTGCGCCTCTGGCTCTTCTTCTGAAAAGTGGATGACAACACACAAGATGGCTCCTAGGCTTTCCAAAGGTTAACAAGTGGATACAGTTATGATCATGCGCCATTCTGCCCTCACAGGAGCCCTCGCCATGGCCGCCCTTCTATCCCAAACCAAACAAAACTGCGCCAGCCTGCAAAGCTGCCGCTAAAAGGACCAACATGAGCCTCGACTTTCAAGATGAACTGACCAGCCGCCTGATCCGCTACTGCAAGATCGATAGCCAGTCTGACGCCGACAGCCAAAGCAGCCCAAGCACAGGGATCCAGCTTGATATGCAGCACCTGCTGATGAACGAGCTGAAAGAGATCGGCGCGCAAGAGATCACGCTCACCCCTTATGGGACGGTTCTGGCCACACTGCCAAGCACCGCTGGCTCTGATGCCCCCACGCTCGCTCTTCTCGCCCATGTCGATACGGCACCACAGTTCAACGCGACAGGCGTCAAACCCGTGGTTCACAAAAGCTACAACGGCGGCGATATTTCCTTCCCCGATGCGCCAGAGCTCACGCTGTCGCCCGTCCAATCGCCCTATCTCGCCACAAAACAGGGCCACGACATAGTGACAGCCTCAGGCACGACACTCTTGGGCGCAGACGACAAAGCTGGCGTCGCCATCATCATGACCGCCGCGCGCCACCTGCTGGCCAATCCCGAGATCAAACACGGCAAAATCCGCCTCGCCTTCACACCCGATGAGGAAATTGGCCGTGGCGTTCACCCTGATCTCCCCCGCGATCTGGCCGCTGATTTCGCCTATACGTTTGATGGCGGCGAAGTCGGCAATATCGAATACGAAAGCTTTTCGGCTGATGGCGCTAAAGTTCATGTCACTGGCGTCTCAATCCATCCGGGCACAGCCAAAGACACGCTGGTCAACGCGCTGCATCTTGCGGCAAAAGTCCTTATGACCCTCCCACAAACCACGCTAACGCCGGACACATCCGACAACCGCGACGGCTTCATCATGGCCACAGATCTGGTAGGCAATGCCGCCGAGGCGACGCTGACGTTCATTCTGCGTGATTTTGAGCGCGATGGCCTCGCCGCCAAAGGCGCGCTTTTGCAAAGCGTGGTGGAGACTGTACAGCTCACCGAGCCCCGCGCCACACTGACCTGCGAGATCACGCCGCAATACCGCAATATGCGCTACTGGCTTGAAAAAGACATGACCCCTGTCACCCTTGCACAAGACGCCGCCCGCGCCATCGGCCTTACGCCCCGTTCCGCTCCCATCCGTGGCGGCACAGACGGCTCCCGCCTCACAGAGCTGGGTCTGCCCTGTCCCAATATTTTCACAGGCATGCAGGAGCTTCACGGCCCCTTGGAGTGGATCAGCGTGCAGGACATGGCCATAGCGACAGAAATGGCCCTCAAACTCGCCGAGCTGGCTGCCACCCCATAGAACACCTCGCCCCAATGCCCTTTTACTTTCCAAAAATATCCCGGGGTTTGGGGCAGAGCCCCAATCCAACCTCCGCCAAACAAGAGGAACGCCCTGTTTTCAAACACCACAATGGCATTTCCCCCTTGACCTCGCTGGCCCCTCTGCCGACAAGTCCCCATGGCAAGCGGAACCCTCACTGTCGATCTTGAAGCCTTGGTGCAAAACTGGCGCGCCCTTGGAGCCTTGGCGGGCACCGAGGCAGGCGCCGTCGTGAAAGCAGATGCCTACGGGCTTGGCGTCGGCCCCGTGTCGCGCGCTCTGGCCAAAGCAGGCGCTCGTAGCTTCTTTGTTGCCACAGCCGAAGAGGCTGCCACCCTGCGCCGCGAGCTCGGCGATGGCCCGACAATCTACATTTTCTCAGGTCACATGGCAGGAGACACCGATATGATCGGTGATCTTTCGCTCGTGCCTCTCCTCAATTCGATAGATCAGCTCCAACGTCATCTTGAGGCCCTGCCAGGCGCGCCCTTTGGCGTGCAGCTTGACACTGGTATGAACCGCCTCGGCATGGAGCCCGCCGAATGGGCCGCCCTGCGCGACCTCGCGCTGGCCCAAGGCCCCTCGTTGATCATGTCACACCTCTCCTCCGCGGACGAGCCGCAGTCCGCAATGAATGCGCTCCAGCTGCGTGTTTTCAAAGATATGACGGATGGGATTGATGTGCCCCGCTCGCTCGCAGCCACAGGCGGCACGCTTCTCGGCCCAGACTATCATTTTGATTTGGTGCGCCCGGGCGTCGGCCTCTACGGCGGCGCGCCCTACAAAGAAGCCCTCCCCGTCGCCTATCTCGAGCTGCCTGTCGTGCAGGTGCGCGATGTGGAGGCAGGCGAAAGCGTGGGCTACAACATGGGCTATGTTGCCCGCCAGCCCCGCCGTGTGGCAACGCTTTCTGCCGGCTATGCCGACGGCCTCATCCGCGCCCTTTCAGGCAAAGCCAAGCTCTACTACGGCCAACGCGAATGCGCTCTTCTGGGCCGTGTCTCGATGGATCTGATCACAGTCGACATCACACATCTGCCCGAAGTGCCCGCCTCTCTCACGCTGCTGGGCCGTCAGCAAGGCGTTGATACGCTGGCCACAGCGGCAGGCACGATCGGCTACGAGATTCTCACATCCCTTGGCGCACGCTACACGCGCCGCTATTCTGGCGGATAAACGCGCATGAGCCTCCTTCTTTCCCCCCTCGCCGCCCTCGGTGCAACCGTGCTTGCCGCCCTCGCCGCCATGGGCCGCGTGGCGCTCTTTGCCTTTGAGACGGTGACACACCTCTTCCGCCCGCCGTTTTATGGCAGGGAACTCTGGATCGCCCTTGTGCAGATCGGCTGGCTCTCGCTGCCAGTTGTCGGCCTCACAGCGCTCTTCACCGGTGGTGCGCTGGCGCTTCAGATTTACTCTGGCGGCGCGCGTTTCAACGCCGAAGAGGTTGTGCCCTCGATCGTTGCCATCGGCATGGTCCGCGAGCTTGGTCCCGTCCTCGGTGGCCTCATGGTCGCTGCGCGCGTGGCCAGTTCGATTGCGGCCGAAATCGGCACCATGAAAGTCACCGAGCAGATCGATGCGCTGACCACGCTCTCAACCCACCCGATGAAATATCTCACCCTGCCTCGCGTGCTCGCCGCCACTCTGGCTGTGCCCGTCCTCGTCGCCGTCGGCGATGCCATCGGCATCATGGGCGGCTATATCGTCGGCGTCACAAGGCTTGGCTTCAACGAAGCAGCCTATCTGAAGAACACCGTTGATTTTCTTGAACTTTGGGATGTCACCTCGGGCCTCATAAAGGGCGCGGCCTTCGGCTTTATCATCGCCACAATGGGCTGCTACTATGGTATGAATTCAGGCCGCGGCGCCCAAGGCGTCGGCCGCGCCACCAAAGCCGCTGTTGTGGCTGCAAGCGTGCTCATCCTCGCCGCCAACTATCTTCTCACAGAGGCGTTTTTCACATCATGATCACGCTTGAAAACGTCCACAAAGCCTTCGGATCAAAGCATGTCCTGCAAGGCGTCAACCTGACCATCGAAAAGGGCACCTCCATGGTGATCATCGGCGGCTCGGGCACAGGCAAATCTGTGATGCTCAAATCCGTCCTTGGCCTCGTGACGCCCGACAGCGGTCAGATCACAGTTGATGGCAACGATGTGCAAAAAGGCGACCGCGATGCCTTCCTTGCCCGCTTCGGAATGCTCTTTCAGGGCGGCGCGCTTTTTGACAGCCTCCCCGTCTGGCAAAACGTCGCCTTCCGCCTGTTGCGCGGGGCCCTCAAGCGGCCCAAAGCCGAGGCGCGCGAGATCGCCATCGAGAAGCTTCGTCGCGTCGGCCTCAAGCCCGAAACCGCAGATCTTTTCCCTTCCGAGCTCTCGGGCGGCATGCAAAAACGCGTCGGCCTCGCCCGCGCCATCGCCGCCGAGCCCGAAATCATCTTTTTTGATGAGCCCACAACGGGCCTTGATCCGATTATGGCGGGTGTCATCAACGAGCTCATCCGCGAGATCGTCACCGAAATGGGCGCCACGGCCATGACCATCACCCACGATATGAGCTCTGTGCGCGCTATCGCTGATAACATCGCCATGCTCCACGACGGAGTGATCAAGTGGACAGGCCCTGTGGCCCAGCTCGACACATCAGGTGATCCCTACCTTGATCAATTCATCCACGGCCGCGCCGAAGGGCCTATCGAAGCCGTGCGCTAAAACAACGCCATAATACCGCGCCTCTTGCGCCATTATTTGACCAAAGTCCTCGACTAGCCTGTATTTGAACGGGTTTTGTCATAAGGATTCAAGAACCATGGGGGATCTCATCGGTGCCATTCTCGCGCCCCTCTTCGCCGCCATAGGCAGCCTGATTGCAGCTATCCTCGCACCTGTTTTTGAGCTGCTCGCCGTGATCATCGGCGCAATTCTGCATTTCATCCTCGCTTTGGTTGCAAACCTTCTTGGCGCAAGCTGGCTCGCTCTGCACCACAAAGGCTTCAAACGCTTCGGATATGGCCTGATGGCGCTCACCTCAGCCCACCTGCTCGCAGGCATCGCCCTGCCAATCTTCAGTATCGGGGCCGCGACGCTGCTGTCTTGGGCCTTCTCCCCTCTGATGATGCTGATCAGTCTTGTCCTCTTGCTGCTCAGCGCAATTCTCGTGCTTGCGACCCAGGAGGCCAGCCCCGAACATGAAAAGCGCAAAGAAAAAAGCGCCCCGCCACAACCGCAAAGCGCTCCTGTCGCAGCGTCTCCTGTGCAAACTGCGGCCTTCCAAAGCAGCTCCATCCACGCTGCAAGGGAGCTTGTCACCCACGGTATGATCATCCTGTTCGGCCTCGCCCTTATGCTGGGCATCCTCTCCTTCGGCGCGGCTCAAACCGAGCGCAAATCTCTGCGGGACCGCCTCTGCGACAGCGCCTTGGCAAAATACGAGGAAACCGTCAGCGAAACGTGGCAGAGCCGCGCCAAAAAAGCCCTCGCCTTCGGCGAAGAGCACCTTGGCGACAGGCTACGCTCCAAATACCCCTGCCCGAGCCGCGACTAACCACTCCGCCACATCTGGACAGGAGCAGGAAATCCCGAGTTTTCTCCCGTCGCGGGCTGTTCAAAGCGCCCCCAACTGCTAACAAAGCCCCAAAAAGGAGCCGCCCCATGCTGCTACGCCTTGCCAATCTGGCCCTGCTCGTCCTCTTCCCCTTGGCCTGGTTCGCCCCGCTGATGAAAGCGGGTCTGCTTCCGCTGTTCAAGCTCAGCGAAATCTCGGTGATCTCGGGGCTTCAGTCTCTCTGGGGGACGGATGTTTTCCTTGCTCTGGTTGTCACCGTCTTCGCGCTCTTTGCACCCTATCTCAAAACACTTGGCCTTGCCCTCGTGCAGTTCGGGCTGCTCCGGCCCGTGGCACTCCCTGCGCTCAACATTCTGGGCAAGCTTGCCATGGCGGATATCTTCCTGATCGCCCTCTACATCACTCTCGCCAAAGGAATCGGCGTGGGGCGGCTGGAGACCGCATGGGGGCTTTATCTCTTCACAGCCTGCATCCTCGCGTCACTGATCATCGGGTTGCTCACGAAACAATCCCTCCAAAAGCCCATGATTGGTTCAAAAGACCCCGATAAATAGAGCGAGAACAGTCTATTTCGCCCCAAATGCACCAAAGACCTTGTTTTCCAGCCTAATTTTTGAAAACTGTAGGCAGTATTTTGTTTATTCGAGTTTTCGAGTTCCGGGGGGAATTCATGGTTACCTTCATGCATGGCCTACGCGTCATAGCTTATCTCATGCATCGTTTGGCCTTTGTAACGGTCGTATGCGCTGCTTTGGGTGCAGTCATCTATACAACTCTCTGTGCTTTCAATGTCATGCCATGGCTCGAAATCCCTCTGAGCCTCTCAGGGCGCCCCATCGAAAACTCTGGCCTCTGGGTTCAATCGAGCCTAACAGGATTGGCCGTTTTGCTGATGTTCTTCCTGCCCTCCAACACGCGCATCCTCGCACTGGAAAACTCGCACCGTTCTTTTCAACTTGGCATGCATGATGTCGCCCGCGCCTATCATCATGCCCACGCAGCAGACCGTGCTGATGCCTTCAAGTTGAGTTCAGAGTTTGATTCTGTGCGCGAGCGCCTCGTCTATTTGCGCAACCACCCAGATCTTGGCTCGCTTGAGCCAGACGTGCTCGAAGCCGCCGCCCAGATGAGCCATATTTCAAAAGAACTGGCAAATATCTACTCTGATGATGCTCTCGCCCGCGCGCGCGACTTTCTACGTCAGCGTCAAACTGAAGTGGACAATTTCAACAGCCGCATCAACAATGCCAAATTGGTCGCCACCGAGCTGAAACATTGGTTGCATGAGGTCGAACTCGAGGAAAGCGTTGCCGCCAGCCAGCTAGAGCGCCTGCGCGACGAGCTGCATGAGGTGCTTCCCGAGCTGGGCAAAATCGCAATGGTCGAGGTTGAGGCCGAGCGCGACACCATCACACGCTTGCCTCGCGCGGCCGAGTAAACCCGTGCGGAGGCCTTAAGCCTCGCGCGCTGTCACGGTTGACGGCGGCGCAGCGCTCGGACATACCCGAAAAATGGCCAAGAAACTCCAATACGTCTGCACTGCCTGCGCCGCCTCCAGCCCAAAATGGGCGGGTCAATGCGACGCTTGCGGCGCATGGAACTCAATTGTCGAAGAAAAGCCCTTGTCCGAAGGCTCAAGTTCCAAATCCATCGGATCAAAGCGCGGCGGACAGGTCGAGCTGACCGATCTCTCGACCAATGAAGCCCCCCCGCCCCGCACCATGAGCGGCATGGAGGAGCTTGATCGCGTTCTGGGCGGCGGGCTTGTGCCCTCCTCAGCTATCCTTGTGGGTGGTGATCCCGGGATCGGGAAATCCACTGTGCTCCTGCAAGCGGCTGCACAATTCGCCTCACAGGGCCTCAAAACGATTTATATCTCTGGCGAGGAAGCCTCCGCCCAAGTGCGGATGCGGGCACAGCGCCTTGGCCTCAAGGATGCGCCCGTCAAGCTCGGCGCCGAGACCAACCTGCGCAATATCCTGACCACGCTTGAAGCCGAAAAGCCCCAGCTTGCCATCATCGACTCCATTCAAACCATGTGGGTCGACACTGTAGATAGCGCCCCGGGCTCCGTCTCGCAGGTGCGCGCCGCCGCCCACGAGCTCACAAGCTTTGCCAAGCGCAAGGGCGTCTCCGTGATCCTTGTGGGTCATGTGACAAAAGACGGCCAGATCGCTGGCCCCCGCGTGGTCGAACATATGGTTGATACAGTGCTCTATTTTGAAGGCGAGCGCGGCCACCAGTTCCGCATCCTGCGGGCCGTCAAAAACCGTTTTGGCCCTGCTGATGAGATCGGTGTGTTTGAAATGACGGGTGCAGGGCTGCAAGAGGTAAGGAATCCCTCGGCGCTGTTTCTCTCGGAGCGTGGCGAGCCGTCGCCCGGCTCGGTCGTCTTCTCAGGGATTGAGGGCACACGCCCCGTGCTTGTAGAGTTTCAGGCGCTTGTCGCGCCCTCGCCCCACAGCCAGCCGCGCCGTACCGTTGTCGGATGGGACAGCTCCCGCCTCGCCATGATCCTCGCCGTGCTCGAAGCGCGTGTCGGCATTCCCTTTGCCGGGCTGGATGTTTACCTCAATGTCGCAGGCGGCATCAAGGTCACAGAGCCTGCCGCCGACCTCGCTGTTGCTGCGGCCTTGCTCTCGGCGCGCGAAGATGCAGCGCTCCCCAAGGACACCGTGGTTTTTGGCGAAATCAGCCTCTCAGGCGCGTTGCGCTCCGTCTCGCAGACGGAAAATAGGTTGAAAGAAGCGCAAAAACTTGGTTTTTCCACTGCAATTATGCCAAAGGGTGATAAAGCGCCCTCAACGGCGGGCCTCACGGCCAAACGCTATGACGACCTAACTGCCTTTGTGGGCGATATTTTCGGCGCTGGTTAAAGCCACGCTGGGTAAGCAAAGAACGAAAAGAGAGTGATCATGGAAGGTTTTACTATCGTAGACGGCGTCGTGGCCTTGATCATTGTTGTCTCCGCGCTGCTTGCCTATTCGCGCGGGCTTGTGCGCGAAGGCCTCGCTATTGCGGGCTGGATACTCGCCGCGGTTCTCGCCTTTATCTTTGCCCCGCAAGTGCAGCCACTGGTCAAAGAAGTGCCTGTTGTCGGTGAACTCATTTCTGACAGCTGCGAGCTCTCGATGATCGCAGGCGCCGCCGCGATTTTCACTGTTGTGCTCGTCATAGCTGCGCTCTTTACGCCTTTGTTTTCCTCGCTCATCCAGCGCTCGGCTCTTGGCGGGCTGGATCAAGGGCTTGGCTTTCTCTTCGGCGTGGCGCGTGGCATCCTGCTCATTGCAATCGCATTTTTCGTCTACGAAACTGTGGTCACGAGCCAAGACATCGCCGCAATCGACGACAGCCGTTCCGCGCGGGTTTTTGGCAAGATGACGGGCACCATTGAGGAGCGCGATCCAGAGCAGGCGCTTGGCTGGATCACGCTCCAGTATGAAGAGCTTGTTTCAACCTGCGGCGAATAAAACAGTCGAAGTCACGAAACTGTCGTATCCTTGGGTGACATAGGCGCACGCGCGGCTTATGTAGGGGGCAAATCTGACCTCAGGATTCGGAGCTGCTCGCCGTGCCTCACTCATCATCACCGCTGTCTTCTGCAAAACCGTTTTTCGCACATCCCTTCGATGACGATAAACTCAAGGAAGAATGCGGGGTGTTCGGTGTGACAGGCGTGACCGACGCAGCAAACTTTGTCGCCCTTGGCCTTCATGCGCTTCAGCACCGTGGCCAAGAAGCTGGCGGGATCGTTTCATACCACCCTGATCACGACTTCAACTCCGTGCGCCGCTTTGGCTATGTGCGCGATAATTTCACCAAACAATCTCTGATGGAAACACTGCCCGGCACGCTCTCAATCGGCCATGTGCGCTATTCCACAGCAGGCTCCAAAGCCGCCGCCATCCGCGATGTGCAGCCCTTCTTTGGGGAGTTTTCCATGGGTGGCGCCGCGATTGCGCACAACGGCAACATCACAAACGCCGACGCTCTGCGCCGTGAGCTGATCGAACGCGGCAGCATCTTCCAGTCAAGCTCGGACTCAGAGTGCATCATTCACCTCATGGCCCGCAGCTTGCAGCGCAACATCCCCGAGCGGATGGAAGACGCACTGCGCCGCGTCGAAGGCGCGTTTTCCATCGTCGCCATGACCCGCACCAAGCTCATCGGCGTGCGCGATCCGCTCGGCGTGCGCCCACTCGTCCTAGGCCAAATCGGCGAGGGCTGGGTTCTCAGCTCGGAAACCTGTGCTCTTGATATCATTGGCGCAACCTATGTGCGTGAAATCGAACCAGGCGAAATGGTCGTCATCACAGGCGACAAAGTCGAGAGCAGCTTCCCGTTCCGCCGTCAAAAGCCGCGGTTCTGTATCTTTGAGCATGTTTACTTCTCACGCCCTGACAGCATCATTGGTGGCCGCTCGGTCTATGAAACGCGCCGCCAGATCGGCGTCGAGCTGGCCCGCGAAGCCCCCGTGGAGGCCGATCTTGTCTGCCCTGTTCCTGATTCCGGGACACCTGCGGCCATTGGCTTTTCTCAAGAGAGCGGCATTCCCTACGCGATGGGCATCATCCGCAATCAATACATGGGCCGGACTTTTATCGAACCCACCGAAAGCATCCGCAATATGGGTGTGCGCCTCAAGCTCAACGTCAATCGCGCGCTCATTCAGGGCAAACGCGTGATCCTTGTCGATGACAGTGTTGTGCGCGGAACCACCAGCCGAAAGATCAAGGAGATGATCCTTGATGCCGGCGCCGCCGAGGTCCACTTCCGCATCGCATCCCCCCCGACAGCTTGGCCGTGTTTTTACGGCGTTGACACACCACAACGCGAAAAACTCCTCGCCGCAACAATGTCCGAAGAAGAAATGCGCGAGCATCTCGCTGTGGACAGCCTCAAATTTATCTCTCTGGACGGGCTGTACCGCGCCGTCGGCGAGGCCGAAGGCCGCAACAAGAGCTGTCCACAATATTGCGATGCCTGCTTCTCTGGTGAGTACCCTGTCGTGCCTGCAGACATGGTCTCAAAAGGCTTCGAGATGAAGGCCGCTGAGTAAAAATAGCACTAAAAACGCCACGAAAGTTACTGATATGACTGATAAAATCGCCCTTATAACTGGCGCGTCTCGCGGCCTTGGAGCAGCCCTTGCCGAAGCCCTTTGCGAAACTCATCATATCGTCGCTGTCGGGCGTACAACAGGCGCTCTGGAAGAACTCGATGACCGCATCAAAGCAAAGGGCGGGCAAGCAACACTTGCCCCCATGGACATCACCAACACCGAAGCCATGGCGCAACTCTGCCGCTCGATTTATGACCGCTGGGGCAGCGTGGATATCTGGGCACATACTGCAGCCCACACCGCCCCCCTTTCACCAGCCGATCACATGGACATGAAGGGCTGGGAAAAATCAATCAGCATCAACCTCACAGCGACTGGGTTGCTGATCGGTTATATTTCCCCCCTGCTCACACCCGACAGCAACGCGCTCTTCTTTGAAGACACGCACGGCGGAGAGAAGTTTTTTGGCGCCTATGGCACAACCAAAACCGCTCAAATCGCGCTCGCCCGCAGCTGGCAGGCCGAGACCGTCAAAACAGGCCCCAAGGTCCACATCCTGAAGCCCAAGCCGCTGGCAACGGCCCTGCGTGCCCGCTTCTTCCCGGGCGAAGACCGCGCCCCCCTTGCGCCGCCTGCCACCGAGGCCGCACGCCTCCTCGCCGAACTCAACAGCTAACCCCGCAGTTTTTCTTTCTAGAAATATCCCTGGGGGAGTTTGAGGGGGACTGGTCCCCCTCAACTGGTCGGATTGCGCGCAGCGCAATTCGAAGCCTTTAAAACTGTCGCATAAACGACTCTATTGCAAACCCCGCGCCAACGCCGCCTTGCTCTGTGCGCGCCCCTCCTTTATTCAAATAAAAAACAGTCAGGCGGCCCTATGCGTATTCTTCTCACCAACGACGACGGCATCAATGCCCTCGGCCTTAAATCGCTCGAAAAAATTGCGTGGGATCTGGCTGGCGCGAAGGGCGAGGTCTGGGTTGTCGCCCCTGCATTTGAGCAGTCAGGTGTTGGCCATTGCATCAGTTACACGCATCCGATGATGGTGCAGAAGATGGGCAAGCAGCGCTACGCTGCCGAAGGCTCTCCCGCCGATTGCGTCCTCGCAGGCCTGCATGACATCCTGCCCGAGCGGCCCGATCTTGTGCTGTCTGGCGTCAACCGCGGCAACAACTCTGCCGAAAATGCGCTCTATTCAGGCACCCTTGGCGGTGCAATGGAAGCCGCGCTGCAAGGGCTGCCTGCCGTAGCCCTGTCACAATACCTTGGGCCAGAGAACGTTGACATAGACAATCCGTTTGAAGCCGCTGAGGTCCATGGCGCCGCGCTTCTGCGCAAAATGCTCGCAGCCGCGCCCAAAACAGAACAGGACTACCGCCTGTTTTACAACGTCAATTTCCCGCCCGTTCCCGCTGCAGGGGTCAAGGGCAGCCGCGTCGCCGTTCAAGGATTCCGCCAAGGCGTCACGTTCGGTGTGGAACCGCACCTGTCGCCGTCTGGCCGCCGCTTCCTCTGGATCAAAGGCCACGACCAGCGCGTGCCCTCCACGCCTGGCTCGGATGCGGACGTCAATCTAGACGGCTTTATCTCCGTCACGCCCATGCGTGCCGATCTGACGGCTCATGACATGCTGAGCCAGTTTGAAAGCCTCAACACATGACCGACCCCGCGCTGGACCTTCAAGAACAGAAAATGCAGTTTATCTACGCGCTGCGCTCCAAAGGGGTGATTGATCAGCGCGTGCTTGCCGCGATGGAGCGGATGGATCGCGGCCACTTCGTGCGCGGCACGTTTGAAGAGCGCGCCTACGAGGACACGCCCCTGCCCATCGCTTGTGGCCAGACCATTTCCCAGCCGTCGGTTGTGGGCCTGATGACTCAGGCGCTTGAGGTCGGCCCGCGCGACAAGGTGCTCGAGGTCGGCACTGGCTCAGGCTATCAAGCCGCAATCCTCAGCCTCTTGGCCCGCCGCGTCTATACGATCGAGCGCCACAGACGCCTCGTGCGCGAAACCCAAGCGCTGTTCCAGCGCCTTGATCTGACCAATGTGACGGCCATGGCGGGCGACGGTAGCTTCGGACTGCCCGATCAAGCCCCCTTTGATCGCATCATCGTGACGGCCGCTGCAGAAGACCCTCCCGGCCCACTCTTGGCTCAGCTCAAAATTGGCGGTATCATGATCGTACCCGTCGGGCAGTCTAATGCGGTGCAAAGCCTGATCAAAGTCACACGGAATGACGACGGGTTTGACTATGAAGAACTGCGCCCAGTGCGCTTTGTGCCCCTGCTGGAGGGGCTCGGAAAAGAAGCCTGAGGTCGTCGCCCCAAGGGGCAGGCCGTGCAAGTAACAAAAGCTCTGGACACAAAGAGCATGTGTGAGGATATCGAGATGACCAAAGGGTTCGCAATCAAATTTCTAGCCGCAAGCACAGCGCTTGCCTTGCTCGCAGGCTGCGATCGCCCACTGGACTTCGATCTGCGCGGCAAGCTTGGTTCCAGCGCGGATACCTCAGACGCCGCGCGCAGCGCCACGGCCGAGCGCCCTCGCCCCGATGACCGCGGGATCATCTCCTACCCCAATTACCAAGTGGCTGTGGCCCAACGCGGCGACACGCTCGCCACCCTCGCCAACCGCATCGGCGCGGATCCTGTCGCACTCGCCCGCTACAACGGCATCCAGACAGGCGATCCCCTGCGCGCCGGCGAGATCATCGCCCTGCCAAGCCGCGTCGCGGAGCCCTCGCCGGCCACAGGCGCTCTTACCACGGGGCCGATCCAAGCCCCGACAGTCGATATCACAGAGCTGGCAGAAGGCGCGATTGAGCGCGCCGAGCCCGCAAATGTAAGCGCTGCCCCAAAGCCCGTCGCCACCGCCCAGCAAGGGATCGAGCCGATCCGACATAAGGTCGTGCGCGGCGAAACCGCCTATACGGTGGCGCGCCTTTACAACACATCTGTGCGCTCACTCGCGGACTGGAACGGCCTCGACAGCTCCTTCTCCATCCGCGAGGGACAATTCCTCCTGATCCCGACACCGCTCGCAGAAAAACCCGTACTGGCCAAGCCCGCCGAACCAAAACTGGCGGAGGTTCCCAAGCCCGGCGTTGGCTCGCCGACCCCTGTGCCCCCAAGCGCAGTCACGCCTTTGCCCAAAGACGAACCCACTGTCGCCGCAGCACCCGCGTCTGCGCCCACGCCCGACCTTGGCAAAACCCAGACCGCCGCCGCCAGCAATGGCAAGTTCGCCTACCCTGTGCGCGGTAAAATCATCCGTGAATACGCCAAAGGCAAAAATGACGGCATCGACATCGCCGCGCCCTCAGGCACACCCATCGGAGCCGCTGGCGCAGGCACCATCGCCGCAATCACTTCGGACGCAGACCAGGTGCCGATCATCGTGGTCAAGCACCCTGACAACCTGCTCACAGTCTATGCCAATGTCGGCAATATCACTGTGAAAAAAGGCGATAGCGTGAGCCGTGGCCAGAAGCTTGCCACCGTGCGTTCAGGCGAGTCGTCCTATCTGCACTTTGAGGTGCGCAAAGGCTTTGAAAGCGTCGATCCCCTGCCCTATTTGCAGTGATATCAAATTTTGCTTCGCAAAATCTGACCCGTTGAGGGGGACGGGTCCCCCTCAAACTCCCCCAAGCAGTTTGCAAAGCCAGCGCGTAAACCGATAGCGAGCACTTGCTGCACCGACTCGCTAGGATATTTATGGAAAGAAAAAGGCGCAGGTTTACGCCAGAGCCACGCCCTTACGCCCTGCCAGATCTGTCACGTATTGCCATGCCACACGGCCTGAGCGCGCGCCGCGCGTGGCTTGCCACTCAATCGCTTCGGCGCGCAATTCGGCCTCGTCATAGGCAATCCCGAAGTGGGCACAATAGCCGTGAATCATCGCAAGATATTCGTCTTGCGTACAGGGATGGAACCCAAGCCACAGACCAAACCGATCGCTCAGTGAGACTTTCTCTTCCACAGCCTCGCCCGGATTGATCGCGCTGGACCGTTCGTTTTCAATCATATCACGCGGCATCAGATGGCGACGGTTTGATGTCGCATAGAAAATCACATTCTCGGGGCGCCCCTCGATCCCACCATCCAGAACAGCCTTGAGTGACTTGTAATGTTCATCATCATGGCTAAACGAAAGATCGTCGCAAAAGAGCACAAACCGTGCCTCGCTGTTGCGCAGCTGCCCCAAAAGCCGCGTCACGCTGGGCAGGTCTTCGCGCTGCAACTCGACAATCTTGAGCGGCAACCCTTCCGTCAAGATCTGCGCATGGATGGCCTTTACCAAAGAGCTTTTGCCCATCCCACGTGCGCCCCAAAGGAGAGCGTTGTTGGCGGGCAGGCCTTTGGCAAACTGACGCGTGTTCACAAGCAAGGTATTACGCGAGCGCTCAACTCCGATCAGCAGCGAGAGATCAACACGGCTCACCTTGGCCACAGGCACGAGCCGGTCAGGCTCCACATGCCAAACGAAGGCGTCCGCCGCGTCAAAATCGGGCGCGGCTTCTGGCGACGGGCTCATCCGCTCAAGCGCGGCCGCTATGCGGGCAAGCTCGTCGCTCATCAGCTTTTGTCTGCCTTGTCGTCCGCCTCTTCTTCTGCGGCCAAGTCTTCGTCAAACTCGCGCATCAGCGGGTCGTCAAACTCTTCCTCGTCGTCAAAATAGCCCTCTTCGCGCAGCTTGTCGTCGCGCTTTTTCTCAACACGGCCCACAAGCAGGATCGAGATTTCGTAAAGGCCATAGACCACGGTAAACAGAATAAGCTGGGTCACAACATCAGGCGGCGTCACCAGAGCGGCCAATAGCAGAATACCCACCATCGCATATTTGCGCACAGCCCCAAGGCCCTCAGCACTCACAAGCCCCGCCTTGCCCATCAGAGTCAAAAGCACAGGCAGCTGGAAGCACATCCCAAAGGCGATGATGAATTTAAGAGTAATATCAAGGCTCTCGTTGACCTTACCAAAGAAGGTAATTTTCACACCTTCACTTGTTTCAGGTACAACAGCCGTCGCTTCGGGCAAGTTTTCAACAGTGCGGGACAGCAAGTTGGCAAAGATCGAGCTCACATCGGCAAAGCCAAGAAAGAACTGCATCGCCAGCGGCGTCACAACAAACTGTGCAAAGGATGCACCAAGCATAAACATCAAAGGAGACGCGATAATGAACGGAAGGAAGGCGCCCTGCTCGTTCTTGTAAAGGCCAGGCGCCACAAAGCGCCACATCTGGAACGCGATCACAGGAAAGGCGAGCGCAAAGCCGAACACCATAGAAATACGAAACAGCGTGAAAAGGTATTCCTGCGGCGAGGTATACTGCAGTGTAGGCGAAGGGTCGCCCAGATTGCGCAGCGTCTCTTCAATCGGAGTGAGCAAGAATTGCAGGATCGGCTCAGCCACCATAAAGGCCAGAACAATCCCGACAATAAACGCCAGAACGGAGCGGATGAGCCGCGTTCGCAGCTCGGCCAGATGCTCGATCAGCGGCGCGCTGGAGGCGTCCATTTCATCGGGCGTATCGGACTGGCTCATGCTTTATCTCCGGCAGGCTTCGCTTTGGCTTTGGCCTTTGCAGCGGGCTTCTTCGCGGCCGTCTTCGCAGCAGACTTGGCCGCTGGTTTCGCTGCCGTCTTGGGGGCCGCTTTCGAGGCGGGTGTTTTGGCAGCAGCTGTTTTTGCAGCCGGCTTTTTAGCAGCAGCCGTCTTGGCTGCGGGCTTCTTTGCTGTCGTTGTCTTTTTGGGGGCCGCTTTCTGAGCAGGAGCCGCTTTGGCACTCTCAGCGGCTTGGCGCGCAGCATGGGCCTCGCGCACTTGCTTGGCCGTCTCGGCGGCCGAGGCGTTGGCCTCTTCGACCATGCGGTCCCGCTCGGCTTGGCGCTTGGCCGCAAGCTTGCCTGTCTCGCTCTCAGGGTCCCACTTGGCGGCGTCTTTCACCGCATCCTTGATCCCGTCGAGGCCCATCTTCTTGGGATCAGCAATATCGCGCAGGCTCTTGGCCGTGTCGCGCATACCGCTTTCGTCGGCAGCATTGTTCATCGCGGTGGAAAACTCACGCGCCATGCCCTTCATCTTACCGACGAACTCTCCCGCTTTGCGAAAGAGAACAGGCAAGTCTTTGGGTCCAACGACGATCAGTGCGACGATGCCAACGACCAGAAGCTCGGTCCAGCCAAGATCAAACATAAAGCGTTACGCCTTGTCTTTTTCTTCAGCAGGCGTGACGTCCTTGGCCTCTTCGGCCATTTGGTCTTCAAGCTCTTCTGTGCCGTCTTTGACACCTTTTTTAAAGGCTGTAATGCCCTTGCCCACTTCGCCCATGAGCGAAGAAATCTTACCGCGCCCGAACAGCACGAGTACCACAACGGCGATGAGAAGTAGGCCCGGCAGGCCGATATTGTTGAGCATGTCTTTCTCCCTTGGTCGGCGCGCGCTTTGGCGCTTCACCGTAACTTTGCTCACCTTATCTAAGCCCTGCGTGGCAAAGTGAAAAGACGCAATAGAGCTTCAAGGGCTGAAAAATGCGATCGTTAGCGCTGACACGCACCTCCATCGCGCTTGCGAGGGCCTAAAAAAGGGTCTAGCCATTGCCCCATGACACAAACAGCTTCACCCGTTAACGAACCAGAGAACCACGCCCGCGCGAAGCGCAACGTGTGGATTCTGGTCTTTGCCCAAGCGCTGCTTGGATCGCAAATGCCGATGATTTTCACAATTGGCGGCCTCGCGGGGCAGATGCTGACAACGAATCTCTGCTTTGCCACCCTGCCAATCTCTATGATCGTCCTTGGCTCGATGATTGCAGCCACGCCCCTGAGCTGGTTTATGCAATCCTACGGACGGCGCGCGGGCTTTCTGCTTGGCGCGGCAGCCGGTGCAACGGGCGCGGCAATCTGTGCCTACGGCCTCTATAACGCCTCTTTTGGCATTTATCTTTTCGGTAGCCTGATCACAGGCATCTACATGTCTGCTCAAGGGTTTTACCGCTTCGCCGCCGCCGATACCGCATCAGACGCGTTTCGCCCCAAAGCAATCTCCTATGTCATGGCGGGCGGCCTGCTCGCGGCGATCATCGGCCCGCAGCTTGGCAATTATTCTTCGATGGCCTTTGGCGCGATCCCCTTCATGGGAACCTACCTGACCGTGATGGCCCTCAATATCGTCGGCTCGATTCTGTTCTTGTTCCTTGATATTCCAAAGCCCCCCGTCCCGGCCCATGACGCGCCGCGCGGACGCTCTCGGCTGGACTTGCTCAAAACACCTGTGGTCGCGGTCGCGATCATCTCGGCCATGGTCTCCTACGCGTTGATGAACCTTGTCATGACCTCAACACCTCTGGCCGTCGTCGGCTGTGGCGTGGGCGGCGAAACAGAAATCCCCGCCTGGATTGAAGGCGTTGTGCCCGCAGGAACCATGCGTGATCAGTTCCAGTTTATCGCAGGCTATGTTGTCACGGCCCACGTTCTGGCAATGTATGTGCCGAGCTTCTTCACGGGCCACCTGATCGCGCGGCACGGCGCGGAAAAGATCGTGGCGCTTGGCCTGCTGATCCTCGCAGGTGCTGGCGCTGTGGCGCTTATGGGCGTTGATCTGGAACATTTCTTTGTGGCCCTCATCCTCTTGGGCGTCGGCTGGAACTTCGGCTTTATCGGCGCGACCAGCATGCTGGCAGGCAGCCACGCTCCTCACGAAAGAGGGCGCGTCCAAGGCATGAACGACCTGATCGTCTTTGGCGGCGTGTTTATGGCCTCGCTGGCCTCGGGCGGGCTGATGAACTGCTCTGGCACATCGGCACAAGCGGGTTGGGTCTCGGTCAATCTGGCGATGGCGCCGTTTTTGATGCTGGCAGGCGGCGCGCTGATCTGGCTCGTGTTGCGCCCCAAGGATTAAGCTTCGAATTTTCGCTGCGCGAAAATCCGACCCGCTGGGGGCTTTGCCCCCAGACCCCCAGGATATTTTGAGAAAGAAAAAGGACTACCAGCGGTTTGTGAGCGCAAGCCTTGCGAGCCGTATCTGAGCGCGGAATGGTGCCAGCTCCAGCGTCCCGTTGAGCACGCGCGCGGGCTCTTTAATGGCCAGTTTGAGCAGTGGACCGGACTGCCAACCTGCCAAAAGGGCGCGGCGCGCCTGTTTGGGCAGTGGCTCGTTGCGCGCTGTTCTAAGTTTTGCGAGCCCCTCTTTAGCCAGAGCCCTGATCGCGGCCTCCGATGTGTCTGGCAACGGGTGACGGTTTTGTCCGATCAGGGCTGGAACCGCTGTCAGCCACCCCGCCAGCGCCACAGCTTTGAGGCCCTCGTCAAGCTTTGGCGTGGTTTCTGTCCCTGCCAGCCCAAGGGCTGCGCGCATCAAAGCGCCTGTGGTGTTACTCAGATGGGTCCAAAGGGCCGCCTCATCTGCGAAGGCATCAGGGTAAATATCCCACCGCCGCGCCTCGACAAGGCTTTGCAGCCCAAGCGCCTGCCCGGGCGTCAGGCATTCTGAGAGTGGCGTCACAACCTCGTGGCGGCGCACAGCCCCGCCTGCGGCGATCTCGCCCAGAGCATCGTGCCACCATTGCAGGCGCATCTCCGCAATCATCGCCTCAGCCGTCACCCAAGGCGCGCGCGCCACCTCGACATTGAAAGCATAGAGCACCAAGAGCTTTTCGCGCAGACCAAGCGGCGCAGCCATCGCCGCGCGAAAGCGCGCAGGATCGCCCTTGTGAACAATCTCAGCACAGGCGGCGATATGATCTGTTTCTTGCGCGCTCATGTGCTCTGCAACAGCTTCCAGTTTATCGCATCCAGAAGCGCATCAAAGCTCGCATCCACAATATTGGCCGAAACGCCCACGGTGCTCCAGCGCCGCCCCTCTGCGTCTTCACTGTCGATAATCACGCGCGTCACAGCCTCTGTGCCGCCTTGGGTGATGCGCACCTTAAAGTCGACAAGCCGCATATCAGCGATCACATCACCATAACGGCCCAAATCCTTAGCCAGCGCCTTGGCGAGCGCATTCACAGGGCCGCGGTCAGAGCCTGTCTCATCCATGCTTTCGCTCACCGAGAGGCGCTTTTCGCCATCAACCTTGAGCACGACAACCGCCTCGGAGAGCGAGACTGTCTGGTTGTACTTGTTCTTGCGCCGCTCGATGCTCACGCGGTAGCGCTTCACCTCGAAAAACTCTGGCATTTGCCCAAGCGCGCGCCGCGCCAAAAGCTCGAAACTCGCCTGAGCGCTGTCATAGGTATAGCCGTCGGCCTCGCGCGCCTTGATCTGATCAAGGATCAGCCCCAGCGCTGGATCGTCTTTTTTAACTTTAATACCAGCGTCTTGAAGCCGTTTCCTCAAGTTGCTTTGCCCCGCCTGATTGGACATCGGGATGATACGCGCATTGCCCACGCTCTCGGGCGCTATGTGCTCATAGGTGCTCGGGTCTTTCAGGATGGCACTGGCATGCAACCCCGCCTTATGGGCAAAAGCGCTCGCGCCAACATAGGCCGCTTGGCGCATCGGTACACGGTTCAGAATATCGTCAAGCTTGCGGCTCACTGTGGTCAGCCCCGCCAGCGTCTCACGGCTCACACCCGTCTCAAACTGGCTCGCGTAAGGCTCCTTGAGCAAGAGCGTCGGAATGAGCGTGGTGAGGTTTGCATTGCCGCAGCGCTCGCCGAGGCCGTTGAGTGTCCCCTGCACCTGCCGTGCACCCGCGTCGATCGCGGCCAAAGAGCAGGCCACAGCATTTTCTGTATCGTTGTGGGTGTGAATACCGATCTTGTCGCCCGCGATCCCGGCATCAATCACCGCCTTGGTGATCTGATAGACCTCATGGGGCAGCGTGCCGCCGTTGGTGTCACATAAGACAACCCAGCGCGCGCCTGCGTCATGCGCCACCCTCAGGCACTCCAGAGCGTAATCCGCGTTGGCCTTGTAGCCGTCAAAGAAATGCTCCGCATCAAACAACGCCTCACGGCCTCGGGCCACGACATAGGCAATAGAGGCACGGATGTTCTCGACATTTTCCTCAAGGCTGATGCCCAGCGCCGTCTCTACATGAAAGTCATGCGTCTTGCCCACAAGGCAAACATGCTTTGTGCCCGCGTTCATGACCTGAGCAAGCACATCGTCGTTCTCGGCAGAGCGCCCTGCCCGCTTGGTCATGCCAAAGGCCGTAAAGCGCGCCCGCGTCTTGGGCGCTTCGTTGAAGAAGTCACTGTCCGTCGGGTTCGCCCCGGGCCAGCCGCCTTCGATATAATCCACCCCCAGCTCATCCAGCATCGCCGCGATGCGGTGCTTCTCAGGCGTGGAAAATTGAACGCCTTGGGTCTGCTGCCCGTCGCGCAGCGTTGTGTCGTAGATATAGAGACGTTCAGTCATGATGCGCTCCCGTCTGGGCAGCGCCCGAACCGCATGGGGCGGCTCTCAGCTTGGCCGCACGCATGATCCACTCGAACGCCCCACCGCTTGGCAGAGCAACCGCCAAAAGCGCCGGCCCCGTGGGGGGCGGTTCGGGCGCTGCCCAGACAAGCTGGGCGGTTACTTTGCATGGTGTCGCTCACAGCAAACCCTCCAGCTTGACAGGGTCAAACCCAGCGTTTGGCACAAGCTCCACGCCTTCTTTGCTCATCCGCACTTCAAGGCCGGCCTCGATGAAAGCGGCTTTCAAACGGTCGACCTCGGAGAAGTCTTTGCTCTGCATGGCCGCCACGCGCGCTTCTGACAGTTTTCGCGCAAGAGGATTTAAATCAGGAGTCTCCGTCCAGTCGCCATGGCCTTTCTGCAGTAAGCCTAGCAATTGAGCAGACGCCGCAAACTGTTGTGCCTCTTTTTGCAATCGCACTGTTTCCCATTGCGAAAGACCTTCCTGATCAGCCAACGCACTTGATGACAAAACTTGCCCCATATGTCCTAATAAATTCAATGCAGCTGCAGTATTGAGATCATCAGAAACGAGGCCCAAGACTTCATCAAAAGGTTCCGTGGGTGCGACATCCTTCAAGAGTTTATGCCAACGACGCAATGCACGCTCAGCATTAGCAGCTTTTCTAGAAGTCCAGTCCATCGGCTTCCTGTAATGCGTCGAGAGCATCACAAAGCGGATCACCTCGCCGGGCACGCCCTGCTCCAGCAAGTCGCGCACCGTAAAGAAGTTGCCCAAACTCTTGGACATCTTCTTGCCCTCCACCTGCAACATCTCGTTGTGCATCCAGAACCGCGCCATTTCCTCTGTGCCATTGGCACAGCAGCTCTGGGCGATCTCGTCTTCATGGTGCGGAAACTGTAAGTCCAGCCCGCCACCGTGAATATCAAACACATCGCCCAAAAGCGCCTTCGCCATGGCCGAGCATTCAATATGCCAGCCAGGACGGCCACGCCCCCAAGGGCTGTCCCACCCGGGCTGATCCTCGCTTGACGGCTTCCACAAAACGAAATCCATCGGGTCTTCCTTGTAAGGCGCCACTTCCACACGCGCCCCCGCGATCATATCGTCCACATCGCGCCCCGACAGCGCGCCATAGTTCTCATAAGAGCGCACCCGAAAGAGCGCATGGCCCTCGGCCGCATAAGCATGGTCTTTCGCAATCAGCGCCTCGATCATAGCGATCATCTCGCCAATATACCCTGTCGCCCTTGGCATATGCGTCGGCTCGAGCGCCCCCACCTCGGCCATGTCGTCCAGATACCACTGCGTCGTCTCCCCCGTGATCTCGCCAATGCTGCGCCCGCTCTCGGCGGCGCGTGCGTTGATCTTGTCGTCCACATCGGTGAAGTTGCGCACATAGGTGACATGGTCCGCCCCATAGACATGGCGCAACAAACGATAGAGCGTATCAAACACAATTACAGGCCGCGCATTGCCGATATGCGCACGGTCATAGACTGTTGGCCCACAGACATACATCCGCACATTGTCAGCGTCGATCGGCGTAAAGGCCTCTTTCCTGCGGGTCTTGGTGTTGTACAGCTTTATCTCGGTCATGGTCGGCCCTCATACGCGCAAATGCGCTCTTCTGGCGGGCTTAACAACTTACACAATGAGATGGAATAAGAAGAACGGCCCGCCTGATTTCTCAGCAGGTAATAATGCAGCAGATAATGCAAATCATCGTTCTCATGCGCCAAGCGATAGCCCATTCGCGCGCGCCTGCCAAGAAAAACCGCGCCGCGAGTTGACATTGCGCCTTGAAGCAAGGCCCATGGGCCCACTTGAGACTCACCCAAACTGCTGCGAGGCCCCTATGCGTCTGTCCAACACCATCACAACCATCACAGGCGGCGGCTCTGACGGCTGGGATCTCTTCATCAAGGCCCGCAAGATGATCGCTCAAGGCCATGATGTGACCGAGCTCACCATCGGCGAGCACGACATCAAGACAGACACACGCATCCTTGAGGCCATGCACGCCGCCGCTTTGGGCGGCGCCACAGGCTATGCCATGGTTCCTGGTATTGATGATCTGCGCAACGCCGTGGCCACGCGGCTCACTGCGCGCACAGGCGTTCCCACCACGCTCGACAATGTGCTCATCACAGCAGGCGGGCAAGCCGCGCTCTTCGCCGCCTTCCGTGCGGCCCTCGATGAGGGCGACACAGCGCTCTACATCAACCCCTACTATGCCACCTACCCCGGCACGATCCGCTCCGTCGGCGGTGTGCCAAAGGCGGTCACAGCCGAAGCAGACAACGGGTTCCTGCCTACATTTGAAGCACTCGATGCTGCCGCCGCGGGCGCCAAAGCCCTGCTCATCAACTCGCCCAACAACCCCACAGGCGCGGTCTATGGCCGCGACACGCTAAAAGCCATCGCTGCTGTCGCCAAAAAGCACGACCTCATCGTGATATCTGACGAAGTCTATGACACGCAGGTCTGGGAGGGCGAGCATATCTCGATCCGCTCCCTTGAGGGCATGGCCGAGCGCACCTTTGTGGTCGGCTCCATGTCCAAAAGCCACGCGATGACAGGCTCCCGCGTCGGCTGGCTCGTCGGGCCAGACGAGGCCATGGGCCATGTGCTCAACCTTCTGACCAATACAAACTACGGCGTCGCAGGCTTCACACAGCGCGCAGCACTCTTCGCGCTCGGCCTCGGCGAGGCCTTTGAAAGCGAGATCGGCGCGCCCTTCCAACGCCGCCGCGCTCTTGCGCAAAAGGCGCTCGAGGGCCAGAATGCGATCCGCCTCTCCCAACCCTCAGGCGCGATGTATCTCATGCTCGATATCCGCGCGACGGGCCTTTCAGGCGATGACTTCGCAGACAGGCTTTTGATGGAGCGCCATATCGCAGTGATGCCAGGCGAAAGCTTTGGGGACGCCGCCGCAGGCCACGTGCGTATCGCTATGACAATCCCCGATGCGCCCTTTGAAGCCGCGATCAAAGAGATCGCGGCGTTTGCGGCAAACCTCGCTTAAGACCCACGTTCCAAAAACGACAGCATGTCGCACTCAAGACAGAATCACACCCTCTAAACCCGCCTAATCAAAGCATAGTCTTTGAAAGGCGCGTCATGCAGGCTCCGTTTTGCACAATCACTCTTGTCATCCGCACCATTGGTGCAGAGCGTGGTCGCGCGGCCCGTGGCGGTCCGTTCCGCGTTTGATTTCATCATCAAACACGCAACACCGCCCAAAAGGACCAGAGTCATGACCGACCAAACACCCATCAAAACATCCGCACGTTCTGGAGGCCGCAATGCCCGTCGCGCGGCCCGCGCAGCGCCCCTCGATGCCGCCACCCGCCCGATCCGCGCAGGCATGGAAGGCGGGCGCTACAAGCCCCTGACAGATGCCGATGTGCTTAAAATCCACGAGGCTGCTCTTGAAGCGCTCGAAACCATCGGCCTCTGCGATGCGCCGCCCTCTGGCGTCGAAATTCTTACAGGCGCAGGCGCAATCCTCGGCGACGACGGGCGCATCCGCTTCCCCCGCGCGCTGGTGGAAGACATGCTCGCCAAAGCCGCCACCTCCATCACACTCTTTGGCCGCGAGCCAGCCCATGACCTGCTGCTTGAGGGCGCGCGCGTACACTACGGCACCGCAGGCGCTGCGGTGAATATGGTCGAACCTGACGGGCGCACGTACCGCCACAGCACCGTGCAAGATCTGCATGACGCGGCCCGTATCGCCCATGAACTCGACAATGTGCACTTCATCCAACGTCCGATGGTGTGCCGCGACATCACCGACAACCGTGAGATGGATCTGAACACCATCTACGCTTGCTGTGCTGGCTCGACAAAACACATCGGAACCTCCTTCACAGAGCCATCCTTTGTCCCCGATGCCCTAGAAATGCTGCACATGATAGCAGGTGGCGAAAGCAACTGGCGCGCGCGCCCCTTCCTTAGCAACTCGAACTGCTTCGTTGTCCCGCCAATGAAATTCGCAACCGAAGCCTGTGAGGTCATGGAAGCCTGCATCCGCGGCGGCATGCCCGTGCTCCTTCTGTCTGCGGGTATGGCGGGCGCGACAGCGCCAAGCACCATCGCTGGCGCAATCGTGCAAGCCACAGCCGAGTGCCTCGCAGGCATCGTCTACGTCAACGCCATCGCCCCGGGCCATCCGGCCATTTTCGGCACATGGCCCTTCGGTCTTGATCTGCGCACAGGCGCAATGACCGTCGGATCAGGCGAACAGGCGCTTCTGTCTGCTGGCTGCGCCCAGATGCACAAGTTCTACGGCCTCCCCGGCGGGTCCGCAGGCGGCGCCTCAGATAGCAAACTCCCTGATATGCAAGCTGGCTGGGAGCAAATGTGCTCCAACGTCATGATCGGTCTGGCGGGCTGCAACATGGTCTATGAGGCCGCAGGCATGCACGCCTCCCTCCTAGGCTTTTGCCACGAAAGCCTGATCCTCGCGGATGATCTTATCGGTCAAGCCCAGCGCTGCGTGCGCGGTATCGAGGTCGATGAGGCCACCCTCGCCCTCGATCAAATGCGCGAAGTCTGTCTCGGTGGCCCGGGCCACTACCTCGGCACAGACGGAACGCTCTCGCGGATGCAAACCGACCATGTATACCCCACTTTGGGTGACAGAACCTCACCCAAGGAATGGGTCGAAAAGGACAAGCCAGATCTGGTTGAAAAAGCCACCGCGCGCAAACACGACATCCTTTCACGTCGCGCGCCCTCGGCCTTTGACCCAGCCACAGACGCCGCCATCCGCGCCCGATTCAACATTCACTTAACCGTCTAACCCTTTTTCTTTCCAGAAATATCCCAGGGGGTGCGGGGGACTGGTCCCCCGCCTTTCCTATGCTTCGCGGCACTTCCCCCCGCCGCTTCTGCGGTGCGGTGGTCCGCGGCGCAAGCCTACTCGCCCAGCATCCACGCGCCCTGAGGCCAAAACGCGTGATAGGCGAAAGCAAACATCACATCATGCACAATATCCACACCAGAGGAGTCGCGCACCCGTACTTGCCCCACATCCCGTCCCGCCGCCAGTGTGGTGCTGTCCAGAGCCGAGGCCTTGCCCGCCATCCACGAAATCACAACCCCAGCCTCGCGTAGCTCTCCAGCCTCCTCCAGTCGCGACATCGGCCAGGCCCGCTCTCCCACGCGCACGACCCGCATCAAAGGATGAATACCATGAGGCGGGTTCTCCCCCGAATAGAGAAAGGGCCGCGCCGCGCTGTCATAGCCCACATAGGGGTTCTTGCCGTAGTGTCGACGAAAAGTCGGCGTTTTCATGACAAGGCCCTCAGGATTGCGCGCAGCAAAGCTCTCCCAGCTTTCCATCCAGCTCGGCAAGCTGGCAAGCTCAACCCCCGTCATCTCACCAACAATGCCAACCCCTGTCGCCTGCTGCCACCAGCTTTCGCTCTCACGATCATACATTACCATATCAGAAGCGCGCAGCTTCCCCGTGACCCCAAGCGTGAGCACTTGCGCCCCCACGCGGCGATCAAAGCTCACAGCCGAGTTACAGAGCGGGCAAAACGTCACAGCCACAGGCACGCCGCCCACCTCGTCATTCACAATTTCGTGCCACATGAGATAGCGCAGCGGATAGGCGCGCGCCTCGCCCCGTATCTCCAGCGCGATCACAGCCTCGCGTGCGCCAAGCCCGCTCTTCGCCCCGACAGGTTCAAACTCGGGGTCAATGAGCGCAGGGATGCCGTCCCTACCGGGTCCGCCAGACATAATCTCAACCCAGTTTTCAACGCTCGTCACTGAAAAGTCGGTGTTGGGCCACTCGTGCTTCCAAAAGCCCGGCTCCGCCAAAGCAGCCACGCCCCAAAGCGCAAACAAAATACTGTAAAGAGATTTCATAGCTGCCTCCCGCATTTGCAAGAAGCTTGCGCGATGGGGCGGCTCTTGCCTAGCCGCCCCACGCAAAGGTGATCACCGCGTCATATCACTCGGTGACAGTCACGCTCTTCATATAATCAGGCGCACCCAGCACAGCGCCATTGCGCCCTTTGCCAAGCTTGATCTGATCCAGAACATCAAGCCCTTCCGTCACACGGCCCACAACAGTGTATTGCCCGTTGAGCGAAGGATACTCGGTAAACATGATGAAAAACTGGCTGTTGGCGGAGTTCGGGTTGGCCGAACGGGCCATGCCGACAATACCGCGCTCATAAGGAATATCGGAAAACTCCGCAGGCAGGTCAGGTCTCTCCGAGCCGCCCGTCCCCGCCATGGCCATATTGCCACCTTCCATCTTGCCCATCACAACATCGCCCGTCTGCGCCATGAAGCCCTCAATGACGCGGTGAAAAGCCACCCCGTCATATTGGCCCTCTGCGGCCAGTGCTGCAATCTGCTCCACATGCTTGGGAGCGACATCTTCAAGCAAATCGATCAGAATAACGCCGTTGGCCTCGCCCGCCACCTCGACTTTGAGGCCCGTGGCAAAGGCAGGGCTGGCGGCCAAAAACGCAGCCGCCACACTCAGATACCCAAACTTACGCATCGGCAGCCACTTTCACCGAGATCATACGATCTGGGTTCATTGGTGGCTCGCCACGGGCGATCTTGTCGACATGCTCCATGCCGCTCGTGACTTGGCCATAGACGGTGTATTGACCGTTGAGGAAGTCATTGTCTTTGAAGTTGATGAAAAACTGGCTGTTGGCGGAGTTCGGGTTGGCCGAGCGCGCCGCGCCAATGCTGCCGCGTGCGTGCGGGATGCGGCCAAATTCGGCCGGCAGGTCAGGCAAATCAGAGCCACCCGTGCCAGCGCGGCCAGGGTTGTAATCAACTTCCATATTGGCGTGCTGCACATCACCTGTCTGGGCCATAAAGCCGTCAATCACACGGTGAAACGCAACATTGTCGTATTTTCCAGCGCGCGCGAGCTCTTTCATACGCGCGGTATGCGCAGGAGCGATGTCAGGCATCAGTTCGATGACAACAGTGCCATCCTTGAGTTCGATCAAGATTGTGTTTTCGGGGTCTTTATAGTCGGCCATCGGGCGCTCCTGTCAAAATGATTGGCAGATACCTAAGCTTCAAAGCGCCGCTCGGCAAGCCCGCCCGCACCCAAAGGCGATGCCACGCTTGACGATCGCGCCCAATCGCGCGAAACCCCACTCCAAACACGCATAAGACAAAGCAAGGAGCACGGCATGGGCTGGATGACACTGGATGACTTGGACCTAAAGGGCAAACGCGTGCTCACCCGTGTCGACATCAATGTCCCCGTCCAGAACGGCATCGTCTCAGACGCAACCCGTATCGAGCGCATTGTGCCCACAGTCGAGGCGATCCTTGCCAAAGGCGGAACGCCCTTGCTCGTGGCGCATTTTGGCCGCCCCAAAGGCAAATCCGTGCTCGATCTCAGCCTGCGTATTGTGCTGCCCGCACTCGAAAAAGCGCTTGGGCACACGGTGTCTTTCGTCGAGACGCTGGAGGCTGCCGAAAATCTTCCAGAAGAAGCCCGCGCCGCCGAAGTGATCCTGATCGAAAATATCCGCTTCCACGCAGGCGAAGAAGCCAATGACCCCGCCTTTGCGGCGCGCCTCGCGGGACTGGCAGATGTCTATTGCAATGATGCTTTCTCCGCCGCCCACCGCGCCCATGCCTCCACAGAGGGTGTCGCGCGCCTGCTGCCATCTTGCGCAGGCCGTCTCATGCAAGCCGAGCTCACAGCGCTCGAAAGCGCACTCGCAAAACCCAGGCGCCCCGTCGGGGCTGTCGTGGGCGGAGCCAAAGTCAGCACCAAGCTCGACCTTCTGTCCAACCTCGTGGAAAAACTTGATGTGTTGATCATAGGCGGCGGCATGGCAAATACCTTCCTCATGGCGGAAGGCGCCGACCTTGGCGCCTCACTGGTGGAGGCCGACATGCTGCCCACCGCCCGCGAAATCATGGCAAAAGCCAAAACCACTGGTTGCCAAATCATTCTGCCACAAGACGGCGCCGTCGCGCGGGCTTTCAAAGCGGGTGCGCCCTTTGACACGCTCGCCCTTGGTTCGGACACAAAGCTTGAGAGCGACCAGATGGTGCTTGATGCAGGCGCAGCCTCTACAGCGGCCATCCTCACTGCGTTTGAAAGCCTCAAAACCCTGATCTGGAACGGACCTCTGGGCGCATTCGAAATTGCACCTTTTGATACAGCCACCGTAGCCGCCGCCCAAAAAGCTGCCGCACTGACCCGCGCAGACGCGCTCGTCACAGTGGCTGGTGGCGGCGATACCGTCGCCGCTCTCAATGCCGCAGGCGTGGCTGATGATTTCAGCTATATCTCCACAGCAGGCGGGGCTTTTCTGGAATGGATGGAAGGCAAAACCCTCCCCGGCGTCGCCGCCCTCGGCGGTTGAACAGCCCACGCCTCCCTTTTTCTTGCCAGAAATATCCCGGAGGATGGGGGGACACGTCCCCCGCTTCGGTCGTCGTTTCACAACGTGAAACTGCGAAACACAATCACCCGCTCACGCCCTCACGGCCGCTGATCACCATCATACTCGCTGTGAGCCGCGCCACTTCCACAGCACCGCCCTCCTCAAGCCCATAGGCCACAGCCTCTGTAAAGCACACAGAACGCCCGGCCTTCACAACACGCCCGTGAAAGCGAAAGCGTTCTGCCTTGGCCACCCGCATGAGAGAGGTCTTCAGTTCGATCGTGAGCACCCCCGCCTCCTCAGGCATCACAGACAGCGCCGCAAACCCGGCCGCTGAATCAAGCACCGTTGTGATCGCCCCCGCATGCATAAATCCGTGCTGCTGGGTAAAATCCGCGCCAAAAGGCATCTCAAAGACAACGTCTCCCGCCCCCACGGAGACAATCTCAACCCCGAGACTGCGCATCATCGCCTGGCGCGCAAAGCTCTCGCGCACCCGCGCCTCATAGTCACCATAGGTCTGCATCCTGCACTCCTGCCAACTCAGTTGTGGCATTTAGGACTCGCAACCGCATGAAAGCCAAGGCAAACCTCGCGTCATATCTTTGCATCTTCCCACCGCCTGTGCCAAAGTGGAGAAGGTCCAAAAGAGGCCAGGCAAAAACAAGCGCAAATGCGCAACGAGGCAGACTATGACACCGCGCAAATCGCCCGCCTTCGGGCCGCTTATCTTCTTTGCTGTGGCCTTCAGCCTTACGCTATACTTTACCTTTGCGGCCATTCAAGGCGACTACGGCCTGTTCCGCCGCGCCGAAATCATGGCCGAGCAAAAGACCCTCGCGCGCGAGCTCGCCTCCCTTGAAGCCCGCGTCGCCCGCATGGAAAACCTGACAACCCGCCTGTCAGATGATTACCTCGATCTTGACCTGCTCTCAGAGCGCGCGCGCGACATCCTCGGTTATGTGCGCGCCGACGAAATCGTCATCCGCTAAGCCAGCACTCACGCCGCCCAGCCAATTCAGCGCTGGACAGCCGCGCCTGCGCCCCTAAAGTCGACACTCGCCCAAAAACCGAGTGCTCATCCATGACATCTCCTCTCAGCCCGTCCCAAAACGCAACAGCGCACAATGCATCTCTGCGTTTCATCGCCGTGGATGTCGAAACCGCCAATTCCCAGCACGGCAGCATCTGCCAAATCGGCTTGGCCTTGGCCGCTTCGGACGGCACGATCACAACGAAAGGTCTGTTGATTGACCCCGAGCAGCCTTTCAGCAGCTTCAACATCAACCTGCACGGGATCGGACCAAAAACAGTAGGTGGGGCCGCGACCTTCCCCGAAGCACTTGAGCGCCTGCGCCCCCTCCTTGAGCAAAACATCCTGATCCAGCACAGCAGCTTTGACAAAAAAGCCTTTGATGCGGCCTGCGCCCGCTACGGTATCGCTCCACTGGCCTCGCAGTGGCTCGACAGCGTCCAGATCGCGCGCAAGGCTTGGCCCGAACTCAAAGGCAACGGCGGCCATGGCCTTGCCAGCCTGAAGAGCTATCTTGGCTTGGTCTTTAAGCACCATGACGCAGAAGAAGACGCCCGCGCTGCCGCCGAAGTCACGCTCTTGGCCGAGACAGCCACAGGCTCAGCTTTCACAGAGCTGGCCGCGCCCCGGAAAAAAGCGCCCCGCTTTGAAGCCTCACTTGCCATTGCAGGCAATCCCAACGGTCCCTTTTATGGCGAAATCGCCTGCTTCTCGGGCACTCTGGCCGTCTCGCGCGTGGAGGCCGCCAAATCTGCCGCGGGGGTCGGTATCACAGTCAAAACCAGCCTGACCCAAAAAACCACATTGCTCATCGTCGGAGCACAAGCCCTGGAGACAGACCAGCCACAAAGCACCAAGCACAAACGCGCCGAAGAGATGGCGCGCGCAGGCCATAGCATCAAGATCATTACAGAGCATGAATTTCATGCCCTGATCCAAACCTGCTGAGCGCATGCCACCACCGCCAGCGTCGCCTTG
>ENA-OUOG01000965-OUOG01000965.1-marine-metagenome-genome-assembly--contig:-NODE-965-length-35084-cov-4.810438_pt1 | contig 35084 bp, 21 predicted proteins | sample MGYA00248635_ERZ508505 | MGnify/ENA primary metagenome ERZ508505 (study PRJEB26176, sample SAMN06267871) | marine metagenome | isolation source: Saanich Inlet, British Columbia, Canada | place: Pacific... | reverse complement strand
TCCGCCTCCATTCCAGTTTGGAAATAATGCAACTGTACTATACTCACCATTTGCAGAACCTGTATTATCAAGGTTTTGATTAAACGTAAATGTTAGTGTTTCCCATCCAGAACCTGTATGCGCAGCATCTGCAGCAGAGTCTGTTGCACCATTTTGACCACCAGCTAATCTTGCTAAAATGTTGAACGCAGATGTAGAATACACATCAAGAGTTACCGTGTTTGTAACAGGATCTGATACATCTAAATAATTGCTTTGCATAACCAAATTAGCGCCTTGCCATGGGTTACCTGCTTGTACTACAATTAGCTCACCTACTGTAGCAGAACCATTGTTAGCATCTACACTTGGGTTTGCAACAACGTTTGCACCACCTAGACCTTCAAAACCTGAAAGGTTTGGCGAAGACTCAAAGTCTTCAAGATTTGTCTGTGAGTAGCCAAAAGCAAACGTCAAAAGAGCGAATAAAAATGGAATTTTTCTCATAATTTTTAGTTTTTAATTTTTAATTTGTTAAAAATAGTTGTTTTTATTGTAATTAAACATCTTAACACCTATACAAAAACAATACACCTAAACGTTTTAGGCTATTGAATGCATATAAGCGTATTAAATATTATCTTACAATGGCATTATTATAAAGTTTCGTTTTTTTAATTGTTAATTTTATAAAGTGTTGGTTTGTAATTATTATTAGTTATGACAATCATAGGATTGTGCTTTTTGTTTAATATATTGATACTTCTACTATCAAAAGGAACATAAAATCCACTTTGTGTTGGTGTAATATATTTAAAATTATTAAACCCATCTCCTAAAAATACTGTACCGAAACCGGCATCGTAACGTGTGGTTTCAACTTCTACACCATAATGATTTCCTACGGTAATAATATCTTTATTTCCGTCTTGATTTATATCAAACACAAGGGTAGATTTAATTGGTGAAATTTGAGCTTCGAATGGTAACGGTTTTTTTATAAACTTACCATTATCGTTAATTAAAATGATACTTTCAAAGTTTTTAATCTCATAAACAACTGCATCTTCAACTTTATCTTCTGGAAGAATATCTATTAGTTTGGACGAAGCAAAACTGTGATAGTCTTTAAATTTATCTGCAACATATGGCATTTGTTGACTTGTACATTCTCTCCCACGAAGTGGAACATAATTGTTTTTATAGTATTTTGCTAAAACTACATCATTAGTACCATTATTATCAAAATCATTAGTATATACTTTAAAAGGATGTTCTTCTGAAGCTTTAAACTTATTGTTTTTACCTAAGTTACCGATAATGTAATCATCATCACCGTCATTATCTAAATCACTTGCTGTTATTGACCACCAGAAGCCTCGAGTGTCTTTTAGATTATAATCTTCAGTGGCTTTTACAAAACGTCCGTCGGTGTTTTTAAGTAGTGTTATTTCCATCCACTCACCAACTATCATTAGATCCTCATCGTTATCATTGTCTATATCTGTGAATACAGCATCTGTAACCATTCCTATTTCATTTAAAGATGGAGCTGCCTTAGAAGATAATTTTTTAAATTTTCCGTTTTCATTTACAAGTAAGTAACTTGTAGACGGATACGTGTAAGCACCAGGAATTAGACGTATCCCAACAAATAAATCTAAATCCCCATCTTTATCTATATCTGAAACTTTTACACATTGAGAACTCTGTTTAATTGGTGGCAAAGTATTCTTGGATTTGGTAAAAATGCCATTACCATTGTTAAGATATAGTCTATCTTGTAAATGCGGGCTTCCAATTTTAAATTCGCTACCACCACTTGCAATGTAAAGATCCATATCATTATCATTATCAACGTCTAAAAACACACACCCTAAATCTTCGGAAATTTTGTCTTTTTCCCAAGGCTGAGAGGCACTCTTGATATACAAATTGTTTTTGTTTTGTATATAAAGTACGCCACTTTGGTCTTTTGCGCCTCCGATAAAAATATCATCCAATCCATCACCGTTAACGTCTGCATTAGCTGAGAAAGGTCCGTTTTGAGAGATGTTATGTGGAAGTAGTATTTCTTCTACAAATTCATCAAATTCATTTTCTATATGTTGGTAATCTATACCAATAGTTTTTGGATTTATTTCTGTAACTAATGGGTTTGGTTTAGTGTTAGTGTTTGTTTTAGGTTTTGCATCTGACTCACGTGCAATAAGCACCGTATTAGCAGACACATTTGTATAGCTATTGGAAGTACCGTTTGGCCAAATCACCTCAACGTTATCAATAACTTTGTCTTTCCCTAATCCAAAAAATATACCGTGCTCTACAGAAGAAATAAAACCTCTTGTTACTGTATTTTCAGCAAATTGTTGTGTTCCGTTGTGTGTAATTTTTGCTTTTGCACCTATACCTAATGTGTTTTTATCTGAGCCTTGTACGTTAATTTTCAAAAAATTACCCGTGGCTTTATTTTTATAAATGAAAGCTGTGTCATCTATATTATTTATTACTACATCTAAATCACCATCATTATCTAAATCCCCGTATGCCATACCATTTGAAAAACTTGGTGTTTCAAAACCCCAATCTTTTGTTACTTTTTCAAATTGATAGTTCCCTTTATTTTTATAAGCATAGTTTGGTATTCGTTGAGAGGGAGTTTCTTTGCTTAATTCAAATAATTTTTCTGCAGTAGTTTCTTTACCCAGTTTACTAACTTTAGTTCTATAATCATTATTATCTACGTCTTTTTTTATACCATTTGAAACAATAATATCTTTAAGACCATCATTATCTAAATCTACAATAAGACTTGCCCAACTCCAGTCTGTAAATGCAACACCAGCCATATTTGCTATATCAGAAAATGTTCCTAGACCTGTATTAATTTGTAGTGTATTTGTCATGTATTGGTAGTGAGCACCAGCTTTTACGTAATTTCTAAACTGCTCTGTACTCATGGACGCCATATTTGTTTTTGACCTATAGTGATCTTCTGGTGTCATATCTGTGGTAATTAAATCTAATAAGCCATCATTATTAATATCTCCAGTATCTGTACCCATACTTAGTTGTGTAATATGTTTTAGCTTTTCGTTTATAACATTTGTAAAAGTACCATTACCATTATTGTAGTACATAAAATCTGGCTCTGCATAGTCATTGGAAACATATAGATCCATCCATCCATCATTATTTAGGTCTGAAGCATTAACACTTAAACCATAAGCAACGTTAGTGGATATACCAACGTCTTTAGAAACATTTGTAAACTTACCATTGTCATTTCTATATAGCCGATCTCTAAAAAATTTGTATTGACTTTTAGGTATTTTATTGAGTAATAATAATTTTTTATCTGGTAATTGATTGACTTGGTACATGTCTAAATCACCATCGTTATCCATATCAAAAAACACAGCTTGTGTAGAAAAACCAACATCTGCTAAGCCATAAAGCTGTGCAGACTCTGTAAATGTTAAATCTTGATTATTAATGTATAATTGATTTCTGCGATCCTCGGGTTTTGTTGAGTTTCCGTTGCGACTCACATATATATCTAAATAACCGTCTGCATTAACATCTGCCATAGTAACTCCCCATGTCCAACCATTATTTTTAGCAACTTTAGATGTTTTAGTAATATCTTCAAATTTAAAATCTCCTTTGTTTAGATAAAGTCTATCTGAAACTTGATTTCCCCCAAAAAAAACATCTGGTAATCCATCATTGTTTATATCTCCTATAGCAACACCAGATCCAATGTATATTTGACTGTAAAAGTGGTGATTAAAATATGTAGATTCTTTTATAGTGTTGTTGAAATCTATTCCTGTTTGGTCTGAAGACAATAACTCAAAACCACCAACTAATTCTTCAGGATTTAGGTCTCTCTTAGTTTCGTTTTTACAGTTAAAAAAAACTGCAATACTAGCACATATCATTAAAATATTAATATACCTCATTAAAAATAATATTAGTTATCGCTATGCTTTAAAAGTGTCTTGTAAAACGCTTTATTATCTAAAACTTTAATTTTTCATGTTTATCCCATAATCCCCAATAGGCGCCAACATCTCCTTCGTCTCCTGTTTTCCAGGATTCATCAAAAGAAGAGAAATAGAAGGTTTTTATGTTTGCTTTTTTTGCCCAAGCCTGTGTGTTTATAAAGTATTTTATGGCGTTTTCTTCTGATGAAAATGCACTTTTTAAACTACCTCCTTCACTTGGCCAACCTGTTTCTGTTATTAAAATTAGTTTTCCTTGTGCAACAGATTCTACTTGTGCATACATGTGTTGCATATGGCCTAATGCTCCGTCTATATGTGTGCCTTCCCAATAAGGGTAGCAATTGCTTAAAATAATATCACTATGTGCTACAAGTTCTGGGTGAACCGAAAACTCGTAATATGCATCTACATAACCAACAGGTGTGTTTGGTAATGCTTTTTTTACACGTTTTATATAGCGAAGCAATTCGTCTAGGGTGAGTTCATTTCTGTATAACACCTCATTACCAACAGCCGCTATATCTACAACTCCTTCTTTTGCTAATTGTATTAAACCTTCTATTTCCTTTTCATTATCGGCTTTGTTATCACTTAACCAAGCCCCAACTAGAGTTTTAAGTCCGTGTTTTTTAGCCATTTTTGGCACATGCTCGTTGCCTTCTATACAAGAAAATGAACGTATCCATTTGGTGTAGGGTTTTAAAATTTTAACGCGTCTTTCTACTTGTGCTTCAGTAATTGTGTCTCCGGGCTGTTGCCCATCTTCGTAAATACTAAAACAAATGCCATGCATGCCTTGTTTTAAGGTAGCATTCCATAATTTTTTTAAATCTTCTAAACTGTATTTACTAAAATCAGTTCCGGAATGTTCGGTAAAATTTATACCGCTGTACAAATGATAGGCTTCGTCTCTGTATGACATGGTTATTGTTTTTTAAATACTTGTTTTATTTCTCATATTTTAGTGTTTCATCTTTGTCCCAGATGCCCCAACGTGCACCAACCTCTCCTTCAATAGCAACTTTCCAAGATTCATCAAAAGATGAGAAATGGAATATAGCTACACCTTCGGTTTGTGCCCAATTTTGGGTGTTTATAAAATACCTCATGGCATTGATTTCCGATGGCGCTGCGTCTAATACAGCTTCGCCTTTACTAGGCCAACCTGTTTCAGAAATAATTACGGGTTTTCCGTTTGCAGCTTGCTTGGTTATGGCATGCATTTTTCTTAAATTAATAAGTGCATCATCAATACTGATTCCTTCCCAAAATGGATAACAATTAGACAGAATTACATCTGATACTTCTACAATTTTAGGACGCTTATGAAATTCATAATAAGTATCTACATAACCAACAGGAATATTTAAACCAGTTAATGCTTTTTTAACGCTGTTGATATATCCAATGAGTTCTTCCTCAGAGCAATCACCTCTTAATAAAACTTCGTTTCCTACGGCTGCAATATCTACTAAACCTGCTTTTGCAAGTTCAATTAAGCTTTGTATTTCCTGTTCGTTTTTGTCTTTATCAGCACTTATCCATGCTCCAACAATAGTTTTAAGACCATTTTTGTGTGCGTTGTTAGGAATTAACTCATTACCAGCTGTACATGAAAAAGAGCGTACCCATTTGGTGTAAGGAGAAATAATATCCATACGGCGATTTATTTGTGATTCTGTTAAAATATCACAAGTATTTTGACCTTCTACATAAGGACTAAAACATAAGCCGTGTAATTGATTGTTTAGTGTGGTTTTATAAGTGGCTTTAAGATCTTTTTCAGTGAGTTTACTAACATCTGTTGGAGTGTATGATTTTAGATTTAACTCTAAATTTGAAAGTGATGTTAAATTACCTGATCCATAAGCAGATGAGGTTTTACTCACTTCATTTTTTCTTTTATTTAATGCCGTTCTAATTTCATTTGCACGAGCTTCATCTATACTGTAATCTTTCATTATATAGATTGCGACTAAGGTGCCTATGATTGGAAAAACACTATAAAAGAATCTTAAGTCAGATACTGTTTCTGGAGATTGAACTTGAATTGAAGAATCAAAACCAACTAATGTCATAAACAAACCCGCTAGAAGGCCTGCAAGCGCAAAACCTACTTTTACCATCCACCAATAAATAGCTCCAAGTGTTCCTTCTCTTCTTTCACCAGAATTTAATTCATCTAAATCGCATATATCCGAAGTCATTGACATCATTATGGTAAATAAACCACCAATTCCAAAAGAGAAAAAAGGTAATGCAAATAAGAACATATAAGGTTTACCTGGTATGAATAAAAACCAAAATAAAACATACCCAATAATTGAAACAAATTGTGTTGTTATAAATGTTCTTTTCTTACCTATTTTATTTGATAGATATGCTACAACTGGTATTACTAAAAATGTTGTGACTAGTGCTCCTATACTTCCGTGTAGAATAGGCCACACACCTGCTTCACCTTCATTACCAGAGAACATATATTGTACAATAACAAAAAATGTTAGGTTAGCTACAGTATTAAAAGTTCCAAATATTAAAAAGGTAGATACACATATTTTTTTAAATGGTTTAATTTTAAATAGCTCTATTGCTGTAGTAAATATTTCAGATAGTCTACCACGTATGCTCCTAAAAGTAACGGGCTTAAAATCAGACCTGTCTAGAGTGGATTTGCTTTTAACAAAAACAGCAGGATATATAGCTATTAGAGTAAAAATTCCAGCTACCCAAATAGCTAACTCTCTACAGGCTTCTTGTGGTGATGAAAATAATTCTGGTTTAAAAATAAAATACCAAAACCAAGGTGCTATAACCCAGGCCCATTGACCTATCCATTGCGCAACTGCCATAATGTTAGTACGTTCATGAAAATCATCAGTCATTTCATATCCCATGGCTACATAAGGCACACTAAATATGGTAAGTCCTATATAAAATACAAATGACCAGGCTAAAAAATAAAAGAAGTTAAACGTAATACTATTATACCCGTACAATTGCCACATAAATATAAAAGCAAAACCCATGACTAAAGCACCTATGAATACATATTGCCTGCGTCTTCCCCATTTAGATCTGGTATTATCGGTAATTAATCCCATGATTGGATCTGTAATTGCATCCATTAGTCTGGGTAAAAAATATAGTATTGCCCACATCCATGTAGGAAATCCTAAACCCTCTACTAATATTACCATAAAAACCCCTAGTACAGCAGGAAACATTTGATTGGCTAACATACCTAATCCAAATGCTATTTTTTGACCCATTTGTACTTTTAAAGAATTGTTTGCGTTAATCATGGTTTTACGTTGATTAGTTAGTTGGTATTATAATAGTTTGTAAAGTCTGTGCATCTATTTTAATAGCTACAGTTTTAGCACTTAGTTTAAGATTAAAGGTTTTGTTGTTTTCACCTTCGTTAAAAACAACTATTGCTATGCTGCCATCTGTATTTTTTGCAGCGGTTACTTGTAATGTTTCGTCTGTGTTTTCTAACCCAATAACTTCTGCACCAGGACGAATAAATTTACTAAAATGAGCCATTGTGTAGTATAATGGTGTAAAGTACACTTCGTCTGCTTCTGGATCTACAATAACCGGCGCATGACACCAATTTTTAAACCAATTTGGACCTCCTTGGCGGTCTAAAACCATATTCCAATCTACCCAACCATCTACCCAATTGTTAAGGCAGCCAATAATGTCTCTAGCATAACGGTTTACTGGGGCATATTTTGGATGTAGGTATTTTTTTTCAGCCTCGCGCCAATCATAACCCCAATCTGTGGACTCTTTAATCCAATACCAATTGTCGTCTTTCCATTTTGGTACTTCAGAATCTATACAGCCTTCGGTTTCAATTAAATATTTATGGGGTGCTTTGTTGTGTGCGTATTGCAGTGCTTTTGGAAAAACGTCATAAGTACTTTCATACCAATGTATGGCTGTACCCGCAAAATATTTTGAGGTGTTTTCATCTTTATACATTGCATCTACCCATTCTTTTATGCCATCTCTGTTTTGGTCATAACCTAATATTTTAATATCCCCAAATCCTGTTTTTTCTAGTTTTGGTCCTAAATGATGCTGAACAAAATCGGTTTCTTCTTCTGGTGAAAAGTGCATACTTTCCCAATTATTACCATTACCATGAGGTTCATTAACTGGTGTTAATCCCCAAATATTAATGCCTTCTGCTTTATAAGCTTCTAGATATTTAGTAAAATAGAGTGCAAATGTGCTGTAGTATTCTGGTAGTAATTTTCCGCCAACATACTTATTGTTATCTTTCATCCAAGGTGCTGCACTCCACGGTGATGCTATAATCTTAAAGCCCTCTTTAGAAATTTGGATGGCCTCTTTAATCATAGGAATTAAATCGTCTTGATCTTCTTTTACTGAAAAATGTTGAAGCTCTACATCTCCTTCAACTGGTGCGTATGTATAATTATTTAATGAAAAATCACAGGAAGCAATGTGAGTTCTTGTGAGTGAATAGTTTGCTCCGTCTTCACCAAAATAAGCCTCAAGTACTTTAGTTCTATTGAATTTACTCAAACGATTTAGTAAGTAAGCAGAAGATTCTGTAAAAGAACCACCAATACCAGTTATGGTTTGAAACGTTTTGTTTGGTAACAAGGTTATGGTATCATTAGTAGCCTCTGCCTCAAAGTTTGTGATTTGTGTTAGTTTATGTCCACTTTTTGAAGTTTCGTAAACAGTTATGCTTAGTTTGGTGTCTTCACAACCCATTATTAGTAGTGCTAGAGTGAAAATTAGTATGATTGGTTTTATGGTTTTCATATTACAAATGATCAAAATCACTTTAAATTTGTTTTTAGATCGTTTTATTGTTTTAATGGTGGTACTGCAACTCGTTTTAATAGTTGGTTTTTATTACCATTATAGGTTTTTGTAATTGGTTTTCCATCGCGGGTTAAGCCTTCAAATTTTCCTTGATCTACCAAATCCCAAATAGCATATTTGGCTTCGCTTTTAAAGTTAATTAATCCAAAATGATTTTCTGAACCTTGTGGGTTTTGAGCATCTTTCCATTGTTCATCAAAAGCTTCAAAATAAAAACACGAAATACCAGCGCTATTGGTCCAGTTTCTAATTAATTCATAATATCTACCGGATTTATATTCATCTGTAGCTTTAGAGCCATTTTCTCCATAAAAACCATTTGAAACTGTTGCCCAACCCGTTTCTCCAATATGTACGGTTTTGCTACTATCTATACTTTCTACATATTTTTTTACTGCACGATATTGATTTTTTGCAAATTTATAAGCACGTTGCATTGCAGCTTCAATTTGGTCTTCTTCAGAAAGGTTTTTTTCGTAATTAGGGATTAACCAAAATTGCGGATTGTAATGTGTATTATGCATAGGGTATGTATGCATTGACACATAATCTACAGCTTTAATTAATTTTTCTAAATCTTCTGTACGGTAACTTAAGTCGCCACCACCCCAAGAAGAAAAATCATCTGAACTGGTAATCCATAGTTCTTTTGGTAAATCGCCTTTATTTTTAAGTGCTTGTAAATGCGTAACCCATTTTAAAATTACGTTTGGACGCACAAAATAGCTGGTTGCCCAGCGTACCATAGCTTCATTACCAACTGCAATAATTTTAACAATTTCTGGATATTGTTTGGCCAGTGCTACCGCTCTATCTACCTCATCTGCGTTTGCTTCGCTTTCAATGTCGTGGTTTGGCTCTTGGACTGTCCATGCATCTTTGCAGTCTATCCAAACGCCAAGCATGACGTACATCTCGAAATTAGAATCTTCTTTTTTTAACTCTGTTATAGCCTTTAGAATATTTGGCGCTTGTGCTAATTGTAAATTATAAGTTCTTAAAAGCTTAATACCCATAGCAGCCAAAAGCTTCATATCGTCTTTTAGCTCAGAGATAGTAGGTTGTACGTCTCTTGTTTTTTGGCGATAGCCACCATAAGAAATTGCTAAATATTCTGGGTTATCTAATATATCTTTAGCAGTTACCATGTTTTGTTTTGGTTGTGTGGCATTATTTTCTTTAGTATTAGTATTACAAGACCATAGCATTGAAGCCAAAAATAGACTTATGATGATGATTTTGTTTTTCATTCTGAATTTCTAAAAATTATTTAAGTATTTCAGGCTTTATAGTGACGTTAATTTGAAGGACTTCGTCTGTACGTTCAAATAATTTTGTGCTAGTTTCTAAATCTAAACTTAAATCATTTAGGGTTGTTTTACTACCATCATTTAATGTAACAACACAACTATTGTCTACACCTATTTTGTAAATAACAGGCACTTGGCAATAGGTAAAGCACAATTCGTCTTTATTTAATTTTATTTCCTTTTTTTCTGAATTTACTGTTGTATAATCAAATGTTTTTGGGTGACTTAAAAATTCATTTTTTCGAAGTAAACATGGGTGAAATTGCAACTTTCCTTTTCTAACAAACACACCAAGTTCTCCAAATCTGCTTAAGATATCTTCTTTAACTTGCCCTGTCATACCAGGTTGCTGCGCACCTTTACCGGCTGGTGTGTGGGAATATGGATCTGTTGGAAACGCACCATATAATTTTGGTGTTTTATGTAACCCTATCCCTGCATTAATTTCGTAATAATGTTCTAAAAGACGACCAATAACCTCATCACTTTCATTATCATTCACAGCTTTTAAACAACACTCTTGTACTGCTAAAAGTAATTTAGATACCATATGCCAGTATATAGATCCCAAACCTTCATAACCATAAAATGTACCAGATCTTCCTGTAAATTCTTTATGGTTAAAAACGTCTTCAAAAATATCTAAAACTTGTTTTTTATCTGTTTCAGAAGCTTCAACGGTTTCTAATGCCGCTTCTAAATCATTTGCATTTTTAAAGTTACCATTAAAATGAAAGATTCCGTTTACAGCCTTTTTAATAATAGTAGTATCTCCAGCCTTTACTAATGTTTGTAATAAACTAGAGTTTGAAACCGCTTCTGTAGGTATTGTATTTCGCTGCAAAAACCCTTTTAATTCTTTATATGGATATAAAATATAACTGTATTGGTCTGGTCTAAAAAGTTTACTTGCTTTTAGTGCATCTAAAACTTCCAGCGCTTGTTTAGAAGTGATATAACCAGAGCTTAAAACCGCAACTTGCCCTTCTAACATTTCGTTGAGATACGAAATTGAAATGTCCGAATTATCCTCTGCAGTCATTAAATTATAAGCATGGTATAATTTATCTTCACGTTGGTTAGCCTCTATAGCGTGTTCCAGGTATTGAAGACTTAGGGTAACAAAGCTTTTAATTTCACTTATACTAAGTGTATCTTTTCTACCAGAAAAGGGGTTATTGTAAATTTGATTTCTGTATGCACTTGCTGCTAAACCTAAACCATCTAATATTGCACGACGCTCAGTATCATTTATTTTACCATTTAATACACTTTTGTGTGCCTTAAATGTTGTGCTTATAGCATTGAAAAACTCTAAGAGTTCTTTTGAAATTTCTACATTTTCAGTATTTGTATTTTCAAAAATAGTATCAAAAAACTTTAAGAAACGTCTGAGGTAATAAAGTGTTACCATTGACACACCGTTACCAACAAGTGCATTGTTAGCATCGTTCCATTCTGGACGTTGGGTATTCATCCAAATACCACCTTCTGGAATAAAGTTAGAAAGTTTTGCTAGTGTTGTGGCTAAGATTTTTTCAATGAAATTAACTTTAATGATAAATCTGTTTTCATCTCTTAGAAGTGCGCCATCTACACCAAGTTCTTTAAGCTCTTTTCGAATTTTTTCGTCTAAAGCCTCGTCAAACTCAATAGTATCTTTTGGATTTTTGATTAAATCTTTGTGGCTTTTTATTTTGTACGGAACATTAGCGTACACAAAAAGATCTTGATTAAAAAAGGTTTCTAATTTTCCAGGTTTATGTTTTTCTAAAAACTCTAAAAACTTAAGTAAATATATAATTTGGTGGTCTCCCCAATACCCAATGTAAGACCACGGATCGTCTGGTTCTATAGTTTCCCAGTCGAAACCGCCTTTGGTAACGCGGTATGGGTTGTAGCCATCAAAAGTTGTTGCGTTTAAAAACTTATGAATCATACTTTCAATAAACTCTGGGTAAGCGTGTGCTAATGCTTCCCAATTTTGAAAGATATCGCGCCAGTTGCCCTCGTAATCTAAAATTTTTGAGCCATCAATTTCACTACGTGTGTTTATTGAAAACTTATTCCATGGCCTGCTTGGATCACCATGACGACGGCTAAATTTTAGCGGCATATACTCTAAACATAGTCGTTTAAAATTTTTGTTATCGCTGTTTTTAGCTAGTTCTTTTAACTTAGATAACGAAAATAACTCTGGCAGGTTATTAATAGTTTCTTCAGTAGTTCTTGCTACTTTTTTATTTGCATTTAGAAGGTAATTTTTAAAATCCCATTTTTCTATTTGATAATTCTTATCAAAAATACCACCACGCATTATGTTGAATAATGTGTTTGAAAAATGTCTGGCATCTCTAAACTTATCATCTGTAAGTTGTAAGCCGTCTGACCCTGCATTTAATTCAATAAGGCGTTTTGTGCCTAGGTTTATACTATCTTGAATTTTACTAACTAAATTTTCGTTGTTTGTAATACTTTCAGACAGTTCAGCAATGGCTGCATGGTCTAAATTTACATCAGCAACAATATGCCAATTTTTAGTTTCAGAAGGATTTAAGCTAATGGTACTGCAAATAAAGTAAGCCCCTTTCTCAGCTTTTACATCTTCTTCTTGGGTTATGTTATTACCGTTACGAAAATTTTTAAGCTGTAAAGACGATAATAAGTACTTAGGATTTTCTAAACCCACAGACCAAACCACATTTGCTTTTAAAGCCTCACTAGGTTCTGCTTTATCAACAATTATGGCACTTAGAGCAAAGATACCCATACCGGTTTCAGCATCTAATTCGTTACGTTTGTAGGCGTCTACAAGGTTACTGCAAGCGTTTTGTAAATCACTTCCAACACCATAAGGTAATATGTTTTGAATACCATCTAACAAATTAATATTCTGAGTTGTGTTGGAGGTATTTATTAGTGTTGCTGTTTTAACAAATCCAAAACGGTCACTGGAATTCCATTGGTATCTAAATGTTAACCCAAGATCGTTATTAATTTCCTCAAAAATTACTTTATTTCCGTAGCTGTTTTTGTAAAGGTTTCTTTTAATACTGTACAACCCATCAAAACGTTGCGAAAATGGTTCCCAAAGCTGTGTTTTACCATTAGCGGTCACTTGAAAAATAGATTTACTTCCTGTAATTTCCGCAGACTCAGTAATTTTATCGTCAGTGTAATATGGAAAAAGTGCGTATTCAGAATTTTTTCGTCCTGCGGTTAATCCACCATTACTTGAAATAAACATCCAGTGGTTGGAATCGCTAATTATACTCATAAAAAATGGACGCATTTCATTACTATCAGAAATTTTGAAATACGCTTCGTTATCTATGTGTACTTGTTCTAAGTATTTATGTTCTGGTTGAGACACTATATTTTAAAAGGCTTGGTATGGGTTGTTATTTTAATTTAATATTGAAATCTATGACAACTATTATTCTTGAATAAGGCCGTCAAAGTAATAAACGTCTCCATCACATGGAGCATTTCTTTCAAAATAGATAATAATACTCTTATAAGTTCCAGTAGTTACAGCTGAAAAATCAAAAGTAAGCTCTTGCCAATCGCCTAATTGCGTAATACTAGCAATACGCTCTTGAGATGGTTCTGTTGCAGGAAATGGCAAACGCTCTAAACGCAGTGTAACATTTGTTAGTTGTGTTTCTGCTAACACTTTCATTTTAAAAATTTTATTAGTTGCTGCATTTTCAAAGTCTAATGCTGTTTCAATTTCTACTCCAACACCAGACCACGTTTGGCAACCGTTAAATTTTTCGTATTTAAATACATTACAACTTGTATTCACCCCGTTTGCAGTTGGATTTGGCACAATGCCGCCACCGATATCTCCAAAGGCATCAAAATTGGCACTACCATCTGTAGATAAAAAGGTCCAATTTAAATCGCCTTTTGCAGGGTCAATATTTTCATCACATTCTACAGCACACGGTAAATCTATTACTACAGTGCTTTGAAAAGTATCTGACGCACCAGATCCATCATAAGCTGTAAGCGTAATATTGTAAGACCCGTTATTGCAATATGTTTTTTCTTCGTTTATAGACGTTGACTGTGTACCATCACCAAAATCCCATAAATAGCTGGTAGCATTGTTAGACACGTTTATATATTTTACAACGTTAAGGTTTGAATCTGTTATAAACTTAGCCTCTAAACCAATTATGTCTATACCGCTTTCATTATCTTCACAAGAGGTTACTCCAAGTAGTAAAATAATGACGTAAAGCAGATTAATTTTATTTTTAAATAATTTCATAGTTTCATTTTTATTTAATTATATACTCTCACATAGTCAACTAACATCCTTTGCGGAAATAAAGTATCTGCATTTGGTGGCCCAGGAAGGTTACCGCCAACTGCTAAATTAAGAATCATGTAAAACTCACGGTTGTCAAAAACCCATTCGCCATTTCCATTAGTTTCAGCTTCTACATTTTCTGGTTTTAGAGTGTGGTATAGTTTATCATCTACATAAAAATTAATTTGAGAAGGTGACCATTCCATACCAAAAACATGAAATCCGTTATCGAAACGGTCGTTTTCTAAAACATAACTTTTAGAAATTGACTCGCCACCAGAATATCCTGGGCCATGTATGGTACTAAAAACAGTAGTAGGAGCATTTCCAAGATATTCCATAACATCTATTTCGCCAATTTCTGGCCAAGAGCTGCCATCGCTATCCTCACCAAGCAACCAAAATGATGGCCATAAACCTTGACCTGTTGGTACCTTAATGCGTGCTTCAAAACGGCCATATTGCTGCTGAAATAAATTTTTGGTAATTAATCTTGCAGAGGTATAATTTGAACCATTAAAGGATTCAGATCTGGCTGTAATTACTAAAAGACCATTTTCTACTTTTACGTTTTCTTCTCGGTTTGTGTAATACTGTAATTCATTATTTCCCCAACCTGGAATGCCTTGTGCTGTGCCATCGCCAATTTCAAAAGCCCATTTGGTTGGGTCTGGCGCGCCATTGGTATCAAAATTATCTTCCCAAACAAGATTGGTTAAGGTTGCTACTTCTTGAGTTTCGTCCAAATTACAGGCCATAAGGCATAGACCAAAAATAATAAGTGGTATTATTTTTATATGTTTCATGTTATTTTTTAATTAAATTAATTTTGATAGAAATAAATATTATCTAAGTAAAAATTCTCTATAGATGATGTTGTTGGATTATTGATGTTTTCATAAATAATTTGTCCAATATTATTTCTATTAGCAATAGTTATAGGGATCTCTAAAGTAGCCCAAGTATTGGCTTGAAAATCATTAGCATAAAAGAATGCCTGTTGTATAGTATCATCTCCGCCACCATCTGCTTGGTCTGCACCAAAATCTTTTATTGTGATTAAAAAGTCTAAATCTGCAGGAATGTCGGCAGGTATAAACATATTAACGTGTAAATTAGATTGTACTGTAGCATCTACAGTAGGGCTAGAAAACTGATGACCAACAAAATTAAAATTTGTATAGCTTAAAATATTATCCCCGTTTACAGCAAAATCTGCGGAAAGTGTTGTTTGAAAAGGCTCCCAATAGCCATTAAAGAAATCTACAGGAATACTTGTATAGTGGTCACTAAAAATAGAGGTTACATTATTTGGATCTCTTGTTGGTGTTGGTGCAAATTCAAAACTACCAACAGAATTAATAGTTACAGAACCTTCCGCATCCATATTATTTAAGGTTGCTGTAATTACTGTTGTTCCGTTAGTAAGAATTGTAACTTCGCCAGCTGCGTTTACAGAGGCAACACTTGGGTCTGAAGATGAAAAGGTATAATAGCCTGGCGCAACTTGTACGGTTTGATTATTGCCATTAGCTAAATTAAAAGTTTCTGTTAAGCCATTTATAATTACTGAAGCTCCAGCAAATGTATCTACAACAATATCATTACCGTTTGCAATAGCAGGTCTAGGTTGTGCAATAGTTCCTAGTTTTTCAAACTTAATTTCGTCTAACCATATTGTATAACCAAAACCTCCTGTGCTTTGAGTACCTGCAGCATATCTAAACATGCCTCTTTCTTCTGTTAATTTAGAAGCGTCTGGAATTGGAATAATATACTTTTCCCAACCCGTTCCTATACTTAAATTTGTAATAGACGTAACGTAGTTGTTTTCTAAAAAATCTTCACCAAAACCAATTTGATCTAAGGTTATTCCTTGAGAAGCTTTTGCATAAAATGTTAAGGCATCAAAACCAGATAAATCTCGCCCAGCGCCATCTACTCTAAAAATAGCACCTGCATAATTTCCGTTTACATTATCAGCATTTGGGACATTAATTTCTATTGAGGCATTACCTTGATAAGTATCTGTACCTTGAAAATTAATGACTTCGAAATTTGAATTCCCGTAAGGAAAATAAAAATCCTCGCCTAAACTAACCGGTGTATCATTAAAAATATCACCTGTTGTAGAAAACCCTGCTAAAGGGGCATTGTCATCTAATTCTCTTTCACAGCCAAGTGCTACAACTAATAGCGTAAGCAGTGCCATTTTGAATGTTTTAAATTTTATAGTTTTCATAATTACAATTTTTTATTTTCCAATATTTATATGAACATAAGTTCTAATTTCCCATTCTGATCCGTCAGGAAAGCCTGTTGGACTTAATACTGGTATTGCAGGAAATGTATTTGCTGGTACTGATGTTGGAGAATATCTTGGCGAAAAATCGTTTAAAGATCTCCATGTCCCTCTAATACCAATTTTTGTGCTTGGTAGTATAAACCAATCTGGTTTTCCAACGCTTGTAGATAAATCTAACATTAATTGTAGTGGGAATGTTAGGTTAAAATCTCTGTGATAATCAAATGGACCCCAATCGTTAACTTTTACATGAGCTTGTAACATATTCTTTCTATAAATAGCTCTTACATCTCCACCAAAACGTGTAATTGTTCTGTCTGAGTCTCCATTACCTTGACCATTTCCATAGTAGAAATTACCAATAAGACCTAAATCTGGATTTAACTTAGACACCACTCTAGAGTGCACTTCCCATAAGTCTTCTGCTGGTGCAGAATTAGGAAACGCAAAAAACTGTCTGTTTGCTAAGAAACCAATATGCGCATCCATAGTTGTTGGTAAACGGCGGTACACAAAACCTAAATTCATAGCCAATTTTGCATCTTCTGCTCTATCGTTATCCCACTCATACATCCATGTACCGGGTGTTGGATCAAAAGTTACAAGCATTTCGTAACCGTACATTTCACGGTTACCGTTACGTACTGCAAACGGATCGTCAATTACATTACGTAATCTTGCTGCCCCACCAAAGTTATTAGGAATTGCTGCTAAAAGTGGTTCTTGATACATAAAGTTTGGTGCTACTTGAATATTACCAAATGAATATGTAAACCCAGTTAAGGCATTTACCATATTACCACTACCACTGTCTTTTAATCTCCAACCTGTGTACGTTTGTGTTTGGTCTGCACCACCACCAGCAACTAAGCCCATGTAAGACGCTTGTCCGTACCAGTTAAAACGCCCGTTTTGATAGGTAAATTTTGCTTTACCACCCCAATTATCACTACTTGTAATTTTATCTTCTACAACATCTTGATTGTCATTAATACCTTGGAAAACACTGCCGTTTAAAGGACTTCCTCCCCATATACCACCTAGTGTTAATCCAAAATTACCAAACTTACGTTCTAAAGCAATTGTAGCACGTTCAGTTGGCCATGCAGGGATAATACCTGTTCTTACTTGGTTTTCATTTAAAACACGCTGACCTGTTTCATCAAAATTTAAACCTGTATCTAAATCTCTGTGGTAAATACCAGCAACATCCCATTTACCAAATGTGCGTTGGTATTTTAATAGTGCTGTTGGGTTTGCTCCCCACCATAATTGTGGACCAAAGGCTGCTTTTAAGCCTTTAAGCACTCCTTTACCATCTATTTCTGCACCAAAAATTTCACCATTATATAAATCTAAATTTGGGCCGTAATTAGCTTCTGGATAAAGGTTGAAAAAATCACCTTCGTAACCCCAATGGTAATGCCCTGTTCTGTAAAACCCTCTTAGGTCAAAATCTTTTGCATTCCACTCAAATTCTGCTTGGTACACTCTCAGTCTATTAACATCTGTCATTACAACCTCTGTATTAGTACCGCCATCTGTACTTATAACGGTAACAGGTCTGCCAACGTTTTCGTAAAATATTTCGTCTATTGGATTACTTGCAACGTTTCCTAGTACGTTAAAATTAACTTGAGCTCTCATATTAGATGCTGGTTTACCTTCAATACCAACAAAATAAGACTGCATATGATCAAACCCAAGTTGATTTGGAAAATTGTTTGCATCCGGATCTGGTGTATCTGGTGTAGTTATTAAACTGCCACCAGTATTAAATGTTGTAAAACGTGCAGAAAGTTGACTTATTCTTAATTTTTCAGAATCTCCTCCACCTAATGCAGCTTTATCTCCACGAGCTCTTAATACCGCATCCATTAAATTAATATTCTTGAAGTAATTTTCAACAAAGTCTGCAGTTACACCATCGTCATAAGGATATAAGTTATGTGCTTCTTTAAGTGAATAATATGCTGCTCTTGGATAAAGTGTATATAAACCACGCTCGTTATTTGGGCCTTTTGCGCAAATACCAAACCATTCTTCATTCATATTATTATCACCTGGTTTACCAATATCGTGTGGATAACCACCATTAGACCAAGATGCATTAGTATCATGTATATCTAAATTTTTTGTTTGTCCGAATTTCCACCAACCATCACTAAATTGAAATGTAAAACCACCTATAGCGTTACCTGCCTTTCCTAAACCTGACGCATTTTGATAAATTTCTTTCCAATTTCCAACCATATAATACGCTTGGGCTTTTTGATCTTCGTCATTTGTTACTGCATTAAAAGCATCTGCTCCAAACTCGGTAAACAGAATTGGTTTATTTAATTTGTCTTTAACCACCTGAAATGCGTTGCCAAAAGAGACACCACGATACATGTTTGTACCATAGATATCTACATCTTTACACTCTTCTGCAATAATATCAATGAATAAAACATCGCCATTACATATAGCAATTGGAATGGAAGAATTAATAGACTTTATTTTAACCGCTGCATCATTCATAAGTTTATACATTGGTCTCCCACGTTTTTCACCTACTTCTCTTCTTTGATCTTCTTCATCTGGAAAGTCTTCGGTTTCAGATCCTGCCCAGAACAAACCGTAGTTGTTTTCGTTACCTAATAAAAACATTAAAAGACCTGGCGTGTTTTTATAGTCTTCTGCTAGTTTTGTTATTTCAGACATTAGCAATTTCTTGGTTTTACCATCTCTGTAATCAGTTACTGGAACCCAAGTTCCATCAATAGTAAGACCGTAGCGCCCAAATGAATGATTAAGCATTGTATATATACCATAATTCTCATAAATGTAAGTTATCCATTTAGGTTGTATGCCAGTATATTGTCTTATTGCATTAACTCCCATGTTTTTTAGAAGTCCCATTTCTGCATCTAAGGCCGCTTTAATAACATCATCGGATTGTTTCCATAGACTGTAATTGTAATTAGTACCTATTGGAACATAGTCCCAGTTCATACCATTTATCATGAACTCTTGTCCATCAACAAGAAGCTTCATTCCATCTTCATTTTTTTGAACAGTGACTTTATTTACTTGAGCGAACGCCAATGTTGCAAATAATAAAAATGTTAATCTTAGAAAATTGTTTTTCATTTCTTTTTATTTTTTAATTTGGTAAGTGATTAGATGTATCTAAATATCAATATTGTAAAAATAATGTTAAAAAATATGAATTTATGCAATATGCCTCTACAAAAAACATACATATCAGTATTTAACTATTAAAAATAAGAAATCCTCAATAAACATCTTTAATAAGAGGATAATTATAAATCAAAATAAAAAGACAAAAACGGCAAATCTGATATAATTGTATTGGTGTTGTATAGGTTAATTAGGGTTTAGTATTGGAATTATAATTCAATGATGTAGTTTGCTAAACTTGTTTCATGAGGCAAATTCATTTTTTTTCTTAAACGATATCGTTTAACTTCCACACTCCTTGCAGAGATATTTAGCAAAGGTGCTATTTCTTTAGAAGATAGATTTAGCCTTAGATAAGCACATAATTTAAGGTCGTTTGGTGTTAAAACACTGTGCTTATTTTTAAGTTTTTGTAAAAAATCTTTATCAGCATTATTAAAGGCTTCTTGAAAGAATTTCCAATCGTCTGTATTGTTAATGTTTTTATCAATTATTTTGATTACTGACTTTATATTATCATCTGTATTTTTACTTTTTAGTTCGCTTTTTATAGAATTTAAGAATTCATTCTTTTTAATTAAACTCATAGTAGATATTGCTAACTCTCTACTTTTGTTATCTATATCTTGTTGCAACTTTAAGTTTTCGAAATGCATTTGTTGCTGTCTATTCTCTAATTCTTTATGTTGTAAGTCTCTCTCAGCTTTAATTATTAGCATTCTACGTTGTTTTTTATGATAGCCATCATAAAAATGATGCAATAAAAATATTATTAAAACTAACACAATAACATAAATAACAACTGCTAAGTTTGAGGCATACCATGGCTTATTAATATAGAATTGATAACTCGCAATGTTTTTTGAAATATTTTCTCCAACTCTTGCTCTTACACTAAAAGTATAATCGCCTGGTGGTAAATTTTTATAAAGTACATTTGGCGAATTTGACCACTCACTCCAATTGTTGTAAATACCTTTTAGTTGATGCTGGTATTCTACTACTTTAAATTTGTTAAACTGGGTTAAACTATAAAAGAATTCTATATTATTATCTTCTGGTTTTAAATCTGCAATTTCATTTAAATTTAATAATTTATATTCTCCCGAATGCTTGTTACTATTTATTGAGTTAATATTAATTTTCTCTATTGTATTGTTAAAATTGTCAATATCAATAATTAAATATCCAGATGTGGTACCTAAAAGATATTTACTATCCTTTATATTAATAATGTTTTCATAGCTAGTTACACCAAGCCTTAAACTTTTAGGTAGTGCTATTTTTCTAATTAGCGGTTTATTTGATAGCTTTCCTGGTTTAACTTGTATTATGTCTGTATTTGTAAATCCCCAAAGCGTGTTAGAGTTTGCTTCATGAATTAACTTACCTGATGTATAGTTTGAAGGCTTAAACGTTTGACTTAATAAGCTGTCTTTAATAAATTCTTCTTTATTAAAATCATATTTATAATAACCCTCGCTGTAAACATAATAGACATTATCATTATAGTTAAAAAGGCTTGAATATAAACCCTTACTAAAAGTATCTATTTTAATGTTTTTTGCTTTGGTAAACTCCTCGTTCACTTCTATTTTATAAACACCTTTATATTCATGGCTTACAAAAATTGTAGTATTATTCACCAATTCGAAAAATCTTGCAGAAAGATCAAATCCATCAATCTTGTTTTTTAAACTCCAATTATTATTAAGCTTTTCAAGCGTGTATAAGCCATTATAATTCCCTTGTAATAGAATATTCGATTTGCCTTCTATGGGTTTAATTGACCACGTTCCTTTAATATTAGCTATCTTCTTAGCTTTATTGTTAGCTATTAAAAAAGTTCCTGAATTATGTCCACAAAATAGTTCATCGCTAATTACTTCTAAAAACCAAACTTGACCTTGAGTTCCTTTTATAAAGGTAAATGGTTTATCTGTATTATATAAATCTCTATAAAACAATCCTTGATTTGTACCCAAATATAGATAACCATTATAGACCGATGACGCATATACAGATCCTAATTGACCTCTTGAGTCATTAAATATTTTGATTGGAGATTTACTATTAATACAATTAATCCCATTATCTAAACCTAGCCAAATATTGCTATCTATATCCTCGAAAACGGAAAGCACAGTGTTATTGCTCAAGCCTAAATTTTGATTGATTTGATTTACAATTTCACCATTTTTATCAAGAATTATTACTCCATTAGATATAGTTCCAATAGCAAATCCACCATCTTTAAGCTTTGCACTACTGTAAACACTATATTTTAATAAAGTTTCATTAATATCATTACTCCATGGTAATAAGGCTTTGTCTTTAAATACATACACACCATTGTTTTCTGTTTGAACCAATAATTGACTTTTATATTCAAACATATTAACTACGTTATTATTTTTTACAATTTCATCATCTATTAGCACTGTTTTATCACCATTAATAATTTGATAAACACCAATATTTAAATCTTGAAAATATATAGAATCGTCTACTTTAAAAAGTTTAGTAATTGATGACTCGGAGTCAATAATTTTAAATTCTTCTTCTTTTGTATTATATATATAAACTCTATCTAATGAGCTAAATAAAACCCAATCATCTAAATAATTAATTTGCCAAAACTGCTCATCTTCTACTAAAGAAATATTTTTATTATTAGAAAGTGATGTGTATTCTAAGAATCCAAAACTATTTTTTAACCAATAGCCAAATTCCATATAACAACCTGTGTAAATTCTATCTCCAACAACTTTTACAGAACGTAAAATTGTTTCATTTGGAGAGTCGTAACGTCTCCAATTAGCACCATTATACTCTAAAAGACCTGCATTATTTGCTACATAAATTGTTTTATCCTTCGCTTGAGAAATAGACCAGTTTTGGTTTTCACCGTTATATTGTTGTGGTGAAAACACTTTTACAGGAGGAACTTCTTGAGCCAATAAACAGCTACAAAACGACAAAAAACTTAATAAAAAGAATACCTTTATGCTATATTTAATAAATCTATCCATACTAATGAGTTGTACTGCAATATACAAAACTGTATGGTAATTATTTATAACTAAAAAACAACCATACAATTATAGCTACAAAATCATTTTGCTATTGAAAAAATGATAATTATATATGAATAAATCCTCATTGAAAAAAATTGCTAAACCACAGATTATTATATAAATATTGATCTAGCTTAGGTTATAGAGAAATTAATAATGAAGGTTCTCTTGCTCTAACTATACAAGAAACTGATGAGTATTGTAGTCTATAAACTATTAATACAAATGTTAGTTATTTGCATAGTATGAGGCAATATCAAATTAACGCCATTCATTTTTTAAGAAAATTACCATTACGTTTTTATTGCTTTTTAGATTTATCTTTGAAAATCATATAAAAAACCAAAAATTAGCCAAGGCCTTAGGGATGTTAATATTATTGCAGAATATAAAGAAGATATACGTTAAACTAAATATGTGTTTCTTGATTCTAAAGGAGTTAAAGTTAAAATGTTTAAAGATGAAATTTTATAATCATCAAAATTATTTCCCAATACAGAAATTAGCAAAAATATTTCCTAACAAATCATCACTAGTAATCTCACCTGTTATTTCTCCAAAATGAAATAAGGCCTGTCGCACATCTATAGCTAATAAATCTCCCGAAACACCTGTTTCCAATCCTGCTTTAACGTTATTTATTTCTTCAAATGCTTTAATAAGTGAATCGTAATGCCTTGTATTAGTTACTATAGTTTCGTTATTTCTTAGTGCTCCAGTATTAACAAAACTTATTAACTTGTTTTTAAGTTCGTCTACTCCTAGTCCTGTCTTGGCAGACAATAAGTGAAGATTATTAAATTTGGATGTTAAGGTTTTTAATTCAAAATCGTTTAAAACATCTATTTTATTAGCAATTACCAATAATGGCTTTAATGGAAAACGATTTTTAATTTTTTCAATTTCGACTTTTAGACGTTTACTTTCAGTTTTAAATTCTTCAGCAGAGAACAAGAGCACTACTACTTGAGCTTGTTCCATTTTTTCGAATGTTTTCTTAATACCAATACTTTCTACAACATCTTTAGTTTCACGAATTCCTGCAGTATCTATAAAACGAAAACCTATACCTTCTATTACTAATTCGTCTTCAATGGTATCTCTAGTTGTTCCTGCTATTTCGCTTACAATAGCACGTTCTTCATTTAAAAGTGCATTTAAAAGTGTAGATTTACCAACATTTGGCTCACCAACAATGGCAACAGGAATTCCATTTTTAATAACATTTCCAACCGCAAAACTGTCAATTAACCGTTTTAAGACAAAAGTTATACGATTTATTAATGCAGCAAACTGTGTTCTATCTGCAAACTCAACATCTTCTTCTGCAAAATCAAGTTCTAATTCAATTAAGCTGGCAAAATTCATTAATTCTTCGCGTAATTTTGCGATTTCACTTGAAAAACCACCACGCATTTGCTGCATTGCAATTTGATGTGATGCTTCGTTATCACTAGCTATTAGATCTGCTACAGCTTCAGCTTGACTTAAATCTAATTTTGCGTTTAAGAAGGCTCGCAATGTAAATTCTCCAGCAGTTGCCATTCTACATCCATTTCGAAGAAAGAGTTGAATAATTTCTTGCTGAATATAAATAGAACCATGACAAGAAATTTCAACTACATTTTCACCTGTATAAGAATTTGGGTTTTTAAAAACTGAAACTAAAACTTCGTCTATTATTCTTTTGCCATCTATTATGTGTCCTAAATGTATTGTATGTGTTTTTTGATTTAAAAGTGTTTTTTTATTCTTAACAGATTGAAAACAACTATTAGCGATACTTATAGCATCTGCTCCAGAAAGTCTTACTATAGCAACTGCTCCAGCACCAGATGCTGTAGCGAGTGCTACTATTGTATCAGTTTTAATCATATCGCAAAAGTAATAAATTGTAAATTGATTACTGTATTACTCGCTTTTTAAAAAGCACATAATAAATTATATTCTTATATATTTGTAATTCAAAAAAAAAATAAAAATGCTTAAAAATATATTTCTAATAGTATTTATCTTCTTTATTATTATTTCATGTAAAAATGATAATACTAACGGTTTTAAAATATCTGGAACATCAGATAGCTATATAACCGGAAGCACTGCTAGACTTTTTAGAGTTGAAAACAAAAAAAAGAAAGTTTTAGATTCTACTGTTCTAGAAAAAGGAAATTTTACTTTTGAGGGAAAAGTAGATGGACCAGATATTTATTATATTACTATTGACAATGTTTTAGGTGCTTTACCTATAATTCTGGCAAATGAAACTTTCGACCTCCAAGTAATCAAAGATAGTCTTGCTAATTCTAAAATAATTGGAAGTAAAGAAAACGATTACACACAAAAATACAATGAAGGCACACAATACCTGAGAGATAAACACAAGGTATTAAATGAAAGATTTCAAATCTTTAAACTTAGTGGAAATAAAGACAGCATGCAAACTGTTAAGTTTTCTTATGATAGTTTAGTATTAGAAAAAGGCAAGTTTGATGTTTCTTTTATTAAAAAATATCCTAATACAACTTTGGCTGCTTTAATTTTAGAACGTATTACAATGGCTAAACAAATTTCTGAGGAGGAAACCAATCTGCTTTACAAGACTTTATCTAAAGAGATGCAAAACACTAGAGCAGCTAAATATGCTTTGGAATTTATAGAGGAACAGAAAAAAAGAAATAATTAAATTTTTCCTAGTTTTTGCATTATAAATAAAACTGCTATGGGCAATCCCATAAAAAGCATCATAGTTAAGTCTTGCTCCAATAGTCTAGGAGCAAGCAATAATGTTATTATATAACCTCCAACTGCACCACCAAAATGAGCATCGTGACCTATGTTGCCTATTTGTTTTTTCATTCCATATATTGAATATAACAAATACCCAATACCAAAAACAAATCCAGGAATAAAAAAATTAATTTCCATCCATGGATCAAATAATATAGCCGAATAAATAATACCCATTACAGCTCCACTTGCTCCAACAGCAGAATAATGGTAATCCTTTTTATGAAAATAATACGAGAGTAAACTACCCGTAATTAAACTTGCAAAATAAACTACAAGAAAACTAACTTCACCAATACGATAAATTACTCCATTTGCAAAAAAAAACAACGTTACCATATTAAATAATAAATGCTGTGTATTAACATGTAAAAACCCAGAAGTTAACATTCTTAACTTTTCTCCTCTGTTTATAGCTCCAATGTTAAATTTGTATTTTTCGAAAAAAGACAAATCATTAAAACCTTTAATAGATACTAATACATTTGCTACTATTAATAGTATTGTTACAAGATTTAAATTGCCCATAAAGTATTCCGTTTTTTAAATATAGCATATATTTGCTTCTACAAATCTAAAACTAATTCATGCAATTGTTAGCTTACATTTTAATTTATCCATTTTTTTGGTTAGTATCAATATTGCCTTTTAGAATATTGTATGCGTTTTCAGATTTAATTTACCTTTTTATTTATCGCATTTTCGGTTATCGCAAAAAAGTAGTCCAAGACAATCTAAAATTAGTTTTTCCAGAAAAGTCTTCAAAAGAGATAAGTACCATTACAAAAAAATTCTATCATCATTTATGCGATATGATAGTTGAAGCCATGAAATCTATGACTATTTCTGAAGCTGAAATGAAAAAACGCTACACATTTACAAATATTGAATTGCTTAAAAAACTGGAAGACCAAAATAGAAGTGTTATCATAATGTGTGGCCATTATGCGAGTTGGGAGTGGATTTTTATTTTACAAACCTATGTTAGTCATAAAGGCTTTGCTGTTTACAAAAGATTAAATAATAAATATTTCGACAGATTAATTAAGCGTATTCGCGCAAAATATAACAGCCATTTAATTACTACCAAAGAAACTATTACAACTCTAAAAGCCTCTCATGCTAAAAACGAATTAACAATTACTGGCTTTGTTGCAGATCAATCTCCAAAATTAAATAAGACGCACCATTGGAATAGTTTTATGGGAGTTACTGTACCAATTCATACTGGAGCCGAAATGCTGGCAAAAGAATTAAACCAAGCTGTTGTGTTCTTTGATGTTAGAAAAATGAAACGCGGCTATTACCAAACCACTTTTAAAACTATAGCAGAACACCCAAAAGAATTTAAAAACTACGAGATTACAGATATTTTTAAATCTTTTATTGAAGAACAAATAAAAGAACAACCAGAATATTACTTATGGACACATAAGCGTTGGAAACACCGAAATAATGTACCTGCTGAGTTTCAATAAGAACAAAAAAGACTAATTAGAAGTATACTTAGTATAAAAAATTAAAACTTCATTTTCATCATCAATTAAACTTAAATCACCATTGCTATCGAGTTTAAAACTCCAACCAAATGGTTCTTTTTCAATACGATAAATTTTAGAATTAGATTTTATTTCTAACAATTCTAATTTTTGTAGTCTTTCATTTTGTTTATGGTAAAGGTTGCTATCAGACAGTTCTATAAACTCAAAAAAACCAAGTTCTTTTATGTTTTTAAATGATTGTTTTTGCCATATTCCTAAAACTTTAACTTGGTCTAAAGCTTTAATTTTTTTTTGATAATTTAAAACCTCATAAAGGTCTTTACTAACAGAATTACTTTCGATTAAGTTCAACTTTTTTAATAAGTTAGCATGTCTATTATTTTCTCCATAGACAGAGTACCCATAAAAATTATTAGCAACTGCTTCAAGTTGATAAGCTGGATATTGAATTAGTTTAGCATCTCCTCTAACAGTAACACATTTCTTAATTATTGGCCAAAACGCTAAAGTAGATGGTCCATAATTATTGTGTGTTAAGTGCATTTCTGGAACTATATTATTGGATTTATAACTTTTTACACCATGAATTTCTAACATTAAAGCAGTTCTCATCATATGTGTTATAGAAATAGAACATGCTCTTCTGTTGTGTGTTTTCCGATTTCTAAAGCGTCTTGATCTAATTTTAAAAGTTTATCCCAATACATATTAATTTCAGCTTCAGTTTTTAACTCAGAAACTTCTTTTCTATAATCATTTAGAAGTGTTCTATTTGAACAAGACGAAATAAAAATAAAAAGAATAAAAATGTATAATATATTTTTCAAAGTAATTTACAACTCAAACCAACCATCAACTCTAAGCTCTTGACTTGGCACAAAAGTCTTATGGATAAATTCGTTATTAGCCTTATTATATTCATAATCTTTTGACCATTCTATATGGTTTTCGGCTAAAGCAATTAAACTATCACATACGTAATCTATCTCATTGCAGGTAGTTGTTGGATGAATAGACATACGAATCCAACCTGGTTTATGAGTTAAATCTCCAGAAGTAATTTCGCAAGTTAAAGCGTTAGATTTTTCACGATCTACATTTAGTAAATAATGTCCATAAGTTCCAGCACAACTACAACCACCACGTGTTTGTATTCCAAATCTATCATTAAGTATTTTTACTCCTAAGTTAAAGTGCAAATCTTCAATGTAAAAAGAAATAACACCTAAACGGTCTTGCTCGTTTGGTGCTAAAATTTTTATGTTATTAATAGCTCCAAGATTTTTGAATACTTGATGCAATAATTCATGTTCGCGATTTAGAATATTTTTCACTCCCATTTCCTCTTTTAATCTTATTGCAAGAGCTGTTTTAATGGTTTGCAAAAAGCCAGGAGTTCCTCCATCTTCTCTATCTTCTATACTTTCTATGTATTTGTGTTCTCCCCAAGGATTAGTCCATGACACAGTTCCTCCTCCAGGACAATCAGGAATCATATTTTTATATAGTTTTTTATTAAAAACTAAAACTCCAGAAGTTCCTGGTCCACCTAAAAATTTATGTGGTGAAAAGAAAATAGCATCTAAAGCTTCGTCTTCATTTTCTGGATGCATATTAATATCTACATAAGGTGCAGAACATGCAAAATCCACAAAACATACACCTCCATGTTTGTGCATTACTTTTGCAATTTCATGATATGGTGTTTGTATTCCTGTAACATTACTTCCACCTATTACAGAAGCTATTTTAAGCGCACAATCTTTGTACTCTTCTAAAAGTATTTCTAAATTTTGAATACTAAATAAACCATCATCACCAGCAGGTATGACTTCTACTTTTGCCATGGTTTCTAACCAAGAAGTATGATTAGAATGATGCTCCATATGAGTAACAAAAACCACAGGACGAATTTCGTTTGGAATAGTAGCATATTTTCGTAAGTTTTCTGGGACTTTTAATCCTAAAATACGCTGAAATTTGTTTACTACACTTGTCATGCCATTTCCTGCTACAATTAAAACATCGTCTGCATTTGTGTTTACATGACCTTTTATAATGTTTCTTGCTTTGTGGTAAGCATTTGTCATTGCAGTGCCTGAAACAGTAGTTTCTGTATGTGTGTTTGCTACAAAAGGTCCGAATTGATTAAGGAGTTTTTCTTCAATAGGTCTGTATAAACGTCCAGAAGCAGTCCAATCTGTATAAATCATTTTTTTTCTTCCGTAAGGCGATTCAAATTCTTGGTCAATACCAACAATATGTTTTCTAAACTTAGAAAAGTAGATTTCTAATTCCGATTGTCTCTCACTAGTTGCTCTTGTAGTAATCATACACTTAAAATTATGTTGTTAAGGTACTAAATATTAGCGAATTCTTTAATTTCTGAAATAATTTTATCAGCCAATTCATCTGCAATTTGCTGGGATTTTGCTTCGGTATAAATTCTAATAATTGGTTCTGTATTACTTTTTCTTAAGTGTACCCAGTTTTCTGCGAAGTCAATTTTTACACCATCTACAGTGTTTAAGTTTTCATCTTTATATTTTGCTGCCATTTGCATTAAAATTGCATCAACATCAATTTGTGGTGTTAAAGCTATTTTCTTTTTACTCATGAAATAGCTCGTGTAAGTTTTACGTAACTCGCTAACACTCATTTTCTTTTCAGCTAAAAGTGTTAAAAATAAAGCAACACCAACTAAGGCATCTCTTCCGTAATGAGATGCAGGATAAATAATACCACCATTTCCTTCTCCTCCAATAACTGCATTATTTTTTTTCATTAATGCAACAACATTTACTTCACCAACAGCACTAGCTTCGTATGTTCCACCATGCTTTTCTGTAACATCTCTAAGCGCACGAGTAGAACTCATATTACTTACTGTGTTTCCAGGATTCCTGCTTAAAACATGATCTGCACAAGCTACTAAAGTATATTCTTCTCCAAACATGTCTCCATTTTCGTCCATAAAAGCAAGCCTATCCACATCTGGATCTACAACAATCCCAAAATCTGCATGATGTTTTTTTACTTCAGCAGATAAATCTGTTAAATGTTCTTTTAAAGGTTCTGGATTATGTGGAAAATGCCCATTTGGTTCGCAGTATAATTTCACTGCTTCAACTCCTAGACGTTCTAATAGTAGTGGTATAGCAATTCCTCCTGTAGAATTAACACCATCTACAACCACTTTAAAATTAGCGCTCTCAATAGCTTTTTTATCTACAAACTCTAATTCTAAAACTTCATCAATATGTATGTCTATGTAAGCATCATTTATTATTATTTCTCCTAAACTATCAACATCTGCAAAGTGCATGGTATCACTTTCGGCAATTTCCAGAATTTTAGCACCTTCAGCTGCATCTAAAAACTCGCCTTTAGCATTCAATAATTTCAAGGCATTCCATTGTTTTGGGTTATGACTGGCTGTTAATATTATACCTCCATCTGCATGCTCCATTGGAACAGCTATTTCTACTGTTGGTGTAGTAGAAAGCCCAAGGTCTATAACATCAATACCTAGACCTACTAATGTGTTCATTACTAAATTCTGAATCATTTCTCCCGAAATTCTTGCATCTCTACCAACTACAACTCTGTAATTTTCCTTTACACGTTGTGTTTTTAGCCAAGTGCCATAAGCCGAGGCAAATTTTACAGCGTCAATTGGTGTAAGGTTATCGCCAACGTTTCCACCAATTGTTCCACGAATTCCTGAAATAGATTTTATAAGTGTCATTACTATAATTTTAATATTCAAGTACAAATATAGTATTTCAAAAGCGGAAAAATCTATTATGAATTCGTAAATTCGATTTATGAATTTTCTAGCACATATTTATCTTTCTGGAAATAATGAAGCGGTTACAATTGGTAATTTTATTGCTGATGGTATTCGTGGTAAAAAATACTTAAAGTACCCAAGAGACATTCAAACTGGTATTTTATTGCATCGCCAAATCGATACATTTACAGATGCGCATAAAACTGTAAGACTAAGCACTAAAAGACTTCACAAGAATTATAGCCATTATTCTGGTGTGATTGTAGATATTTTATACGATCACTTCTTAGCTAAAAACTGGAGTAAGTATTGTAATTTACCTTTAGCTGAATATGTAGATAATTTCTACAATCACACCAGAATAATTTTGAAATTCTACCAAAACGAATACAAAAAATGATGCCATACATGATTGCAGACAACTGGTTATTAAGTTATGCTTCTATAGAAGGTATTACAAAGGTTTTAGAAGGTATGAATAGAAGAACACAAAACCGTTCGCAAATGAATTTAGCTGTAAACGAACTTCAAGAATTTTATAATGAATTTGAAGATGAATTCACATGCTTTTTTGATGAACTTATTAATTTTTCATCTCAAAAATTAAAAGAGATAGAAAAGAGATAAATCTTTTATTTACAAATATATAAATAACTAATAAAAAAATATGAAGATAAATAACATGCTTATTCTGTTCATTGTAATCTCAATCACTTTCTCTTGTAAAAAGAATGAACCCAAACGTGGTTTAGTAACACAAAAAGCAATGGTTGTTTCGGCTAGAATTGAAGCTTCAATTATAGGAAAACAAATATTAGAACAAGGAGGCAATGCCTTTGATGCTATGATGGCAACAGACTTAGCCTTAGCGGTTGCCTATCCATATGCAGGAAATCTTGGAGGAGGTGGTTTTATGGTTTACAGGTTAAATGATGGTAGTATAGGCGCATTAGATTATAGAGAAAAAGCACCTTTAGCAGCCACAAAAGATATGTATTTAGACTCTTTAGGTAATGTAGTGCCAAACTTAAGCACTCGAGGCGCAATGGCTGTTGGTGTTCCTGGAACGGTTGCAGGTGTTTTTGAAGCACATGAGCAATTTGGAATTCTACCAATAGAAACGATAATAAAACCAGTAATTGCATTAGCAAAAAGAGGTGTTATTGTTACAAGAAAACAGGAGTTTAGAATTGCAGAAAAACAACAAGACTTTAAACTTGCTAATAAAGATTCTATCCTTTTTACAAAAGCATGGAAACAAAACGATACTATTAAATATAATAAACTTGCAGAAACTCTAACTAGAATTATGCAGAATGGTAGCGATGAATTCTATAAAGGTAAAAGCGCAATAATACTAGCGCAATTTATTCAAGACAATGGAGGTATAATTACTGAAGAAGATTTAGCAAATTATGAGCCAAAATGGAGAACTCCAATTACTTTTACTTATGATGATTTACGGATTATCTCTATGTCACCACCTTCAAGCGGTGGAATTACAATGGCTCAAATTTTAAAATCTTTAGAAAGCTATGATTTAGATAAATATGGACATAATTCTGTAAAAACCATTCAGTTATTGGCTGAAGCAGAACGTCGTGCCTATGCAGATAGAAGTTTTTATTTAGGTGATCCAGATTTTGTAAACATACCACAAAACAAACTTATAAGTAACGATTATCTAAAAAACAGAATGTCTAGTTTTTCGTTTGAAAAAGCAACACCATCTGCTGATGTCTCTCATGGTACAATAGATATTATAGAGAGTGATGAAACTACCCACTACTCTATTGTAGACCAATATGGAAATGCCATATCTGTAACTACTACTTTAAATTCTGGTTATGGGTCTAAACTCTATTGTAGTGAATTAGGGTTCTTTTTAAACAATGAAATGGACGATTTTTCTAGTAAACCTGGTGTACCAAACGTTTATGGATTAATTGGTGCAAAGGCAAATGCAATTCTACCCGAAAAAAGAATGCTAAGTTCTATGACACCAACTATTGTTGAAAAAAATGGTAAATTATTAATGAGCGTTGGCACTCCAGGAGGTTCAACAATTATTACTTCTGTTTTGCAAACTATTTTAAATGTTCATGAATTTAATATGAGCATGCAAGAAGCTGTTGATGCTCCGCGTTTTCATCACCAATGGCTACCAGATGAAATTAGAATGGAACCCAATCGTTTCAATAAAGAAACTATTAATACTTTAGAACAAAAAGAATATACTATAAACGAAGAGCGTTCTCCAATAATAGGAATTGTAGATGGTATTTTAGTTTTACAAAATGGCAAACTTGAAGGTGGAGCAGATTCTCGAGGAGATGATGCAGCAGCTGGTTTTTAATTTTTTTAATGTTAAAAATGTTAAATTAACCATACATAAACCATACGCTAAGTGATTTTTAACTTTAATAATTGTAAAAGTAAATAAATAGATTTATACTTGATAAAATCTCTATTATACAACAACCTTAAAAAGGTTTATTTTACTCTAAATTCAATCATGAAATTTAAATTACACTCAAAATTATATTACACACTATTTATACTAATTATCTTTTTTACTCAGAAAAGTCAGGCTCAATTAATGCCTATTTTTGTTGGAAATACTATAGATTTAGGAAATGATTGTTATCAAATTACTTCTAACGCAAACTTTCAACTTGGAGCTGTTTGGTATAATAATTCAATAGATTTAAATGCGGATTTTGATATAGTTTTTGATGCCAATTTTGGAAGTAATGATGCCAATGGAGCAGATGGAATTGTTTTTGTTTTAAAAACATCTCCTACTCCCGAAATAGGTACTTCTGGTGGAGATTTAGGTTATGGAGGCATCTTCAACTCTTTAGCTGTTGAATTTGATACGTGGCAAAATAACGATAGAAACGACCCTTTTAATGATCACGTGGCTTTAATTTCTAATGGAAATACTAATCATGCTTTAGGAACATCATTAACATCTCCAGTTAATGCATCTGCTGTCTCTGGAAATATCGAAGATGGTATTTCTCATGAAATTAAAATTTCTTGGCGAGCAATGACTCAAGAATTTAGAGTTATTTTTGATTGCAATGAAAGAATCTTTTATTCAAATGACATAATTAATACGGTATTTGGAGGCAACTCAAATGTGTTTTTTGGCTTTACTGGTTCTACTGGTGGATCAACAAATTTGCAAACAATTTGTTTTAAAAGTATCTCTTTTGTTGATGAATTTCTCTTAGATGATCAAAATATATGTTCAGGTGAAACCATAAATTCTATTGATGCAACATATGATGGAGCTACAAATTATTCATGGTCTCCAAATACTGGCGTTAGTAATATCTCGATACCAAATCCAATATTCTCACCGACAGTAAATACAACATACACTGTTGAGATTACAGATGGTTGTGGTGAAATAATTACAACAAGTTTTGATGCTAATATAACTCCTACAGATGATTCTACGTTTACTATGTTAGCAAGTTGCACAGGAGCAGTAGTAAATTCTGTAGCTACTCCAGGTGGTATTTATGTCTTTAATCCTGTACCTACAGATGGAGCCCTAATAAATCCATCAAATGGAACAATTAACAATGGAGTTCCAGGAACGAGCTACACTGTTGAATATACAACTTCTGGAACTTGTCCTTCTACAAGTCAGTTTTCCGTATCTATCGGTTTAGTAACAGACTCCACATTCACCATGTCAGCCTCATGCGATGGTGGAACAGCTACAATTACAGGAGACACTGGAGGTGTATTTACTTTTAATCCAGTACCAACAGATGGCGCGTTAATTGATGCTGCTACAGGAACAGTTTCAAACGGTGTTTCAGGGACAACCTACACTATTGAATATACAACAGCAGGCGCTTGTCCAGACACTTCTACACAAAATGTAACGGTATTACCATTAGAAGACTCCACATTCACCATGTC
>ENA-OUOG01000963-OUOG01000963.1-marine-metagenome-genome-assembly--contig:-NODE-963-length-35098-cov-8.364924_pt1 | contig 35098 bp, 27 predicted proteins | sample MGYA00248635_ERZ508505 | MGnify/ENA primary metagenome ERZ508505 (study PRJEB26176, sample SAMN06267871) | marine metagenome | isolation source: Saanich Inlet, British Columbia, Canada | place: Pacific... | reverse complement strand
CGTATGCAAATACTTTACCGTTAGAGGTAAACTTTTGACCGTTTGTTGGATTACTTGGGAATGTTAAGTTTGCCATTGATTATCCTATATTAAAAGTACTGACACGATCTAAATACTGTCCACCAATAATCATCCGTGTTCCATCTGGTGACATATACAAACTATTGGGACTTCCTTGGGCCCAAGGAAGACCAAAATCGATAGCAGTATGAAAGTTGATATTATTATATGAGGCAGTGGTTATATCAAATGCAGTTGACATATCGATTTGATAAACTCTATCGTTCTGGTCTCCTATCATAAATATTTTAGTACCATCGGTACTTAAATCAATTTCAAATGGTGAATTATCAAGAGTTGCAACATAAAACGAACCACTAGATGCACCAATAGATGTAATATCCCAAGGAGTTGAAAGGGTATGTTCGTATATAGTATAGTTACCTTTTCGCATAATATAGCATTTCGTCCCATCGGATTTAAATGCAATTCCGGAAGGGCCGGACACTTCATAAAACCCATTAACACTCATTGTAGACACATCATAAGGAGTTGATAAATCATATTGTATGATACGGTTTGTTAATGATGCTGAATAACTCAAAGAACCCCACATGCGTGTTCCATCAGGTTTTAATGTCCAACCTGTAATATCATGGGTGCCATATGCATATGATTTATTATCATATGTTGCAGTTGATACATCAAATGTAGTCGATAAACTATATTGATATATTTTATCGGATATTAAATCATTGACATATAGTTTGGTTCCATCAGATTTTGCTGTTAATCCATATGGTACAGATATTTGCGATGTAAGACTTATTGTACCAATATGAGTTGCATTAGTTAAATTCCAACCATATGCCGCACTGACATCAACAGTATCAGTCGCATTGTTGCGTCCGTCAGTTACAGTCAGTGTAATCTGTCCACCATCAAATGCCTCTGTCCCTGCAGTAATAGTCACCGTGTTGTTTGCTTTATGATGAGTGACTGTTGCAAGGTCACTGTTCGCAATACCAGATACAGAGTAATCAACTTTCAATATAGAACTATCAACATCACTCACAGTATATGTAAATGATACATTAGCACCTGTAGTATCTAATGCAATCTCACTCAGTGACGCAGTGATGGTTGGTGCTTCATTCGTGACTGCAATTGATGTATCACCGAGGACTTGAAAAACTCTTGATGACCACCTTCCTGTTGTTGAATTGTATTCAAACAGACGTGTGCCGATGGTGACCTTTTGACCATTGACAGGATTGCTTGGAAGTGTTATATTTGCCATTATACGTCATCGGCTCCAGTTGATGGGAATGCTCTTTGAACACCTGCAGAATGCTCGCCCCAAATAATTCTTACACCCGCAATACTTCCTGTACTACCAAGTTCTAAAGTACCCGTGCCCTGTCCAGTGCTTCGTGCTCCTGCACCACCACCATATTTATTTCCATTCACTTGGTCTGTGGTATTCAAAACACTGCTTGTTCCTAACAAACCTTGTCCGTCACCAGAATACGATGTGCCACCTGAAGGAGTTGTGCTACTTGATTTAGTAACTCTCGCATGACCACCATCTTCTGTCCATCCTCCTGCACCCCCTCCACCTGCAGGATAAGATTGGGCAGTGTTGACGAATCCTCTTCCGTTCATAATACCATTACCGCCAGAATATGCAACATCTGCAATACAGTCGGATGCTTGTCCACCTTGTGCTAACTGTGCATACTGAGTCGGAGTATTTTCTCCGTAAGCACTACCTGCCCAACCAGTCGGTGTTGGTACAGGTTGACCTCCAATAGTCATTATAGGGTGTGACGTTGTTCCATTAGGGAGACCATTTTGACCTTTTGCCGCTCTAAATAAAACTGTTGAACCTCTTTTAACTTCTGCGTGGTTGCCTGAACCTGCAACGACAGTTAAAGTTTCTCCGGGAGTAACATCGATTTCATTCGAATATGCTAGTGCGCCACCCCCACCGGAGAAAAACATTGGGTCTTGTGTGGACGCATTGATATTATAAGCTCTTGGAGGACTATAAGGAGTTGACCACGCCATTGTTTCTAATTTTTCTGCACGACCACCCGATCCTACACCTGCAATCGAAATCTTTCTTACATTAGCAGGGACAGTAAAACTGGTGGAGGATGCTTCAAATAATTGTTGACTTGGAATTGGGGGAGCGAATGAACTACTGAACGTCCATGTTTTTTCAAAAGTGCGTCGACCATTTGATGTTTTTAGTGTGATTGCACCGTTAGAAACTTCATCTCCCGTAGGAACAGTAACAACAATCGTATTGTTTGCTCGATAGTGATCTACAGTAGAAGTTCCAATGTCAGAAGTTTCAATTCCAACAACTTTCGCAAAATAAGGAACCTTGTAATTAAAAGTAAATGTTTGTGCAGTACGAACATTAAACCTATCTGATTCTGCAACATATGCGTCCGTATTTGAAGTTGCAAAAGTTTCTGTAGAAATTGTTGGAAGTTCTACAGGTTCAGCACCGGGGACATTTCCGAGAATATTTAATTTTAAAACGTTCCATTTTTGTTTGGTGCTGTCATAAACATATACACGGTTCCCGTCAACAACTTGCTGACCTTCAAATGGGTTTGGCGGTAATGTTATTTTTGCCATTATAGATTAATCCTTACTACAGTATAATCTGTTACTGCATTAGTTGGTGTTGCTTGCAATTCAACATTTGCACCTGAAATATTGACATCATAAGTTGACAATGCAGAACCCGTTCTCACATCACCATACTCCGTCAAGTATGCAGTTGATCCCTCAACAATCACATTCAATGATGTGAGGTGACTGTCAGTGCCACTGTAACTTTTCACGTGAAAAACAAACGTATTACTTGTCGAACTATTTATACTCGTAATCACTTGCAGATCAGTATTGCTCGATGTATGATTTGTACGAGTTACAGATAGTACACCATCAGTACCGTACAATGCGGGTTGGATTTCTGCGAGTAATCGTGCTTTTGACTTTGCCATCGTTATGCCCTAAAACTTGTTCTATGAACTTTGATGTCGACGTTAGCACTTGCAGGAGTTGCTTTGAGCTGAACTGTACCTGAAGAAATATCTGCATCCAATGTCATCATCGTAGGACCACTTGTAATGGTGCCATATTCAGTCGTATACACTGTTCCTCCAACATGCGCAAGATTTACTGTTGTTGTATGTACTGCAGTCGAATTTGACGCTGCGACATAATATTGTGCAGATATAAAATCTGTTTCGGTAAAACTGTCTAATACGATTTCAGTATTTCCTGTTGTTGTCGTGTCTGTTGTTGATATGACAACATTATTACCAACTTGAAGTTGGTTTGTAAAACCATATGCGTCGATACTTATGATATCATTATTGGCAACTTCTTCGGTAAATACTATTGAGGTTCCTGATGTCGCAGAATAGTCCACACCGCTAATTAGTCGAATACCATTCAAGAATACATTCTGACGACCAATCTCATATCTTAATAATTGATTAGTATCATCGTTTCCATTAAATGTAGTTTGCCCTGTATTTGCAGTAAATATAAAAGAAGTGTATTGAGTAGAGGTTCTCAGTTCGTTATTAGAAGCAATCCAAAATAAAGAACCATTGCCGTAAGATGCAAGAACTGTACTAGCATCACCATATGATGCGGGTAGTGTGTATTGATCATTAATTGTAAGTGTTGTAACGCGAGCATCGGCAAACCTAGAAATGCCGTTGACTGTAATATTATTATTCGACGCAAATCCATTGTCAAGAACATCATCTAAGGTGATAGGAATCTTTCTATCAGTTGGAGTTGCTCCCCCACCATATGTCACGTGCCAACGATTACCTGACTCATCCCAATATAATTTTGTATTGGCAGAAGATCCTCTGTTGATCTCAATACCCGCATCGAGAATAGGGGCAATTGAAGGAGTCAGATTCGCATTGAGAACAATGAAGTTTGTATCTACGTTCAGTTCTTCCGAACTAATTGTTGTAACATTGCCTCGTACAACGAGATCACCTTCAACAAAGAAATTGTTTGCTGTTGTCTCACCGTTGAAAAATACATTCGCACCAACTTGACTGTTACGAGATAGAATGTCATCAAGTTCGTCGGATGATGCTACAGATGAAAATGACAGTCCGCCCGAACCATCTGTTACCAGTGCTTGACCTGAAGATCCATCCGAATTGGGAAACGTATATGTATCATTTAAACGTACTGTACCGTTTTCAAATACTTTAAAAAGTTCGATGCCACCTGCTTTTGTGCTCGTATTCTTTTTAATTGTGAAGTTTGCTGAAGAATCATTATTATCGGAGTCAAGGAGAATAGTCAGATCAGCATTCGCAGAAATAATACCAGTATTAGAAAAGTGTACCGTAGAAGTTGATATAGAGGATACGTTCGAACCAATTTCAAATATTGCTGAAGAGTTTGCAGAAAATAATTTACCGTCTCTTACGTTAAGAGCAAGTTCTCCGATTTGTAATGAACTTAAAGACGGTGCCTTTCCTTTTATGGAAGACCGTTTAATTTTGACAATAGATGCCATTCTGCAAAACCCTTATATAAGGAACAAAGTTAAGGGGAGTATATACTCCCCGTATTCAATTATTTAGTATGTGCCACCATCGATGATTGCATCGACTTGTGCGAGTGTATATCCTACATCTGTTGTATCAACTGTTGCTGTAGGTTCTGTTCCTAATCCAGTATAGAATTTAAACACTCCATCTGTTGCATCTCTGAAATAACCTGCATATTCGTCAGCAGGATCTGATGTAACATATTTTGCATAGATACCAGTGTCCACTGTATCCGCAACGTTGTTTGCGGCAAGTTTGAACATCGAGTCATCTGCTTGAACAGTTGACGTACTGATGTATGTCAATGCACCTTCAACATTAAGGTTGCCATCAATAACCGTATCACCAGTGACTCTAAGATCACCACCAACATTCAAGTTTTCTGCGACACCGACACCACCGTCAACAATCAAAGCACCAGTAGTGGTATCTGTTGAACTTGTTGTGTCATTTAAATTTACCGCACCAGAAACATCAAGAGTAGAAAGTGTCGTCGCACCTGTTACATCAAGTGTTCCTCCAAACTCACCATTACCAGTTGCAACAACGTTTTCGGAGACATTTAACTGTCCCGCAACGGTCACATCATCTGGCAATCCAATTGTGACTGTGGTTCCAGTTGCTGATGTTTCAATCTCACCTGTAGTACCAGAAATGGTAAATGTTTCACCAATCGTCGCTGCCGCAGTACCTGAATCACCACTTAAGGTGATATCTTTTGCGGAAACTGCTCCAGACGAAACGTCAAAGTTTGTTGTACTAAAACTTGCAACACCCTTAGAGGTTGTTGTTGCGTCGGTACCAGAAATTGTAAGAGTGTTTGCACTAAGAGTCGTGGTAATACCAGTACCATCACCAGAAACAAAATTAAATGTTTCACCTAGTGCAATTTCAAATCCTGTTCCGTTGTTCGCAGTAAGATCATATCCACTGTTCAATAACTGTGAGTTATCAATCGACCCGCCATCAATATTAAATAAAATGGAACCGTTTGCTTGTCTTTCAATCGCAACACCACTACCTGCTTCAAGAAGGATGTTGTTTGTTGAAAGTGTACTATCTCCTAAAAGTTTAAGATAGGCACCCGCACCAGTAGTTGGTGAATCTGTAGTAAGTCGGAAATCTTCACCACCAATTGCAGTGACACCTGTCGTATTACCTACGTATAACTTTCGGTCAAATAGGTTGACTGCAATTTCACCAGTTTCCAAAGAACTAGGGACTGACCCTTGCGTGGAATTACGTTTGATTTTAATGATAGATGCCATTATAGCACTCCTTTAATTATTTTGGTATTCCGCCTTTGCGGGTAGGTTTTTCTTTGTTCTCTCTATTTATAATAATTTGAACTGGCACCTTCGACTTATAGTACTCTACGTCTTCTTTGAGTTTTTCGTTCTCTTTTAATAGTTTTTTAAACTCTGTTTCATAATATCGAGGGACGTGTAAATTATCTCTTTCTTTTAAATTTTCTTTAAGATTTTTATTAAGATCCTCAAGATGAGTTATTTTTCTCCTTACACTTGCAGGTATCTTATCTTCAGCAGTTTCTGATTGCTCTTTTAATTGTTTTTCTAATATAGTCACTTTTGTTCTTAACATTACAATAACATCATTCAATTCTTTAATTGTAGCAGAATGCGAGTCTCTATAAATTTTATTTATTTCTTCAGCATCATACCAATCAGTCATTAACTATAATCTCCGCCATTTAAATCATCAAATTGTGGTTCACCAGAACTATTTATCTGTAATATTTTTCCAGTTGTCCCTGTAATAAATCCTAATTGACTGGTATTACTAGCAAACAAAACTCCGTTCGTTATGAATGTTTCCAATCCAGTACCACCAGAATTAGAACTGAGTGGAGTTTCTAAAACAAGAGTATTTGCAGTAATTGTATTTGCGACCACAACATTTGCTGTAAGTGTTTCTGTAACCTCTAAAGTGTTTGACACTATTGTATTAGAGGTAAGGTTAGTAAAATCAGATCCACTTGTTCCTAATTGGCCAACATATCTAGCACCGCTGATGTATACTTTTTTAGTATCAGACATTGATGATGGTAAATTTGTACCAATAAAATGTAAAACTCCAGACTGATAATCAAAAAACCATTCGTCGTTGTTTCCAGAACCTGTTGCGAATACTTGAGTTCCGGTTGATGTTGCGTCCGCAACACCTGCGTTGTCAATATAAACTTTTACCTGATAAGTAGATCCGAATTCTGGAGGAATCCAATCAGTTTGATTTGTTAACCATGTTCTATTGTTTGTGGACGATCCATCTTCTGATGTTTCTACTGCAGACCCTCCTAAATACACTTCAACAATTGATGTCGTTGCCGATGGAATTACTGTCGGGATTTCACCAGCCGAAACCCAAATCTTATCTCCACGGATCAGTAAAGGGGAAACAATTGCTTCGTTAGGTGCTTTCTTTTTATCATTTGTGTCTGTCTTTGCGGCACCATATCCCAGTTTCTTCCACAAATAATCTACTTTTTGTGCATCAGAAATAGGCATTACGATGGTTCCTCGATAGAGATAGAAGTTATTGAGTCATCACTATTTAGTGCTACTGAAATTAACACCTGATTCTGATGAGAGTTAGTGGTTGTTTCGGTTCCAAACGTCAAGTCGAATGTATCATTACTATACGTTGTGCCATCAAGAATTCTATCTCCTCCGGTAAATGCACCTCCATTGGAACCATTACCTCCATTACCAGTGTCTGCTCCCGGAATACCAGATCCTGCATATTGAACAGAAGCATCAATCCAACCATTTATTGTCGATGAGCTATCAATGGAACTTCCCGGCAAAGCATAGAAAAATCCAGACACTTTCCCCGTTAGTCGAACTCTGAAGTTCGACACAGCAGTTCGTTTAAAAGCAAATCTAAAATATTGTGTTCCAGAACGTCCTGTCGAAAGATCTGGACCGACAGGCAAATAACCACTTGACAAATCTGTGTCAAAATGTTGTAATGAACCGTAACGAATAATTGCTTCATCTGTTCCCGCAACTGTCGCAGACCCAGACCAAGCATTATCTGAATAATAATCGGTAGAAGAACTGTATGATGGAGTCGCACCAGAAAATCCAGTCAATCTTACACCATTTGTTGTGTATCCTAATCCAAGTGAACTGGAAACTTCAATGGCAGATTCGTTGATAACATCGGTGCCATTAAATACATTAATGATGGGTGAGGTAATTGTTTCGGTATCTGTTCCATTTACATTTCTTGCTTGGAAGGTTAATCGACAAGAATTGTCACCTGATCCTATATTAACTGTAAGATCTTCAACATTAATGCTTGTCAAGTTTGCATTTGGAATAGCACCAGATCTATCTGAAGATGACAATGCTGTTGAGTAATTATATGACTGGTCTGATATAGAAGTGCCAGAAAGTGTCTCAACATTCACGTCTCCTACAGTGAACGCATTTCCACTATAATATGTTTGTCCTGTAAGGTTAGAAACGGTGACCCCTCCTAATGTGATTGTGTCACCGCTATTGTAGTATGGCACACCGGAAATATAGTTGTATGATCCGGATCCATGAGAAACTGTTACTCCGGAAACATCAACAGAAGGATTCGCAGATAAATTATCATAGACATATACTAATTCATTAGAGTTACCTTCATCAGTCACAAATTCAATTTTATTTGCACCATAATCAAAACTAGAAACATTAACAGATATTGTTGCTTTGTGTCCAGTGGTAAAAAGATTAGGGGCATAGATTCTTTGGGACGATGAAACTACAGACCCACTCGCATTATAGTTATAGTAATCGACTCCAGATTCAGAAACAGTTGGAGTAATTAATGAAGCAGTATCATTAAATTCAGCAGTTATAGATCCATTAGAATGGAAATAAGTTCCCATTGTCGAGGTAGTTGCAGATCCTGATGTTATACGAGGAATAGATGAACTTAGTATATCACCTGCATTCAATCCCGTTACATTAACGTTTGCAATGAATCCCTCCGCAAGTGCAGGTGAAGATCCTGACGATGAGGTCTGCCATGAAATTGTTTTGTCAGTGATATTATCCGGTGCACCGAGATTAAGATCAAATACCTTCAATGAATAAGTGTTTGAAACAGGAAGAAGACCCGGAGTTGCAGTACTCATTGAAACAATGTTCATTGTTAAAGTATACAATGATGAACCAGATCCAGAAGTATATGTGTGTGATAATCTTGCTCCTTGGTCACCACCCGCATCAACTTTACTCGTGATTTGATCTAACGAACCATCTCCCCAGTTGATAGAGTATGATGCAGTAACATCAGTGTTAGGAACTTCTCTGGAATCGTTATCAAGGTACACTGCTTGACCAGTATTTGCTTCTGTAATTACTGATCCCGCAGTCAATCCAGAGTATATAAAGAATACAGGTTCTGGATCTTTCGCAAATAATGTAATAAAATTAGTGTTTGTTTCCGTACTAAAACTTCCTGCACCAGATCCTCCTGTATTCCTTGCAACAACTTTCAAGGTCAAAGGACTCAATGCTACAGCTTCTTCAGTGTAAACGTGAGTTGGAGTTACGTCTGTGATATTGTTTGAAAAAGTTCCATCTCCCCAATCAACATCATATTCATTTGGATTTCCTTCAGAACTTATGGTCAAACGAACCGTTGTTCCTATACCTAAATTTCTAGGATCAGCAGTAAATGTCACATTACGAACAAATGTGTCATCATGAATGTTTAAAAGTGCCTCATTCAAATCATCCAAATATTCAACAACATTGGTATTTGCGTTAAAATGTTGAAGTGCACCATCAGACAAATCAAAATCAGTATTCCCTGTATCTTTACCAATAGTCATTTGATTGGCAGTAGAAATCGTACTTAGTGTTCCTAAAATTACAGTATTTGTGTGATGCTCATTATTTGCTTCAAAGATTTCAGTTTGGCGAACAAGAGTAATCGTTCCGAAACCAGTATCGGAAAGTGATACGTTACCAATCGTTACCGTGTTTCCTTGAACGAATAATGATCTAAAAGGATTGGTTCGTGAACCCAAGTCCACGTTTCTTCCGACAGCAGGAACGATCGCATTCCCAATTGCTACATAATTATTATTAGCATCTCTAACAAGAGCGCCTGAAGTAAATATAAAAGTATTGGATTCTGCATCAAACTGAAGAATGTCCCCGTGTTGTATTGGATCCCCGCTTCTGGCGGCAACATCGTTTAATTCTTGTAGTTTAGTTTTATCGACTGCTTGGTTTTTTAAGGTAATCCTTTTTTCTGCTTCAAATGTAGCAGAAATATTACCTCTTTTGCCGAATGTGACTGTATAGTCTGCCATGAAACTGCCTATGTGTTCGCGACAGGTGTTTTAGTCACCTGTGGTGTTACGGTAACAATTCCTTCGACAAGTCTGGTTCTGATATCCGAGTCATCTGTCAATTCGATGTCATAAACATATCTACCCGGTTCTAAAGTTTCTGTCACATCGCGATCCATTTTAAGTGTTACTTGACCACTAGTACGAGGATTCTGAAATTCTATAGTGAAATCATATGCAGTCGTAGCAGTGTAATGTTTGCGAACCTGCCCAAAACCAGTGTGTCCCGCTAAATTTTTAACGTTCCCATCAGTGTCTTTAACTGTGATTGTGGTAGAAAAATCTGAACCTTGATCGATGATGATATTCGCTTTTGCCATGGGGAATTCCTAAGTTTTGTTCTATTTATATTTAGGCAATTCTTTCAGAAACGAATCATCTCCTAGTACATAAAACGATTGTGGTGTGCTTTTATACATGTATACACCTCGAAATTCAAAATTGTTATCAAACCGTCTGAGAGTTTTTTCGAATGCTTTTGGATTTTGATTACGATCTGGATAAAATGTCCGAGTTAAAAATAGGTTTTCGATACCATGCTTCTGGTGATACTCAGGATGATGTTCAAAAAATCCAAGCATTTTTTGAACAGCATATCTGTTTTGACTTCTGATTTCGTCGGTAACCTCGTCAACGTCGCCTGTAGACGAAAAGAACTCACCTTGCCATGTTGTTCTTTTCCATTCTCGATAGAAACAACGTGCAACATTATATGGTTCCATCCAATCTTCTTGTTGAAGACCAAATAGATTGAAAGGGTAATCATTTTTTCTATGAATCACACAAAATTTCGTAAAATTCTCTTGTAAGATATTTTTATTATAATCTTTTGCCCTGCGATGTGTGTTATTCTGAGCTGCATCAAGCATCATGTCGTAGTAGTCACCGTTTGTTTCATCAAACACGATAGCACTATATCCATGATCATATTGAATGGTCTCTATCATAAAATCTCCATATATTTAATTAGTGGAAAATTGCTAATCTTCTCACAACAATTGTGGCAGTAATCTTCATATTGAAAAAGATTAAGCCTCATCATATTATGTATGTTTTCTTCTGTAATGTCAAATGTTTTTGAGTCCAATGTTCTTTTACTGCAATGCCTTAAATTTTTGTTTTCAAAATCTATAACAGGCACCTGTGGAAACTTCGAACAAAGTTTTCGATCAATTACAGGTGATTGTTCAACAACATCAAAGTTCTTTGACCTTGAGTTGTAGGTTTTCCATTGTGTATTTTTGTGTGATAAATGTTCTATTTCATTTTTATGCGTGTCATAGTATTTAAAATAGTTGGGTGTCTTGATGACCACATTGTAGTTATTCAATTCATTTTCTTCGAAACACTGATAATTACCAAGTTTTGAAATCTTGTCTGAATGAAAGTCCTCGATCAAATGCTCCATGTAAATGACATTTGGGTCTTCAAGAATTTCCGGATACCTTTTCCTTACGAACGAATTCGATAAAACTGATGGTACAAAATTGTCATATCTCTTAATCGCATCAATTACATCCTTTAAGTTCTTTACAAGACCGGGTTCACCTCCAAGTAAACTAATCCTGATTTTATAATCTTTCAGATAACCAAGAACCCTTTCTAAAAAATCCATATCTACTGTTAGATTTCTCTGCTCGATGGTGTATGATGTGCAATACTCGCAGGTTTTGTTGCACGACATTGTTAGAAAGAAATCAATTGCGAAATGACTATTCTGGATTTCTTGCAATCGCATAGAATGCCTCAACTATTTTTTCATGATGTGATCCAACAGACCAATCAGGATATTCAAATATCTTCTCGACAAGCATCGTATAAATTTCATCTACTGGTTCTGCTTTGTTGAGTATCGGTAGGGTCACGATAGTATCTGAAACTAATTGTGCATTAATACAGAAATCTTTTCTGTGTTTTATTGATTTATACATCGAGTTCTCAGACATGGGTTTATCATAGTGAACCTTAAGACCAAAAATATCTTTGATTTTATCACGGTCTGGTTTACTATCAAATCGAATCGTATGTCGAAAATAATTACTGATTAATCCGTCTGGTCTTTTTTGAGTTGGACGATTGAACTTATATTTCTCAGTTGCTTCCTTTCTCAATACCCATTGATCACAATACGAATTCATTTGTGTTAAAATATGCTCTGCATCTACATTTGACATTCGTGAGTTACGCCCAAGATACTCAAAATCCTCTCCGTGTCCATGATGACTTAATTTAGTTAATTTGTCAGCAACCTCTTCGTTGTCTGTCAATACCATGCCCCCACCAGTCAACCCACTAATCACTTTGTTGGTATTGAAACTGAACGTAGATATATCACCTATTGATCCCGCAGGAACACCATCAAGAGTGCATCCAAATGCCTGACACGAATCTTCGACTAATAGTATACCGTGATTTTCACAGAACTGTTTTAGATCAGTTGCGTCATGCATACTGCCGAACAGATGGACAAAGATAATTGCTTTTGTTTTTGATGTGACCATCCGTCGGACGCTATCCATACATAGATGGTACGTGTCAATATTGATATCACAAAATACAGGTGTCGCACCAACCATTGATATACAAGATGCAGAAGATATCCAAGAAAAGTTGGGGACAATAACTTCATCCCCTTCTCCTATACCATTAACAAGTAATGAAAGATATAATGCTTCGGTGCCGTTACTAACGGGTATTGCAAAATTACGGGTTGTAAGGTTCCGGACGTGTTGCCCAATCTTCTTTAACACTATCTTCACCTCTCACCATTTTATAATGTTCACGTTCTTTGTAGTCCCATTTGTTAAAAAGTTCTGGTGCATTTTGCATTCCTAATGCAAACACTTCCTGTCTTGTCAAATCTTTGAACGGTCTGTAAAACATATCATTCTCTTCATATGATTCATCGTAGTTAAATGTTCTTCTAAAATCATCTACAATTGAGTTTGTTGTTGCATCAAAAGAATCTATTATAGATCGGACTGTATGTAAAGAATATCCTCTTTCAATTCCCAACTTAATCAAATCTATGTAAACATCCATTCTATAACTATCGACAATAAAATTATCACCATTTTCGAACTGAAAGTCAGACAAAGTTTTAAATTCAATTCTATAACTTTCTTCTATTTCAAAATCATCACACATTTCCAAATAATTTGCATATCTTGTTGGTTGAGATCTAGTCGGACCACCGGGACGGTCTGGATCATTTGGATCAAATTTTGAAATTCCTCGATTATAATTTACTGTTTCTAAAAGATGCTCTGAAGCAATATATAGAACATATAAATTATCTAGAGAACCTTTTTGTCTTTTTATTTCAGACAATATAGAAACAGATCGAGTCGGACGTGTGTGTATTAACATCGACTTGCTATTTTCTGAGATTTCTGGTAAAATGATCATTCTATTCTCCAAAATTGAGTACATCTATTTATGAACATTGTTTGCGTCAAATGGGGCAAAAAATACTCTGCAGAGTACGTACATAAACTGTATAGCATGCTGTTACGCAACATGCCTGTACCATTCAATTTCTATTGTTATACTGATGATAACACAGATCTGAATGGATTGCAAACAATTCCTATCGAATCTGACCTTGAAAGGGTTTGGCCTAAAGTAGAACTGTTCAACCTTTTCAGTAAAGGAGATACCATATACTTTGACTTGGATGTTGTTGTCCTCAATCCACTTGAACGATTGTGTTCAGTAAAGACAAGGACTGTTTCCGTATTGTATTCTCAATGGAAGTCAGATTACTTTTATCCATATGCAGAAAAGAAATTTTCACCAACTCTTTATAATTCGTCAATTATGAAATGGAATGGAAAACAAGGACAGAGCATCTACGAACATTTTCAAAAACAAAAAGATCGTATCCTCGTGAGATATCGTGAAGGATTAGACAGGTATCTTTTTAATGATCCTGTTGATGTTGATATACTTCCGTCAGGAATCGCATACTCTTATCGACTAGGAGCAAGGTATCGGAAAGATGAAGAAGCAGAAAAATTAAGGAAAGATTATGAGGTGTGCATCTTGAATCAAGGCGAAAAAAATGATACACTATTAGGTACATGGATTGGAGATTACTGGAAATGAGTGAGTTTGATCAAGTCAAAAAATGGTGTGCTGATCAAGAACTGTTTTATCTGAGAGCAGACATTAAAATTCCAGAAACAGTTATTGATGAGGCATTGACTATTTATGATGAGGGACTATTTGTCGAACACCGAGGTTCAGATGGCCGAGGTTGGCAATCGGTGACCCTTCATGGTGAGGGAATGAATGTCACCACATATAATCCAGAATCATATAATCATGATTGGACAGAACTGGTAAAGTATGCTCCTACCATGAAAGAGTGGTTGCAAGACACGTTTCCAAATAATGGTATGTATGGACGTTGCCGATTCATGTTACTTGAACCCGGTGGATATATACGCAAACACACTGACACACACATGTGGAAAGAAGGTCTCCCACTAAAAAACAATGTGATGTCCGCTATAAATATAGCAATCACACAACCAGAACAGTGTTATCTTCGGAGGTGTTCTGATATGCTAGAAGTTCCGTTTCAACCAAGAGAAGTGTATTGGTTTAATAACGGTCCTTTCCATGAAGCAGCGAACTTCTCCAAAGAACCAAGAATCCACTTTATCATACATGGTGGAACGAACAAGGCACGTAAAGAATTATTTGTAAAATCATTCCACAAGGAACACCCTGATGCTCAACTCATTTGAAGAATTTGGTAAGTTTATCTTACAAAACTCAAGTCACAACACAAAAGAAACCAAAAAGGTTCATATTATTTTGAACTATCCCAAAATCGAGTGGGATGAATATGCACAATATATGGCAACCCTTACTTGGTGGACTGGTGTCGGTTGGGGTCGCAAAGGTAATACAGAAGCAATTATTTTTGCAGAAACTTTAGATGAAGCAGTTGCTCAATCAGACAAATACGAATATGCCATGGTGAGTTATATTGGTTCATTTTATAATAACTGGCATAGAGATGAACCGAATACAATTCATACTTACTTCGATGAGTTTTGCGAGTCCGGTGCACCATGCAAAGGTCATATCCTTTGGCACGAAAAAAATCAGTACGCACGTATGCATCTCCAATGTTTTTTCTTAAACTTAAATCATTGGAGAGTTATTGGGAAACCTTCATTTGGTAGGTATACAGGTGATGTGGTCTGGCCAGAAAGATCGTCTACGAATGTGCACGATGACTATACACCTTATTGGTTAAAACCCAAAGAAGAAACTGTTATTAAAACTGTGCGCAATGCAGAAATGGCAGAGTACATTTCAAAAGTTATTGAAGCAGGTGATACAATCCACAACTTCATTCAAGAAAGAGATGTCAAGTTTTTCTGCTATCCAGAGAGAAGATCATGTGAAGCACTTGACTTTGAAGAAAATAAAAATGACAATATTGTTTACACTAAGAATAACGAAAAGTATTCTCATATGAAAGTCAAAACAAATTTGAAGTTTGACGTAATCTATGCTCCCGCATCCGGATTCAGTGGAGAATATTTGTATCATCTTTATGGACATGAAAACACCAAGATGATTTTCTTTGATATTAATGATGATTCAATATCATGGAAAAAAATGGTATACGATTTCCGTGATTTAGACAGAGTTGAGAATTATTGGAAAAAGAAAGAAGGTGTCATTGTTGACGATGCGGATTACAAACCTGTTGTTCGTGGTGATAATGAAAAACTTTTCCCCCAAGATAAAATTTTAGAAACAATTGAAAAAATTGGAAACCCTGAATTTATTAAATTTGATGCGGTCATCGATCCTATTGAAAATTTAAAGATTGACACAGACAAAGTTAATTTACTATACTTCTCAAATATCTTCTGTTATAATTACCTTATTCACCGTCATCCTGTGGATGTAATTCATGCACGTTGGGGAGAATTTTTAGATCTTGACAATTGCATTATTGGTGGAAAGAACTTGTTTAGAGATGAGGTCATCAGCGGTAACTATTAATGAAAATATTATGTGTAAGAGTCGGTGACCGATACGGTCCTGAATATGAAGAATATTTAGAGTCGAAACTTCCTGAACATGAATTTATTTGGATTCGGGAAGAGATGCCAAATGTTCAATTGCAATGGAATAAAATGGTTGGAATGAATCTTGATATTGATGAATGCATCTGTGTTATGGATATTGACATCTTGCTTTTGAATGATTATAAAAAAATATTTGAGTACCCTGTCGAGAAAGGACAGTTTTTATCCATCCACAGTTGGTGGAAAGACACTGAGTTTTCTCGATTCACTATCAATGGTGGGTTCTACAAGTACTATCCGAAAGATTGTAAATATATCTACGATAAGTTTATGGAACATCCAGAATATTATCAGAGAAAATATATTCAAGAAGGGTACACTACTGGTCCTGTCAATGGCGAACAGCATTTCGTTGAAGATGCAGTTAATGAAAAGTTAGAATTGATCTATCTGCCTAGTTCATGGGTGTGTCGTTTCCACGAGAAAAATCTGAAGAAATTAAATACTATGTACAAAGAAGAAACGGGAAATCCGTATATGTACTTAGGTGAGTTTCATAGTGATATTAAGTTTGCGCACTTCACGCACATGGATAATCTCCCCCATCTCTGGGGGAGATACGAATCATTCGTATAAAAACTTACCTGCAATGTAAAGACACTCTAGAGGTGTCTTTGCTTCTCTTAATCGTTTCTTCAATTCTTGTGTTTCTTCAGACCATTCAACATTCAAAAGTTCTGGCATATCAAAAATTCTCAACTTCAAGTTGAATAAAAACTCTTCACCAATATTTCCTTCAGGTAGTTCAAAGAGATGATCTACCCTCAAAAGGTTATCTACCTCGACATTCGCAGGGTCATATACCAATCCCTTTTTTAATGCTTCTCCCAAAACTAATGTCTTGAAAGCTTCTGCTTCAGAAGCAGATCTTTCGTTTGTGTTATTTTTTATCTGTTTTAAATTATATTTTTCCAACAATTTCTGATAGTTTTCATTTTCAAGATCCACAGGAATAAACACATTGTAGTAAGAATCCACTCCAAAATCATGCCACGTTGCTTGAATTTCGTTTCTATCATCGTTTGTAAAATATGCATCGATGAATTCACCTTGCTCTAAAATCATATATCAGTCCTCACTTTTAATCTGTATGTATTTGCAGTCGTAGGTTCTCCTGAAGGAACTTCTTGTGACCTGTAGTCGTTCTTACTAAATCTTTTACCAATGTACGGATACGTTCCAGTGTTATCTAACTGTTGATTAATAACTGTTCCTGTAACAATTCCATCATTTTCAAATAACGCGTTAATATCCCATCCAAATCTAAGTTTGTTTCCAGAAACATTTCCAAAATAATGACGAGCAGAATCTTTTAAAAGAGAATCGATTTGGGTGTCAGATAACAAAACAGCATGACCTTGTTCATAACAAACTGGTCGAGTCAATCCGGGAATAGTAAAACCATTTTTCTGTAGCAAATAATAACTTGTTGTGTCAAATATATCTTGCGACTCGTCTGTTTCAATATTGTCCGCAGAATATCCATCATCTTCCTTAGACACTGCAATAGTATCCTCAAATATTTTCCCTAAATTTGTATATCCAGTTGCTACATCCGTATTCAGAATTGTATATAATCTACCAGCGGTACTTAAGGTACTGCTTATAGGTGATATGAATGTATCATAAACATCGTCAATGTCCATTTCTTTAAGATGGTTCCCATCATAATACAGTGGAAACTTATGAGTTAGTGCCGTTGGAGCATTAGTAGTAACGATATTTTGACTTATGTTTTCCCAAGTAACACTCAGTTGTTGAATTGTGATGTCGTCATCATTCTTAATTTTAAGTTCCGCACCAGCAACACTTACGGCATCTGTTGTGCCGATACTAGTATAGTAACGAGTGTCCGTGATCGCGTCAAGATTTCCTCCACTTTCAACTCTGCTTAAGTAAACTGAAGGATTGCTTGTAAACAATCCTACTGCATGACTTCGCAATGCAGAAAGCATGTCGTCAGTCATCTCTTGCAAACTGTTTGAAAAATCATAGTATACTGGTCTTACTGATGCCATAAAAAATACCTATAAATTCGGATCGCCCACTGCGAATAACGTCTTTAATATTGTACCACCACTTGACTTAATATGCAAGGTCACTTGGTCTTTTAATTGATCTTTTCCTACTGCGTCATCAGCAATATTTGTCTGCTTAACCGTACCGGCACCAAGGACTGCCGATGTGATAGCACCTGCTTTAAAGTGTTCAGATCCAATTGTATTATCTACAATTTTATCTCCAGTTACTGCGTCTGCCGCAATTGCGGCAGTATCAACTGCTTCATTTGCTAATTCATCCGCACCAACAGAGTTCGTTGCAAGGTGAGTTGACGTGACACTGCCTGTCGCAAGACCAAGTGCCACATCGTCAACATCACCGGATCCATCGATAGTGAAACTTCCAGTAACCACACCTTCATCAAATGTAATTGTTCTTGCTGTTGCCCACTTCGATGCTGTTGAAGCATTACCACTTAATGTCGCAGTAATAGTTCCTGCAGAGAAATTTCCTGATGCATTTCTTGCCACAACTTTGCTTGCTGTGTTATTTGGTGTAGCATCAACAGCAAATGTTTTGTCGGCAGATCCGTTAAATGCAGATCCTGTTAAATAACTTCCGGGTGATACACTATGTCCTACTTGAGTTGCAGTTCCTTCAAAATTAGAAGCAATTACAGTTCCAGTTCCAAATGTCCATTTATTTGCAGTTTCATCCCACAATAAACTTACATTTGTTTCAGTTCCTCTTTCAACTGAAAATCCTGCGTTTTCACTTGGTGTTCCTGTTTCATTAGAATTTAAAACAATTACACTGTCTTCGATGTTGACTTGTTCTGCTGATTTAAACACTGCAGAACTTCCGCCAGTCATGATCAAATTTCCTGCAAGAACAATGTTCTCTGAAACATTCAACTGTCCTGCAATTGTCACATCATCAGGTAAACCTATGGTAACCGCACCACCAGTCCTAGAAACATTAACTTCATTTGCTGTCCCTGATACTGACAGAACAGCACCACTTGATCCACCTGCTAAACTTACATGTCCGTTAGAAGCAACTGCAAATGAAACTGGATCAAAAGATGCAATACCATGCACCGCACGAGCAGCCAATGGAATACTGTTGGCAACAACTCCTGTTATTTGACCCTTTGCGTTGACTGTGATTGTCGGTACCTGAACACCATCACCATACGTTCCCGCAGTAAGATCTGCAACATCCGCAAGTTGAGAAGTAGACACCCCTCCACTTTTAATAGATACTGCACCCGATTGCACACCAAAGTCATTCGAATTGAAACTAGCAATACCTTTAACTGACGTTGTTGCATCTGGGACAGAAGCAGTAAAATCACTACCATCTGCTGTTCCAATTGTAAATGTTCCTGTTGCGTATGTAAATGATGAAACACCTGCAACCGTCGCAGTTTCTATAGCAGTCACAATCCCTTTATCGTTTACCGTAACAACTGGAATTGCAGTAGAACTGCCATACTGTTGTGCCGTAAGGTCTGCTACAGTTTCTAGCATATTACTGCTAATAGTTCCATCGCTGATGGTGTTATTTGCATGCAGTTTATTATTTTTTCCTATGATATTTGTTGTACCATCATAGAGAGAACCGGAAAGATACAGATTATTCCACTGACTAGATGCCGATCCAATATTCCGTGTTCCTGTTGGAATAATGTTGCTATCGATTGATGCATTGATTGTAACAGTATCACCAGATGCATCACCAATGTCAACATCACCCTGAAGATCTGTTGCTCCAGTAACAGTTAAATCAGTAAATGTGCCTTCTGGTGCAGATACTGCAGTACCAGTTGCAAGTGATACATTCCCTCGTACAGTAAGAGAACCATTAATTGTTGCGTTATTATCTACAAAAAGATTGTTGGCATATGCATTGTTAGCATAAACGGCATTCCATCTTTCAGATGTCGAACCTAGATCGTAATGACCATCACCATCGTCAACATCAGGAGTTAGATCACCTCGTATATCTGTATCGATTTCTAACCATGAACTATTGACTCGCATGTTGCCGTCAAATGTAGAAAGACCTTCAACCGAAACGTTTGCAAAATTACCTTTGACTGTAATGGTATCTGTTGACGCATCACCGAGTTCAATGTCACCAGATAAGAATGTATTTCCTGTGACTACTAATTCATCTTGGAATGCGGCATTAGAAGAGAATACAGTGTTTCCGTTATGTACGGTTTTCCCTGTAACAGTGACTGTGTTGGAGAATGTTGCACTACCTGTAAGAGTGGTAGAACCTCCGATAGTCAAGTTTCCATTAGCATTTAGATTCTGTGAAACACCAAGTCCTTTAAATACACCCGCACCACCGTTTGTAGTGTCCGCCCAAACTGTACCCCATTTACGAGTCTGTGAACCAAGATTACCCGCGGCATCCGTCTTAGGAATTAATGATGTTGATACACCCTGACCTGAACCTGTTGCAATTGATAGTTCGTCAATGTTCGCAACACCGTCTACCCACAAATTTCTCCACTCACGATTAGGCGCACCAAGATCGTGTTGATCATCTTGTCCAAGTTCTGGTAAAATATTTCCAGATGAAGATACTCCACCCAATTCAACGTTGGATGTTAAACTTAATCGTCCATCAGAATCTACAGAGAAAATTTCTGTATTCGTAGAATCCGTGATAACAAACTTAGAATCACCATCATCATCAACTAGAGATAGATAAACATCAGATTCACCGATTGCACCAGATGCCATAAAAAATCTTGCTCGATCCACACCGTTAGACAAGATAAGATGCGGAGAGTCGTTATTGTCACTGAATGTAGTGTTCGCACCAGAAAGAATCAGGTGCGCAGAATTTGATGATAGGTCAGCAAGATCTCTTAGAGTCAAAGATTTGAAGTTTAGAACATCGTTCTCATCTTCCATTCTGAGGAACTGTCCTCTGACACCTCCTGTCATTCTGATTCTAGAAATGTCTCCCATGATGAGTCGATTCGCACCAGAGGTTGCAAAATTTACATTTCCTTGAAATATTGTATTAGACGTTACTGATAAAGTGGTTGCATTAATAGTAGCATTGGAGTAAACATTCAACCAAGAACCATCATCTGATGTATTACCAGATCTAAGATTATTTGTTCTTAAAACACTAGAACTGAAAGTACCACCAACATGCGCATCACCTTTAGAAAACCCTCCACGATTAGAATCTCCACCGGGGTTAACTGTGATAACATTATTGGAAATAACAGTCGCAATAAGATTAGTGTTTAATCTCCACGTCTCAAAATTGTCTGTTAAATTAGTATTTGAAATAGATACTGTCATTTACTTATCTCTGTAATGAGTTTATGAAGCATGGATTTTATTTCATTTATTTCTTGCTTCATTTGGTTTATCTCAGATTGTTTATTTTTTTCAATCTCTCGCCTCATTCTGTATCGATCAAGGGATGTCAAATCAGTATTTAACACCGCCTTTGTTTCAACATCCCTAACAAGATCCTCATTATCTACTATTTTACACTTCATTATTTTTGCAACGCAATTGCTCTCATGTCTTTAACTAAAGGAACAATGTTTGTTCCCGAACTTGTCAAAACTATTTTAATAGCAAATGTATTGTATGTGTGATGCACAGATCCGTCTCCAGATCTATATGCAACAACTCCACTATTAGCACTATTTAGTCGTGCATGAGAGTTAGCTGTGGTCAAGAACCCTTGTCCGTTAGTATTTGCTGAGAACCCATATTCATATTCTATAATATCAGTTCTATCAACCGAATCTGATCTAGTTTCCGCACTTGTAATTTGCGTTAACGGAGTAAAATCTTTTAAGGAAAGATCTTCTGCATCGGATGGATTATGAATTTTTGCGTAAACCTTAACATCGGTTCCTGAAGGTTTCCATGCACTAACAAATACTTTAAGATCTTCTGCATCGTTTCCTCTAGCAAGTTCGACTGGTCTTGTAATATATCTTACAAGTGCATTTCCAACTTCTTTGTGTTCATCAATCGAATCATTGTTAATTTTATTTTCAAGAACGATGGCATTGCATCTAGATGTATCGACAATAGGAGAAACATAAGTATCTGTTGTATTCAGAGATCCTTTAAACACTAAAGTTTTCTTAGAAGTCGCAACAGGTGATAAAGCATCTCCCGGAGTATGTCCGAATACTTTTTTCTCAGAATCTATAAAATCATTTTCCTCAGAGATGTTCACAGATCTATAAGAACTGTTGATTACACCAGAAGTTGAAGTTGTTCTGACCGACCAAGTTGCACTAGTGTTAGCATATGTCAACTGAGGAATCTTAGGAACAACGGTGTTCATAATAACATTATCGACTGATTCAATAGTCGCAGTCGCAAGAGACGATACTCCTCTAATGTTATCACCTGCTGAAAACCCTCCTGTTGAATTTTCAATATGAATTTTTCGATTCGTAGTATCTATAAATTTAACAAAACCTCTCTCAGTACTGCCTGTTTTCTGAACCTTTTCTCCGAGTTTAAATGAACCAGTAATTGTGGAGTAAGTAAAGAAATCGATATCATCATTTTCAATATAAACAGTTCCTGTACTTCTAGTAAAGTTAGCACGGTAAAGTTTAAACTTAAGATCTTCACTTTGAATTGGAGACCAAGTTTTGTCGTTTGCTGAAGTAAACAATATACCAGTAGCAGGCTGTTGGTGAATCAATTCGTTGGTGTCAACGTCTTGTTGTCCAAGTTTTCCGACCCACAAAGCATACTCATCCGTGTTACCACCCGGTAGAATTGTGATTGCATAATCTTTTTGATTCTGCAAAAATACTGGAGACGCAAATTCAAAAGTTGTTGCATTTGTTGCCACCGATGTACTTACCACAACAGCACTTGCTTGTAATGTTTTAGAACCATATGGCACAATAATTTCTGTTGGGAAACCATTTTCAACTTCACGAATTTGTACTGTAACAGGATATGTGCTAGATTTCTTGCCAAAGAAAAGATCCAGTTTTGTGATAAACACACCCTCAGAATCACCGACATTAACTGAGAATGTTTGTGACAGAGGATCATGACGAGTCGTTGTGGTTGTTACAGTTGTTACAGTTCTGTTCCTAGAAACTCTTTGGTCTGAAAGTTGCGGAACCTTCATACTAATACTAGCACCTCTTTGAGAGATGTCTAGTTGAATAGCAGTGTAATCTCCATGTGCAGAAGTAGTGATCAGATCAGATTGCGTGATAGTATTGGCAACATCTTTTAGAGTAAACCGCTTTGTTCCAATTCTAAATTTTAAGTTATCATCATTTGGAATTCTAAAGTTTGCATACAAAGTACCAGTGCTATCTGTGATGAGATCCGATCCTTCAGAAGCAGTATTAGCATGACTTGCGTCAGCAGGTGTAACATAACCAGAAACAAGTTCATCCTCAAAATAAGGATATACTCTTGTGTTTGGTTTCATTCTATACGCAGTAATCTCAACATTTCTTGATCTAATATAATCACGAGTCGCAACATTTGTGACCATGTTACCAAGATCAAAAGTTTCTGTTGAAGGACTCATCGTTGTTTGAATGCCACGTTGAATTTGGTCTGACTGAGTTGTAGTCGTGGTGATCCGTGTCATCCGGTTTGGCATTGTACTGGTAGATGAAGATGACGAACTAGTTGTTTGCCATGCACCCCAATCAATTCCTGTGACACCAGTACGTCTTGCAATTTCTTCAATAGCATTGTACATACCATCAAAATCAACTTGAACATCTGGTAGTTCAGTGATGTCTGGAGTATTATCCATTGAAGGGTTTAGTTCGATTTCACCCTCCCAATTAAATGTCAATTCTTGAACAGGATTACGTAGCTTCGATGCATAATTTTGATCGATAAAACTAGAATGAGTGTAAGTCAAACAAATTAAATCACCTTTCTTAACTACATTGGTTGACGTTAGTGTCACGTCATTTGATAATCCAACATCAACTCGATTAAATGAAGGACGCAACTCTGTTCTGTTTCTGTCAATAGCAGCTCGATACCCAACTGCTTTAGTGTCAGAGATATTGTGACCATCGAAATTATCTACCAAGAAACCATTTTTGAATCTATCCAATCCAGATTCACCAAAGATTTGTTTATTTCGGGCAGATGTTTCTAATGCATTCAGAGATGAATAATATTCTAAATTTTTAACTCTTTGATCAACAGCACGTAGATCTTTCATAGTATATCTACGATTATTGATTATGTTCAGTCCTACTCTATAATCGAACCTATCAGAACTTTTCGCTGCTTGTGGTGACAGAGAAGGAAATACTGGTATATTAAGAGTAGCAATCGACATTGCATGCGCACCACCAAATGGTTCTTGGGGAACAGGAGCAGGAATTCCCTTAACAACTTCAATGTTTCCTTCTTTCGTCAAAGTAATTTTATCTACCCGAGGAAGATAAAACTGAATATCTGTCTGGAAATTCTCATCCGGAGTAGGACAATAGGAACCAGACGAATCAATAATATATGTTGTCGCAGACGTAGGGTTAGTGATTGATGGAGTTTGGACTGCGATAGCATTAGCAGATGGAGTAATGTTGTATGATTTAGTTTGTCTAAAATCAACAGAATCTCTTAAGTCAAATCTTTTTCCTGAGAAAGGAGAAACAAATACTGGAATTTCCTCAGTTCTAATGCTATCATCTGGAGCAGATGCGCTATCATTAACAGGATAAGAATCTACAGAGAAGAAACCAATACCAGCCGAGGTGTCTCTTCCAAAATAATCAAATTTAACCAACAAACCTGCAGTTGTCAAGTCTAATGAACTATCCGCCCTTAACTCTATACTAGCAGTGTCATAGTGACCATCTTTTTGACCATCATTTAAAATAAAATGTTCAGTAACATCCGTATCTGAATCGGTTACTGTAGCTGCACCACCTTTATAAATCTTAATTAATTTAAAAGCATCTGATACTCCAAGTGACCATGGACCAACAGAACTATTAGGGTGAGTAGCACAATTAATATGGACATACTTATTGCGTTCAGCAGTTTTGGACGCAGCTACTGCACTTGATCTATTAATATCGAAATAGACAGATGCGGCAAAATCACTTGATAAGTTTGCTTGTTGTAGATTTATATTGTGCTGAGTGGATGTGGATTGGAATTGTCCGTTCGACACTGTATCAAAAACGTGTCCTTTCGGAAATCTTGTTGCATGAGCTAAGGTTGCTGAACTCGTTTCCATTGTGGGACTAAGACTATTCACAGTCAACACAGTGTCACTAGTGATGGTATCAATGATTCCAATATGAGTGTTAACTCCTTGCACAATTTTTATAACGTCACCGGATTTATAAGATTGCAAGAAAGTTGTCGATCCACCAGTAACCGTAGTTCCACTTACGTCTGCAATGTGACCAGTATGAGGTTCCGTATCAACTTGATCTCTTGCAACAATTATAATGTTTCTTTCGTCAGTATTTGTGAGAGGTGTTCCGGTATCATTGAGTGTCTCTGTGCCACCTGCATGTGCTGTATTTGGTGTGACCGTTGCAGTTCCCGATGCATCAAAACTAACAGTTTTTTCTGTTCTTACAACAAATTGAGTATCAACAACATTATCTTCATCTTTTAATGTTTTTGTTCCTGTTTGAGTAAACGGAAATACCATGGTTTTTAATGGAGTGTCTTGTAGAACAGCAGATCCATTTGAATCTAATACAATGTCCGCTATTGCAGTGGCACCTGTGGAGTTTTGTTGATAGATAGATTTGACATCAGAGAACGATCTTCCTGACTCTAATTGAATGTCAAATAGATATAATCTAAATTGTCCAGTTGAAGTTCCGGGATTTCCTGAATGCCACTGGAACCCGCGAACTACAGCAGTACCAATTTCAGTTGCACCCAATGTTGACGTGTCACTAAAGTTTAATCCTGAAATTGCATTTAATGCGGTGTCATATAATCCGACCGTTCTCAAACCTTGGAAGTCCCAAGTCCCAACTTGTTCATCAACAATAACATAATTTCCAACAGTTTGCCCGATTACTCGTGCGTCTTTAGTTTCAAAATCTGTTGCTTTATCAAAAGAACGAACTACGGTTTCGTCAATTGAAATTCGATTGCCTCCAACGTAAGCAATCGCAGGTTCGATTTCCGCAACAAGTTTATTGATGTCTCCTGCTTCATAACGACCAAAATTATCGTTTCTTTTTAAATGTTCTCTGACTCTGATATTAAATGGTTCTGTTGCAAAGTTACCATTTGTTTCAAAAATTCTATTTGCTACGAGATCATTAACAGCACCTAGTTCTTGATTTGTTTGTTGCGTGACCAATCCTTCTTCTACATTACCAATAGAGAAGAATGTCGTAGTGTTAGCAACTGCTGACTCGATAGCACGAGTTGCTAATACGGGACTAAGTTTTAATCTGTCGGCACCCGGTGCTGAGAAATTAGTTGCCCCTGTTGCATTGTCTAATAAAGATGAATCTTCGTTAGAGTTAACTGTGGTCTCACGAGTTTCAAAACCAACTTTGTTTGAAGGAGTCGTGTTATATTTTTCTAAGATAATTCCTTGAGCATCTACATTAATAAAATGCCCTTTATGGTAAATAACCCCGTCAGAAACAGTTGCTCTTAAACCGAGTCCTGTAGAAGCAGTAGTTATGGTATTTGCGGCAACCACAAAAGAACTGTCAGATTGAGATCTGGCAATAATTGTTTCATTGTTATCAAAAGATTTTTTAGTATTATTTGTACCGGAATTGAGGTACTGAACAAACACGGTAAGATAATTTGGTGCCGCAGCTTCAGAACCTTCTGCTACGTCAATTAATTTAGCAACGACTCCAGAAGATTCTCCTGTAATGCTAACGTTAGCAATTGTTCCGTCATTGTTTTTAAAATCCGTGACAAGCAACACTCTGTTATTAGCATCTTTGTCTCTTAATTTTACATAGTTAACTGTATCTGTATGCAGACCTACACCGGAAACTACTCGACCATCGTATACAACTTTATTTGCAAATTTTTCAATTTGATTTTGAAGAATACTTTGAAGTTGAGTTAATTCTCTTGCCTGTACCCCAAATCCCGGTCTAAAAAGAACACGATGGTATTTCTTGTTTTCCACAAAATCATCGAAATACGGACTTTGATTTAAATTAGTTTCGAGTGCCATTTATGTTACCTTAAAAATCTAGGATAATTTTAAAATCTTCTTGTTGGTCTAAGTCACGAGTGACTACTGCAATGCTTTCAGTAAAGAGTACTTCGGAAGAAAAAGTATTTGCCTCTGGTCCTTTAATCGATTCGACCGTAGCAATTTCAGTTTCACTTGTACTCTTAAGAATAACGTCGTCCTTTACAAAAGACGGTTTGTCACTATAACTTTCTACACTATTTAGGTACATTGTATAGAAGGATGGATCAGATTGTGTTTCATCCTCACGAATAAATACTACTTGAGCATTAGCACCCTGAACTGCTTTCTGTAAGGAGTCAGTCCTTCTTTGAACAGGAGATAACTCAGTAATAAACTCCAAGGTTCCTTGTTCTGCTTGAAGTCTCATTCTTTCATTAGTAATAATATCTCTTACTTGCAAACTATTAACTGGATCATTACCGTCCATCTGATTATAAGAAATAACCATTCTTGAAGTAAACCTTAAAGTGTTTGGTGAGTTTGAAGTATTTGCAATAGTTTCCACTTGAACGTGATTATTATTTGCGTCTACTTTTAACATTGGATCTTTGATTATAGATATACTTCTAAATTCTGTGTTGGAAGGAATGTAACCATTGCCATTTGCAGAAATTCCTTCGTTAGAATTAAATTTAATATTCAACGCTACTTTGTCTGCTCCCAGTTCCCTAACAGGATTACTACCATGTCCTCCTACTGGAGAGACGATAACATTAGCAGAAGCACCAGATCCATGAACAACGTTTGAAGTAATATATGCTTTTGCGCGAGTATAATTTCTGCCAGAGTCTATAATTGATACATTAGAAACACCACCATTGTTATCAACTCTAGCATATGCTTTGGCACCTTGTCCATCCCCTATGATGTTTACTGTAGGAGAAATGATTACTCGACTATCAGTATTGGGAGTTGTTGAAAAAGCAGTGTTAACTGTTAACGTCTTTGTAGATCCTACATAATTTGTGACCCGTCTCAATTGACCTGAACCAGTTCCAGAAATAATATAAACAGAAGAACCATTGTAAATATTATCGATAGGTGAAACGTCTACTCCTGAACTACCGCTCATTCGGATTGTAAATTTTCCTCCTGCATCTACAACTCCATTTGTTACCTGTAAATATTCGACTCCTGTGTCATTAACTTCAACAATTTCTATTGAACCATTTGTAGATGCATTTTGTACGAGCAATTGTCTATCAGATTCAGTCGAACCATCACCCGTTTCAATTTTCTTAACAGGCATATGAACTTTCGTTAAAAATTTACTAGCGTCACCCAGAGACAATGTGTACATATATTTCCAAGTGTACCCATCAGAAGTAGTGAAAGGTGTTGTGGAAAATCCTGAAGGTTTAATTGTTGACGGAGATCCTTGATTATTATATAAACATTTATAAACATTGTATTCGTCTGTCATTACATAGAATGGACGATTATATAAATTAATATCAACATCTCGATACATCGAATAGACAGTTCCATTCGTCCAGTCATGTCTCAGAGTGACATGACTAACATCATTTGTATTAATTTTTTTGGCTCCGATAAAATCTCGATGCGTTTGATATTGGATATACTGACCATTGTCGATTGGAGCAGAAGGTGACGGTTCATTTTCATATTCATTAATGTTGCCAATTGCAGCGTAAAGAATGGTAGAGTTTTTTTCGTCTCTTCCGTCTTCCCTATTTAATGCATCAATAAATGCTTCAGCATTGTTAATTGATAAATCTTTTGTTGCTAATTTGTTAGACATTAACTAGACCCATTTCTGTAGTAAACGTTTGCAGATGCAATACTTGAATTTGCCCAAGCAATTGTTAAGTTTGCTTGTGTATCTGATGTAATCTTATTTATAGGAATTGTATAGAATTGATTATAATCATGTTCTACAATAATTAATCCACCGTTTGCAAAATTTGATTCGAAATTAGTTGACGTACCAGTAATGTCAAACTCTCCTTCAGTTAGAGCAATTGTGCCTGATCTAACTTGTACAGAATTATTTGATGATGCTACTACATCAATGTTAACATTTGATTGAGATCTAAATTTACCAAACAGTGCTTGACCTGCGGGATGAACCAAATTAAGTGCAATTTCTTTATATCTATCTAACGATATTGGCGAGACTATCTGATATGAAAACTCTTGATAATATCTACTATCTTGTATAAATGATCTTAACGAATCCAGATGTCCTCTGGATGATGCATAGTATCCTTCTGAGTTTGCAACATCATCAATAGTCAATTTTAATGTTGCAGAGGTTGCATTTTCTCTGGTTGGAGTTTCTACAATAACGACCTCACCATTTTTATAAGAGAAACCAGAATCTAAAACACGTACAGATGTGATTGCTCCATTCGCACCGACTGAAGCAGATATATTTGCGTTCTTTCCTAGTATTCCTTTATCTTCAATACTAACAACTTTTGCTGTTGCGGTGTCTTGTATTGTTCGATTGTCTGGCGTCCCCGGTATGTAACTTGAATTAAATATATTAACTGTTATAGTATCATTATTTGCAAATTGTTTGTTGCCGGGATCTCTCTGTAAGAAATCTTGCCAAACTCTAACTGTTGTCTCATAAGTTCCATTTGGATGTAAAATAACAGAAGGAATAGAAGATCCTTTCCCACCTTTAATGTCACCAGAAGATCCAGTAGAAACTTGAAGAACCCTGTCATTTGTATCAAATCCGATAATTGATGGGTTGCCTGTTCCCCAATTCGCATCGTCCGATTGTAATGTTAAATATTGTTCACCAATTCCTAAAACTATAATGTCAGGTTCAGTGACACTAATTTTCGGTGAGATGGAAAACCCTGACCCACCAACAGGTAAAGATAAATTAGAAATTGATCCAAAAGTTGTTGATTCAAATTGAAATGCGTCTTGGAGTTTTGTATATAGACCTTCAATTTCTGTATTTGATGTTGTCTCTACCACTGTTGCAATTTGACCAGTGCTTCCTTCTCGACGGACTCCTTCATCTTCCACAAATGATTTTAAAGGACCGTTAGTAAATTGAGAAGTGATGTTTGAACTATTATTTGCAGATACTCTTAAGATGGCATCGGATGCAGTTTGATTCCCAATAAATTTAATGACTCCAAATGCTCCTGATGTCATGCCAACTAGTTCATCACCCTCACTTAATGTCTCTGTTAGATTTTCAAGTTGCAACGCATGAACACCAGCGGTGTTTGCGGAAAATGAAGTAACTGTTCCTATCACAGAACCACCGATGGTTATATTCTCTGTCGCAGTAAATCTTTTGTATGTGTCAACTTTAAAAAACGCATCACCATCTGTTAAAGTCAAAACGGAAGTGACAACTGCATTCGCACCAGATGTGGATCCGAGTAAACTATCCCCGACAGAAATTTCTACTGTATTAGCAATGTTAATTACCGCATCTCTATTATCTCTGTAATCTTCACCGGAACCAGATTCTGAAGTTTCTCTGAATCCATAGTCAGTTGCTGAAATTAAAACATTTGCAAATGTTTGCATCTTTCTAGGAAGACCATCTGCACAAGTTACCGTGGGACCATTAGTTCCATAAAAAGTATTAGAACCTATCACATCAATGTTTAATGCAATCGCAAATCGATCTACAATATCGGTATTTTCAATAATAAAAGATGCTTCTTCAATTCCATCCCCTCCCGAAATGTCAATTATTGATCCATCGGGATTGGTTGTAGAGGTATATCCAGAACCTCCATCTAATAAGTTAAATGTTAATACACCGTTAAAATTCGTGATGCTTGTCACAACTGCCTTTGCATTATCTCCTTGATCAGTTGAAATTAAATCAACTTCATCACCAACTAAATATTTTCCACCAGCGGTGATAATTTCCACATTAGAAATGCCCGCCTCGACAATAGGAGAGTGACCAGTTCCTGTATCGGTTAACAGTCGTATTGGTTCATTGTGTCCAAACTTACCTTTAATGTTTGAGAGGACAATCTGCATCAGATCTCTTCCTCTAACATTTTTTCTTACTATGTCTTCAACAAGTGCTTCTGCTTTAGATTCTTGTCCTTTGATTGTCTTGCCAATAAATTTGTAAGTGTTTGGATCGAAAGTACTGACTAGATACCTGTCCAATCTCCAATCACCGTCGGATACTTTTAAAATTTGATCAGCAGGAAATTCAACATCAATCTCTTCATTATAGATTGCTCTAAACAATAATCTATAAGATGCAAAAGTTCCTCTTGACCTATTAAAAGAATTAATGTATTTGACCATTAATCTTTTATTAGCAAATACTTCAAATGGAACTGAGGGTAAAAATGTATTAATAAAATATTCTAGATATTCGTCTAGAGTAGTATTGATATCAGAGTAAGATTTCAGATTTCTTACTGCATCAGTCATCTTTCCAGATTCTTCTAGATAAGCATAGTATGCTTCAATAAAAGCAAGAAACTGCGGTCCTTCTTCTACATAAAAATCAGGAAATTGATTTTTTACTAAGGAAGATATTTTATCAATGGACATCAGATTGTTTCACCTATTAGTGATACAGAAGAAAATTCTTTGTCTATAATTAGAATTTGCTCCCTCACAGGAACAACATCTAGATTACTTGGTATTGCAGAAATTTTTAATTCTATTCCAACATATGCGGTTGGTGCAAAGTTTTCAATTTCAATTTTCCCTGTAGCATAGTCAATCGACCCAACTGAATCTAAGATAATTGTTTTTTGTTTCGAATCGTTATATCTAAAAATTCTAATATTCCCAGAACCATCGTCATCTAAAAATGAAGAGAATCTTTGGAAAGTAAACTGTGTAGATTGTATGGTAGACGGTCTTAAAGAGTTATTGAAATTGACGATAACTTTTTCTTTTTTGTTTACATTTGGAGTGATTCTTTTTTCTATTTTTATAGTTGCTTCGTTGTTTAAAATTACTCCAGTATCGATATTGTCTAATGCTCTAACGAATTTAGAATATCTTAATCTATTCCCAAACCTTTCCAAATTGTTTTCAGAAAATTTTGTGATAGCATCTAAAACTTTTTGTTTAATCGCACTAGTGGTATCAGTGGTTTTTGTTTTATTATAATAAGTTTTTATTTCGGGAATGATATACGTGTAATCTGCATCAACAAATATTGGGTCAACTGCCAATGGAGTCCTGTCTTGAATTGTTTGTTTTAACTGATTCTTTCGTGTAATTGTTGCGAATTTTTCTGCAAATGGTTTGACAGCAATAATGACCTTTCCGTATTGCGCAGGAGTAGCATCTTGTCCACCAAATGAAATGACAGATTCAATGTCGGGATTTTCTGAAAGTATAATTCTAGAATAATCTTCTGCTATCACAGCTCTGTTTTGAGTTTGATAATTTCTTGGAGCGTTAAATTTAATGGAATCAATAGTTTCCTTTGGCCTTCCACCAGATGATGATTTGTTAACTGTTAGAGTTGCTTTTGTGTAGTCAACCCCAATATTTAATGTGTCAACAGAAAACTGAGAAGCACCGTTAGTTTCATCACCATTGCAAACCAAGTAAGACACTTTGATAATGTTTCCAGATTTTAATGACTTCCCGAGAGACCCTGATCCAAAAACTAACTCATATTTTCCTTCGTATGCCTCTTCTAAAAAGTAGACGGCAGAGGTTGAAAATACTTGCTTGATGTCTGTTGCTCTTACGTATTCCTGTTCAGTAGTATCAACATCAGATTCTTGTACAAACACGGTCAAACTAGTCATATCCAAACCTTCGTTTGGAATAACGAATCTTTGCTTTTTATTTCCTGTTACGGTAAACCGATGTGTCAGGGGGACACCTTCTTTAATTAAGATATCTTTTGCAAAAACATTATTGTTATTAGTTACCGTGAATGCTTCTGGTGTCACATAGGTGTATTGAATGTCGTCTATTGTTGTTGTAAATTTCGAGTTCTTAGGAATCGTAAATTGAGAAGTTGATGAAGCAACTCCAGTGAAAGTAAGGTTAACATTTGCAGTTGCACCGATTGCAGATACAGGGACATATCCAAGTTCTTTTGCTTTCGACACAACAGATTCTCTTTGTTGTGCAGTATCCAAAAACATTTCATTTGCCAACATGTTGACATAGTATGAATTGTAGTGTGTATTATAAGCCAACACATCTAAAAGAGTCGATATAGCAGACCCCTCAAAGTCATAATCTTTGAACTGTGTTTGAGTCGACAGAAACGACTTCATATTAGTTTTGATTTCTTCAAAATCTAATTCTGTGACTTTTAAATAACTATTTGCTGATGTTGCCATTATCGCACTCTTTCTAAAATTACGTCTAACACTACTGGATTCGGATCATTATTAACAAAGAATGCTACAGATATAGTTAAGGCATTCATTTCAGGTCTTTCTTCAACAAGAACCTCGATTACTTCTGCACGAGGTTCATAATTAGAAATCGTTTCTCTGATTGCATTTTCCATCTGCTGTTTTACTGGAGGAGTAAACAACTCAAACAAAAAATATCTAATAGAACACCCAATCTCAGGTTTGAATGGACGTTCGTAGTAATCTGTAAGTATCAGAGATTTGACAGATTGTTTTACTGCATCTCGATTTTGTTTTCGTGACAATCTTTTTGTTACAGGGTGCTGTACAAAAGATAAATCAAGATCACTAAAAATTGCATCTGTCATATCTCTTCTCTATTTATTCCGTATTTTTTTGATTTTGAATTTCTGCACGTCTTTCTTTACATAACTTAGAAATCTCTGCAAGTGCCTTACGTGCACGTGTACCTGCTGATTTATTTCCTTGTTCAAATTTTTCAGATTCCAAAATATATGTTTCATATAAATTTAATAAATTTTCATGATTATTCATAATTACCTCTTGACATGATTAATCGCACTGTGTATAATAACTATGTGCTTCTGTGAATACTATTTATGTTGCAATTACTTCTGCATCTGGTGGTTCAGTATATTGTTTTTGCCATGCTTTAACCGCATCTTCGAAACTCATAGTAACATTAAAGAAACCTGATGCAGTTGCATATCTTCTTTTAACATTATCTATATAATTTGTTGTTGACACTTCTGCATCTTGTGCTTGCTCAGTTGTCACTACAATTGCTTTCGATGCTTTATGAACATCCATTAACTCAACACCTAGAATTTTTGATAGTTCAACATAAAAATAATATGTTTCTGCTTGCAATTTTAATTTATTTTTTGGACTCAATACCTTTTTTGTGGTATACCAGTTTCCTTTTTTTGATTTGGTTTTGATTGTTTCAATGTAAGACTCTTTAATTTCAGCAAATGCATCCTTTGAACTTCCAGTAAAAACCCACACTGCTTTTCTTGTTGGGTTTGATTCTCCTGAAGTTTTTGGTGCGGCAAAGTTTGCCATTAATGGTCCGACTTTAGCAAGTAAAGGTTGCGGAGGTGCCTTTATTGCTTTACCGTCAGAAGACAATTCAATTTTAGGAACACTGTTACAAACGTCTTCTGCACTAACATTTGGAGTTTGCAAACTTGCAAGTTTTTCTGCTCCCATGGTTAGTAGTTCATCAATTGTTGGTATTTTATCTAATTCAATACCAATTTCACTAAGAGTTTCATTGATATTAACTCCTGCCTCTTCCATCGCATCACCGAACTCTGCATTGAGTTCTTGTATTGCTTTGGAAAACTCCGCACCTCCTTTTGCTAGTGCTTCATTTAATTTGGTTTGGAAGTCATTAATTTCTGTTGCAGCTTCGGAAAGTTCCTCATTAATCTT
>ENA-OUOG01000962-OUOG01000962.1-marine-metagenome-genome-assembly--contig:-NODE-962-length-35110-cov-6.953958_pt1 | contig 35110 bp, 41 predicted proteins | sample MGYA00248635_ERZ508505 | MGnify/ENA primary metagenome ERZ508505 (study PRJEB26176, sample SAMN06267871) | marine metagenome | isolation source: Saanich Inlet, British Columbia, Canada | place: Pacific... | reverse complement strand
TACGTAGCTCAGCTGGTTAGAGCACAGCATTCATAATGCTGGGGTCGGTGGTTCAAGTCCACCCGTAGCTACCATTTTTTTAACTTCAAAAACAGTAACTTACAAATCGATCAAACCAATTTTACGTTTTCCTGTCTCCCAACTGCGGGAGATTTGCGGGAGTTTTCATTATTGATCAAGGTTAGGGTCGGCGCTGAGCTACCCGACCAGCTCACTTTCTCCACCGCGTCTATCAGTTCCCCAATTTCTGCAGCGGAGTAATGCGTGGTGATCTGGCCGTTCTTATGGCCCAGCAGGACTTGTCGGGTTTCATGACTGACACCTTTGGCCCGCAACCGGCGACCGAACGTATGCTTCAAATCATGGACCCGCACTTGCGGCAATCCAGCCTCCTCTCGCGCTCGGCGCCAAGCTTTGGTATTGATGCGATCAATCGGCTTACCCTTTGAGTAGGTGAATACATAGTCTGAGTTCTTGCCACGCTGACGATTGATTACCGCTCGCGCCTCAGCATTCATCACCACCAATCGACACACCCGCTCGTTCGGCAACGACATTGGTATTGAATCCGGCCCATCCACGTTCAGCCAAAACCCGAGCAGCGCCTTCTAAAATCGCCGAGACGGTCGACTGAGCCCGCCGAGCGCCATGACGCCATGACCTGGGCCCAGCGCCTAAAACGTGTGTTCAGTATCGACATCGAGGTCTGTGGCCGCTGCGGTGGTTCTGTCAGGGTCATCGCCAGCATTGAGGACCAGGACGTCATCGATCGAATACTGACTCACCTGCGCCAGAAAGAACAGGAAACACCGACTCGGCCATTGCTGGTGCCACCGACCAGAGCGCCACCTGGTACGTTACCTCTTTTCGCTGGGAAGGATTCCAGCACAACAGCACTACACCAGCAAGGAAGCCAGTGAATACCGCATGGCATGAGCTGTCGCGTGCACCCGTTCAGGAATGAACGGATTTGAATGGCATGCTCAACGCCGCGAACAGGATTTTCGGATCAATAGACGGGTATTTCGACAGGTCAGCAGGTCCAGTCGACACAAGCAGCGAGGATGTCTACTCTCAATAGGCCGTAAGTATTTCCTATCCTTCGGTAAGCGTCATTAGGTCCAACGGTTGTGCCGGCCATACCCGCATCAGGTGAAAAAGAGGTATGCAGGTGCGTGTCACCAAAATAGGCTCGGGTCGGCGCCTCTGCGGCATCGGAAAACGGGACGAAAGAAGTGAAAAGCGCTACTGCAATTAAAAGTCGGCAATGCATGTCATAACCTCCAATCCAAGACAGATCGTATAGAGGTAGCACAATTGCCCCCTCACTGAAAGGCGAGAGGGTCATGTTGTCATCAATTGCATCAGCTTGAGTGGCTCGAAGAATAGGGCGTGGTGGGCGGCACTTGAAGCGATCGCATGCTATGCAGAAGCACGACGGGCAATACTCGTCGAACACAGCGTGCCTTCCGGCAAAGCAGGGACAAAAATGGGTAATCCACCGCGGCCAGCAGCATTCTTTACGCGACGATCAATTGCCCGATCCTGCGTTAACCCTATTGGAGGCGATCACTCTCTCAGGGCCCAACCCACCAGTGCGCAGACACACCCCAAAGACACGAACAGCGCGCTGGAGGCGGTGATGCCAATGGTCAGCAGGACAAGTGCCGTCACAGAGCTGCAAAAGGAGAGTTTTTTAACCATCTGCGCTGCCTCAGTCTCTAGACGCTTCTAATCATTATCACGCGATGCCATTGTCGTGGCAAGAATATCCTCCACGACGGCCGTCAGTTACCGCAACCTCTCTCAACTACATGCAAGCGTGAGCTCAGCAATACCGAGTCCGCCACCATCAGCGGGTGACAGCCTCCATGACTTCAATTTCAGGGGCTCTGGCGACAAGGCCGGCGAGCTGTGCGCTGGCCTTGAGAAAATACTCGGTTTTGCCATGCGCCTCCAGCGCCTCCTGATTCTCGTATTGCTCCATGACTCGGTACACCTGAGAGTCGACCGGACTCTTGTGCAAAGCATAAAAATTGTTGCCCGGCTCATTAGCCCGTACCTGCTCCGTCAAATTCAGGAAAGCCTCTTCAAATTCTGCGTTTTTACCGTCTTGCACTGTGATCGTCGCGAGCAAACCAATGGCCATATTGCCTCCGTTTCATTAATGATTGAGAGCATGCGCAAAAAGCTATCGTGCCAGCGCTCCTCAACCGATACTGCACCGACGCTAAAACACCTTTCGAACGGGACTTGATGTACCGCTCCTTACGTTAACATCCTTTAAGCTTCGGTATCTAATAGTGTACCGAGCATTCCATGAGCCGCTTCTAATGCCCGCACATTGGCGAGGTAAACACTCTCGTTGGTTGTCATCTTTACCATTTCCTGCGCCAAATCCACGTCAGAGGGCGCCCTAGCAACCTGTGCTGTCGCAGTGGGCGGCGGGGCAGGCTGAGCCGTGCCAGTATCCGCCGGGGTGCTTGCCTCGACGCCACCAGACCGCTGTACCAAATCAACACGCTGCGTTTGATAACCGTCGGTCCGCGCATTAGCCACGTTATTGGCGGTCACCCGCATCTGTGCCGTGGCCGCTTGAAGGCCCGATACAGCGTTGTTTATCGTGCTAAAGGACATGCTAAGCGTCCGGAAAGAAATTACCACCAGTGTAGCCATCCAACACGCCCTCTTACAACCCAAAGAATCATTTCTTGGAGGTTGAAATGGGGTCAAAGATCGGCAGCGCGGGGAAGTACTCCCAGACCTCACTTGAATCAATCGGATATTGAGGGAATGCGTCGCACACTAAGGCCGCAAGTCATATCCCAGCTGTGTGTGGATGACCACAAAATCTTAGGCAAGATTCTGGCTCATCTTCGCGACAAGGATCCAACTTTCTACACCCAGCCGCTGTTGATAGCACCATCTCGCGCACCCCCTGAGACCTTGCCTCTTTCGCGTAGACGGGCACGCGGTATCAGATTCCAGTCCAACTACACTCAGCCATCGAGGCAGCCATTGGAAACCGTGTGGCATGAGTTGCCGCGTGCCATCACTCAGGATTGAAAGGATAGGAATAGTATACCCAAACTGATGAACAGCGTTTTGGGATCGTGTGAGCGAGTTTCTCCAGATCAGCAAGCCCGGTCGACAGCGTCAGCGGGGCTGTCGACGCTTACCAGGTAATAGGGCCTTTTTACATCCCATACCGACAGAGCTCATGACTTCTCTCGGAAACAAAAAAATCTTGAAGTCGCGATAGCGATGGCATCGCTTTCGCTTTGATCTCAGCGCTCAGGGCAGTGGACGGTCGGCGGCGTGGGCACTATTGAATGAAGAGCTCTGCCTTTACCTCATCAGGCGCGAGCGCCCAATCAACTTCTTCGAAGACCCACCCGCAACGTTGGCCATCCAGCGTTTCTCGTTCGTACTCGGTTAAGCCCTCTACGCGGTTATCGACGAACCAAACAATCACGAATTCTGTACTGTCGCCCTTGCCACTGCAGAATTGCAAGGCCGCTGCGCTCCCTTTGAATTCCTGCTCCATTTCATAGTCGCCCGCCATTACGAATACTTCTTCGTAAGACATCCCTCGTTGTATGTTCAGTGAGACGTCGGAAGCACCTGGTATGCCAGAGCATCCCGCGATTGCCACGCTCAGTACTGCGATGCAACTGCTTCGACCCATCCCAAACCTCCTCTGGTATTACCACTGCTCACGCTGAATCTTGCCACTTTTATCACGAGTCAAGCAACTTGTTGATACCACACCTCTCCAGCCTTTGGATGTATACCGATGTGGTGTTGACCAATCGTCATACTTTGCAAGTAGTCCCCTGGCGGCCGTAACGCATCGTCTAACGGTCGCAGCACCAAATCCCCATGAGGGTTCGTAACCGCCTGATAGGTCCCTGCTGGGGTCACAAAGGTCTGACCGGCTTCGAGCATTTGTCGTTCCGGGCTACCCCAATTGATGAGTCTACCCATGCCCCCCGTGTTCCCGATGCCACCCGCTGTCTGTCCCGCGGCGGCAGCCTCCCAATCGGGCAGTAACGCTTCAGACGCTTCAACGCTCGATCCACAATATGCCGCATGCACCCACCAATTTGCCAGTTCTGCGCGACTCCCTGCTGGCGCCGCTTCATAATCTCGCACCAACGGGATAGGTTGTGGAGCCGCGGTCTAAAGTCGCTGCTGGTTGGCAGGACTCTGCATGTTACCCCCCTCAGGTCCCTTCTCGGCATTGCCCGCCTGCCGCAATACCGCGCGAAAATCCTGTTTCGGTCTGGCATCTTCACCAGCGGAATTAGTATCCACTTGACCAGAAAATCGAGCGTTTTCGTAGACCCCTGACGTGACATTAAACCTTTTTCATTCCCCTGCTACCGGTGACAACGTGCCAACGACTGATCGGTATATACGCTGCGCCCACCGCGCTGTTACGCATCGCGCGCCTCATAAGTGCTGGTGGTTAGCGGCCACCTATCGTCCAATCACGGCAAACGTTTGCCACCCCTGGTCGCGTCTTTTAACTGTTCGAACCCTCGGAGGCAATCCGCTAGCGTCCCTTCTAAACCCCAAGCTAGGCTAGATTTCAAAATCTCTGCCGCCGCTCACCCAACTTGAACCCGCATTAATATCGATATGCGCAGCCTGCGGCTACACACCTCATGAACGTAGCTCGCAAATCGCGTGCCAATAAAAATCGGGTGGCAACCATGGCGGCCTATTTGTCCCCGTAGCGATGTCGCCCGCTCATAATCCTGCAGCCGGTCCGAACTATGAATTGCGCATTCATAGCTTATGATTCCAACCGGCTGTGCTGATTCACAGCGGAACGCCAACGCATTAAGCCCTTCCCAACCCGCCTCCGGTCACCGAGTGAGGTGACAATCAGCGCTGATCCAATAGACAAACCAACATCTGACGCAGCTAATGGCGACGAGTTTGTGCTATCGTGGCCCTGGAAGTAGGTGGTGGTCCTCTGAAACTGGCAGCGAGGGGGAGTCGCAATGGCTCTGAAACGCAGTGAAACGCTAACGCTGGTAATCTTTTTACTCGCACTCACCCTTAATCTTATTCTCCTAGACGAGGATCTCTTAAGACTGCTGGGTATGTGCGGAGAGGGCTTGTTACAAACCTCCTGCGAGGTGGACTAAACATCAGGCTCATTGATATCAAGATGCTGGCGCAGCTTTTTGCGGCCGCCGAAAAGTCAGCGGCAACATCAGGCCCTGGACTTCAACTCAGCCATTGCATCTTTTTTAGCAGCAACACCACTCATCACTGCGCGAACCGCCCGCCTGAGGTAAAGAGCGCCCCAGATGCAAGTGACGACAAATTGCCCTATCCACAAACTTCTGAGCCAGCGGTCTGGTCCGAGGTCGGTCGTAATGATCGCAACAATAGCAAGCATCACCACCAGCCACACGAAGCAGAGACATCTTGAAATTTTCACTGTCATGGGGTGCATGCAAAGGCCCTTTTTACTCTCCACATTTTGCCATGAATTGATAGAAAAAATGTGAATTATTTTTAAATCTATGCGCATATACGGTCCGCGAAGGCACTCTCACTAGAGTCGCGCTGACAGAAGAATATCCGGTGCATGCTGCTTCTGCTCGACCTCCGTACTGGCCTACCCCCTGTTCAATACAAACCAGTTACATCATGATTCTAGGGTTTGTTTCAAATAAGGCGGTTATCGCTATGATCAAACACGCACTGGTATTCGATGGCCCGGCGCAGCCCTGCCCCGCTGTCATTGATTCACTCTGGTCAGACGCTCGCGCAAAGTTTTCGAACCGGGGAGACGGCTGCCAGATTAGCTCTCTCGGCATCGAGCCAATGGCCGTTTGCTCACTGCCAATTATCGCCTCGAAAGCCATCAGTTCTGATAGGCTATAGAGGTCATACCACAATAGAGAGCGGCGCTATGAGTGACAAAGATCAGTCCGAAGAACCAACATACAACGACCTTTCATCGGGTCCTGCTGACGATTCAGCGCGAGAGGATGATGGAGGCGAGCCCGAGTCGGAACTGCCTTCTTTTGATGCCTATGGCGACGACGAGGAATGGGGCGCCCTAGATGATGATGAATCACTGAGTGGGGACCCCGAGTGGACCGGGGACAATCTCGCTGCGCTGGAGCCGGATAGTCCAGAAGATCCCGACATGCCGCCCCCAGCCGCTCCCAGCCGCGACACGGATTCACAATCTCTGTTTGAAGACGACGATTTTGAGGATGAGGCTGTCTCACTCAGTACAGACAGCGAATACCTCACTGACAGGCGCGCTAGCGAGTCCAGCACGGCCGCTGACTTCGCCGACAAAGCGCTTGCAGGAGAGCATGACGAACTACACGAAGACGACGACGGCCATGAAGACGAGGATGACTACGAGGACGATGATGACGACAGCTCGGCCTCAGCCATACCTTTACGCGATGCTGCCCACAGTGCACCGACGAAGCCCAGCAAAATGCGCTGGATCTGGCCGACCGTCGCCGCGGTATTGGGCCTGTCTGTCATTGGCACCGGCGGCTATGGATGGTTTCACGCAATGGAGCAATCCAAAGCCATCCGGTCGCTTGAGCTTCAACTTAAAGCGGCCAATCAAGCCGCTGCGGTCGAGCCTGTTGCCGAACAAAGCACTCCGAATAACGAACGCATTGACGAACTTCAAAAAGAGTTGGCGCTTGCGCAGGAACGCCATGCTGATCAAATCTCTGAGCTAGCAGACCAAAACCAGACACTCAGTGCCAAGCTGTCTTCAACTGAGCGCGCCTTGCTTCAGGCGAGAAAAGACAACCCGCCATCAGCCCCCGATGAAACCAATCCACAGAAGGCACAGAATTCAACTGCGCCAGCCGGCACTTGGTTTATCAATATTCAGACCTTTTCCAAGCAATCAGACGCAGCAAACCTCGCTGAACGCCTGTCCGGCTCTCCCGAAAATATTCAGGTGCAGTCCGTGAGTATCAACGGCAAGACACTGTATCGCGTGCGGGCGGAGGGCTACGCTGATAAAGCCGAGGCGGACGCAGCAGGCGAGGCGCTTGCGCGGGACTTCGGTCTGTCTAAACCCTGGATAGGCAGGCAAGGCTCATGATCGTACGCTGCGAAGCCCCACTGCCGCCAAGCTGCAACGCCCAGACGTTATGACACGTCAGTATCAAAACTCTCGACTCCCAACGCGACTGCTGCTTACTGCGCTGTGCTTGGCTATTCAGCCAGCGATGAGCAAGCAATACCATTCAGGCTCCAAACCCATTCGCTTTACCTGTATTGATGACTCGCGCTGGGTCAATGGCAGCACCCTCGAACTCAGGGGCGACATCCAGCAGCAGCGAGGCTGGGTCAGGATTCAAGGCGGGTCTGAGCGAGAAACAAAGTTCGAGCAACAGGCGCTGAACTACCGATGGCACTCAGAAGATACAGACGGCTTTGCTATTATTGTGACACCAGACCTGATGGCCCGTTATTACGACCAAACAGAGGGCGCTTCCCTCTTTTCTCAAAGCCGGTGGCACTGCTCAACCTCATGACATTGACAATAAGGGTCTATTAGCTTGCTGCACCAGTGCGCAAGTCAGCGTTAGCGGCCGTGTGACTGCTACTGACTTGAGTTTGGTACACTAAGTAATCGAGCTGGTTTCGATAGCGGCTTTACTAAAAAAAACAGCCGCTAATTTGCAACTAAAGACCGGCGCAGGGAGACGAGTGTATGCAGACTTTTATCAAGTTATTCTTGGTCGTTTTTACCATCATCTTGTTTGCTGGAATATCTCAGCAGCGGGAATTGATTGCGGTGTGGATAGGTCAAGCCAGCAAAGCGCTTGGCATGCAGGATGAGATCTACCAGTGGAACACCGATATCGCCTGGGAAAAAACCGACCGAGAGCATGAGCTTTTGGAGACGGGTAATTGGGTGCAACGCGAATTTTTATTTCTGGATTATTCAATGCGGGCGCGAGTGAACTCAGATGGCTCTGTGCTCGCAGCTGTGTACTTTTATGACAACTGTCTGGTAGGCACGTCCATCATGACCGACGTATTGGACATCAATGATGAACCGTTTGAGATGCACTGTACTGAAACACCCGACTTCACAGGCTGGCGGATTGGCGCGAGGTTTCCCAATGCAGCCTCGGTTTGGTATGAAAACTATGGCGATTTTAAGGTCAGGGCCAATTTTGAGCAGTGGGATTTCGACATTATCAAAAAGTATTCATCTGCGCTCGAAATACAGCCAGATCAGCTGAATAAGTAGCCTGTTCGTCGGTCAGCACCAGAGCACTGCAAACAGTGCGCCAGACCGAGCTGAGTCGGGATTGCTGCGGCATATTACAGACAGTTACACAACGCCTGAAGCGGTGCGCCCTCCACTAGGTCAGTTCGTCGACCCGATTATTGAGCCTGAATACGTGCGCCAGAACCTCCGCGACCGCTACATATAAAGCAGGGGGAATTTCGTCCCCAAGCGGAATTTGGCATAACAACTCAACAAGGCCCGCCTGCTCAACGACCGGAATATCCAACTCATCGGCGATCGCTTTAATCTTTTGGGCGAGCTCCCCTTCGCCTTTCGCCACTAACCGTGGCGCCCCCTCACCGGTATAACTCAGCGCCGCCGACTTGCTTGTGAAACGATCCGTCATGCACGCACATCCAAGGATTTCGCAGCGGCACTTTGACTCGCCATATCCGGGGCATGCATGACACTGAGCCTGTGCAGCTCCAGCCCCCTTGATTCAAGCCCGGCATCAAGCCCGGGTTTAGCCTGCAAAAACATTTCGAGCGTGCTGCGCTGAGTTGAGACCACATGAATCGATAACTGGCTTGCTATCAATTTCAAGGTAATTTCTGTCGCACCCAGTCCGGGCAAGTCGAGGTTCAGCTTAGCCCGCCACGTCATGCCATCTGTTTCATCCTGTGACCCAGCACTGCCCTCATCCTTTGAAAGCTCCAGATCTAAATTGTGGAGACTGTCACCCAGCCGAAAGGGGATATCGAAAAGCCATTGCTGTGACAACTGATTGTCTTCCGCTGGCAGTGATGCCAATTGATTCTGCGAGACAGCTTGGAGATTTTTGTCCAGCGCAGATCTCAGCAATGCCAGCGCCTCTACCCCAGCCCCTTCACCCGCAGAGTGCTCGCCCTCCTCATCTGCTGCTGACGACACTTTGGCCATCATTTTAAGCAGTTGCCCTTTGAGATCACTTGCCGCAATGCGCATCAGATCGGGATGTCCACTTGCCAATAATCTCTCGTGGAATGTCCCGTTGGTCAGCACCGCACGCATCAAGGCCTCCGGGTTGGTGAGCTGAGGCGCATTTAATACGTTAGCCTGAAGTTGCCTGACCAAAGTGCGGTCTATACCGGCGGCGCTCAGCGCACCGCTCTGCCCCCCCCCTAATAAGGCCAATAGCTGGGGGATTCCGCCGCGGCCAGAGGGGGTAGCAGAGATTTGCCGATGAGCCCGGGTGGCCTCAGACAGCGCCTCCGCCATCGCAACATTAGGGGGAGGCGCATGATTTAACAGCCGAAAGGTGACGCTGGGTTGCACTTGCTTAACTTCAAGCAGCAGGCGCGCACCGGGTTGAAGCGGAATGTCGGTAGAGGCGGTGACTCGCTCTGCACCGACCTTCAAAACCATTTCCCCCGATGGCAACCTATCGGCGACGACAGCATTCAACACTTGGCCGACCTGCGGCGTGCGAAGCCACAGTCCAAAATTCTTCTGTTCAACCCTAGCCGGGGTTAAAGAAATTTGGAGCTCTTCCACAGCACCCCTTTATTTATTCGTTAAACAACTGTAACTTTATCATCGCGCCAGATAGGTTACTAGGAGACTGTCGTGTCACCGAGGCGCAACCAACACCGCCACACTCAGGAGCCCTTGCATCGGGCTCCACGTCGGACTTTGGGGTAGATTTATGGATTTTGCAACGCTCATAGGCATGCTGGCAGCGATTAGTGTCGTCGCCTATGCAATCTTCTCAGCCGAAGGCGCGGAGATATTCCTCAACACCCAAAGCATCCTCATTGTGGTCTTTGGGACTGCCTTTGTGGTGATGATGAAATTTACCTTCAGGCAGTGGCTTGGCGCATTTTCGGCGGCGGGAACCGCATTTCGAAGTCAAGCAGACGATCCCGACGGGCTGATCGCTCAAATGGTCGAGTTATCGGGCAAGGCGCGAAAGGAAGGCATGCTGGCACTTGAAAACGTAGAGATCGAGTACGCATTCCTTAAGCAAGGCGTGCGGATGCTCATCGACGGCGCCAGCAGAGAGGTTGTCAGCGAAGTGCTTTACAAAGATAGGCAGCAATTTCTCGACAGGCAAACTTGGGGCACCAAAGTTTGGGGGGCATGGGGTGAAGTCGCCCCAGCCATGGGTATGATTGGCACATTGGTCGGTCTTGTGCAAATGCTTGTGGACCTGAGCGACCCCAAAGCCATCGGCCCAGCGATGGCTGTGGCACTACTGACAACCCTTTATGGATCACTCATTGCCAATGTCATCGCCCTCCCCTTATGCGACAAGTTGACCTTGAGAAAAGCCACCGAAGGACGACTTATGGCCATGTGTATCGACGGTGTACTTGGCATTCAAGGTGGACAAAACCCCCGCGTTCTCGAATCCATGCTCAAAACTTATGTTGATCCGAAGAAGCGTGCAGCAGCCGAAAAGGAAGACTGAAAGTGTCAATCGACCTACAACTGGTTGATGAGGGAGACGGAGACGAGTATAAGCCGGGCGCCCCGCTTTGGATGGCCACCTTTGCGGACTTGATGTCACTGCTGGTTTGCTTCTTTGTGCTGATCATTTCGATGTCAGAAATTGATGTCATTCGCTACAAAAAAGTGGCTGGCTCTATGAAAGACGCCTTCGGCGTTCAGCAAGACATTGTGACCTACGATATTCCCAAAGGCACCAGCATCATCGCGCTGGAATTCTCCCCCGGAAAACCCGAACCCACTATTAGAAAAATCATCCAGCAGGATACGGTCGACCCGAGCAAACCCTCACTGAGAATCGGCAACCCCGATAATCCTATTGATGTGCAGCCCGAGACACTGCTGAAAATGTTGGAAGAAGAGGAGCAGCGTCAAGAGCAAAGACAGCAAACAGAGAAAGACGCTTCGGTGCTGACAGAACTCCTGGAAGAAGAAATCAATGAAGGTAAAATCGACGTCGAAACCGATGGTCCAACCATCATCATTAAAATTCGGGAAAAAGGTTCATTTAAGTCTGGCGCAGCTGATCTGGATCCTGGATTCCTCCCCACGTTGGCCACGATCGGTAACGCATTAGGTGAAATTTCAGGGGACATTGTGGTGGAAGGCCACACCGACAACATACCTATCAACAGCGTCAGGTATCCGTCAAATTTTGCCTTGTCGGCAGGGAGAGCCCTTTCAGTCACCAGTATTTTTCTGGATGACCCCAACATCGATCTTGAACGGCTGAGTTTGCGTGGTTATGGTGAAGTCCAGCCAGAAGCCACTAACGCGACTCGCGCGGGACGGGCGAAAAATCGCCGGGTCGAGATCAAAATCAACCAATCGGATGAAGAGAGCAATGCTCCGGTTGAAAAAAAAGAGCAGAGCGCGGCAGATCTAGGCACGCTATAAGAGCGCGCGGTGCCAACACAGGTTAAGGCGCGTCAAAACGTCAGCGCTGAGTGCAATCCCAGCTGTTAGTCAGGTTTTAACGCTGGACGCACTCCTCATCCAAACTCTAGCCCCCACGACACGCTCAGTAGACGCTCTCGTTAGACACGATCATCAGTAGGTACTCTCGTCAGTAAACACTAGGCAAGCACTGCCTGGCCCAGCTGCGAGCGTAATCTTGCCAAAGCCTGCCCATGCAGTTGAGATACCCGCCCTTCTGTCACCTCAAGCACGGCGGCAATCTCGCGGATATTCAGTTCCTCGACGTAGTACAGCGACATCATGAGTCGCTCTCTTTCCGGGAGCTTTTCAATGCCACTGCGCAGCAAATCACGCAGCTCTTCCTCGCTATTTTGCGCCTCGGGCTCGGCTGTTGATAGGGGCAACTCCTCACTGTCCGTGCCTGCGTCCAAATAAACCAATCTCGCGGCAGACAGCTTTGCTGTGAGCTGCTGATACTCCTCAATAGACACCCCCATCTCCTCGGCCACCTCGTGGTCCTGGGGCGGTTTTCCCTGACGTGCCTCCACCTTGGCGATCGCACGCGACACCTCTCCCAGTTGTGTTTGAACCGATCTGGGAAGCCAGTCATTCCGGCGCAGCTCATCCAAAATACCGCCGCGGATGCGGATCGAAGCATACGTTTGAAAAGTAGCGCCTTGTTGTGGGTCGTATGACTGACAGGCATTTAGAAGCCCAATCAGGCCCGCCTGCATCAAGTCATCCAGCTCGATAAAATCAGGCAGTTTCATGCGGATCCGCAACGCAATGCTCTTAACGAGCGGAAGCAAGTCCTCCACCACTTTCGAAGGATCTCGCAGAGAAACGTCTTCATATCGAATAAGCTGATCCATCTCAGGCCTAGCTCATGTCGTTTTGTTGGAAGAGGGCCGCAATACCATCCGTTTCGAAATCGATATTCAAAAGCCCCTCCAGACTCGCTGCGATTTCTCGTATTGCCACAGAGGCTTGTGTTCTCGGGTAAAGACTGACTACCGGCGTTCTTTCCCTGATCGACTCCAGCATTCGATGATCAGTGGGCACCGCGCCAAGGTAGCTGAGGTTTACATCGAGAAACTGGTCGGTGGCATTTAAGAGCTTCTTGTATACCTGAAGCCCGTGGGGATTACCTTTTACTTTGTTTGCCACGATCTGAAATCGTCTAACTTTGCGCTCAGAAGCGCTCACCTTGATCAGGGCATAGGCATCCGTCAGAGAGGTCGGCTCATCGCAAACCACGACTATGACGTGATGGGCCCCAGCAAGGAATGAAATCACATCTTGCCCAATTCCCGCGGCCGTATCGAGTAGCACCAGGTCATATCGCTCACTGAGTGCCGTAAACGCCAGGCCCATCTCTAGGCGTTCCGCGGCGGATAGCTCTAGCATTCGCGCTATTCCAGACGCGGCAGGAATGACCCCTATCCCTTGAGGACCCTCGATAACAATCTCGTCGAGCGTCCGCTCGCCCGACATTACATGTTGCAGATCGTACTGAGGTTTGAGCCCCAGCGTAATGTCAACATTGGCCAAACCAAGATCGGCATCGCAGACTAAAACCTTTTTCCCGTTACTCGCCAACGCCACAGCAAGGTTGACTGTCAGACTGGTTTTGCCGACACCTCCCTTTCCGCTTGATACTGCAACCACATTACCCGGCATATTCTGCTAACCCTTTGTTAAGCAAAGACTTAAGCGGTCGCCGAAGCATATTTGCTCTGCTCGAGCGACTGGCTCACCTGACGCTCGTTCATTAACGCCAACGCGCGTTCCACGAATACTACCGGATCCATATTATGCGGCACAACGTCGGGGTCACGATTGTCGACCACCAGACTCAGAGGCAAACGTCGCTTGATGAGGGTGTCGATCACACCTCCCAAACTGACAGCCTCATCCACCTTGGTAATAATAGCACCATCAAGGCGAGTGGGTCCTACCCGCCGCAACAGCTCACGGGTTGTCCCCATTTGCGCGGCGGCAGAAATGACCAGCATGATGCGAATGGGCGGTATTTGCTCCGTCATCCACTCTAACTGCTTTACCATATCTGGGTCACGGAATGAGAGCCCGGAGGTGTCGATAAAAATACGCTCCTTGCCACGCAGTGCCGTGATCGACTCGGACAACGATGATTTATCGTTAGCACTCCGGGTTTCAATACCCGCCGACACTCGATGATCTGCCAGCTGACCGACCCCGACAGAGGCCCCATTAGTCAGCGCAATCACGCCAACCGCATGCTCACCAAACTCGCTAGCTGCCTGTCGGGCTAACTTGACGACACAGGTGGTTTTACCAGAACCGGTCGCACCCACACAGGCGACCAGCTTGCTCTTCTTGACCGAATTCATCTCCATCAGATCTAGACAGCTGGTCAAGAGCTGAATCGATGCAGCCCACTGCTGCTCGAGCGTGCTGCCGTCGCGCACGTTGTCGCTAATCCAGCCACCCAGGCTCTTGGACAGACCTAGGGCGGCAAGGCGCTGACCCACGGTCGCCTGTGTAGCAGGCACATTGGCAGAATCCTGCCAGCTGCGCTTGGCTAACAACTGCTCCAGCGTGTCCCGCAAGCTGGTGAGCTCGTTCTGCAGGTTCTTGTCGCGAATATCATCACGCCTTGCCCTGCGGCCAGAGGTCGGCTCCGGTGTCCAGTCTGGCTGGTTAAGGTCGGTTGTGGCGGTGATCTCTATCCGGTCACCCACTCGTCGATTACGCAAAATTATCGCGTCCTCGCCAAGCTGATTCTTCACCTGCATGAGGGCGCCACGGCTATTTTTTGCTATGAACGTTGAGACTCTCATCGATCTACTCCCTTTCTAAAAACTATTTGTCCGCGATCGCAGCGTTGTTGCTCGCCCCGCCCACGGTGGAAATGACTTTGACCTTTTTGTCGGCGGGTACTTCCTCATAGGCGAGGATGTAGAAATTCGCCTTGCGACCTCTAAAGAGGCGCGACAGGAATGAACGGATATTGCTGGCGACCAGCAAGACGGGTGTCGTGCCAGCAGCCTCCATCGTTCCGGAAACCGACCCTACCTGCTCGATCATGCTGTCAATCAGGGTGGGCTCAATGCCCCCTCCATCACTGTCGACCGCTCGCATGAGCATCTGCTCTAATCGCGAATCGAGCACCATGACACTGAGTTCGGGTTCGGTGCCATTTACCGTCTGATAAATGGCTGGACCCAATGCAATGCGCACTTGCCGAGTGAGATCATCTGGGGTTCGATTACCCTGATGGTGTTCTGACAGCGCACCAACAATCGTGCGAATGTCGCGAATTGGAATCCCCTCCTCAAGGAGGTTATGCATCACGCGAGTCACATCGGCCAGGGTCATGAGCCCGGGTACCAGATTCTCCACCAGTTTCGGTGACGTGGTAGCCAGCTTGTCGAGCAACTCCTGCACGTCATCCTGACTGATAAGTTTGTGGGCGTCGTTTTTCATCAGTTGACTCAGGTGTGTTGCGATAACAGTGCTGCTGTCAACCACAATGCAGCCCAGACTCTGTGCCTCGTCGCGATCGCTTGGGTCAATCCATATGGCATCGAGTCCGAAGGTGGGATCCTTGGTTTGAATCCCCTCCAGATCACTGGTGCCCTGACCCGGATTGATCGCCAATTCACGATCGGGGTAGACCTCTCCCTTACCCGCCACCACGTCATGCAATCTGATGTGGTATTGATTCGGGGATAGCTCCAGATCGTCGCGAATATGAACCGGATTAATGAGGAAGCCCAACTCTTTAGAGAGCTTCTTGCGCACGCCCTTGATTCGGCTGAGTAGATCGCCACCTTGGGCTTTGTCGACCAGGGGTATCAGTCGATAACCTACCTCGAGGCTGATCTCATCAACCTGATTCACATCTTCCCAGCTGAGATCCAGCGTGTCCGGCTTGGCCGTGTCGAACTCCTCGACCTCCTGTACCACTGGCTGCGCATTAGATTGCACTCTAAAGTAGGCCAACACCCCGAGTAGCGCGGCAACCGAGAGAAAAACAATATTCGGCATGCCTGGGACAACACCCATGAGACCGATCACACCCGCGGCGACGATCAGAATCCGTGGGTTACTGGTAAGCTGGCTGACCACCGCCGAGCCCATGTCTTGAGTTCCGGACATTCTGGTCACGATAATCGCAGCTGCGGTCGACAGCAGCATAGAGGGAATCTGGGCGACAAGCCCATCCCCGATTGTCAGCAAAACATAGTTCTGGGCTGCCTGGCCGGCACTCAGGTCATGCTGCAAGGTGCCAATCGCAAAACCGCCGAGGATATTGATCAATAGGATTAATATCCCCGCAATCGCATCGCCGCGGACAAATTTGCTGGCGCCATCCATCGCACCATAAAAATCGGCCTCCCGGGTGACTTCATCGCGGCGTCTCAACGCGTCGTCTTGACCGATTAATCCCGCGTTCAAATCAGCATCAATCGCCATTTGTTTACCGGGCATCGCATCTAGGGTGAAACGGGCCGTGACCTCAGCAATACGCCCCGCTCCCTTGGTAACCACCACAAAGTTAATGACGACCAATATGGTGAAGAGCACCAGACCGACCGCATAATTTCCACCCACCACGAAGTCGCCAAATGCCTCGATGACGTTGCCGGCGGCTCCGGTACCCGTATGCCCCTCCAGCAATACGACTCGCGTTGAGGCCACGTTAAGCCCTAATCGTAATAAGGTCGAAATGAGCAGCACGGACGGGAACACTGCAAATTCTAGCGGCCTTGCGGCATAGATCGCTGCGAGGAGCACGATAATGGCCAGCGCGATATTAAAAGTGAACAAAAGATCCAAGGCAACGGGCGGCAGCGGTAAGACAATCATCACCAGCAGCAGGAGCATAACCAATGGCGTGCCCAGACCGGTCAGAATGGTTCTGGCCCCCACCTCGAAAACGGAACCGCTTGCTGCGGTATCAGTTGCCATCGCGACCTACCTCACCTTCGTCATTCTCCCCTAGCGCTTCGACGGGAATGTCAAAGTCAGTGGGCTTGGGTACGTAATCTGTCGGCGTAGCACTCTTCAACTGGAATACGTAGGCCAAAACACGGGCCACCGCCATGTAAAGCGCGTGCGGAATCTCATAACCAATTTCTGTCGAGCGATATAAGGCACGAGCCAGCGGGGGCGCTTCAAAGATCGGGATGTCGCAGTCTGCAGCAATAGAGCGGATACGAAGGGCCGTCAGATCCTTACCCTTTGCCACCACTTTTGGCGCACTGCCCGGACGATCCAGATACTGCAACGCCACGGCGTAATGTGTGGGGTTCGTGATCACCACGTCAGCGGTTTTCACATCTTCCATCATGCGGCCCTCCGCAAGCTGTCGCTGAAGCGTGCGGATACGCTGCTTGACCTGTGGATTGCCGTCCGTCTCCTTCATTTCGTCCTTGATTTCCTGCTTGGTCATACGCAGCTGTTTGCTGTGATTCCAAAGCTCAAAAGGAACGTCGAGTGCGACAATCAGGATCATTGTTGCACTCAGGATCAGCAGCACCTGCATCAAAATAGTGGCGGCCTCTAGGCCTGCCGCCTTAGGTGTCATACTGCTCAAGGACAGCAGCTGCTGATCGATGCTAAAAAAGACGAGGATTGCAGCGCCCAGCAGCAGAACAAATTTCGCCAGTGCCTTAGCGAGCTCCACCAGACTCTTCAGCGAAAAAATTCTTGCCAGGCCTTTAATCGGATCGAGCTTTTCTAGCTTGAAAGCAATCGACTCGAGACTGAATGACCACCCTCCCATCAAGAGGGGGCCCGCAAACACCGATACGAGCATGATCGCCATAAATGGCGAGAGCGCGAGTAAGGCTTGTGACGCCATGTACATAAATTGAAAGGGTAATTGCGCTGCATCAAAGGCGAGTTCACGAGGAATCGAAAAACCCTCAACGCTGATCTGCATAAGGTTTTGGCTGATATAACCACCGAAAACCAACAGCGATATCGAGGCCAGTAACAGAGAGAGCATTGTGTTCAGCTCTTTGGACCGGGGAACCTGACCTTTTTTACGCGCCTCCTGTAACCGGCGCTCTGTCGGCTGTTCGGTGCGTTCCTGACCTGTCTGTTCTTCTGCCACAGTGCCCCCCTATCCTAGAACCATTAGGGTTTGGTTGACCCCGGTCTCAAAGAACCGCTGCATTGCTGCAACGAATGCGGGCATCCCGAGAAAAAGAAATACCAACCCGACGACGATCGTGACAGGAAAGCCCACAGCAAAAATATTGAGCTGAGGTGATGCGCGAGTAATCACGCCGAAGGCGACGTTGATCATGAGCACAGCCGTTAACGTCGGCAGCCCCAGCAGTAGCGCGCTCGCGAAGAGCTGCGAACCGAGCGAGACCACATTTTCAAAGCCCGTCACAGCGAAGCCGGGGTCTGTCAAGGGAACCAACACAAAGCTCTGGAACACGGCAGACAGCAGCATCAAGTGACCGTCAATCGCAAGAAACAGCAGCGTCGCAATAACGACTTTAATCTGGCTCACAATCGGTACCTGAACACCATTTTGCGGATCCACCGCCATCGCGAAGCCCAGACCCATGCCGGTGGCGATCGACTGTCCCGCCAAGACCACTGCTCCAAAGATCATCTGCATAACAAAACCCATCGCCAAACCAATAACGATCTCGCGCAACGCCATGAGGATGCCGGGCGCTGAAAAAAATTCGATTTCGGCGTTGACTGCCAACATTGGCGCCATCAATGCGCTCAACAGCGCAGCCAAAACCACCCTAATGCGCACACTCACTGTCCCCGCGCCAAAAACGGGTGCAACCATCAGCAACGCTGAGATACGAAGAAATGGCCAGAGATAGCTCAGCGCCAAGATTTCTAACTGATCAATTGGCATCAGTAGCCCACCTCACCCGATGAGGCCGGGAATGCCGACGATAAGGCGCTCACTAAAAGTCACAAGCACCTGAATCATCCACGGCCCGGCAATAAAAAGCGCCACCACCAAGGCCAGCAACTTGGGGATGAAGCTAAGCGTCATCTCCTGTATCTGCGTGGCGGCTTGAAAGATACCGATCAGAAGACCCACCGCAAGCGCAGCGCCCAACAAGGGCCCCGCCAACAGCACCGTCATCCACAGTGCATCTCGTCCAACATCCAGTACCGTCTCTGGCCCCATAACTGATCTCCTAAAAACTCGACACTAATGTGGCGGTGATAAGAGTCCAGCCGTCTATTAGCACGAACAGCATGAGCTTGAAGGGCAGCGAAATGAGCATCGGCGACAACATCATCATCCCCATCGACATCAGCACCGCGGCAACCACGAGATCGATAATGAGAAAGGGCACAAAAAGCAGAAAGCCAATTTGAAAAGCGGTCTTGAGCTCGCTGGTGAGGAACGAGGGCAGTAGAACCACCATCGGCACGTCGTCCTCCGTCGCAAATTTGCCGTAATTCCCTAGGTCGGCGAACAGTGCCAAGTCTGTCTTTCGCGTCTGCGAAAACATAAATTCTCGAAAGGGCTCCTTCGCGACATTCAAGGCATCCTCGAATCCGATTTGCTCTTCCATATAGGGCATTAACGCCGCGTTGTAGGCCACATCAAAGACGGGCGCCATGATGAAAAGGCTCAGAAATAACGCGAGGCCGAGAATGATCTGATTTGACGGGGTCGTTGTTGTGCCGAGCGCCTGCCGAAGGATCGCCAAGACAATTAAAATACGGGTGAAAGACGTCATGGTGATCAGCGCTGCGGGCAGCAATGTCAGCAAAGACATCAGCAAGAGTATCTGTAGGCTGAGAGAGTAATCGCTACCGCCATTGGCGGTGGGCTGCGTCGTAATCAACGGGATTGAGGCCTGGGCCATCGCCCAATCTGGCAACAAAGTGAGCATTGAGGCGATTGCGATCAAGATCAGGCGCATTATCGTGTGCCCCCAAACGGATTGACCGACTGCCACACTGTGCTGAAATCAGCGGCATTTGAGACATCACTATCTTGGGCGTCAATCGTCTCGGAGAACACATGCAGTGCCCGCACATTTCCCGGGGCCACACCCACCAATAACTGTTGATTACCCACACTCAGCAACACCACTTTTTCGCGGGTGCCGACGCTGGTAGAACCCAATACGGAAAGATGAGTTTTCCCGACCGAGGGTGATCTGTTAAACCGTTTTACAACGAACGCCATTAATACGACCGCGCCAAATACAATCGCCAGGGAGCCGATCACCTGCATTAAATAGCCGGTGGATATCAAGTCCGGTACGTTTCCCAGCTTGGGGACCGAGGTCTCCTGGGCCGACGCCATCGGTACGATCGTAAGCAGCACAAGTGTGAAGAGTCGCATCAGCCTATACCTATTTGAGGGGCTTCAGCCGTTCGTCGGGGCTGACGATATCCAGCAGACGAAGACCAAACTGGCCATCTGACTCCACCACGTCGCCACGTGCAATCAAAGTGCCGTTGACCATCAGGTCCATGGGCTCCGTGACCTCACGAGCCATATCGATAATGGATCCCTTGTTGAGGGCCATGAGTTCCTTAATCGTCATCTTGGTGCGACCCAATTCGACAGACAACGTGACGTTGACATCAAGCAACATCTCCAAATTGATTTCTGGGTTCTCACTCATTTACTGCATCCTCATTTAATGCTTCATCAACAGCGCTGGACAGCGTCACGCCGGCTCCCAAATCCAGAAGCCCCTCCATGCCATATTTGACTGATTTCCTGTCATCAAAAACGCCGTACTGACCAAAGCCAACGGTTTGATTTTGAATCTCGAGTGACACGCGGCCAGGCGGCGACAAATCGATCACATCATCAACTTTTAACCCGAGTAAATTTCGCAGCGGTAACTCAATCGTTGCCAACACACCTGCAATCTCGACTGGTACGTCGCGCAATTGGTCAGCCAGACGAACTTGCCATTCATCTTCCAATGACATTGATGGGCTCCGCTGAGCCCCCGCTAATTTGGACTCCAGCCCCTCGAAAGACTCGAACGGCACAAATAAGCGAATCACATCCTCAAAGTCCCCGGTGGCAATTTCTGACACCAGTGTCAGGTACTTCTCGTTAGCAGCGCGCTCTTCGAGCGCATCCAAATTAGTTTGGGTATCGACGATCTCTGGCTCAAAACTGACCTTATCCTGAAAAGCTTCAGTGAGCGCCTGCAGATAGATATCGCTCAACCGCTCCGACAGACGGAGCTCGCTCGATGTCGCGTCGCGTCTCCCTGAGACGTCAGGCGCTTTGGTGTTGCCGCCACCGAAGTAGCGGTGAACGAGGTACGAGAGGGTGTTGATAGACAGCAGCATAAAAGACTGGCCCGAGACGGGTGGCAGATTGAGGATTATCAGTACCAACCCCTCAGGTAATGACGCCACCGCCTCGGCGATGCTGAAGACCCGTGGCGCCTGACATCGCACTTCAAAGTTGGTGTTTAAGCGCTTGAGCATGCCCAAGTGCGTTAACTCATCGTGACGCTTAAGGATGGCCGACAGGGCACGCATACGATTGACCGTGCCCTGCTCTCGATCGGTCATGTCGAAAAGACGGTACTCCCTCGCTGAATCATCAGCAAAGAACACCTCATCGCCGCCGGACTTTTCCATCAGCGCGTCGACTTCGTTGTCGGAGAGAATCTCTTCAGACACAGTTTGCTACGCCTCTATCACTGTAAATTAAAGCTGGTGAAGTAGACGTCCTGAACACCCGACTCGGCAGGGAAATTCAGTACACGGTTGATCGCAGCCAGACTTGAGCGGCGTAACTTTTCTTTACCGTCGACCGACCTCATCTCGCCAAACTGCTGTCGCGCAAAAAGCGTATTCAGCTCATTAACGATGACGGGCATGTCCCGCTCAGCAATGTCAGCGCTTTCCTGATGGTGAAACATCAGTTGCACGTCGCCCTGGATATAACGGATGTCACCCTGGTAGTCGACGTTCACGAGAATTTTCCCCACTTGGAGATAGATGGGGGTTGGATCCTCAATCACTTCGGCTTCAGCGACTGCTTCTGCCCCGCCATTTGCCGCCACGCCAGAGAACAGGTAGTAACTGATCCCCGCCGAAGCGCCAATAGTGAGCAACATCACCGGGATCATCACGATCATGAGTTTCCCCATTGTGATGCCAGCGGGCTGTGCCACCTCTTTTTCCTCGTCTTTGTCTCGTCTTGCCATCAGATAAACCTCCCAAATGCGCCGATTGCGCAGGGCGTACCCTGTGGTTAATGCAATAGGCATGCCAACTATTTTATATCAATAAAATCAACAAGTTATGATTACTAAATCGCAAAACGTTGGTTTATTGACGGTGCCATTAAACTGTCACTCGACAACACACAGGATCACTGGGAGCGGCCAGAGGGACAGAAAAGAGTCTAGCGTGTCGCGGGAATATTCGCGCGCATACGCGATCGGTTTATAGCGGCTATCTTGCCTAGCCGCGCGAGGGGTATTTTTGACGACCTATGTCATCGCCGGTCCCCGATTTGTTTCAGGCACCGGCCGTTAAACGCTCAGGGTCAGGGTAAAAAGAGGTTAGATATAGGTATCGACTCTGCCACTGTCCGAGACCTCTCCGCGAGCAGGATCAAAACGCTGCTCTTCAGAACCTGACGCATTCTCCGGGCCATTTTGTGCGAGGGCTTCTGCATCGCCGCCTGTTCTGCCCTCTCTGCGCTGTGACTCGGCCTGATCATTGACATCACCTTGTGCAAGCTGAATGCCACTCTGTTGCAGCATCTCCCTCAAGCGAGGCATGGACTGATCGAGTAAATCGCGGGCAACGGCTGTTTCAGCGACAAACGCCACGCGCGCGTGGTCCCCTTCCATATTAATGGTGATTTGCACTTTGCCGAGGTCGGCCGGTGTCAATTGCAGGCGCGCCTCTTGCAGTCCGTTATTCACGAAAACCCGCACCTGCTGACTAAGTTCCTCCGAAAACTGTGGCGTCCAGGGCTGGGTTTGCATCACATGCTCACTCCCAGCCCGTAACAGGGGTGTGGAGGTTCCGGCGTTGGGCGCCGAGGTCGCTGCCGCGGCAGGAGAGGCTTGCGCGGAGGCAGTCGATGCGTTCACTGACTGCGGCGGTAATTCAAAGCTTAACGACCGTGCACCCTGCGTTTCAGATGTCATTCGCCCTTCAGTCGGCTGCTCCTGAGTCATGGCCTGCAACGATATAGAGGGGTCAGAGGCAATGGGTTTTGCCGTTGTTGGCTGCTGGCCATTGACCGACAGTGCCATCCGGGAGCGATGCGCTGACAACTGAGTCGATGTCTCGGCATCGCCAGCCTGAGCAGCAGGTCCTAATGCGCCCAGCAATGATGGTTGCCCGCGCTGAGATTCATTGCGTGTTTCATCCAGCGCCGACATCGCAACACCCTGATCCGATTTGCGCGCCGGGGCCATGGCTGATCGCAGTTGCGCCGTCATTTGCGCTGTCATCGGCACTGTCGAGGAGGCTCTTTCAGGATTCAGGATGCTCTGCTCGCCAGCAGTCTGTCTCGGCAGTGCATTTTGCCGAGATCTCAAGTCTGTAAGATCCAGGCTGTCGGTACCCTCATAATTTTGTGACGCAACTTTCTGAGACGCACCTGAGGTCGCCATTTGGCCCGGGATCACCGAGGTGGCTGTTCGACGAGAATCCGCTGTCAGCGCCTCAGCCGACGCCAGCCCAGCGTCCAACGTCCCGGCGCTGGCTGACCGCGGGGTAGTCTCCTGCCCCACCGTTGAAGCCGTCACCGTTGTGGCTGCTGGATTGCCGCCCACAGGCGACGCCAGAACGCTGTAAGCCTTGTGGGCAAAATACAGCGCCTTATCAAACTCAGTCACACCGCTACTGGATAGCGCCTGCAGACGGGCTTTAACGCTACTGAGTGGCTCGTCACTGTTGGCTAACTCACGTTGAAGCTCTGCTGATAACGTGCCTGAGACCCCGGCATTACCAGTCTGAGACACCATTTGCCGGATCGCTTCGAGCCGCTGGGAACGATCGATGACATCATTTTCTTGAGCCGGGTCAAATGCTAATGCCTCGAACCCATTGGCATTCGGCTGGCGCTGGGATTGGCCAGGCTGGGTAACGCCAATGGTTACCCCCTGCCCCCGCTCCGCAGTCGGCAACGGCATGCTCGGCTGACTAGAGACCAGCCCATTCGACGGCCCTGCAGTCAGGCCTTGATTAAAGGTGGCAATGTCGAATTGCCGAACACCAGCATCGGCCATTTGTCGGAGCTGATGCATAACATCACTCAATGGCATATCACTGCGCGCTAGGCTTTGCAGCAGCTCAAGGTCAATGTCACCTGCAATGGCATCGGGCTGCACGCCCCTGAACAGCTGTTGAAGGGCATCTAGTCGCGCGGCAATGCGCTGATCTGTGACGCCCACCGCCGTCACTGTCTGCGACAGCGAATCCTCATCAGAATCCGCCTGTGGCTGACTCAGGGCGCCAGCGTGGCGAGCGTCACTGATATCATCGGTACTGGGGTTGCTGGGGTCGGTTGTGCCGGGCGCCACCTGCGCGAGGGAGGCTTTTTTCTCGCCTCCAGACGTGCCAGAGGTCATATGGGTCAGTGGGGGTTCGGCCGAATCAGTCTCTGACGACGTATTAGGCGACTTTTCACCTCCCTGCGGCAGGGATTTGCCGTTTTTATCGTTGGCTTGGCCCGATGTCAGTTCGGCCTTCAAGGTATCAGCAAACCCACCCGGAGAGGGCTTATCCGAGGACAACCCCAGCTCTGACGCCGTCTTGGTGCTGGATGGCGCGGCTGCGGCCTGCAGTATGACTAACCCTGTTGTGGCTGACATGACGGTATCTCCCTTAGTTTCATGAGAGTAGACAGCAAATGGCGTGCCAACCTAGAATTCCGAGTCGCTACTTTGCTTCCAGGTTGCGTCCAGTTTCGCTTGTTCCTTCTTTTCTTCGGCTCGGGTAGCCTCGGCATTTTGCTGCGTAATCAAATTTTTGAGGGTTCGCTCATACAATGAGGCCTGCTTCCACTCGGCGCTACTCGATGCGACGGCATCCACAGTGGCGGCGGCAGTCTGAGATTGCTGGTCGACTGCACCGTGCAGCCGGTGCATGAATCGCCGGTATTCCTCGAGTTGCCGAGGCGACAGCGTATCGCTGTCGCGCCGGTCTAAAAACTGGTCGAATTCACGGCTAAACTCGATCAATTGATCAAGGCGCGACTGCTCCTCCGCTTCATTATGGCGCGCATCTCTCAGACGATTCGCTGCGGCGTCGACTTTACCTTTCGCCACTAAGCCCACTTTATCGAGACGATGTTTACGCGTGCGCATCAGTTGGCTGAGACGCTGGATGCGTCAGACTGAGCATGGCAGAGAGGCTCTCTGCCATTGAAACAGAGGAGTCAATTGGCTGACGCAGTAATTCCATAATCTGAGGATAGGCCGCAATGGCTGCATCAATACGGGGGTCACTACCCCGTTGGTAAGCCCCTATTGTGATGAGGTCGCGGTTAGCATGATAGGTCGCTATCTGCTCTTTGATGACCTGTAGCCCCGCGTAATGACTGTCGTCAACCAATGACACCATCGCACGACTGATCGAGGCGCTCACATCAATAGCAGGGAAAACGCCCTCATCGGCTAATTTTCGAGATAACACAATGTGCCCGTCGAGAATGGCGCGAGAGGCGTCTGCAATGGGGTCATCAAGATCATCTCCTTCTACCAGTACGGTGTAGATCGCAGTGATAGAACCATGTTGATTACTACCCGCTCGCTCAACCAGGCGCGGCAAAAGTGAAAATACCGACGGGGTATAGCCTCGCGAGACGGGCGGTTCCCCGGCTGCCAAGCCAATTTCCCGTTGCGCCTGAGCGAACCGTGTCAGGGAATCCATGAGCAGCAGGACATTCATGCCCTGGTCTCTAAAATATTCGGCGATGGCTGTGGCCCGCCACGCACCGTTGACGCGCATCAGTGGCGACTGATCGGCCGGAGTGGCAACGATAATGGCCCGCTTCAAACCCTCGGGGCCCAGTGTCTCATCGACAAAATCCCTAACCTCACGCCCTCGTTCACCCACGAGCGCTACGACAATAATGTCGGCTTGAGTGTTTCTCGTGAGCATACCAAGCAAGGTGCTTTTCCCCACACCGGAACCCGCAAAGAGTCCCAGCCGCTGGCCTTTACCCAAGGTGGTGAGGGCATTGATGGCCCGCACCCCCACGTCCAAAGGCTCGCTGATCGCCCGGCGCTCCAGCGGGTTCAGTGCCTCGCCCTTCAATGCAGTGCGCTTCAAAGACGAAATATCTCCGGCGCCATCAATAAATCGGCCCGCACCATCGAGTACCCGGCCCCGCATCTCCATGCCAACCGATACCGCGTGGTCTTCTTCGATAGGCACCACGGCCGCGCCAATCGCCAGTCCGTCCACACTGGACTCGGGCATCAGCACCAATCGACCATCAGAAAAACCCACGATCTCTGCCACAATCTCTTTGTATGGGGCCAGCTTGATGACGCAGCGGCCACCGACCGCGCCGGTGCATCCCGCCGCTTCAATTTTGAGGCCGATCATTCTGACCACTCTGCCGGCCACCGTTGGTTTTAGGGTATCGGCAGCGATTTCAGCGGCGCCGAACCGTTGCGCGAGACGCTCATCTCGCGCGGTGATCATTGATGAGGCGGCTTCCAAATTACACCCCCTCTGGCTCGGCCGATGACTCGGCCAATTCCAGCCCCAGTGCCTCGCGAATCGCCACTATCAATCGTCGCTCTATGCTGGCATCGATAATGGATTCTGCCACCTGCAGGCGGCAACCGCCCGGCATGAGGTCATCGTCAACCGCTGCAGACCATAGCTGATTCGATAACAGGTCCGGCGCGACCTTTTCAAGGGTCGCCAAATCCTGTGAGTTGACGCTTATTTCAATCGGTTGACTGGCGCTCTTCACGACTTCCAACGCCTTTGAGAGTGCCGTTTCAATCGCCGATGGCTCGGTGCGCAACTCGCGCTCGAGCACCGCACTGGCCAACCGTGAGATGAGCAGACATTGCTCACGAAACAACCTCTCCTCCTGTTTTTCAAAAGGCTCCGCCATCGCGCCCCACAAGCGCTCGAGGCTCTGGGTGATCGCTTGGGCCTCGGCGAGGCCCTCTTTGTAGCCACTTTGGAAGCCCTCGTCATAGCCTTTCTGACGCGCCGCATCCAAAGTCTCGCGGATACTGGAGGGGGTGACGAACTCGGTCTCACCCAAATGCGGAGGAGACCAAGACCCAGTCGCGGCTGCCTTAGCTGACGAAGTCGTCATTTTTCCTTCCCAGCCTAATCTCGCCGTCTTGCTCTAACTGCTTAGCCACCACCAGAATCTTCTTTTGGGCCTCGCTCATTTCTGCCAATTTAACCGGTCCCTTTGCTTCCATATCTTCCACCAGCATATCCGCCGCACGGCTCGACATATTGTCCAGAAACTTGTCCATCAACTCGGGGTCTGAACCTTTCAGCGCGATCATCAGATCATCGGTACTGATTTCTCGAATCAGACGCTGCATGCTGCGGTCGTCGACATTGCGCAAATGCTCGAAGACAAGCATCAAATCACTGACTTCCTCACCGAGTGCTTCGTCGCCAGACTTCAGCGCATCCAGCATTTCGCTCTCAAGCTTGGCGTCAATCGTGTTAAGGATATCCGCCGCGGTTTTTGCACCGTGAACGTCACGGGCAATGGCTTTTGGCGCCGCCCCAATGTGGTGCTCTAACACCTGATCCAGCTCGTCCATCGCCGCAGGATCGAGTTTGTCGAGCCGGGCAACTCTCAACATAATGTCTTTTCGTAAATCCTCGTCGAGCAACGGCAATACCTGCCCCGCCAGCACGTCTTCAAGGAGCGTCAGAATCATCGCACCGATTTGCGGATGTTCCTCCCTGATGATATTGGCTACGGAAATTGCGGGCATCCAGCGCAGGGCATCCATCCCTTTTGTGTGCTTTTCGCCTGGCATGACTTTAAACAGCACATTGCGCGCTTTCTCTTCGCCAAGCGCTTCTAGCATGACGCGCTCGGTGAAAGCTGATGCACCGACGCCAATCGGGTTAACGTTACCCAGCTGCTCATGAAAAGAGCTCAGGACCTCAGCCACCTGTTCATCCGATACCCCCGAGAGAGACGCCATCGCTTTACCGACGCGCTCGACCTCGGAGGGCTCCATATGCTTCATCAACTCGGCGGCCAAAGACTCGCCCAGACCCAGCATTAAAATGGCCGCGCGTTGGCTACCCGTGATGTTAAGTTCTTTTTCAGCCATCGGCCGCCACCCAGTTCTTCATCACCGAGGCCACCCGCGCCGGCTCGCCACCCGCTGCCTGCCTCGCCATACTGAGGGACTGCAGGTAATTAGCACCTTGATTCATATTCTGCGGCAGCCCCACGGGATCGCCAGCTGCCAACATCAATGGGTTACCGTCTTGACCGTCAGGCCCTGCCAGCTGATTTTGTCCTAAATTGCGCGCGGGTGGGATAGGCACCGCCGCGAAGCGAATTAATGGTCTCAGCACGACAAACACTAATGCTAGCAACACGCTCAATGCCAGTAAGCCTTTTCCAACCTGCCAAACCCAGTCCTGCTCTAAAAACCCTGGCTCGGGCAAGGGCTCGGGGGTCGGAGGTCGCGTAAATTCTGCATTCATAATACTCAGTGTATCGCCCCGGTCTGCCGAGAAACCAATCGCCTCAGACACCAGCGTGCGAATCTCATCAATTTGCGCCTGCTCCAGCGGTGCGCGTGTCACCTGACCATCGTCGCCCACGTTCTCCTCGTAATCGAGCAGTACAGCAACCGAAAGCCGTCGCACTGATCCGGGTGTCTCCTGGATGTGGCTGATGGTTTTATCCATCTCATAGTTGCGTGTCGTGCGCGTGGTGCTGCGGGCAGGTGGCTGCTGCGCTATCTGCTCCCCATCCACTGGCGCTGGCTGTAATACGGCATTCGGTGGCGGTTCATTCACCAACTCACCCGGCACACCACCATCATTGGGCGTATTGGCGATTTCCTCTGACAGCTGTTCACTGCGCACCACCGTGTCGGGCGCATAGACCTCGCTGGTCCGTTCGATACGCGTAAAATCCATATCCGCGTTGACCTGCGCGCGCACAGAGCCCGCCCCCAAAATGGGTTCGAGAATCATCACGATGCGGTCGTTATAATTCTGCTCAAGCTGCTGAGTTAATCGGTAATGCTCTTTTGATGACCCCATCGCTTCATCCTCACCCTGATCAGACAGCAACTTGCCCGCCTGGTCTAAAACGGATACCTGTGAAGAATCGAGATTAGGCACACTGGACGATACCAAATGCACGATACCCGCCAACTGACGATCACTAAGAATTCGGCCGGGATAGATATTGAGCATCACCGACGCGGCAGGCGCGTTACCTTTTCGCAAAAACGGCGACTCTTTGGCAACCGCTAAGTGCACTCTCGCACTGCGTACACTGTCGAGCGCCGCCATCGTGCGAGCCAATTCAGCTTCGAGGGCGCGGTGATAACGTGCTTGTTCCATAAAGCTGGATAAGCCCAATTCCTGCTCCTGATACAAGCTTTCAAAACCAATGCCATCGGCTTTTGGGAGCCCTTCGCTGGCTAGCAATAACCGCGCACGATCCAGATCGCCTTGCGGCACGGCCACCATGGTGCCGCCACCATTGATCTCGTATTCGATACCGTTACTTTCTAGCGTCGCAATCACAATGTTGGTATCGGCTGGATTCAACTGATTAAACAACGGTTTCATGCCCGGCGCACTCGCCCACTGGACGAGTCCTATCGCCAAAGCAACGCTGGCTGCAAGCCCCACTAGCAACGCCAATTGCCGAACCGCTGGCTGTCGCGAGAACCCGCCAAAGCGATCCATCAATGTTTGATCTTCATCTGCCATTTCAATCTAGCTCCTTTGGCTCACACCGGCATATTCATGACTTCTTTATACGCAGACAACACTCTATTGCGTATTTCAGCCACTGCCTGAAATTGCAGACCCGCTTTCTGCGAGTTCACCATAACCTTTGCCAGTGATACGGAGGGGTCACCCATTTCGAAACTGGTTGTCATCGCTCTGGATTCTTGCATCGCCGCATTCACCTCACGAATCGAATCCTGCATCAGATTTGAAAAATTGCCCGGGTTTTCGGCCAGCTTCTCAGTAGACTGAGGGCTTACCAAAGCCTGCATGGTGCGCATCTGCGCCAGCACCTGATTAATCGCAATATCACTCATTATTCATAACTCCTTTCAGGCGGGCAACGCTACGCCACACTCCCGTAATCTCGCCAATTTATAACGCAAAGTGCGTGGACTAATGCCCAGCCGCTCCGCCGCCTCTTTTTTCTTTCCGCCGGAGGCCTCTAAAGCCTCACAAATCAGCTCGTGCTCACGCTGCTTCAGGTCTCCGTCGAGCCTTGCTTGGGGGTCCTCAGGTAGCGCCTCGGCATGAGCAGGCTCGACATTGAGTAACGGCTCTGTTATCACAACGTCTTCTTCCCGCACTAATCCATCGGGTTGACAGAGAATTACGGCACGTTGAATACAATTCTCGAGCTCGCGAACGTTGCCCTGCCACGTCGCTCGGCGAATTTTTTCAGCTGCAGGAATGTCGAGTGTCAGGGGTCGGTCAGCCGGCTGATACTTACTCAAAAACAGCTCCGCCAGGGGCAAAATATCGGCACGACGCTCCCTAAGCGGTGCCAAATGCAGCGGAAACACATTGAGACGGTAGTAGAGGTCTTCCCGAAAGCGACCTTCTGCAACCTCTTCGATCAAGTTTCGGTTTGTCGTGGCGATCACGCGTACATCCAAATCAATGACTTTATCGCCACCCAGGCGTTCAAGTTCCCGCTCCTGCAAGACACGCAACAACTTCGCCTGCAATGCCAGGGGCATCTCGGACACCTCGTCGAGCAGGATCGTGCCGCCATTAGCCTGCTCGAATTTTCCAGCCCGAGCCTGATGCGCGCCGGTATAGGCGCCTTTCTCGTAACCAAACAGCATCGATTCGAGCATGTTTTCGGGAATGGCGGCACAATTCACGGCGACAAACGGCCGATCGACCCGTGTCGAGTGGCTGTGCAAATACTGCGCCAGCACTTCTTTTCCGCAGCCGGACTCGCCTGATATCAGAATACTCGCGTCGTTAGACGCCACCTTTTGCGCAAGCGCATAGACCTTTGCCGTCTCAGGGTCAGCCATAATCACATCGCTGGCCTGCGCTTTGCGAAGCGGCTCCATACGAGACACCATATCAAGCAGTACTTCTGCCTCAAATGGCTTCAACAAATAGTCTGTGGCTCCCTCGCGCATTGCATCGACAGCGCCTTCAACTGACCCGTGTGCCGTAATGATCACAAAAGGCAACTCGGGATTGGTGACCCGCACTTTGCGCAGCAATTCTCGGCCATCCATGTGGTCCATTTGTACGTCGCTGATCACCATATCAACGCCGTGATGGGAGAGTTTGCCTAATGCATCCACACCGCTGCTGGCCTCCACCGCTTCGTAGCCGCCAAATTTGATCGTGTCACATAACGCCTGTCGCAACGTCGCATCGTCTTCCACGACCAAAACCTTTGCTGGTTGATTCATCAAACGTCTCCCTTACTCACTCTGCGCCAACATCGGCAAACTCATGAAAAATTCCGCACCACCGGCGGGATGATTGCGGACGCTGATATCGCCGCCGTGCTGATTCACAGTCATCGCTACAACCGCTAAACCCAGCCCCGTGCCCGAGGCACGCGTCGTGTAAAACGGATCAAAAATGTGCGACAGATGCGCCTCATCAATACCAGGGCCATGATCACGGACTCGGATCTGAATCCGGCGTGCATCAATCGCATTCACTGAAACCAGAATCTCGGGCGCCTCGCCCGAGGCTTGAATCGCGTTGCAGACTAGGTTGCTCAGTGCGCCCACTAGGTCCTCACGTTTACCCTTAATGCGAACACTGCGATCGATTGGCGTGATCATCAATTGCTGGGCGTCCAGACCATGGCCGTTGCGTATCAGGGCCTCTAGATCCTGCATGACATCCTGTAGAAACAGAGACTCGAGTTCGCGCGACTCCCCTCGGATAAAGCCCAGCATACTGTCGATGGTTCCTTCGACATGCTGGAGGGCCGTGGTCAAATTTTTGCAAATGTCTTCGCGCCGCTGCCCGGCAATATCATCACGCGCGAGCTGTGCCAAATAGAGTGAAGTGGAGGCAATGGGAGTCCGAATCTGGTGCGCCAAACGCGCTGCCATCTCGCCCATTGCCATCAGCCGCTTCTTCTGGCCCTCGAGCTGCTGCGACTCATGTAGCGCCGTGGTGTCAGTAATGAGAATCAAGCGCTCACCGGAGCCGCCGAGCGGTTGAACAGAAACCGAGACGTGCCGGCGCCCGCCCCCTTCTGCGCAGGAAAAGCGCAGATTGTCCGACCGTTTCTCTACTGTGGGCCACAACTCGCCAATGAGCGGCTCACCCACCAATTCGATCGCGCGCGGGTTCGCATCGCGAATCACATCCTGACAATCCACGAGCAGAATACCGCCCGGCAACGCCTGAACTAAAGCGGATAGTCGCTGAAAGATCGCCTCTTTATCCGCTAACTCTTGGACTAATTGGCTGCGGCTCTGGTGCAACTCTGTTGTCAGGTGTTGCACCCGCTCGGCCAAGTCAACATAACTGGTGTTGAGCTCTTGTGTGGCGCGATCGAGCGCGGAGTCTAACGCCGACACTGATTGCGATATTTGCTGAGCGGTCTGCATACGGTTCTTGCCTGGTCTGCCGTGAATTCAGATAGAGCTCAGCAAGAACCATGCCTATTTTTAATTATTATTTAAATCAATGGCTTATATTGCATACAGACTGAGGGCGTCAAATTTACGTCAACCGCGCTAGGGGACTATTCAGAGCGTTCCAAGCCCTGCTTGCGCATCTTCTCGACGAGCGTCGTGCGCTGCAGGTTCAAGAGTTTGGCAGCCTTTGCAACCACCCCTCCGGAGAGATCTAAAGCCTGGACAATGAGCGCACGCTCCATCTCGGATATGCAAGTCTTCAGATCAATCCCTTCCTCCGTCAGACCCGGCAACACAAAGTCTGCGCCGTCATTGACCGAGGGCTCGTCATCGCTAAACAGGAAATCGGGCACACGAGGCTTATCGATAATCGCGGATTGTGACGCCCCATTTCGCCATCGGTCGGGCAGCTGACTCACCCCCACCTGCTCGTCGGGATGCAGAATGGTCAATCGCTCCATTAAATTGGACAGCTCCCTGGCATTACCCGGCCATGCATATTGCCGTAACGCGTCAAAACAGGCGCTCGAAACCCGCGTGCTAGTGCCCCGTTGCTTATTGAAAGCTTCTAGAAACCGCTCGGCAATCACCTGAACATCGTCGGGGCGCTCTCTTAATGGCGGTATCTCGATAGGAAATACGTTGAGTCGATAATAGAGGTCAGCGCGAAATTTTCCCTCCTGCGCGTGCGCTTCGAGATTCTGGTGGGTGGCTGCAATAATCCGCACGTCGCAACGCTGCGTATTGTTACTCCCTACCTTTTCAAAGGTGCGCTCCTGCAGCACACGCAAGAGTTTGACCTGCATGCCTTGAGGCATGTCGCCGATCTCATCCAAAAATAGGGTGCCAGTGGCAGCCTGCTCAAACCGGCCTATTCTGGCACTGACGGCGCCGGTGAACGCGCCTTTTTCATGCCCGAACAGTTCTGACTCTAGCAACTCACCTGGTATCGCGCCGCAGTTAACCGCAACAAATGGCCCGGCCCCTCTTCCAGATTGATTATGAATCCCGCGCGCAACCACCTCTTTACCGGTGCCCGATTCACCCGTTATCAGCACCGATGAGTCTGTAGGCGCCACGCTCTCGACCAGCTCTCTCACTTGCGCGATCGCGCGGCTTAGGCCTACCAATTCTCTCAACTGAGCCATGCGCTGAATGACCTAACTGCCGAGTCCGTAACTGACACCCGAGTCCAGCCAAGTCACTCGCTCAGATTTTTTAAACATAAACGGTCCCGGGTGTTGGCTAAAAAGGTGAAGGACCGCCATCACCAGCGGTCACTAACGCTCATATCTTTGCACGTCAGATAAAATGCGTCAACTTTTTGACGTCTCGGGCAGTGGTCTTCAGGCAGTTCTGAGGCTAGCAATTTCAAGGCAAGGAACTGGATCCCAAAGACGCAGCGACCAACCAAGCAGCGCCTTGATCCGAACTCAGGCATCCAACATCGCGACAGTCGCAACAAGGCGCTTCCAACTACAAACAATTGCATCAGCGCAGTGCCAGCGCTAACACATAGTTATCGGATCAAACGCATTTTCTGATACTCGCTCGCTGCCTCCAAGTTGCGGATTTGGGTATTGCCCTCCTCCGCCACCTGATCACGCGCGGTCTTTAACTGACCCATGAGCTCCTCATTGAGATGCAATAGCACCGCCAGCGCTTCTGCCACGAGTTCGCCCTTATCGTCCTGCACCGGGATCTCAAAGCAGCGCTTCAAATCTTCGCGGCGCAACACCTCAAGATCAGCAACGGCATCCCACGCCTCTTGCTCGGCAAGTGCGAGCATATTACGTGTCGTCTTGATCACCGTGGCGAGCAAGCGTGTCTGACTCAGCGTCAAGGCTGGCGTCTCGGTCGACATAACAGCACCCTTCAAATGGCTGCGCAATCACGCGCTGGCGTGATGCAAATCAGCGGGCACCTGATCCCAAGCCGCCTTGATCTCTTTTAGCAACACCGCCACTTCCCCTAGCATATCAGGGTCTTTAGTCGCGTTAGCCTCAAGCAGCCTGCGTGTCATGTAATCATAGAGCGCGGACAGATTGCCTGCTATCTCACCGCCCTGTTCCGGATCTAGGCTTACGCGGAGACTATCGATGATACCGATGGTTTTACCAATAGATTCACCCGACAAAGCAACTTCTCCTCTACCCATGGCGCCGGCAGCTGTAGCGACGCGCTCTAAGGCACCCTCAAGAAGCATCGCGATCAATTGATGAGGACTGGCATCATCGATCGCCGACTGATTTTTGGTTGCTTTATAAGCCCCTAGGGCGCTGCCTGCATTCATGATTGTTGCCTCACTTAATCGTAGTTATTTCTTTGTTTTTCCCGGAAGGGGGATGTTGGCCAACTGATCTGAGATGAAAGATCCTGTGCTGTTAAGCTCATTCAGCAACGAATCAAGCGCGTTGAATTGAGCACGGTAACGTTTCTCTATTGCCGTAAGTCTGCGCTCTGCAGCTGTCCGCTCATCGCCAATTTCACTGATGCGCGTGTTTAAGCTCGTGATGCGAGAATCCAACACGTTGTCATCGCCCAGCAACGACGACAATAAAGCGTCTAATTGATCGGCTACTCCGTTGGAGACCGTGACTGTGCCCCCGGTTGTGCTGGATATATCGAGCGTAAGCCCGCTGGCAGA
>ENA-OUOG01000960-OUOG01000960.1-marine-metagenome-genome-assembly--contig:-NODE-960-length-35129-cov-4.736278_pt1 | contig 35129 bp, 36 predicted proteins | sample MGYA00248635_ERZ508505 | MGnify/ENA primary metagenome ERZ508505 (study PRJEB26176, sample SAMN06267871) | marine metagenome | isolation source: Saanich Inlet, British Columbia, Canada | place: Pacific... | reverse complement strand
AAGCCTCCAATGCAACTGTGTTGGAGGCTTCTTTTTGATATGCTGTTTTACTTCGAGGCTATTTATGCTGGAATTAAGAAATAGTTGTGTAGATAGTTCATTTTGTATCGAATTGATTTCGAAAAGTATTTTAAAATTGTTTAGTTTTGCCCTCCGCTACCCGGGTGGTGGAATTGGTAGACACGTTGGACTTAAAATCCAATGAACATTGCGTTCGTACGGGTTCAAGTCCCGTCCCGGGTACAAACAAAGAAAAGGCCGTTCCGCATTTTGCGGAACGGTTTTTTTGTTTTCCGAGCACGAAGCGCTGGCGCTTCGGGATTGGGAATGAAAAAAGAGAGCGAAGCGAGGCTTTTTCTTTGTTTGTAATTTCCCCTCCTTTCACTTCTTGTCCGGGCAGTTCGGCAAAACCTTGTCTTTGTATACATAGCTCGTCTTATTTTTTCCAAACATAAAGTGAAGTGATTGTACGGCTCAATTTTAAGTCGGATGACATCAATTTCTTCGACCAGAAGTGTAACTTTATATACTCAAATGTTGTAAAATGAAATTGCTTTTACCCCTTTTCTGTGCATTGATCTTTAGTTCCTGCGCAACTGTTTTTGGAAGTAAATCAAACACACTAGTTTTCGATGAAACTATTCCGTCCGAAGCCCGAATTTACATTGATGGTACCGATTTTGGCTCACCCATAGACGGTAAATTGAAGGTTCCAGCGAATTTAATTCAACAGTATTCATCGATTCAAATAATTGGGACGGAAGGTTCGATACTTCTTGAAGAATCGATGGAAAGAAAGCTTCATATAGGTTATTTCGTTGCCGATTTTTTAGCTCCAGCAGTTTCCCATTCTGTAGATTTTATGTCCGGTAATATTTATCGGCCTTATCCTAGAAACTTTAGCCTAAATCCATGAGAAAATACGTACTCCTTTTCGCCCTTATTGGCGCGAGCTTTGCTGGTTATGGACAATCGTGGCGAGACTCACTCAATGCAAATCCGAATTATGGTAAATTCAATTTCTTTCAAATTACGGGGCATACGGGGACTCATCTCTACACAGGTAACGGTTTAGATGAAGCTCTGGAAAACGGATATGTTGGGGTCGAAGTACGACTAGGCTGGCAATCCTATGGAAAGGAATGGTGGCAAGCCAATGCAAAATTTCCGAGCTACGGAATCGGATATTATTCTGGGGTTATTGGGGATCCGGAGATTTTAGGGAATCCAAATGCTCTTTATGCATGGTTTTCTCAGCCTTTAACGAATCCGAACAGAAAACATGCGATTGTATGGGATTTAGCGGCCGGACTCACCTATGATTTGAAAAAGTACGATCCTGAATCGAATCCTTATAATGATGCAATTGGTTCGAGAACCACCGTGTATTTTAATGCCGGAATAGGAGGGCGAAGTGAAATTAATCGCGAAATAGATTTCACCTATGGAGTAGATTTAACCCATTTTTCAAACGGAAGATCCTTTACCCCAAATTATGGCCTTAATATGCTCGGAGTAAATGTGGGAATTCGTTATCACTTTAATCCTTTTCAAAAATATGTGGCCGCTCAAGATCCTCAATTAATTCTGGCCGCGCGCCCAACCTATGAGTACAAAACGATGCCAGTACAGCCTAAAGGGATTGATTTTAGCGTATACGGAAGTGTTGGAACTGTTCAAACAGAGAGAGATTCAGGAGTGGGCCTCCGGTATGGAACGAGTTCATGGGTATTTGATTTTAGGAGGGTATACGGGCACAAAGGGGCCTTTACTTTAGGGGCGGACTTATTCTATGACGGCTCACTTTATGAGTTGTCAGAAGAGTGGAAAAACGGCGACAGTGCGCAAAAAGGGGATTATTGGAATGTAGGTGTGCATATTGGGCACGAATTTAATATTCAAAATTTTGGATTGGTCACTCAATATGGCTGGTACGTTTATAAAACGATTGACGCTAGAGGCACTAACTGGATGCGGGTTGGTTTGAATTATAAATTCTCTGATCGTTTGTTTGCGCAGATGGCATTGAAAACACAAAATGGCGCGATAGCTGATTGGATTGAATTTGGCGTGGGTTACCGTATTTTCAGAAAGTACAGTCAAGGAACACATCGATAACGACCTCTATATTTCGAGGTTCTTTAGAATGATTTTCGTAGCGCCTTGGTTTTTCTCCACATATCTTTTTGCCCCTTGTCCGAGCTCTTTCCAACGAAATGGTAGCGGCAATTGATCCCAGTTTTCAGATCGATCAATAGAAAAGGCGGCACCGAGCTCTTTCAGATCGCGGGCTTCTTTGAACTTATCATACTTGGGCCCGAAAAAAACAGGAAGCCCCCATACAGCAGGTTCCAGCGTATTGTGAATCCCTTCTCCGAAGCCACCACCAATAAAAGCAGCATCACCATATTGGTAAATTTGTGATAGAAGGCCAATGGAATCGACGATAAGTACCCGCGTTTTGTAATTAGAAAGGGTGCTCAATTTATCTGCTTCAGGGAATAATTTTAAAAGCTCATTAATGTGGATTTCACTGACATCATGAGGAGCTACAATCAAAGGCCCGCTCCAGTTAACTTCCAGGGTTTCTTCGTCTTCTCTCCAAGTCGATCCTCCGACTAAAACGGGGCCTGAATGATTTTTTTTCCATTTCTCCAATGCCGGAATTTTTTCGGCCTCTTTTCGAATCATGTGTACACGATCTAAACGAGTATCACCCGAAACCAGTACATCTTGGGCGCCGAGCGAGGAGATATAGTTAGCCGATTCTTCGTCTTGAACGAAAATCTTTTGATATCCTTTCAGGGCTTTTAAAAAAGACTTGCCCATAGCTTTTTCAAACACCTGACCGGACCTGAAAATGGCGGAAATCAAATAGCGATTTACGCCGTTTTTATCGAGTTCGTTGAGGTGGTGTAACCAGGTTTCGTATTTAACAAAAATGGCTGCTTTGGGTTGAAGTAATTGAATGAAGTCCTGCGCGTTGGATTGGCTGTCAAGGGGCAAGTATAAAACGGCGTCTACTTTATCATAGTCCTTTCTTATTTCGTAGCCGGAGGGGCTAAAAAAGGTAAGTACAATTTTTTCTTGGGGCCTATCGGCCCGAAGGGCTTCAATCAACGGACGACCTTGTTCAAATTCGCCTAGAGAGGCGCAGTGAATCCAAATTGGATGCTTCACGTCCTTAAGCAATGCCGCATATCGTGCGCGCCAATTTTTTCTACCGCTTAGCCATAATTTGGCTTTGGCGTCACGAAGGCTGGCTACCTTGATACCAAGCCCGTATGCCCTAACTCCGACCGAATACCAAAAGGGAATTGGGAACGCCATTAATAATAATAGTACTTCGCGTTACGATCGTTTTTCGGATACAGGGCTAGAGTGAACCCAATTCGAAATCCGAGGGTAAGGTCGGTCCGATTCTCATTATAAGGACCTCTTAAATCCATTTGCCAGTCGCGCCGCCCTTTTAAAAAACCTTGGGAGAATTCTATTCCGGCAAAGGCATTAAATAGTCCGTCATTGGCCAAATACAAGTAACCGAGCGTTTCGGAAATATAGAATCCGTTCGTCATTCGGTCGTAATAGGGTGTGTAGCTTTGACTGAGTTGTGGAGCCAATCCGCCAATGTTATCGATAAATATACTGTGTTGCCAGAAGCCCATTTTGGCCAAAGCAAAGAAGCCGCTGTTTACATTTGGGCCTGGGCCCCCTAAATGATAACCTAAAGATCCATAAACGCGGAAGCCCCGCTGAAAAACACGTATATCGGCAAAGCGTCCGTTTGCATCAATAATTTGGCCTTCCGAAGTAGAGATGCTATCAAAAATACCGGTTTCTTTTACCCCTCCACCAAAATTGAAATCGGTTCCAATACCGAAGTAGTAACGATTCTTTTTTACAATAAAATCAAAGCTAAGCGCGCTGTGATTCGAAAACCGTTCCTCTAAATCACCTTGTGGAATTTGGAAGGCGTACGAGAATTGAATCATGGGTATAACCGCATTTGTGTCTCGAGAGGTCACTTGAGCATTAAGCCAATTCGGCGCTGTAAAAAGTACGAGCGTCAAATAAAATAGTTTGAATGATTTCATACCTTGATTACCTATTGTATACCCTTTACTCACCGCGATTAATTACTACATTTGTCAGTAAAGATACTAATTCATCTCTATGAGAAAGCTCCAGATGGTCGACCTTGGTGCACAGTACGACCTAATAAAAAATGAGATCGATGAGGCCGTGCATTCGGTCGTTCGCTCAACCGCTTACATTAACGGGCCTGAAGTGAAGTCGTTTCAGTCGGAAATTGAATCTTACCTGGATGTAAAACATGCGATCCCATGTGCCAACGGTACGGATGCTCTGCAAATTGCGATGATGGGCTTAGGTCTCAAGCCCGGAGATGAAGTAATTACGGCGACGTTTACCTACGTAGCTACTGCTGAGGTAATTGCCTTGCTGGGTTATACACCGGTTTTGGTAGATGTCAACGAAGATACGTTTCAAATTGATCCGGAAGCTATTCGCGCGGCAATTACGCCCAAAACCAAGGCTATTGTGCCTGTCCATTTATTCGGGCAGAGCGCGCCAATGGAAGATATAATGAAAATCGCCGAGGAGCACGATTTATTTGTGGTAGAGGATAATGCGCAGGCCATTGGAGCAGACTACACTTTCAGTGATGGAACCGTGAAGAAAACAGGCACCATTGGTCACGTTTCTGGAACGTCATTTTTCCCGTCGAAAAACTTGGGTTGCTACGGTGATGGCGGATGTATTTTCACGAATGACGACGACTTAGCACATAATCTACGCCAAATTGCCAATCACGGCCAATCGGTCCGATACTATCACGATCAAGTTGGAGTGAACTCTCGACTCGACAGTATCCAAGCAGCAATTTTACGCATTAAGTTGCGTCATTTGGATCGTTATAACACATCGCGGCGAGAGGCGGGGGATTATTACGATGCGGCATTTGCCGATATGCCTCAATTGAAAACACCATCAAGAGCTCCACAGAGCTCGCATGTATTTCACCAATATACCCTTCAATTACTTGAAGGAAATAGAAATGAGTTGGTAGAAAAAATTATGGCTCACGATGTGCCTGCGATGATCTACTACCCAGTACCCTTGCACATGCAAAAAGCGTATAAAGATGATCGGTATAGTGAAGGAGCTTTTCCTAAAACTGAAAAGTTATGTGCAGGTGTATTCAGTTTGCCTATGCACAGTGAACTAACAAGAGAACAACAAGACCTAATTATAAACACAGTAAAAATATCCTTGAAATGAAAATAGCCGTAGTAGGAACAGGATATGTTGGTCTGGTTACTGGAACGTGTTTGGCAGAAACAGGAAATAGTGTTATTTGTGTTGATATCGACGAAAGTAAAGTCGAGAAAATGCGCAACGGAGAAGTGCCGATTTATGAACCGCATCTCGATGTTTTATTCGAGCGAAATATAAAGGCGGGCCGATTGACATTCACGACTGATTTAGCAGAGGCCGTTCACCCCGCGGAGATAATTTTTCTCGCTTTGCCAACTCCTCCCGGAGAGGATGGAAGCGCGGATTTGAGCTATGTTTTGGGCGTTGCAGATGAATTGGGAAAGATGATTCGCGACTATAAAGTAATTGTAGATAAGAGCACCGTTCCTGTAGGGACAGCTGATAAAGTGACCGCCGCGGTTGCAGTCAACGCAACGGTTGACTTTGACGTAGTTTCGAATCCAGAATTCCTGCGCGAAGGATTTGCTGTGGACGATTTTCTGAAGCCCGATCGTATCGTTGTTGGAACATCGAGCAAGCGGGCAGAGTCGTTGATGCAAAGCTTGTACAAGCCCTACGTTCGTCAAGGAAATCCGATTATCTTCATGGATGAAAAATCGGCCGAGTTAACGAAATACGCGGCCAATAGCTTTTTGGCTACCAAGATCACTTTCATGAACGAAATAGCGAATTTCTGTGAGTTAGTGGGCGCCGATGTCGATAAAGTTCGAATCGGAATCGGAACTGATACGCGAATAGGGAAGCGGTTTTTATTCCCGGGAATTGGTTACGGTGGAAGTTGCTTCCCAAAAGATGTTCAGGCATTGGCTAAATCGGGCCGCGAGGCCGGATACGATTTCCGAATTTTGGAATCTGTAATGGGCGTTAACGAAGAGCAAAAAGTGGTCATTGTTCCGAAAATAATGGATTACTTCGGAGGCGACCTGAAAGGAAAGAAAATTGGTATGTGGGGACTGGCATTTAAGCCTGATACCGATGATATTCGCGAGGCACCGGCCTTGTATATTATCGATAAACTCGTTGAAGCAGGCGCGGAGGTAACGGCCTTCGATCCCGAGGCGGCCGACAATGTTCGCGGGGTCATTGGAGACAAAATTCAATACGCCAATGATCAGTATGCAGCGATCGACGGAGCCGATGCTTTGGTGATTTGTACCGAATGGAGCGTCTTCCGCAATCCAGACTTCAATGAAGTTTCCGACAAATTGAAAAACAAGGTCATTTTTGACGGTCGTAACTTATACGATTTAGATGAAATGAAAGAGTTAGGTTATTACTATAGTAGTATCGGACGTCAAATCGTCCATTAGGTAAATATTATGCCCAGGGTTTTAATTACAGGAGCCGCGGGCTTCTTAGGTTCTCATTTGTGTGATCGCTTCCTGGCAGAAGGGTATCAAGTGGTCGGTATGGATAACCTGATTACAGGTGATTTAAGGAATATCGAGCATTTATTTCCTCGAGACGATTTCGAATTCTACCACCACGATGTGAGTAAATTTGTATACGTGAGTGGAGAAGTAGACTACATTCTCCATTTTGCTTCACCGGCAAGTCCAATTGATTACCTCAAAATTCCGATTCAAACCTTAAAAGTTGGGTCGCTCGGAATTCACCACTTGTTAGGGCTTGCTAAAGAAAAGAAAGCGAGAATCATTATTGCCAGTACTTCTGAAGTATACGGTGATCCGAAAGTGCACCCGCAAACGGAAGACTATTGGGGAAATGTAAATCCGGTCGGACCGCGAGGCGTGTATGACGAAGCCAAGCGATTCCAAGAGGCTATGACCATGGCATACCATACATTCCACGGTTTAGAAACACGTATTGTTCGAATTTTTAATACCTACGGTCCACGTATGCGACTCAATGACGGACGTGTGTTGCCAGCTTTCATTGGTCAGGCGTTGCGCGGCGAAGACTTAACTGTTTTTGGTGACGGATCACAAACGCGATCTTTTTGCTATGTTGACGATTTAGTTGAAGGTATTTATCGCCTGTTACTGAGCGATTGCGCCGATCCAGTGAACATCGGAAATCCCGATGAAATCACCATTTCTGAATTTGCGGAAGAGATCATTAAACTTACGGGAACAGACCAAAAAGTGATTTACAAAGATTTGCCTACCGACGACCCTAAAGTTCGCCAACCAGATATTACAAAGGCACGGGAAATCCTTGGATGGGAACCTAAGGTGAGTCGAGAAGAAGGGCTTAAAATTACCTACGAATACTTCAAAAGCCTTCCTACGGAACGACTACACGATACGGCTCATTACAATTTTGATGACTATATAAAACGCTAGTTATGAGTCATAAAATACTAGTGACAGGTGGGTTAGGGTATATTGGTTCACATACTTGTGTTGCGCTTATTGAACAGGGTTACGAACCTTTGGTCATCGACAACTTGTCGGAATCCGATATTGAAGTAAAAGAGCGTATTGAACGAATCACCGGACGTGAACTACTTTTTGAAAAGGTGGAAATGTGTGATGCCGATGCGTTGAATAAACTATTCGAACGACACCCCGATATTGCGGGCGTTATTCATTTCGCGGCTTTTTTACTCGTCAATGAATCGGTTCAGAATCCGTTGAAATACTATGAGAACAATCTAATTTCAACCATGAACCTGCTTCGCTGTATGGATCGGTTCAATGTGTGTCCCGTTGTATTTAGTTCAAGTTGCACCGTTTACGGCAACCCGGACGAGCTTCCCGTTGGTGAAAATGCACCTATTAAAGAAGCAGAATCACCCTATGGCAATACGAAGAAAATGGGAGAAGATATATTGCGCGACTTCAGTAGTATTTGCGATGTGAATGTCATATCGCTCCGCTATTTTAATCCCATTGGTGCGCATGAAACCGCTCATATTGGTGAATTTCAAGACGGAGAGCCACATCATTTAGTTCCCTATATAACTGAAACAGCAGTCGGCAAACGCGAATTTCTTCGGGTTTTTGGCGGAGATTATGATACGCGAGACGGCAGCTGCGTGCGCGATTACATTCACGTTATGGATATAGCGGAGGCTCATATTTTGGCGGTACAGCGCCTTATCGACGCGAAGAATGAAGGTTCTTTTGAAGTATACAATTTGGGTTCTGGAGATGGCTCAACAGTTCTTGAAATGATTAACGCCTTTTCAACGGCTACAGGTATCAATATTTCCTACGAGATCGTTGATAGAAGAGAAGGGGATGTAGGGGCTGTATATGCCGACATTACCAAAGCAAAGAATATATTGGGGTGGACCCCTAAACGCTCTTTGGAGACTATGCTTTCTTCAGCATGGAATTTTGAAGAGTCCTTAAAATAGAAAGCATGTCAAATTTTGAAAGAACATTGTTGATTACCGGTGGAGGGGGTTTTATTGGTTCGCACGTCGTGCGCCTATTTGTAAATAAATATCCAGATACGCTGATCGTAAACCTAGATTTACTCACCTACGCAGGAAATCTTGAAAATTTGCGGGATGTTGATCAAAAACCCAATTATGCTTTCGAGCGAATTGACATCAACGATGCGGCTGCCTTGAAAGATTTATTCGGTCGGTACTCTTTTGATGGAGTTATTCATTTAGCGGCCGAAAGCCACGTGGATCGAAGTATAACGGATCCTCTTGCCTTTGTTCGAACCAATGTCATCGGCACGGTGAACTTACTGAATGAAGCCGTAGACGCTTGGAAGGGAAACTATGAAGGAAAGCGTTTTTACCATATTTCAACGGACGAAGTGTACGGCACATTAGGAGAAACGGGGTTGTTTTTAGAAACGACCCCTTATGATCCTAATTCACCTTATTCAGCATCCAAAGCGAGCTCGGATCATTTTGTTCGCGCCTATGGTGAAACCTATGGCTTACCCTATGTGGTAACGAACTGCTCGAACAACTACGGACCCAACCAGTTTCCGGAAAAATTAGTGCCTCTGTTCATTCACAACATCAAAAACAATAAATCTTTACCGGTATATGGTGATGGACGCTACACGCGCGATTGGCTTTATGTAATTGACCATGCGCGTGCGATTGACTTAGTGTATTCGGAAGGGAAAAACGCTGAGACGTACAATATTGGTGGATTCAATGAATGGCAGAATATTGATTTGATTAAAGTGCTAATCAAGCAAATGGACGAGAAGTTAGGTCGTGCCGAAGGCACCTCCGAAAGCCTGATAACTTATGTGACGGATCGACCAGGACATGATCGCAGATACGCCATTGATGCCAATAAAATTAAGAATGAGCTAGGTTGGGAACCTTCGGTGACCTTTGAGGAAGGGTTATCAGAAACCATCGACTGGTACTTGGCGAATGAAGAGTGGCTGAACAACGTCACTTCTGGAGCGTATCAAGCCTATTACGACGAAATGTACGCGAAGCGTTAAAGGAGCACATTGCCCACCGGTTCTATCGGTGGCGGCAGATCTTCTTCACCGAGCATCTCGCGCAAATCAATTTCAATAGTGCGGCATAAATTGGTCATCGGTATGTCGAATGCCAATCCTTCAAAAGGGTTTTCCGCATAGTCTCCTACTATTTCCATGATGATAAATACCCAACCGACCAGAACGGTAAAGGGGATGGTCATAAATACCATCCAAGGTCCCATTGCATCAAATGCCTGGGTGAGCCCTAAGGGTAGTAAGCCTATAAATAAATAAGTGAAAATGAGGGATGAAGTCGCGTATTGGCGGGGGAGCGGAAAGTTTTTGATTCGTTCATTCTTCCCCTGCTGGGTGTAAAAATCGATCAGCATTCGCTCCATTTCCATGTGTTGGAAATCGTTCAGTATTTTGCGTTTTCTCAGTTCTGTGAGTTGGGCCGATTGATTCGCGATCAGTTGGGTCGCCCCATTCTTCGCATTCATAATTTGATTCATCTCCGTCGGATGAAGAAATGGCGAAAGTTCTTCTTCTTTGGAGAGGTGAAAGAAATTCTTCGCCAAATGCTCTCTATACGGTTTATTATGGGGCTCGTAGTGCTCCCATTGCCTGTGCGTCAATAATTGCTGACGGTGCTTATACAGCCACGCAATATGCCGATAAATGAGGGTTCGGCGAATCTCTTTAAGTTCCTTCTCGTCTAGGTCTTCTCTATTAATGGTGCTGACTAGGTCACGCGCAAGAATTCCCCACGATCTGCTGCTGTTCACAATGGCCCCCCAAATTTTACGCGCTTCCCAAGTACGGTCGTATGCAGAGTTATTTTTGAAACCTAAATAAAAGGATACGGCCACACCAACTACGGGCAGTACGGCCCATGGAATGCTTCAGAATTTGAAGTCTAAAAAGGAATACAAACTAGTAATCAACAAGGCATATGCGGCCATAAAGTAGATACCTACTTTGGTGTAGCCAATGAGCCCTTTTACGTCTATTTTCCTTTGTGTTAACATTTAAGAAAGTTGGGACGAAGCTACTTCCGCTTCGCGATGAATTTTTTTGACTAATCCTTGTAATACTTTTCCTGGTCCTACTTCAATAAATTTGGTGGCTCCATCGCTTACCATTGCTTGAACACTCTGTGTCCATTTAACCGGAGCGGTCAATTGCAAGACGAGGTTTTTTTGAATGGTAATTGCATCTGCGACGGCCTCTGCAGGAACGTTTTGATATACAGGGCAAATGGGGTTGTTGAATCGGGTAGACTCAATAGCTGCAGCTAATTCTGCACGGGCCGGCTCCATCAACGGTGAATGAAAGGCTCCGCCTACTGGCAGTATAAGGGCTCTTCTGGCACCCGCCTCACTTAGTTTTGCGCACGCGGCCTCAACGGCCGGATATGCACCTGAAATAACTAATTGTCCAGGGCAATTGTAATTAGCCGGTACGACCACTCCGTCGATAGCGGCACATATCTCTTCCACGACCTGGTCTTCTAAGCTCAAAATTGCAGCCATAGTACTGGGTTCCGCTTCACAGGCCTTCTGCATTGCAGCCGCCCTTTGAGAAACAAGTTTGAGTCCGTCTTCAAAGTTCATAGCGCCGGAGGCCACCAAGGCAGAAAACTCGCCTAATGAATGGCCCGCTACCATATCCGGCCGAAAGGCCGAACCCATAGCTTCCGCGGCAATGACGCTGTGTAGGAAAATGGCCGGCTGGGTTACATTGGTTTGTTTTAATTGCTCGGCAGTTCCTTCGAACATAATATCGGTTATACGGAAACCAAGGATATCATTTGCCTGCTCGAAGCGATTCTTTAATGCTTCGCTACTGTCGTATAAGTCTTTTCCCATTCCCACAAATTGGGCGCCCTGCCCGGGAAATACATATGCTGTCATGCTTAGTGAGTTTTGGTCATCGTTTCAGGAATCGCTAAAATATAATCAGCCTCTCCCAAATGCTCTTCGTCTAAAGTATCAATTTCAGTTTGTTCCACAGAAGCAATCACTATAATCTTGAGTTCGGGATTCATTTGTGTTAAATACCAAGTGATTCCTTCGCGGTACATACTGTGAAAACTGCCGTGGAAATGCAAAAACTGTTGGTTCTCATTCAAATTGCGCTCAATGTTCCAAGCCATGGTCCAATCTTTTAGCGCTTGTGCTTTTACCATATCCCATCCGCCGTGACCCATGCCCATTTCATACATTTCGCGATAGCTCCGCAAGTTGGTGTCCATAGGCATGACTCCACTCGGGAAATATTGCTTGGCCGCATCCGGAAGAGAATCCAGGGCGTCATAACCTTTGAGGTAAACAATATTCGCATAACGACGAGGAACGTTGGAAGCTATGACGGGAATCGATTGCTCTTTCGCGAATTCAATGATCGGTTTGTAATCGGTCTTATAGTTCGGCCAAAAGTGGGTCTGCCCATTAAAACTCCTTTCCGACATCATACCGCTGAGGTATTCATTCAAAACCAACTGCTGATCTGCTTCAAACATTTCCATTCCGAGCACCAAATCTTTTTCCGATTCACGTGCTAAAAACTCCGTCATTTCCCATTGAAGCCAGTGGCAAATAGGGTTGTTGTGCAGCTCTCCAAAAAGAATTACATCGGCATTGAGCAAGTCTTTTTTAAACTTCTCATACTTGACCTCTTTCCCTTCTGAGGTGTACCAAGCGGAAGCTTTTGGTTGTGCCCAAGCACTTACCATAAAAGTCATTGAAATTACGAGAGCAATGAGTTTATTCTCCATAGTATTCGACAAAATTGTTTTCTGTTTCTTCTAAACGAAGTTTGTGAAGTTCAGCGCCTAGCGGCGCGATTTGCGGTGCTAGTATTTTCCAAAACTCGATAATCATAATTTCAGTAGAGGCCATTTTCCCGGCCATAAAGTCTACATCCTTATTGAGATTCTTGTGATCTACTTTATCAATGATGCTTTCTTTCATAATTCTTGAAAGATCCACCAAGTTGATCACGAAGCCCGTTTCTGGATTCGGTTCGCCTTTTACCGTGGCGATCAGCACGAAATTGTGCCCGTGATAGTTTTCATTGGCACACTTGCCAAATACTTCGTCGTTCTTTTCCATTGTCCAATTGGGATTGAACAACTGATGAGCGGAACTAAAGCGCTCTCTTCGCTGAATATAAACCGTGGGCATGTATTCTGATCAATTTTGAGGCAAAGATACAAAGCGCGACCGACTCTTTCGGCAGATTGAATAGCCTCAAATAATTAGGAGTCCTTGGCACGTAACGCAGTATCCAAGACCTTCAACATCTCTTCGGCACGAGTAATTCGCCAATCGCTTTCAATGATTAACCGTTCATGCGTATACTTTACACCTTCCAATGCCGCTTTTAATCCTTCTTGACTGCGGATAGCGGTTAAAAGAGCCTCCACATTTGGCTTTTTAGTAAGCCAATCTTTGTGGTTTTCGTCGTTATTGTTGTTCGCCCACAGTCTCAAATCAACGGAATTAGGGCATTAAGAAGGCCCGTCATGCGTACATGATTTTGACGTTTTGCCTCTAACCATGAATCAAATCGATTCAATACGGCATAGTAATTATAAAGCGCTCTTTTAATATCCGAATCTCGAATAAGCCCCGTCTTTGCCGACGATTTGAGGTCGTCAAAGGTATAGTCATACACCTCGGGGGTGGTCATAAACCCAGTCCTTCCCAAACTGATAATGAATTGAATAGTGTCGTTTTCGCACCTGCTTCGAACGGAATTCCAGTTCAATTCTTCAAAAGTGGAGTCGTTATTTAGTACATGGAGAATGTTCTCAATGGCTGTTTTCGTATTTCGAGCCATTTTAATGATGTTTTCATTTGAGGCTATATCGGACCGAAGGTCCTCGGCAATAGCCGCTAAATACTCTTTCTCGGCATCTCGATTTTTTCGTTGCTCATTCCATGTGTTGATTTGAAGTGCAATGAGGATTCCAACGACCACTAAGGCAATTTCTCCGATTGCATATAGTAGATAACGTGAAAAACGATTTTCACGAAGCGCAGATTTTCGAATTTTTCTGAGAAAAGATATCATAGGCTCAATATTAACGAAAGCTAGTAAAACGAAGGATCCTGTAACACCTTAAAAACGAAAGATGAATCCCGATCGATTTCAGGGGAACTCTTATTTGATCGGGTCTTATTCTTTGGGGAATTCCCGTAAATTTGAGTAATTAAAAGAGCTTCATCATGAAAATACTTTTAGTCAGTGCAACAAGCTTGGAAATTAAACCGCTCATTCAAGCTCTAGGAGACGGGGAGCGGCTCAATTCAAAAGCGGTTCGATATACGTTTAACGGACATAAAATTGATGTTTTGACTACGGGCGTCGGTATGGTTGCTACCTCCTTTTGGTTGGGTGATTCATTTGCACGTGCTCATTATGATTTAGCAATTAACGCCGGGGTCTGCGGCTCTTTTGATCGCAGTATTAAAATTGGCCAGGTCGTTCAAATTACCCGAGATGAGTTTCCTGAAATGGGGGCAGAGGACGGAGAAAATTTCTTGAGCCTCATAGACTTGGACTTGCTTGAAGACGATGATTTTCCTTTTTCTTCCGGACAAATTGATAACCCCGAACCCCTTATTGATGGACTGTTCGGTTCGCTTCCGGCGGTACAGGCCGTTACGGTAAATAAAGTACACGGCAACGAACTAAGCATTGCCGCTACGCAAAAACGAGTTCAGCCTCAAGTAGAAAGTATGGAAGGAGCCGCTTTCATGTACGCTTGCCGAATTGGGCGACTGAACTTTGGTCAAATTCGCGCGGTTAGTAATTACGTTGAACGAAGGAACCGCGATAATTGGGAGCTTAAAAAGGCGGTCGACCACTTAAATGCAGCACTTATTACATACCTCGAGCAATTAGCATGAGCAAACTAACTCTGGGCTTCTCGCCTTGCCCAAATGATACGTTTATTTTTGACGCCCTGGTCAATGGGAAATTAGACACGGGCGGACTCGAATTTGAGGTGGTACTCGCCGATGTGGAGGAGCTCAATCAGCGCGCTCTTCGCGGGGAACTCGACATCACTAAGCTCAGTTTTAATGCCTTAATGTATTGCTTGAAAAACTACGCTCTGCTCGATAGCGGAGCGGCACTAGGTGAAGGTTGCGGCCCACTTTTAATTTCCGGGCCTAACTCGGCCCGATTAAACCCGAATGACCTTAAAATTGCCATTCCCGGGGAGCGAACCACTGCGAATTTTTTAATGAGCTATGCCTTTCCAAAAGCTCAAAATAAAGAAGCAGTTTTGTTTAGCGACATAGAAGAGGGCGTTTCCAATGGTACGTATGATATGGGCGTAATCATACACGAAAATAGATTCACATATGAAGATCGAGGGCTGGTACAAGTGAAAGATCTTGGAAGCTATTGGGAGCAGGAAACAAAGCTTCCTATTCCTTTAGGAGGAATAGCCATTCATCGACGAGTTGATTCAAAAACGCAACAATTGTTTCAAAATCTGTTGAAGCAATCGGTTCAATATGCACTGGATAACCCGGAGCAAACCGAGCAGTACGTCCGATGTCATGCGCAAGAAATGGACAGATCAGTGATGTATCAGCACATCAACTTGTACGTCAATGATTATACAGTAACTTTGGGCAAACGAGGAGAAGAGGCCATCCGATTCATGCGCGAGGAGCTCCTTCGACAGGAAATGCCGATCGATTCAGAAACGCCCATATTTTTAAACTCATGATTGTTGTTACCGGCGCTGCAGGTTTTATTCCAAGTGTTTTAGTCGCTAAACTGAATAGTGAAGGCTACAAGAATATTGTTGTTGTCGATGATTTTAGCAGGGCCGACAAAGATGCGAATCTGGCCGATAAGGCCATTATGAAGCGGGTCGACAGAAACGAGTTCCACGCATGGCTGCGCGATAATCATCTGCTTGTTGAATTCGTCTTCCATTTAGGAGCCCGAACCGATACTACTGAGTTTGATATAGAGCTACTCAATCGATTAAATCTCGATTACTCAAAAGAAGTGTGGAGCATTTGCGTTGAATTTGGCCTACCTCTAGTGTACGCCTCAAGCGCGGCGACCTATGGTCTGGGAGAATTTGGTTACGAAGATCGACACGATATCGTGAACGATTTAAAACCCTTGAATCCGTACGGAGACTCCAAAAACGACTTTGATAAATGGGCTTTGAGTCAAGAGCGGAAACCCTATTTCTGGATCGGGATTAAGTTTTTCAACGTTTATGGACCAAACGAGTATCATAAAGGAAGAATGGCCAGCGTTGTTTTTCACACCTTTAATCAAGTTAAGTCAACCGGCCAAATGAAGCTCTTTAGAAGCCACCGGCCCGATTTCGAGGATGGTCAGCAATTGCGCGATTTCATTTATGTGAAAGACGCTGTGAACGTGCTTTATTGGTTTATGCTCCATCGCAAAAAAGAGAATAGCGGCTTGTACAATTTAGGAACAGGAAGCGCGCGTTCGTTTATGGATTTAGCGAAAGCTACATTTAACGCCATGTCTTTGGAGCCGGCCATATCTTTTATTGATACGCCCGCCGATATCCGTGACAAATATCAATACTTTACGGAAGCCAACATGAACAAGTTGGAAAGCATTGGCTACAGTATTCCTTTTACCTCCCTTGAAGACGGGGTAACAGAATATGTTCAGGAATATCTTATGAAAGGCGCGAACGCTTAAAACGCCAAGAGGCTTAAGATTCTACCAAGAGCCACTCGCTCCACCACCGCCAAATCCACCCCCGCCGAAGCCACCAAAACCTCCGCCACCTCCGAAGCCTCCACCGCCTCCAAATCCTCCGCCACCGCCCCAATTGGAACGTCCGGAATGACTTAAAAGGAAGGCTGTTAAAAGTGCGTCGGTCGCAGTTGACCTTCTTCTGCCACCTCGTCCACCACCTCGTCCGCCTCTGCGAGAGATGGCAATGATAATGAACAAGACAATTAAGATGAAAAGGAAGACGGGGAAAGCTGGGGCATCGCTTGAGCTTTTTTCGCCCGGTAGATTCTCCGCAGTAAATTTACCACTTACGAGGCCCATTAAAACACTCGTAGATTCGTCGAGGCCCGCATAATAATCGCCCGATCGAAAATTAGGAACCATGTAGTTCTCGATAATACGACGACTCAGCGCATCGGTGACGTATTCTTCTACTCCGTATCCAGTAGATATATTCACCTTTCTGTCTTCACTAGCCACCAATATGGATAATCCGTTATCAATTCCTCCTTGGCCGATTCCCCAAAAGTGAGCTAACTTGGTATTGTATTCTGCTACGTCGTAATCCCCCGTGCTTTTTACGGTAATAATGCCGATTTGAACGCCCGTACTATCGTTCATCCCAACGAGCTTGTATTCCAGCGCTCGTTCTTCCTCTGGGCTTAAAATTTCGGCGAAGTCATGAATGATGCGCCCTTTCTTTGGCTGAGGAAAGTCCTGGCTTACGGCCTCAACGGCCGGAAGTATGAGTAAGGTAAGTACGAGGATCCGATTCAATAAATACTTCATGAAGTAGAAATTTCGTCGGATAATTCATTTTGATCACCTTTTTGATAAGGGAAGTGTGCCTGAAGTTCTTTACCCGCTTTCAATATTCCGGCAGTTAATCCAAGTGCGAATTTCCCTTGGCGAAAAAGCGCTTGCATTTCTTCTTTTGTACTATCCCAAAAATCGTCTGGGGTCACCGCGTCAATACCCTCGTCGCCTATGATGGCGAACTGATGATCCGCGGTAGCGACGTAAATGAGTACACCGTTCCTTTGTTCCGTTTCGTGCATATGTAACTCGCCAAATAGCTCTAGAGCGCGCTCAAATGCCTCTTTTTCGTGATGTTCTTCCAAGTGCACCCTTATCTCACCAGAAGTGTTCAATTCAGCCGTTTTAATGGCGTCCACTACCTGAGTCTGCTCGACCTCTGTCAAAAAATCATCAATTCGATCTCCCATTATTCGAAACGTACTTCGGGTGCATCTTCACTTCCCGCTTTTGCACTGAATGAATCTTTCCGTGGGAATTCATCCGCGCCTCCAATCCAACCGAGGTATATTCTTTTCCAAAAACCGCGGATGTACGTGTTATACGCTGCCACTGAATCATTGTACCGATCGCGAGCAACATTGATTCGATTCTCCGTTCCCTCCAATTGAGATTGTAGCTCGGCAAAATTTTGAGTAGACCGAATTTCGGGGTAGCGCTCAAAAGCCAAATTGATCGCCGTATTTATTTTGCGACCCATTAATTCCATCTGCTCTGGAGTTGTAGCCTCGGTGATGCCGGCACGTGCCTGGGTAACCTGAACTAAAATTTCCTTTTCATTATTTGCGGCTCCTTGAACAGTTGCGACTAAATTGGGCACTAGGTCTGCTCGGCGCTGGTAACTGCTCTGTACATCGCCCCAAGAATTGTTCACATTTTCTTGTAATGCAACGGCTTGATCGTAGGTCCCAGTTGCTTTAGAGAACACCGAAATTCCGATGAGTACTAAAGCGCCTACAATGACTAAAACAACGATTAACCCTTTTTTCATAACTGTTTCTTTATATCCATTAATGCTTTTCGGATCTCTTGTAATCGAACTACTACTTCGGCCTGATTGACCGTATCTTCTTTGTTATCTCTTAATTTCTTTTTAGCTCCGTCAATGGTAAATCCGCGATCTTTTAATAGATGGTGAATGACTTTTAAATTCTCTAGATCCTTCGCTGTGAAAAGCCGGTTTCCCTTTTTATTCTTCTTTGGTTTTAGAATGTCAAATTCTTTTTCCCAATAGCGTATCATAGACGTGTTGACACCAAATAAATCAGCTACTTCGCCTATGGAATAATAAAGTTTTTTTGAAGAAGATTCTTCCGACATAGTACCTTCGATTTCTTCTTCGAAGATAGAAAAATTCTTAGTCGAGCGACTGTGTCGGTTGAGATGAAAGTTCGATCATAATTTCGTACTCCTCCGGACTCAAATCGTTGAAGTAGAAGTTCACTGGATTTACGGCTTTCCCATTTTTGTGCACTTCATAATGAAGGTGCGGTCCAACCGATTTCCCGGTATTTCCCACATACCCTATGATTTCTCCTCGCTTAATGGTTTGGCCCGGACGAACCAGTATTTTACTCATATGACCATAGAGGGTAAGGTAACCGTAGCCGTGATCAATTCGAACATGACGCCCATATCCAGAGCTTCGGCTATCTGCTCGCGTTACTTTACCGTCGCCAGTGCTGTAGATGGGTGTTCCTGTAGGTGCGCTGAAATCCATACCCGCGTGAAACTTTCTGGTTTTGTAGATCGGATCAATTCTATATCCGTATCCACTCGCCATTCTTTTGAGGTCTTTATTTGCCACTGGCTGAATTGCTGGAATAGATGCCAGCATGTCTTCTTTTCGCTTCGCTTGTTCAATTACGTCGTCAAACGATTTGCTTTGAATAACAACCTGTTTGCTTAGTTGATCAATTTTTTTCGTTGTTTCAACAATCAATTTGGAGTTTTGATAGCCTTCTAACTTCTTGTATCGATTTACTCCTCCAAATCCTGATTTTCGGATACTTGCTGGAATCGGGTCTGTTTCAAAAATGACTCGATAAATATGATCGTCACGCTCTTGGATATCGTCCATAACTACTTGGACTTGATCCATTCGGTCGTTTAAAAGCTCAAATTGAAAGGTCATTTGTTCCAATTCCCGCTTTAGTTGCTTCTCTTTTGGAGAGTCAAAAAAGGTGAAAATTGCGAACAACATCAATATGGCAAACAAGCCGCTAGCCGATAAAAACAGAAGTACAGAGCGAACACGATCCTTGGTCGTTTTCTCCAACTTCTGATAACTCAGCGTTTCCGGGTTGTAGTAATATTTGACTTTAGCCATAATGATTGCGGATTCCTTAAATTTGGCCACTTTTGCAAAGGCAAAACGAGGCTTTTTAAGTCCTTATTGCGCTGCAAAAATACATAATCTATTCGTTAGTTTGTAACTGCTTGACAATCAGGTTATCAACAAGTCGTTGTCGGCAAAGTTCATTTTGATCTATGATTTCATCTCAAGAAATACGTCGAAAATTCTTGCTCTTTTTTAGTGAAAAGGGCCACCATATTGTTCCTTCTGCTCCCATGGTTGTTAAGGATGATCCCACTTTGATGTTTACAAATGCTGGGATGAATCAATTCAAGGATTTGATTTTAGGGAATAAAGCCATTGCAAATCCGCGCGTTGCGGATACGCAAAAATGCTTACGCGTTTCTGGAAAGCACAATGACTTGGAGGAAGTAGGGCATGATACCTATCATCATACGATGTTCGAAATGTTGGGGAATTGGTCGTTCGGCGATTACTTTAAAAAGGAGGCCATTGAATGGGCTTGGGAGTTACTGACCGATGAATTTGGGCTCGATAAAGAGCGATTGTACGTCACTGTTTTTGAAGGTGACGAGGTTGATGGACTCAAAATGGATGAGGAAGCGTTCGCAGAATGGGAAAAAATCATCCCAAAAGAACGCATTCTCATGGGTAATAAAAAAGACAACTTTTGGGAAATGGGCGACCAAGGCCCATGCGGTCCGGCGAGCGAAATTCATATCGACCTCCGGTCGGATGAGGACCGCCAGAAATCCTCAGGAGCGGATTTGGTCAATCAAGATCACCCCTTAGTTGTTGAAATCTGGAACCTCGTTTTTATGGAATTCAACCGCAAAGCTGATTCGAGCTTGGTTCGATTACCGATGAAACATGTCGATACAGGTATGGGTTTCGAACGCTTGTGTATGGCCTTACAAGGGGTTCAGTCGAATTATGACACCGATATATTTAAGCCCCTGATTGCGGAAATTGCCAAGCTTTCTGGTGTTACTTATGGCGAGAACGAACAGCAGGACATTGCCATGAGGGTAATTGCCGATCATGTTCGGGCGATTGCTTTTTCTATTTCCGACGGGCAATTACCTAGTAATAATGGAGCGGGATACGTAATTCGTCGAATATTAAGAAGAGCATCTCGCTATGCCTTTACCTTCTTAAATCAAAAAGAACCTTTCATTTATAAGTTGATTGAAGTGCTCGACTACCAAATGGGCTTTTTCTTTGAAGAATTGCGCAGTCAAAAAGATCTTATCCAGAAAGTGATTCAGGAAGAAGAGGCGTCTTTTTTGCGCACCTTGGAACAAGGACTCAAGCGTCTCGATCAGTATTTATCAGAAACCGAGGGAAAAGAATTATCCGGAGATAAAGTCTTCGAGTTGTACGACACCTTCGGATTCCCGACGGATTTAACCGAGTTGATACTTCGAGAACGGGGCATGGAAATGAACCGCGCTCAATACGAACAAGAGTTGAAAGCACAGAAAGATCGTTCGCGTTCCGCTGCGGAAATGCTCACGGAAGATTGGATGATTCTCTCGGAAGACGAAAAAGAAGAGTTCGTAGGTTTCGATTACCTAGAAACATCAGTAACAGTTACACGGTACCGGAAGGTAAAAACGAAGAAAAAAGAGCTCTTTCAATTGGCGTTTAACCTAACTCCGTTTTACCCGGAGGGTGGAGGGCAAGTCGGGGATGTTGGATATATCCAGTGCGACGATGATAAAGTCCGCATCCTAGACACGAAAAAAGAGAATAATTTAATTGTTCATATCACGGAAAGTCTTCCAATGTATCCCAAAAGGGAATACAAAGCCGTTGTTGATTCATCGAGCCGTAGGCGTTCGGCCAACAACCATTCAGCAACCCATTTACTGCACCAAGCCTTACGCGAAGTATTGGGCGATCATGTTGAACAGCGCGGTAGTTTGGTGAACCCAGATCATTTGCGCTTCGATTTCTCTCATTTTCAGAAAATGACGGAAGAGGAAGTCAAAAAAGTCGAGGATTTCGTGAATCTGCGAATTCGGAAAAACGTGCTACTTCAGGAACACCGGTCAGTACCGATGAGTTCCGCGAAAGACATGGGCGCTATGATGCTTTTCGGCGAAAAATATGGCGATACGGTTCGTGTAATTCAATTTGAGGATAGTTTGGAGCTTTGTGGTGGTACACATGTTCCGAGCACAGGTCAAATTGGACATTTTAAGATTGTCTCTGAAGGGGCCATTGCTGCTGGAATACGCCGTGTGGAGGCTATTACCGCAGATAAAGCGGATGCTTATTTTCGAGATCAAGAACATTTAGTTCAAGAGGTAAAAGACCTTCTAAAATCTCAAGATCCAGTTAAATCCATACAGCAACTTCGGGATGAAAATCACCGTATGCAGCGGCAAATAGAATCTTTGCTAGCGGAAAAGGCGGGTGGACTCAAAAATGAGTTGTTCGATTCGGCCCTAAACGTAAATGGGATTCGCTTGATATTGGCGAAAATTGATTTAGACCCGGGAAGTATAAAGAACCTGGTTTTCGAATGGAAAAAAGAACATTCTGATGTGGTTGCCGTTTTGGGAACCGTTCAAAATGGAAAGCCGAATTTAAGCCTTATGATTTCTGATTCACTCGTCGCAGAACGAGATTGGAATGCGGGGAAAATCATCCGCGAATTGGCTCAAGAAATCAAAGGTGGCGGAGGCGGTCAACCCTTCTTTGCAAGCGCTGGAGGGAAAGAGCCTGGAGGAATAGATCGGGCCCTAGAAAAGGCTAAGGATCTATTTAGTGCTCCTTAAATAGGGTCTTTATTGAGAAATCGCTCAGGATCCTTTTGCCCAGTAGTATCCTAAACGAATGCCAATGTACTCCGTATCTCCAACGGAGGTGTAATTGCCTTGGAGATCAAAATTCCCCATTCGAAGACCTACGGCGGGGACGAAACCCAATGCGTTTTCTCCTGAAAAGTAGCCTCCTCTGGCTTCGATATAAAGTATGGATACTTTTACGCGGGCTCCTGCGGTGACCTCCCAAATAGTGCGTTCAGGGTGGTTAATGACGATGTTTCCGTCACTGTTTAAATACTCAGATTCAGGTCCGGCGATATCGTTCCATCCCAGATCAAAACGGAGCGCGAAATTTTTAGAAATATTATAATCCAGATGTCCGTAGAAACCTAATCCGTGATCGTACGTATCACTTAAGGTCCCTTGCGGGATTATAATGCTCAATGAATTACCGCCAATGAATTTTGATTCTTGAGCCTTCATCGAGCTTGATGCAGCAAGGAGGAAAAATAAAGCTAGGAGCGTATTTTTTAATTTCATGAGTAATTGGTTTTATTCAATTCGAAAATTTATCTAATCGTCGGGGATCAGGAAAATTAGAAACTATTGATCCAAATTTAGGGATTTATAAAATGGATAGTCCGAGTTTGACGGCATCCTCCCAAAACCCTGGGTAGCTCTTCGCGACTACTTCTGGATCTTTGATTTTGATCGCTTGTAATTGACTTAAGGGTGCAAAAGCCATGGCCATTCTGTGGTCGTCATAACTATGGTGAATGATCTCTTCATTTGGCGGAATAAAAGCACCCCATTTCATGCCGTTCTCGGTGATTTCTACGTGAGCGCCCCATTTTTGAAGTTCGATTTTAAGCGCTTCTAGTCGGTTGCTTTCTTTGAAACGCAAGTGACCAATCCCTTCAATATGACCCGGAATTTTGAGTCCGACCGCTAGGGCGGAAAGCGCGGGGACCAAATCGGGAGCCTCGTTTAAATTCAATCGAATTCGTTCGGGTAAATCGGTTTCTAGTAAAACTGCACGAATGCCATTTTGTGTATCTGTGACTTGAAGGCCCCATTTTTTAAAAAGGTGAATGAGCGCTTCATCTCCTTGGTGGGTTCCTAGATGAAGCCCGTTGAGCGTAATAGCTCCTTTTCCGCGGAGCATTAATGCCGAAAGCCAAAAGGCCGCGCTGCTCCAATCGCCTTGTGGACGGACGTGCATATTTCGGTCGTATGGGGTAGGTGATACGGAGATTTGATTTTCACCTAAAGCAACATCGGCTCCATGCTTTTGCATTATTTCTGCAGTAAGTTCGATATAGGAAAAGGAAGGCAGACTGCCCGACCAACGTATGTCCATCCCTTCATTCATGTACGGAGCAATAAGCATTAATGCGCTTAAAAATTGACTTGATTCACGGTTCGACCAATGAATTTTTTTTCCGGAAACAGCGGCTGGATGTATGTTTAATGGGGGAAAACCAGAGTTTCCTAGGTAGTCAATTTTTGCGCCCAATAAACGAAGAGCATCCACCAATGCACCGATGGGCCTTTTTCTCATTTGTGCAGAGCCATCTAATCGATAGGATGTGCCTGTTTCAATAGCTTTGATGACAAAATAGGCCGTTAAAAATCTAAAGGCTGTGCCTGCAGAACCTGCATTAATAATATTTTCATTCGAACTCAGTGCTTGATACATTCTATGAGCGTCATCGGCCTGATGAGCAGAGGGTTCTGTGAGGTCCTGGCCGCAAAGCCCCTGAATGATGTACTGTCGGTTTCGCCACGATTTTGAATCGGGTAGTTCAATTTCGGAGTCTTTCCATTTGGGCCAATGAATAGGTAGGGTACTCAATGTGCTTCTTTTAGTTCCATAGTTGAACGGGCGATATAATATTCCATTGCCGATGTAATCAGTTCGTCGGAGACTGAAATACCCACTTTATTCGAGCCTATTTTAGGAAGTAAACAGAATCGGATTTCGCCGACTGCATTTTTTTTATCACTTCTCATCCAATCAAGGAGGTCTGAAAAGTCCGATTCGGACAGTGAAACACCTCCAAATAAGGAAAATAAATAATGTGTAATGCTGTCGAGTTCTTCGTGGGTGAGTCCCGCTTTACGGTACGACAGATAAGATTCCATAATCATGCCGGCGGCAACGGCTTCGCCATGAAGAAGGGGTAATTCGTCCGAATCGGTCAAGAAATGGCTTTCGAGCGCATGACCGATAGTATGTCCAAAATTGAGTGCATGGCGTGCTCCCTTATCTCGCGGGTCGCGTTCAACGAAATCGTTTTTTATTTCGATCGACTCATAAATTAAAGCGCTTAACTCTTTTGGGTCGTTGAAAGAAATAGATTGGCATTTTTGCCAGAGGTCTGTTTTCGCAATAAGTCCGTGTTTCACCACTTCAGCAAAACCAGATAAAAATGGCCGCTTACTTTGAGTTTTGAGGAAGTCTGAACAGATTAAAACGGCCCTCGGGTGTTCGAACAGCCCAATTTGATTCTTTCCTCCCTCAAAGTCGATTCCAAGCTTGCTGCCAACGGAGGCGTCTACCTGTGCGAGCAGCGTTGTAGGAATGTGGATAAAATCGATTCCCCGTTTAAAAGTTGCTGCGGCAAACCCGCCCATATCGGTAATTACACCGCCGCCCAGGTTGATTAGCAAGGCTTTTCTATCGGCGCCTAAATAGAGGAGTTGGCGCCAAATTGTTTCACAGGACGATAAGTTTTTGTTTTCTTCTCCAGAAGGGGTTTGAATGATATGAGCTCCTTCAACTACGGAGAGTCGTTGATGAAGAATGGGCCAACAGTTTTCAAAAGTATGCTCGTCTACAAGTACGAAAATTCCAGAATACCCACTATTTCGAATCGATTCATCGAGTGCTCGAAACCCTAGATCTTCAAAAAAAATAGGGTAGTCTTTGGTTTCGAATAAGGATGATGTCATATCGAATGGGCTTGGGCCGATAAATATAAAGTAGAAAGCGGGAACAACCTTATATTTGTCGGCGTTACCACACAATCATTACGCAAAGTTTACTTCTTTGGCTGAAAAAATTCATTTTGACGATACTCAAGTTGCCTTTCGGGCAAAGAGCGACCTGGAGTTAAGAAGGGCTTATTACCTCTTTCGAATGCTTAAGTATCCGACACTCGTTGAAGTTGGAAAAGCGCTGACTCGAACCGCACTGTGGCTTCGGTTACCCATAAAGCCCCTTATTCGTTCAACGGTGTTTGATCATTTTTGCGGTGGTGAAACCATGAAAGAGTGCGAAGCAACTTTGAGTCATTTGAGTGAGCATGGTGTTGAAGTCATTCTCGATTATTCTGTCGAAGGTGATGTGACTCATGACGTGCTTGATGACACGCAAAAAATGGCGCTGGCTCTTGTGGAAGAAGCCCAGAATGTAGCCGGAATTCCATTCACAGTTTTTAAGCCTAGCGGCTTGATTCGCTTTGGACTGCTTGAAAAGATCCAGTCGGGCCAACCCCTATCAACGGAAGAACAAGAGGAATGGGACCGAGGCAAGGTCCGCGTGGAATCGGTTGTTCAAAAATCGGTTACTTGTGATGTTCCTCTTTTGATTGACGCGGAGGAATCGTGGATTCAACGCCCGGTAGATGAGTTAATTCAGGAACTCATGTTTCGCTACAATAAGGAAAAGGTGATCGTTTATAATACCCTTCAAATGTATCGGCACGACCGCTTGGATTATTTGAAGGAGTTGCATGAAGATGCGACCGCGCGAAATTATCATGTTGGTGTTAAGATTGTTCGCGGCGCGTACATGGAAAAAGAGCGTGAGCGCGCAAAAGAATTGAAGTACGAAGATCCTATCCAGCCGAGTAAGGCTGCAACCGATAAGGATTATAATTCGGCCTTTCGATTTGTCATAGAACACCTTGATCGCATGGCCGTTGTAGCTGGAACGCACAATGAAGAAAGCTCGCAATTAGGGGTTAATTTGCTCGAAGAGTTTGGAATAGAGCGAACGGATAAGCGAGTATATTTTTCACAGTTGTTTGGAATGAGCGACCATATCAGCTTCAATCTTGCCGACCATGGATTCAACGTTGTGAAATATCTGCCTTTTGGTCCTGTCCGGTATGTGATGCCCTACCTTTTCAGACGCGCGGAAGAAAATACCAGTGTTGAAGGTCAAACCGGACGAGAGTTAACACTGTTGAGCAAGGAGTGGATACGACGCAAGGCGTCACGCAAAAAATAATACGGCCCCTTGTAGAGAGTAGGCTTATGAAAACCGTGTTTTAGAGGCTTTCTCATCGAAAATAGAGTCCCTTATACCCCTGTTTCTTTTTCCGAAACAATAGTCACAGTTCAAAACGAGACGTATTCTTATTTTTGTAAAATGAAGAAGGCCCTTTTGTTTTGGGTCATAATGCTCGTTGTTTCGACACAGTCGAAAGGGCAGGGCTTTGAATTGTGGCTCGACAATGATGCGCTGTATTACCCGGCGAGTACAGATCGCTTTTATTCGAGTGGATTGGAATTGACTTATTTTTCGAAAGTGAGCACGACGTCCTCCGGATTAAAACAGTGGTCTTTTGCACTTCGACACAGGATTTACAACGGATTGTCGAATGCTTCACCCGAAGTACTGGATTTAGATCGACCTTATGTGGGTTATGGTTGGCTAAGTGCTTCCAGGGATCGCTACAATTTAGACAATCAAACGATATTCCGAGCGAAGGCGGCGTTGGGATGGATGGGTAGTGGAGCGGGTGGTGCTTATGTACAGAACCAGTTTCACGCTTTGCTGGAGAACAGTGGAGAGGCCTATGGTTGGGACCGACAACTTCAAGACATGCCCATCATTCAAATGGAAGCCAGTCATTCCTGGTTTGCAGAATCGAATTACATCGCTATTGGTGCAGATGCAGGGGCGGCGCTTGGCTCACTTATTACGAATGCTTTTGTAGGAGGTCAGATATATACGGGTCTTTTGCATCAACCCTTTTCATTGAGGTCGAATAAAGTTTCATTTATACAACTCCACGGTACGGTGAAAGCTGTTGCCGTTGGATATGACGCCACCTTACAAGGGAGTCCCTTTCTCGAAGATCCAAATGCTCTTTCTGTCAATCAAATAGCGCACGGCCGCGTCGAAACTGGTTTGTTTCTTGAAAGCCAATGGAAAGGGCTCCATATATCCACGGGTTTTCAATGGATGAGTCCGGAAATAAAGGGCCTGCCAGGTCATCGATTTGGAACCATCAGGGTAGGGTATTTCTTTTAAAGGAATCGGATAGTTAACGTATCAAATTTTAATATTTTACGGCAAACGAACGCCGATGAGATTCCTCGCCTATTTATTTTTATTCCTTTTCTTCTCGGCCTGTCGGCCTGATGTTCAATCTGATCTTCCTTGGGGCTTGACCTACACCTCCGAAGCAACCCAGTTCAAAATTTGGGCTACTCAAGCCGATTCTGTAAAACTCTTGCTTTACTCGAACGATATTGAAGGTCGACCAAATGCGAATCGATCTTTGACATTAATCGAACCAGAAGTCTGGCAAGTGCGCATTCCAGGTGACTGGATCGGTTCTTATTACGCCTTTGAAGTATATCGAGATGGAAAAGGGTCTGTTCCCGTTCCAGATATATACGCGAAGGCCGTCGGCACCAATGGCAAGCGGGGCCAAATTATCGATTTAGAGGGCACGAATCCGCCCGAGTGGTCACAAGATATGGCCCCATTGGATGAAGGTCCCGGCACCCGGTTGATTTACGAAATGCATATTCGAGACGCGACGATACATCCGGCCGGGGAGGCCGAGAAACCAGGCACCTTTATGGGACTCGCCGAATCGCCAGTCGTGCTCGACCACATAGCTTCTCTCGGCTTAACGCACGTACATCTTTTGCCCTTTTTCGATTTTGCTTCTGTTGACGAATCAAGGTTAAATGAACCACAGTATAACTGGGGCTACGACCCATTAAATTACAATGTACCCGAAGGGAGTTACAGTACAAATCCATCGGACGGAAATGTGCGAATTCGCCAATTGAAAACCCTGGTTCAAACAATGCATGATAAGGGCTTGCGAGTGGTAATGGATGTAGTGTATAATCATACACGATTTACGAAAAATAGCTCGTTTGAGGTGTTTGCTCCGGGTCAGTTTTTCAGAAAAACGGGCGGGGGTCAATTTAGTAACGCCTCGGGGTGCGGCAACGAGGTCGCTTCTGAAAACCCAATGGTTCGCAGCTTCATGATTGAGTCGTTGAAGTATTGGATGTCTGAATACCATTTGGACGGATTTCGATTCGATTTAATGGGAATTCACGATATCAAAACCATGAATGCTATTGCCGATACGCTAAAGGGCCTTCGGCCCGACGTACTGCTCTATGGCGAAGGGTGGAAAGCGGGGGATTCGCCAATCTCGGACAATGAACTTGCTTTGAAGGTAAACGCACCGCAATTTCCGAGCCTCGGTGTTTTTAGCGATGATTTGAGAGATGGAATTAAAGGTTCTGTCTTTAACGAACATGATCAAGGTTGGGTTCAAGGAAATTCGACAAGAGCAGAAGACGTGAAATTTGGATTAGCCGGAGCTATTGATCATCCTCAGTTGAGTTTTGAAAGAATCAATTACAGTACTCAATCGTATTGCGTATCGCCGGCACAAATGATCGCTTATGTAAGCTGTCATGATAACCTAACGCTTTGGGATAAGCTAGTTGCTTCCGTGCCCAATGAAACGGATTCCCTTCTTCAAAGAAGACATCGCTTGTCGGTAGCCCTGGTTCTCTTGAGTCAGGGAACACCCTTTCTGCATGCCGGAAGTGAATTCTATCGGACTAAATTCGGAATCGAGAATTCATATGAGTCGCCCGATTCTATTAACCACCTTCGGTGGGATCTCCTCGATCAATTTCCAGAAGGGAGTTCGTGGGTACGAGCGCTGATATCGTTCCGCAAGGAAGTAGGAATCGGTTGCTATTCAGCGGCCGAGGTGGCGGAGCGACTAAGCTTCTTGGATACGTCAACACCCAGTATAATCGCTTTTACTTTTTCAGGAAAAAAAGAGGTGTTGGTGGTGATCAATTCAGGATACGGATCGGTCGGAATGAAATTGCCTTCGCAGGGTTGGAGAGACTTTGAAGGAGTTGAGATGGGAGAGCGAATTGTACTTGAAGGAACAGACGTGGTCATGTTGCTTAAAAGCTAAGTACACAATAAAACCTATCTTTTCGGCAACCTAACCTAAAACCCATTTCCTATGTCGATTAAGCAATGCTTCGCAACGAAACTCGTGTTTTTGTTGTGTATTAGGTTTACGAATTATTGGAATCGAATTCTGTGGTATTCGACCTCGCGGTCGGATTTTTTAAGAAGTAAAATGTACATCCCAGAAGGAAGGTTTCCTTTAAGTTTTTTTACGTTTTTTCCCGACAATACTATCCGACCGTTTAGGTCGTAGAGATAAGCTTCTTCTACGGGGATATTCCACTTAATAATTCCTCGGGTGGGATTTGGGTAAACTAAGAGACGGTCCCGTTGAACGTCTTCTATTCCGATGGTGTTTTGTCCTGTCCATTGAATATCTTCGAGCAAACCCCAAAGGTGTTCGGCAAGCTCTGGATGGTCAATAAAAGGGTTGCGGTTGTTTTGAAATCCGAATACTACCTCGTTCCGATTCCGTTCGTATGCATCTACGGTATCTACACGATGCCATTCCAGCAACGTTGATTTCACTGCGTGTAAGGGTGTTTTGCTCGTCTGACTCTGTAAAATATCAGTTAATTCTAAATCGGGTTCGCCATTAGTGCCTTCATATCGCAAGGCCATATAGAAAATCATGCGGGCTACATCGCCTTTTACAGCGTCTCTCGGCTCAAAGGTCCAGTCAGTTTGATCGTATTTGCTACCTGTATTTTGTCCTTCATCGATAACATCAACGCAATTCGTACAATCGTCGAAGTTTCGATTATTTCGAGTGCTGTTAACGCTGATATCGCAAGCTCGTAAATGATGTGCATCGGTTCCGGCTCCTTGAGAGGTTCCGAAATCCCCTCTTGATTTTGCCCATACGTGCTCTCTATTCCAGCCGTTACCCCCGTTATACTCTTGAGCTCCGTCCACAGAGCGACCAGAGTAAAGTAGAATCACATTGGCGGCATTTACCGTGTCTCGATCGGCTGCCTTAAGAATATCCCACGTATCCGTGCTCGAACTTGAATAGGGGTATTCTGTATGGTTTTTGATAATATCGTGAAGTTCATTCTTCAACGAATCGTTTCTCAATCCCAATGCCGATTGGTAATAGGAAGAGACTTGAGCAAAACTTTGGGTTCCAGAGAATGCAACAAATGAAATAAAAAGGATGAATCGCTTAACTTTATTTTTGACTAGACTTGAGCTAAAGGCGTTTTCAAAGTTGTTCATAGATGCGTTTTAATGATTGTATCAGTAAGCTTCCTCGCTGCTTCACGGTTGCGTCGAAACCATAATTCGGGCTCAATCAACTCGAGCTCCATCACAAGTGGTTCGTTCGCTTTATTTCGGACTAAATCGACCCGAGCATAAACGGGTAACGAAGGACAGGCGTCAAGTGCAGCTTCCGCCACGGAAAGTTCTTCTGCATCAGGGTCGTGGTCATGAAGCGTTCCGCCGAAATCGTCTTGCACTCGAAAATCGCCTTTCTTGGCTCTTTTTCTAACGGCATGAGAAAACGTTTTCCCAAAGTAAATTAAGGAAATTTCACCTTCAGTTAAAATCCGTTCCTGAAAGGGCTGAAGCATCATAGCCTCCTTCTGAATCAATTGTTCGAATAACTCGGCATGCTCTTCGATATTATCTCGCCGAAGGCGATAAGTATGACGCGCCGAGCCGGAAACGGTAGGCTTTAAAATTGCTTCAGCGTACGGACTCTGTTCGTAAAAATTCTGAAGTGAGCTATTGCTCCTAGCTTCTGCAATTGAAGTAGGAACTACGGAAACGCCCGCGGCCTCCAGATCAAGCAAATAATGCTTGTCCATATTCCAGAGAAGAGTCTCCGACGAATTTATAAGCTGGGTTTGTTCCTTCGCACGGTTTAACCAATCCTGAAATTCTGGGAAGCGGTGAAAGTAATCCCAAGTCGCTCTGAAAAGAGCGAAACGAGTCTTTTTCCAATCAAAGTTAGGATCGTCCCAAGATTTTCTGGTGACGCAAAAGCCTTTATTAGTCAGTGCTTCACTTACTAATTGATCTTCGGTAAGTATGTTTTGGACGTACTCATTGGGCGCCTGCGGCGCGACGTACTCTTTCTGGGTAAGTAATACGATATCCCAATCAAAAGTATCCAACGGGAACTAAGCTTTTCCGAGCTTCTTCAAGAAGCGCGTATGTTCGGCCAAAGCCATTACAAAGCTTGGCTGACTGTAATAAGGTAGATCGTACTCTTGCGCCGTTTCTTTCACGATCTTAGAAATCTTCTTGTAATGAACGTGACAAATATTCGGGAAAAGATGATGTTCAATCTGGAAGTTTAATCCGCCAACATACCAACTAAAGATTCGGCTCTTTGGAGCAAAATTCGTTGTGGTTAATAGCTGGTGAATAGCCCAATTATTCTCCATGTCTCCTTTATCATCGGGTAATGGGAATTCTGTATCGGGCATCACGTGTGCTGGTTGGAAAATCGCACTCAGAATTAATCCCGAGATCAAATGCATAATTACGAATCCAATGAGTGTATACCACCAAGGTCCACTTGTGAAGTACATCGGAATAGCCATGATGTAGATGTAGTAAATGACCTTCCAACTAATTAATTCAGAAAGCAAAACACCCCATCGTTCACGAACGTCGGCGATATTTTTCTTTTTGTATCGAGCCAATTGGATAAACTCTTTTGCCGTCATCCAGAAAAGGGTCATCAAAGAGTAAAAGAACCAAGCATAAATGAATTGAAACCGGTGAAACCAATAACGCTTACTGTGCGGTGTAAAGCGCATTACAGGAATGGTTTCAATGTCCTCGTCCATGCCGTGAACATTAGTATAGCTGTGGTGAAGTACGTTGTGTTGTAATTTCCAGTTCTTCGCATTGCCGCCGAGTACGTTTACGGTATATCCAAGAATAGTGTTCACCCAAGGAATTCGGGAATAAGCACCGTGGTTCGCATCGTGCATTACGGCCAATCCAATTCCGGCCATTCCAGTTCCCATAAATGCCCATAAAATCATCTCTTCCCAAAAAACGTCTGCCCCGCCAAAAACGAGAAGAAAATAAGGGACAAAATAAAGGGCGAGCATGAAAATGGTTTTGAAAACCATGGTTCCATTCGCGTACCGAGAAATATTGTTTTCTTTAAAGTAGTCATTAACTCGAGCGCGCACCGTCTTTACGAATTCAGCATCTTGCGATCGAGGGAAGGTGATTTTCTTTAACTGCATAGGTTCATATTCAAGTGCGTAAAGATAAGCAATATAGTGTCACTATTGTTCTTCAAATGATCGCGTTAACAAAACATCAGAATCGATTAAATCATAAATACCGCGCTTCTTATTCCTAGTCGCTTAATAAACAAACGATTATGGATTTTTACAAACGAATTCTCGAATTACCAGCTCACCTTGGTTGAGATCTCACCAAGTGGTTTTCGACTGCGTTCCGTTTGTTCTCTTGTTTTAAAAGGCTCGTCAAGAAGTGAAGCAGAAGCTCTCTTGCCGACGGCTAAAAAGCAAATCGGAACTTCATTTTCCGAAAACCTGAACTTTTCAATCGTTTGCCCATGGAAATACCCGCCAAGCATGTGAACGTTCAAGTTCATTTCTGTGGCTTGAAGTGTTAATTGAGCGTTTGCAGCCCCGACGTCGTGCATATAATGCCTGTTCGCCTGCCCACTTCTCTCAAAGTTGGTCTTTCCCGTTGCCAGTATTAATGCGCCGGCATTTTTAACCCACGGTTTGTTTCCATCCATCAATAATGCCCACATTTCATCAAATTCAGGAGTCCCCTGCAATGCGTAATAATAGCGCCAAGGTTGTTCGTTCATAGAACTCGGTGCCCAATGGGCCGCCTCAATTAGAGTCAAAACTTCGGATTCCGCCAAAGGGATGCGCTCATAAGACCGACCGCTCCATCGTTTCCGCATAAGCTCCGAAATTGGATGTTCTGTATCGGCGTATTTCAATCGTTCTATTTCTAAATCTGTCATAATATTTAATTCATGGGTACTTCCATGAGAAGCACCTCTGTATTATCGGCTTTTGAAATTAGTTCAATTTCTTTGGCGTTGGTAACTCCAATACCATCTCTGGTGTTCAAATTTTGTCCCATTAATTCAAGGCTCCCCGAGATTACAAATACGTAAAGTCCGTTTTTTACATCCTTAAGTCCATATTCAATACGTTCATTCAATTTAAATTTCCCCATGTGAAACCACGCATCTTGATGAATCCATACGCCCTCATCATTTGGGTTCGGGCTCAGTACTTGTTGCAGTCGGCCCTCACGGTCCGATGGGTTCAAAGTAAGCTGATCATAACGCGGAGTTACCCCTTTTTCTCTTGGGAATATCCATATCTGGAGAAACTTCACCTCGCGATCGCTATTCCCATTCATTTCACTGTGTGAAATTCCGGTTCCGGCGCTCATGACTTGAATATCGCCCGATCTGATAATTCCATCGGTACCCATGCTGTCTCGATGACGTAAATCGCCCTCTAATGGAATGGAAATTATTTCCATGTCGCTGTGTGGATGGGTTCCAAACCCCATTCCGCCCGCTACGGTATCGTCGTTCAATACACGTAGAACGCCAAAATTCATCCGTTCGGGATTGTAATAGTTTGCGAAACTAAAGGTGTGTTTGCTGTTCAGCCAACCGTGATTGGCACGACCTCTAGAATCGGCCTTATGCAGGGTGTATTTGATTTCTTTATCTGTAATGTCCATAATAGTATACTTTAATTGCCCTACAAATTTCGGACTATCGATACGTCTAACCATTGAACTAGAACAATATCGATGTCAATCAGCTACCCCTGAACCCGACGTCTTCTAATCTTGCTCAAAAATTCCGGCGTAATTCCGAGGTAAGCAGCAATATGGTGCTGGGCGATACGCTTTGGTAAATCGGGATATCGTTTCAAAAAGTCTTCATAGCGCTGTTCGGCAGACTGGGCTAGAGTGGTTACAAATCGGTGTTGTAGGGCACTCAAGGCACGCTCGAGTAATTGCCTGAATAATCGTTCAAAAGCGGGAACACGAGCGTACAGCTCTTCTTTGTTTTTATTCTTGATTATCAGAATGCTGCAGTCTTCAAGGGCTTGAATATATAGTTCAGCAGGTCGTTGGTCTATTTTGGATCCTAAGTCAGAGATCCACCAGTCTTCAGTCGCGAACATTAAGTTTACTTCGGAACCGTTTTCATCCATGTAAAAAACACGCAAGCATCCTTCGGTTACGAAGGCTTCCCAATCACAGATTTCGCCCGCTTTGAGCAAGAATTCTTTCTTTTTTACTTTTCGCTCCGCAAGGAGGCTATGGAAATAAGTGCGCTCATCCTTACGGATAGAAATGCACCGATCGATATAGGCATCGATTCCGATTTTCATTTCGATTTCTTTTTGCTCGATCTGGCGATCGGATTAAAATCGAGGCAGGCCTTAACCCATTTGTCGAGCTGATCTTCTAAATCTAATCCTTCAGCCGAAACGAAATAAAATCCGCGCATTCTTTTACCAGTGAAGTCCATTTTTTGAGCTCCTGGTTTAGAAAGCCACATTTCTTCATTTTCGGGCCCCAAGCGCGCCATCAAATTGTC